>OJYH01000035.1_pt1 | contig 125543 bp, 103 predicted proteins | sample 1600921 | NCBI WGS metagenome assembly OJYH01 (sample SAMN04436912, study PRJEB24849) | human gut metagenome | biome: human gut; feature: NICU; material: stool | host: Homo sapiens | place: USA: Saint Louis, MO | collected 2012-05-10
ATGACCGATTCTCCCAAACCACAACCATTCAAGAACTAACGACACGCCGCACTAGCCTCGCGATAGCGCCGGTAGGGTGCGATGGAACTCCCTCTTTTTGAGACTTTCGTAAGAGTTTTCTTGAGCGTTCTTCGTCGTCAGGACTCGGGGTGCAGTGCCTTGTCGTAGCCGGGTGCCATACTTATCGCTGGACACGGGGTGCGCCGTATCGGCGCTGAGATCACACCCGTGGAACCTGATCTAGTTCGTACTGGCGAAGGGATGTCCGAGATGACTTCTTCCACCCCCAGCAACCCGTCGCAGGGCTCAGTCCCGCGCGTTCTCTCCATCGCGGGAACGGATCCCTCCGGGGGCGCCGGCACTGCTGCCGACACCAAGTCCATCACCGCGGCCGGTGGGTACGCGATGGCCGCCGTCACCGCCCTGGTGGCCCAGAACACCCAAGGGGTGCGCGCGATCCACCCCCCGCCCACCGAGTTCCTCACGCAGCAGTTGGCGGCGGTCAGTGACGACGTGGCGATCGACGCCGTCAAGACCGGCATGCTCGGCACCGTCGAGATCATCGAGACGGTCGCCGGGTTCCTTGACGAGCACCGTCCGCCCGTTGTCGTCGTCGACCCGGTCATGGTCGCCACCAGCGGGGACAGGCTCCTCGCCCCTGACGCTGAGGTGGCCATGCGCGAGTTCTGCCTCCGGGCAACCGTCATCACCCCGAACATCCCCGAGCTCGCAGTGCTGTGCCAGAGTGAACCGGCGAAGGATGCCGAGGAGGCCCTGGAACAAGCGCGCGGCTGGGCCAAGGAGACCGGGGTCGCCGTCATCGTCAAGACCGGCCATCTCGACTCCTCGCGCGTCGACAACATCTGGGTGACCCCGGAGGGGACGACGTACACCGCACAGATCATTCGGGTGGAGACGACGAACACCCACGGCACCGGGTGTTCGCTGTCCTCGGCCCTGGCCACTCGGCTGGGTGCCGGGGACGCTCCCGGTGACGCCCTGGGCTGGGTCACCAACTGGCTGCACGAGGCGATCCAGCACGGGTCAGAGTTGAAGGTAGGCCGGGGACACGGTCCGGTGGACCACTCCCACCGGGCACGACGACTGTCCGCCGATGCCTCGGCGGTGGCCTGGTTCGGGCCGATTGAACCGCTGGCATCTCCCGAGACCCTGGTCGGCTCGTCGGAATCAGCACCCACGGCTGCGGTGGCCCCGGTTGGTCCGTGGACGACGGCCCTGTGGCAGGCCAGCGAGGATCTGGTCCGTCAGATCCAGGCATCGGACTTCGTCGCTGCCCTCGTCGACGGCACCTTGACAGGACACGCCTTCAACTTCTACCTCGGGCAGGACGCCCAGTACCTGGCCTGTTACTCACGAGCTCTGGCCGCTCTTGCGGCTCGCGCCGTCGATCCGCAGGACTCGGTGTGGTGGGCGCAGTCATCCCAGACCTGCATCGTCGAGGAGGCCGCCCTGCATCGCACCTGGTTGGCGGGACGCGATCATGTTCCGGCTGGTCCGGTGACGACGGCCTACACGGATTTCCTACTGGCACGAACCCTGGGTGACGACTACGTCGTCGGGGTGGCGTCGGTCCTGCCCTGCTTCTGGCTGTATGCCCAGGTGGGAGCTGGATTGCCGCAGGTTCCGGAAGGCCATCCCTATGCGTTGTGGCTCGACACCTATCGGGACCCGGAGTTCACCAAGGCCACCTCGCACACCCTCGATGTCGTCGAAAAGGCCTTCGAACAGGCCGGCCCGGCTGCTCGGGCGCGCGCGGCCCACGCCTACCTGACTGCCTGCCGTCATGAACTGGAGTTCTTCGACCAGGCAATGCGCGTCTGAGTCACCATCACCCCACTTCAGACACACACCATCTTTCAAGGACCTGCCTTCATGACCACCACAACTTCACTGCGCACCGCCACGAACACCTCGTTGACGATGCCTCCCGAAGGACGGGCCGCCCTGCGTGCTGGCGTCGTCGGCAACTGGATTGACAACATTCACGTCTTCCTTCCCCTGACGGCCCTCGCCCCTGCGATGGCGGTGCTCGCCGGGCCCTCGGCCAGCGCCTCCATGGGCGCCCTCGTCGTCATCGCCATGCTGCTGGGGCGCCCCCTCGGCGGGATGATCTTCGGACGCATCTCCGACCGGCTGGGACGCACCCGCACCACCCGCCTGGCCATTGCCGGCACCGCTGCCTGCGCGGGGCTCATCGCCGTCATGCCCACCCACCAGCTCATCGGGGCGTGGACGATTGGGCTCATCTTGCTGCTGCGATTCCTGGGCGGGATCTTCGTCGCCGGTGAGTACTCCGCCGCCATCCCGCTGGCGATGGAATGGTCATCTCCCAAGAAACGCGGCTTGGCGTCCGGGGTCATCTTGTCGATGGCGCCCTGGGCCCAGGCGTCGATCGCCTTCGCCGTCGCCGTCATGCTGGCCGCTCTCGGGCCGGACCGCTACGCCGCCTGGGGATGGCGCATCCTGTTCGTCATGGGCGCTGCGATGAGCATCGGGATGATCGTCTACTACTCCCGGCGAGTCTGCGACGCCCCTCTCTTCCACCGCTCCGACAACTCCAAGGAGGCATTGAAAACCCTGACCCCCGGTGTGCGCGAGGTCATCGCCGGGGCATGGGCGCCGGCCTTCTGGCAGGTGTTCACCCTCATGACGGGGCTGTGGCTGCTCACCGACACCACCGTCCTCATCCTCACCGCGCGACTGCGCACCGATGCCGGTCTGACGGCGACCGCGACCTCCTGGGTGATGGGAGTCGCCTCCGTTGGTCAGGCGATCTTCATGGCCCTGGCCGGGCACTGGTCCACGAGGGTGGGACGACGCCGTCTGCTGGTGTGCTGGGGAATCAGTGCTGTGGTGCTCGGCCCGCTGCTGTGGTGGGGAGCGATCAGTTCCGCCTCGGCCGGCAGGGCAGCCGTCTTCGCCGTCGCCCTCCAGGTGGCGACGGTGTCGGCCTACGGGCCCATCTCGGCCTACCTGTCCGAGAGATTCCCCACCGAGGTGCGCTCCACCGGCTACGGCATGGGATACAGCCTGTCCCTCATCCTGCCGGCGCTGTACCCCTTCTACCTGCCGGGTCTGGAGAGAGTGTTCGGACACCTCGGTGCGGTGCTGGTCCTCGTCGTGCTGGGTGGTTTGCTGGTGGTGCTGGGCGCCGCCCTCGGACCGAGGCTTTCGGGGGCTGACATCGACGCTGACATCGACGTGGTGGCGAGGGTGGCATGACGATTGACGAGGTGGTGGCGGCTACTCGAGGTAATCCGCCCATGGTTCACTGCCTCACCGCGACGGTGAGCATGTCACTGGTGGCCGATGGCCTGCTGGCTGCCGGGTTACGCCCGATGATGACCGAGACCCTTGAGGAGGCTCCGGTCGTCGTCACGGCCGCCGACGCCCTGTCGGTCAACCTGGGCACCCTGTCGACCGATGGCATGGTCGGTATCCCGGCCACCGTCGCCGCTCGTCCTGACGGCGTCCCGTGGGTCCTCGACCCGACGGCGATCGGTCTGGCGCCGGTGCGTACCCGGATGGCTCGGGGATTTCTAGACCAGGAGCCTGACGTCATCAAGGGGAATGCCTCGGAGATCCTCGCCCTTGTCGGAGGACGAGGAGGACGTGGGGCCGACTCCGCCGACGCCCCCGAGCACGCCGTCGACGCAGCTATCGAGGTGGCGCGACGAACCGGGGGAGTCGTCGTGGTGTCGGGGCCGACCGATGTCGTCGTCACTGCTGACGGAGTGGCCGAGAAGATCTCCCGAGGCCATCCGCTCATGGCCCGGGTGACCGGAACAGGCTGTCTACTAGGGGCATTGACTGCCGGATGCCTGGCGGCAGTGGACGATCCGATGGAGGCGGCGGTCGCGGCCGTCACCTGGTTCGACGTCGCCGGCGAGGTCGCGGCGGCCCGTGCCGGCGGGCCCGGCAGTTTTCGTGTGCAACTGCTCGACGCCCTTGACGAGGTCGCGAGAACCGGAGTGGAGGAGACGAGATGACCCTGGACCTGCGTTGCTACCTGGTGACCTCGGGAACCGACCGTCACACCGTCGAGACGGCTGCGCTGGCCGCCGGGGCCGGTGCCGGAATCGTCCAGGTGCGAGCCAAGACCCTGGCCACCCGGGACCTGCTGTCACTGGTCCTTCGGGTCGGCGAGGCGGTGCGTCGTGCGAACCCGAAGACGCTGGTTGTGGTCGATGACAGGGCCGACGTCGCCTGGGCAGCGATGCGCGCCCGCGGGAACGTTCACGGTGTGCACCTGGGAGTCGAGGACCTTCCGGTGCGTGATGCCAGGGCCATGCTCGGCCCCGACGCCATCGTCGGTTACACCACCGGAACCCTGGACCTGGTGAGGTCGGCTGAGCCCTTCGCAGACGCCTTGGACTACCTAGGTGCCGGCCCCTTCCGGCCCACCCCGACGAAGGACTCCGGACGCCCGCCGCTGGGGGTGGAGGGGTACCCGGCTCTGGTGCAGGCGAGTTCTCTGCCCATCGTCGCGATCGGCGACGTCCAGGTTGACGACGTGCCCGCCCTGGCGACGACCGGTGTCGCCGGTGTGGCCATGGTGCGCGCGGTGATGGCTGCTGACGATCCCGCCGCCGTCGTCACGGAGGCCATCAAGGCCTTCGATCGTGGTCGGGAGGGCTGATTCCCCTGAGCCGAACGGTGACGCACGTCACACTTTCTGAACCGTTCGGGACTCGCCTGTTAGCAAATCGTTAGGATCCCGCTCACCCCCCGTATGGGATCCGTAGGGGAGCGCGACAACCTCCTTACGACACCGTTTCGATGGTTCCTGGTGCCGAAACCGGCACCCCGGGAAACCCCCGGGTCATCGTCAAGGAGCCTTGTCATGCTGGACGTTATCTGGCTGCTCGGTGTCGTCGTCCTCTTCCTCCTACTCGCCCTGTGCGTGAAGGGGGTCGACGCGCTGTGACCGTCCTCAACATCGTCGCGGCCATTCTCGGCATTGCGGCTGTCGTGTACCTCGTGATCGCCCTCGTCCGTCCGGAGCGTTTCTGATGACGTGGTTCTACTTCTTGGCGAGTCTTGTTCTTCTCGCCCTCGCGCTCGGGATTGCCCAGCATTACCTGGGCTCCTACATGGCTCGTGTCTTCACCTCTGACAAGGACACCAAGGTCGAGACCTTCTGCTACCGCCTCATGGGCGTCGACCCCCGTGCCGGACAGACGTGGAAGTCTTACGCCCGCTCGGTGCTGGCCTTCAGCTTCTGTGGCGTCGTCCTCCTCTACGCCCTCCAGCGTCTGCAGTCGTGGCTGCCCTGGTCCATGGACAAGGGGTCGGTGAACCCAGCCGTGGCCTTCAACACCGCGGTCTCCTTCGTCACCAACACCAACTGGCAGGCATACTCGCCCGAAGCCACGCTTGGTCACGTCGTCCAGCTCGCCGGCCTGTGCGTGCAGAACTTCGTCTCGGCTGCCACCGGCATCGCTGTAGCGATCGCACTGGTGCGTGGATTCATCGGACGAGGTGAGCACACCATCGGCAACTTCTGGGTCGACCTCACCCGCACCACCCTGCGCATCCTCATGCCGATCGCGGCCGTAGCAGCCTTCCTGCTCATCGTCGGTGGAGCTGCGCAGAACTTCATCGGCTTCATGCACGTCACCGGCATCGCTGGTGGGGACCAGATCATCCCGGGCGGACCTGTCGCCTCCCAAGAGGCCATCAAGGAGCTCGGCACCAACGGTGGCGGCTTCTTCAACGGCAACTCATCCCACCCCTTCGAGAACCCCCAGCCGTGGACGAACATGCTGGAGATCTTCCTCATCCTGCTCATCCCGTTCTCGCTGCCGCGCACCTTCGGAAAGATGGTCAAGCACGTGCGTCAGGGGCGCGCGATCCTCATCTCGATGATCGTGCTGTTCCTCATCAACCTCTTCGCGATGGCTGCCGCCGAGTTCTCCGGGCAGGGCACCGCCGGGCGCCTCGCCGGCGCCGCGATGGAGGGCAAGGAGCAGCGCTTCGGCCTGGCCCAGTCGGTTCTTTTCGCCAACTCCACGACGATGACGTCCACCGGCGCCGTCAACTCGATGCACGACTCCTACACCGCCATCGGCGGCATGGTCACCATGCTGAACATGATGCTGGGTGAGATCAGCCCCGGCGGCGTCGGATCTGGCCTGTACGGCATGCTCGTCATCGCCGTCATCGCGGTGTTCATCGCCGGACTCCTCGTCGGTCGTACCCCGGAGTACCTTGGCAAGAAGATCGGCCCGCGAGAGATGAAGCTGTCAGCCCTGTACATCCTCGTCATGCCGGCCCTGGTGCTGTGCGGGGTGGCCCTCAGTCTGGCCATCCCTGGTATTCGGGATGGTGTCGTCAACACCTCGATCTCAAACCCGGGTGAGCATGGACTGAGCGAGCTCGTCTACGCCTTCACCTCGGGTGCCAACAACAACGGATCGGCCTTCGCCGGTCTGAATGCCTCGACGGACTGGCTGTGCGCGGCGATCGGCATCGCCATGCTGCTCGGTCGTTTCGTGCCGATCATCCTCGTGCTGGCGCTGGCCGGAGCCCTTGCCGAACGCGAGCCCGTCCCGGTCACCGCAGGAACCCTTCCCACCCACAACGCCCTGTTCATCACCCTCGTCGTCTTCACGGCGATCCTCGTCACGGCGCTCGTCTTCTTCCCGGTCCTCACACTGGGACCGCTGGCCGAAGGACTGATCTGATCATGACCGTCATCACCTCGAATTCGCGTTCCCGTGGCCTCACCGGGGCCCAGGTCCGCCAGGCCTTGCCCGGTGCCTTCCGCAAGCTCGACCCGCGTGCCCAGTGGCGCAACCCGGTCATGTTCCTGGTGTGGGTCGGTGCGGCCCTGACGACGATCGTCGCCGTCATGGAGCCGTTCACTCACATCACCGACGGCCGTGTGCCGACCGGATTCTCCGCGGTCATCGCGGTCTGGTTGTGGCTCACCGTGGTCTTCGCCAACCTTGCCGAGTCCATCGCCGAGGGCCGCGGCAAGGCCCAGGCCGAGACCCTGCGGAAGACCCGCACCGCCACCAACGCGCTGCGCGTCGACGGTTGGGACGAACAGATCGATCCCTCGGCCGAGCACACCGCCACCACCGAGATCGTTTCCTCGGACCTCAAGTACGGCGACGTCGTCGTCGTGACGGCAGGTCAGACGATCCCCGGAGACGGGGACATCATCTGGGGCATCGCCTCGGTTGACGAGTCGGCCATCACTGGCGAGTCCGCCCCCGTGGTACGTGAGTCCGGCGGCGACCGTTCCGCCGTCACCGGTGGCACGAAGGTGCTTTCCGACCGCATCGTCGTCAAGATCACCTCGAAGCCCGGCCAGTCCTTCGTCGATCGCATGATCGCACTGGTCGAGGGATCCGGACGCCAGAAGACCCCCAACGAGATCGCCCTCAACATCCTGCTGGCGAGCCTGTCGATCGTCTTCGTCATCGTCGCCCTGACCCTGAACCCGATCGCCTCCCTGGCCGCCAGGCCGGTGAGCATCACGGTTCTCGTCGCACTGCTGGTCTGCCTCATCCCGACGACCATCGGCGCCCTGCTGTCGGCCATCGGTATCGCGGGTATGGACCGCCTGGTGCAGCACAATGTGCTGGCCATGTCGGGCCGAGCCGTCGAGGCCGCTGGTGACGTCACCACCCTGCTGCTCGACAAGACCGGCACCATCACCTACGGCAATCGCCGAGCCAGCGAGTTCATTGCGATGCCCGGCGTCAGTGAGGAGGAGATCCGCGACGCGGCCGCCCGGTCCTCCCTGGCCGACCCGACACCGGAGGGCACCTCCATCGTCGACCTGGCTCGCGAGCAGGGATTCGACGCTGATGCCTGGGGTGATCAGGGGGAGGTTGTCCCCTTCACCGCTCAGACCAGGATGTCCGGCATCGACCTTCCCGACGGCACCGAGATCCGCAAGGGTGCCGGTTCGGCCGTGCGAGCCTGGCTGACGGAGTCCCACATCGACATGGATATCGACACCTTGGCCCACATGGATCGTCGTGTCGACGCCGTCTCCGAGTCCGGTGGTACCCCGCTTGTCGTCGCAGTGCGCACCCCCGACCATGTCGGCAAGGTCCTCGGCGTCGTCCATCTCAAGGACATCGTCAAGGAAGGCCTGACCGACCGGTTCTCCGAGTTGCGTCGGATGGGTATCCGCACCGTCATGGTGACCGGTGACAACCCGCTGACGGCTGCCGCCATTGCCAAGGAGGCCGGGGTCGACGACTTCCTGGCCGAGGCCACCCCGGAGGACAAGCTCGCCTACATCCACAAGGAGCAGGAGGGCGGTCGGATGGTCGCGATGACCGGTGACGGCACCAACGACGCCCCGGCCCTGGCCCAGGCGGACGTGGGCGTCGCCATGAACACCGGTACCTCGGCCGCCAAGGAGGCCGGCAACATGGTCGACCTCGACTCCGACCCGACCAAGCTCATCAGCATCGTCGGGATCGGCAAGCAGTTGCTCATCACGCGCGGCGCCCTGACGACCTTCTCCATCGCCAACGACATCGCCAAGTACTTCGCGATCATCCCCGCGATCTTCATGGCGACCTACCCGGGCCTGTCGGCCCTCAACATCATGGGCCTGCACTCCCCGGCGTCTGCAGTGCTCTCGGCGATCATCTTCAACGCGATCATCATCGTCATCCTGGTGCCGCTGGCTCTCAAGGGAGTGTCCTACAAGCCTGCCGGGGCGTCGAAGATTCTCGCCCGGAATCTGCGCATCTACGGCCTGGGCGGAGTTGTCGCGCCATTCATCGGCATCTGGCTGATCGACCTGCTCGTCCGTCTCATTCCCGGTTTCTGATCGGAGCCCATCATGATCATTTCCTCCAGGACTCGTACCCTCCTCGTCGGGCTGCGCTCGATCCTGTTGTTCACCGTCATCGTCGGCGTCGTGTACACCGGTGTCATGACCGGGCTGGGACAGCTCGTCCTTCATCGGCAGGCCAATGGCTCCCAGCTGGAGGTCAACGGCAAGGTGGTCGGCTCGACCCTCATCGGTCAGTCCTTCACCGACAAGGACGGCAAGCCGCTGCCGGAGTACTTCCAGCCACGCCCGTCAGCCGCCGGTGACGACGGTTACGACGGGTCCTCCTCGGGCGGTTCCAACATGGGGCCTGAGAACCCGGACCTGGCCAAGGCCATCAAGGAGCGTCGCAGCCAGGTGGCGACCTTCAACGGGGTGGATGCCGGCAGGGTTCCGGCCGATGCCCTGACGGCGTCGTCCTCTGGTCTGGACCCGCACATCAGCCCCGCCTACGCCGAGATCCAGGTCAATCGGGTCGCCAAGGCCCGTCACCTCGATCCCAGTGTCGTCCGTGAGATCGTCGCCAACAACACTGACGGACGCCAGCTCGGATTCCTTGGTGCGACTAGGGTCAATGTCGTGACCCTCAATGCCGAACTGGATCGTCAGCACTGACTGACGTGATCAGTTCGTGATCATGGCCTGGAGGAGGACGAGGTGGCTGCTCGGGGACGGTTGCGGGTGCTGCTCGGCGCGGCGCCGGGCGTCGGCAAGACCTACGCCATGCTCGACGAGGGCAAGCACCTGAGCAAGGGTGGGTCCGACGTCGTCATTGCCGTCGTCGAGACCCACGGCCGGGCAGCCACCGCGGCCATGACTGAGGGGCTGGAGATCGTCCCTCGCCACCTCGTCGAACATCGCGGCATCGAACTGTCCGAGATGGACCTCGACGGGGTACTCGCCTGCGATCCCGACGTCGCCCTGGTCGACGAGCTGGCCCACACCAACGCGCCTGGGTCGCGTCACGAGAAGCGCTGGCAGGATGTCGAGGAACTACTGGACGCCGGGATCGATGTCATCTCGACGGTCAACATCCAGCACATCGAGTCCCTCAATGACGTCGTCGAACAGATCACCGGGGTGCCGCAGCGCGAGACCATCCCGGACACCGTGCTGCGCAAGGCCAATCAGGTGGAGGTTGTCGATCTCGCCCCGCAGGCTCTGCGCGATCGGCTCTCGGGCGGCAAGGTGTACCCGGCAGAGCGGATCGACGCCGCCCTGTCCAACTACTTCCGACTGGGCAACCTCACCGCCCTGCGCGAGCTGGCCCTGCTCTGGGTGGCTGACGAGGTCGACCACGCCCTGGCCGATTACCGCAGTGAGCACGGGATCGACTCCCACTGGGAGGCCCGCGAGCGGGTGGTCGTCGCCCTCACCGGTGGACGTGAGGGGGAGACCTTGTTGCGTCGCGGTGCCCGTATCGCCGCTCGAGCTGGTGGTGGTGAACTGTTGGCCGTCCACGTCACCACCGAGGACGGTCTGCGCTCCCCACACCCGGGTGAATTGGCTCGTCAGCGCGGATTGGTGGACCAGTTGGGAGGGTCCTTCCACCAGCTCGTCGGCGACGACATCCCGGAGACCCTCATCGAGTTCGCGAAGTCGGTCAACGCCACCCAGCTCGTCATCGGGGCGAGTCGGCGTGGGAAGTTGTCGCGGCTGCTGACGGGTCATGACGTCGAGTCCGACATCATTCGGGCTTCGGGCGCCATTGACGTCCACATCGTCAGTCATGGTGCCCAGGCCAAGGGAATCCGGCTGCCACGGATGGGTGGGTCCTTGTCGACCCGTCGCCGCATCGCCGGTTTCGTCGTGCTGGCGGTCTTCGGGCCACTGCTGACCTGGTTGCTGGTGTCGACGCGCAGCCCCGAGGCCCTGACGACGGATGTGCTGACCTATGAGTTGCTGGCCGTCGTGGTGGCCCTGGTCGGTGGTACCCTGCCGTCCCTTGTCGCGGCTCTGGCCTCGGGTACTGCCCTGGACTACTACTTCACCAAGCCCTTCAACACCGTCACCGTCAATGAGCCGCTGCACATGGTGGCTCTGCTGCTGTACCTGCTCACGGCTGCCCTGGTGAGCTTCGTCGTCGACCGCGCTGCCCGCAAGACCCGGGTGGCACGTCGTGCGGCCGCCGAGTCAGGGCTGCTGGAGTCGGTGGCCGGATCGGTGCTGCGCGGTGAGGACGCCGTCGAGTCGTTGTTGTCCAAGGCGACCGAGGCCTTCGGGCTCTCGGGGGCCCGGGTGCTGACCGACGGACGTGTCGTGGCAAGTTCGGGTACGACCAGCGATGAGGTCACAGAGCAGCACATCGACAACCATTCGGTGGTCGAGTTCCACGGGCCTGAGCCGGACGCCTCCGAGCGTCGCCTGCTGTCGGTGATTACCACCCAGTTGGGGACGGCCCTGGACCAGCGGCAGCTGGAGGAAACGGCCAAGGCGGTGGAGCCACTGGCCGCCACGGACCGTGTGCGAACGGCCTTGTTGTCGGCGGTGGGACATGACCTTCGTCGGCCCCTCGCGGCCGCGACCGCTGCCGTTTCAGGTCTGCGCAGCGAGGGAGCCGGGCTGTCCGACCAGGATCGTGACGACCTATTGGAGACCGCCGATGACGCCCTGGGGAAACTGGCCAACCTCGTCACCGATCTGCTCGACGTCTCCCGGCTGCAGTCCGGGGTGCTCGGGGTCTCGGTGATGCCGGTCGACCCGGCCGAGGTCATCATGCCGGCCTTGGACGAGCTGTCCCTGGGGCCGGCGGATGTCGAGATCGATCTGGGGACCGACGTGCCCGAGATGGTCGCCGATCCGGCCCTGCTGCAACGGGTGGTCGTCAACCTGTTGTCGAATGCGCTGAGATATGAGCCAGCAGGTGGCCGGGTTCGGCTCACGACAAGCAGTTTCGCCGACCGGGTGGAGATCCGCGTGATCGATCATGGTCCGGGGATTCCGGAGGATCGTCGCGATGACGTCATGGTGCCCTTCCAGCGGTTGGGGGACGCCGACTCGACCGTCGGGCTGGGACTGGGGCTGGCCCTCTCGAAGGGTTTCGTCGAGGGGATGGACGGCACCCTCGCGTTGGAGGACACCCCTGGTGGTGGCCTGACGATGGTCATCAGCCTGCCGAGGGTGGGCCATCAGGCGGCGGGGCACGATGGTGTGGACCACGATGACATTGAGGAGGGGAGTGTCCGATGAAGATTCTCATTGCCGACGACGACCCGCAGATCCTGCGGGCACTACGGATCACCCTGGGGGCGCGCGGATACGAGATCCTGCTGGCCCGCGATGGTCAACACGCCCTCGAGATGGCCGTCGATCACAAGCCCGACATCATCCTGCTGGATCTCGGCATGCCGCGTCTGGACGGGGTGCAGGTCATCGAGGCGGTGCGGGGGTGGTCCCAGGCGCCGATCCTGGTCATTTCGGGGCGGTCGGGGTCGGCGGAGAAGGTGGAGGCCCTCGACGCCGGGGCTGAGGATTACGTCACCAAGCCCTTCTCGATGGATGAGTTGTTGGCGCGGATTCGGGTCCTGACGAGGAGGATTGGCCAGGACGAGGGGGATTCCGAGCCGGTCATCGCCTTCGGGTCGGTGCGGGTTGATCTGACGTCGCACACCGTTACTCGTGACGGGGCAAATGTCCGGTTGACGCCGACGGAGTGGCGGGTGCTCGAGCTGTTGATCCACAACGAGGGTCGGTTGGTGACTCGACAGACGATGCTGAGCCAGGTGTGGGGGTCGGAGCACGTCACCGACACCGGGTATTTGCGGCTGTACATCTCTCAGTTGCGCAAGAAGTTGGAGCCCGAGCCGAGCAACCCGAGGTATCTCATCACCGACGCAGGGATGGGATACCGGTTGGTGCTCGAGCCGGGAACGCCGTTCGCGTCATGAGAACCAGCCATGCAGACGCCGGTCGGCCTGGGCGGGGAGATCAGCTCTGCGGTCTTCGGTCGGGCCCCGCAGTCCGCCCTCTGCTCAAGCGTTTGTCAACCATGCGTAGGCACAAAGCTTGTCGGCGGTGAGGTTGGTGTTCATGACCCAGTGGCACGCGTTGTCGCTCGGGTCATCCGGGCCGAGAGTCTCTGCTTCGTCCGGATGGAGGGAGACGGTCAGCCCAAGTGTAGTGAAGAACGTGGTCGGGCCCAGAAGTTGCCCCAACTGCAGGCGAAGTTGCCGGGCACGGTCTGCGATCGTGGCGGCGAGTATGTCGTGCATCGCATAGTCCAAGTCGTACTCATCATCTTCGTCGTCGACGTCGATCAGGTCGTCGGGCTGCAGGAATGGCCTTTCGGCACCCCAGAGTTCCATGGTCGGCTCGTAGTCGCAGTTACAGCCCGTGTAGACCTCCTGGAACTGCCGCAGCAGGTAGCCTAAACCGGCCAAGGTCAACACGTGCTCGACGTAGTTCGGGTCATCGGTCACAAGGTGGGCTGGCACCAGTCCAGCCTCCGACATACGAGCCCAAGCCCACTTGAGCCAGTCGCACTTATCGTCATAGCTCAACTGGGCGAGCACCGCGTGAGTGATCTCGTCGGGCCAGATGGCCTCTGTCGGCTTGATGCTATTCATGGTCGGTCATCCCTCCGCCTTCCTGGCTCGCGAACGGAGCCTTGTGAACTCGCTCTCGATGGTGTCAGCGGGGTATGACAGTTCTGTGCTGTCCTCGCGGGATGATGGGCGGAACACGGACCCCGACACCGGAATGCTTTCCATCGGAGCTCGCGAGGTCGTGCCCGATCTTTGCAGCAAGTGTGAACCAGCCGTACGACGCATTCTCAACCGCGCCCTGTTCACCCACATCACCGTCGACGACGAAGAGAACGCCCCCGACACCCCCGACGAGACCACCGCCAGCGTCCTCGCCCACACCACCATCGATGCCCCGGCCCACGTCACCGCAGAAACAAAACTGCCCCGCCATCAGGCGGGGCAGTTTTCGATTATCTCTTCATACGTGGAGCATAGGGGATTCGAACCCCTGACCTACTGCTTGCAAAGCAGCCGCGCTACCAACTGCGCCAATGCCCCGTGGACCCGAACAGTCTAGGGGAACTTAGCCCCTTTCGGCGAGTCGGGTACGGGCGAGTTGCTACACGGAGCTGCCAAAAAGTTGCTTGAAAACCCGATGATGACGTCACCATCTCGGTTTTCTGGCAGTTCCGTGTAGCAACTCGCCACCTACGACAGCACCTCGGTGGGGTTAACGACGACTGCCTCCAACCCACGCTCGGCCAACGCCGGAGCCAGGTCCTCGGCTCGACCACAGATCCCGATCCGCCAGTCGTCGGGGTTGAGAAGTTGGCGCCACGCAGTGTTGGCTGACCATTCCTGACCATCCGCCTTCACCGAGGCCACTGCAGCCAGGTGATCGTCGACCCAGGTTGGCGCCAGACCCGCCCGCACCAGAGCAGCCACCTGATGAGCCATCGAACCGGCGGTGTCGTACTGCAGCGGAGCAATCCCCACCAAGTGGTCACGGGCGGAATCAACCTCGTCGTCACGCAGGTCGTCCTCGGACGTGAGAATGCTCAACGCCTCGGCGATGGCGTCGGCACCTACCTCGGTCCGGAAGGACCCGGCGACCGTCGCCACCCCACCGCCAGGCAGTGGGCGCGCCGACATCCCGACTCCATAGGACCAGCCCTTGTCCTCGCGCAGCACTTGGTTGAGCCGCGACCCGAAGGTGCCGCCCAGGGCACCACACGCCACCTTGAGGGCTGCCCATCCAGGGTGGGCCCTCCCCACCGTGGCCTGCTGGATCCGCACGTCGGCCTGCACGGCGTCGGGACGGTCCACGAGGATCACTCGTGGCCCACCGACCCGAGGTGTGGCCGGAACGATCTCCGCCGCTGACCCGGTGGCCGTCCATTGCTCGAACACCGACAGATCGAGGTCCTCGACCCCTTCACCGGCCACCACCAGCACGGCGTCGCTGAGGGTCCAGTGTGCGGTCCAGAACTCCCGGGCAGCTTCGGCATCGAGCTTCTCCACCGATGTCAGAGTGCCAATGGTGGGCAGGGCCGATCGCGACCCTTCCGGCCAGAGGGCACGGGCGGCTGCGAGCCCGGACAAGGCCGATCCACGCTGGCTGGTCTGGGCCAGGGAGGCTCGTGCCATGTCGAGCTGACGGGAGATGTCGGTCTGGGCCAGACTGGTGGTCCGCAACAACTCGACGAAGAGCTCGGCGGCAGCATCGAGCCTTGTCACGGGTACGTCGACACCGACGTGGCTGCCGGCCAAACCGGCTGCCCCGTCGTAGCTGGCCCCGATCGACTCCATCGCCTCGGCAAAGGCGGCGTCGGGGTGAGGTGTGGTCGACTCGTCGGCGGTGCGGACGACGAGCCCGGCCAGCCCCTCGAGGCCGGCGGGCTCGGCACTCAAGGGTGCGTCCAACCCGATTTCCATGGTGATGATCTTCTGCCCGGGCATCGGTACGCGCACCACCGTCAGTCCGGTGGACAAGTCATCCACGATGCACGTCGGGAAGGACCACGGCGAGCCTGGCTGCACGTCGGGACGATCGTTGAGGGTCTTCATCACGCCACCTCCTTGTGGACGACGGTCGATGCTTGCTCAGGGGAGAGCTACCGATTCGCGGCCTCGGCGACCTGGTCGGCGGTGATCGCACGCACCCGGTCGAGGTGCGTGTTAACGAGGTTGGCGTCGCCCAACAGGGTCTCGTGCATATTGAGCAGGTCGGCCCGTTCGTCGACGACGGCCAAGGATTCCAACCAGTCCCGTTCCACCTGCGCCCGGGCCCGCTCCAGTTCGGCCTCTCGCGGCCCGCTGGCAGCAAACTCGGCAATGATCTCGTCGACGGCTCCGGTCAGCTCCTCCTCGGGGACTCCCGGCTTGAGGTGGGCCGACACCAAGGCTGCCGAGGACCCCCGGGACAGCCCGAAGTCGTTCATCGCGATGCCGTCGACCAGGTGACGCTCCCGCTCGAGGGTGCGGATGAGACGCGAACTCATCCCGGATCCGATGGCATTGATGGCCATCGTCACGGCGAGGTTGTCAGGATCGGTGATGGGCGGGGTGGCCCAGGATCGGGTCACCGCGGTCCGGGGTACCGGGCGCTCGACGACCACCCGCGGGTTGTCGTGGCGAACTGGTCCCTGGATGCGCGTCGGGAGGTCTCCGGTGGCAGTGGGCGCCGCTCCCAGGTACTTCTCGGCGAGAACGAGACCTTCGTCAGCCTCGACACACCCGGAGATGACGAGAACAGCGTTGTCGGGTCGATACCAGGTGGAATGGAAGGCCGTCACGTCGTCGAGGCAGGCGGCGTCGAGATCGGGCACCGAACCGATGGTCGGATGCCCGTACGGATGCGTCTCCCCGAACCGTCCGTCCAGGAGCAGATCGAGCAGGTCACCATAGGGGGTGTTGTCGTAGCGCTGCCGCTTCTCCTCCTTGACGACCTCCCGCTGGGTGGCGAGGTTCTCCTCGGTGACGGCCAGATGGGCCAACCGCTCGGCCTCCAACCACAACGCCAGCTCCAACGCCCCGGCGGGAACCGTCTCGTAGTAGTTGGTGCGGTCGAAGCTGGTGGACGCATTGGCCGACCCTCCCACCGACTCGACGGTGGCCAGGTGTTCGCTCGACGCGATGCCGCTCGTGGTGCCCGAGAACATCAGGTGCTCGAAGAGGTGGGCGAACCCGAAACGGCCGACCTCCTCGTCGGCCGATCCCACCTGGTACCAGATGTTGACGGCGACACCGGGGGAGGTGGCGTCCGGATTGACGACCACGCGCATCCCGTTGTCGAGGGTCGTGCGGTGTAGCTGGAGGCCTTCTGACATGGGTTCGAGCATAGGGGCAGCCGATGACGCCGTGGGTCGGCTCGTGGTGGCGAAGTGGTTTCTGGGGCTCGGTACCACCACCCTCCGTAGCACTGCCCACGATCATCAACCCGATCACCACAGGCGGGCACAAGGACCCTCAAAATCTCTCCCACAACCCGTTGCGGAACACCACCTGCGCCGATTCGTCCTTATCACGCCGTACCCTGGAGGGTATGCAGACGCAGCGAAACGTGGTGTCCCACGCCCTGCAACGCCGTCACACCTTGGAGGCGTTGCTCAGCCCCCAGGTTGACCTCAACGCCCCCACGGCATGCGACGCCGACCCCATGTTGGTGCGTGCTGCCATGCACCACGGCGAGCCCCTCGACCACGACTGTCCGGTCTGCGAGTCGCCGCGGCTGGTCCTGCTGCGCCATGTCTTCGGCCACCAGCTGGGCCAGTACTCGGGACGCATCCGCACCGTTGACGAACTGGAGGAGATGGAGCACCAGTTCGGTGAGTTCCACGTGTATGAGGTCGAGGTCTGTCCCGACTGCTTGTGGAACCACATCCTCGTCGACTACGTCCTGGGGGATGGTCGACGTCGTCGCCCACCTCGCCATCAGCCGACCGTGGAGGACATCTATGGCTGATCACAAACCTGCCAAGCACCCAGCACACCGGGCCACCCATGCATCGAGCGGTGGCGTCCGGTCGGCGCGCCCCGCGGCCAGACCGAAACACGGACGCCACACCAAGCTGAAGAAGTTCCTGTGGGGCCTGCTGGTGACGATCCTGTCGCTGGCGATCATCGCTGTCATTGGTGTCTTCGTCGCCTATGAACGCACCGAGCTGCCCGACCCCAACCATGACTTCCAGACGAACACCTCGTTCATCTATTACCGCGACGGCAGCCGACTCGGATCCTTCTCGGTGCAGAACCGTCAGTCGATTCCTTACAAAGCGATGCCCAAGGACCTGCGCAACGCTGTCGTTTCAGCCGAGAACCGCACCTTCTGGACGGATCCTGGCATCTCGGTCAAGGGTATGGTGCGCGCCGCATGGGCCATTTCGCGCGGTGGTGAGATGCAGGGTGGCTCGACGATCACCCAGCAGTACATCAAGGTGTTGTACCTGTCCCAGGAACGCACCATGAGCCGCAAGTTTAAGGAGCTCCTCCTCGCGGTGAAGATGGGCAAGGAGGTGTCCAAACAGGACATTCTCGCCGGCTACCTCAACACCATTTACTTCGGTCGTGGAGCTTACGGGGTCCAGGCTGCCGCGAAGGCGTTCTTCTACACTGACGCCTCCAAGCTCACCTTGTCCCAGTCGGCAGTGCTGGCGGCGGTCCTCAACAGCCCTGCCAACTTCGACCCCAAAGGCGGAGTGGCCGCCCGGGAGAGGTTGCTGCAGCGTTACCGCTACGTCCTCGACGGCATGCTCGAGGCCGGAAACATCACCCAGGCCCAGCATGACGAGGCGTATCGGCAGCTGCCGAAGTTCCCGAAGGTCCCCGACTACAACCGGTGGGCTGGAACCGACGGATACCTTATGAAGATGGTCCATGACGAGCTCATCGCGAGGGGATTCTCAGACCAGCAGATCAAGGGTGGCGGGCTCAAGGTGACGACCACCCTCGATCGCAACGACCAGAAGGCAGCGGTTGCCGCCGGCCAGAAGTACAAGAGGATCGCAGGCCGCAACGCAGGCTCCAAGGGGGCGGAGAATCTTCATCCGGCTCTCGCCTCGGTTGACGTCAAGACCGGTGGTGTGTTGGCTATTTACGGTGGTGACGACTACATCTCCAACACTCGTAACTGGGCTCGCACTCCACGTCCGGCGGCGTCGACCTTCAAGACCTATGCGGCTGTGGCTGGGATGCGGCACGGTTTCAGCCTGCGCTCCCGGTTGGAAGGCGACGCCTTCACTCCCGATGGCGACACGACGGAGGTCCGCAACGAGAACAACCGGAACTACGGCACCGTCAGTATGCGGCGAGCCATTGCGAAGTCGATCAACACCGCCTTCGTCGACATGGTCTCGCGGATGAAGGACGGCCCGAAGGACGTTGTCCAGGCCGCCAATGCCGCCGGGGTTCCCAAGGGCACCGGATGGGACCTCAACAACCGCATCGCCCTGGGCACCGCCGAGGTGAGCCCACTGGCCCAGGCCGGCGGCTACGCAACGATCGCGAATGACGGTAAGAAGGCCACCCCTCACGTCGTTGGCAAGGTCGTCGACCAGTCAGGCAAGGTCGTCTACCACGCCCCATCGCCGTCTGAGCAGGCCATCGAGGCTGACATCAGCCACGATGTCAGCTATGCCCTGCAGTCTGTGGTCGAGGAAGGCACCGGTCGAATCGTGGCCGACTTCGACCATCACGTCGCTGGAAAGACGGGTACCTCCGGCGTCGGCGATGGGGTGACGGCTGCCTGGTTCGTCGCCTACACCAAGCAGATCTCGACGGCCGTCATGTTCGTCGCAGGTGACAGCGGTAATGAGAACCTCGACCCCTACGCTCGCGAGGGGGCTACCGGCTTCCATGGCGGCGATTACCCGGCGCGCACTTGGCGCGACTACATGGAGACGGCGATGAAGGGGATGCCTGATGAGTCCTTCGCCGACCCTGATTGGGTGAATCTGTCCGGCAAGCACTACGGCGAGACCAAACGTCCGGAAGTGCCAGTTGAAGAGGATTCTCGGGACACCTCCGACAATTCGGACTCGAACGATCCTGAGTCGCCGGTTGAGTCGTCGGCGCCGGTCCCCACGGCGTCGACGCCCCCGAGTTACAAGCCGTCGCCGACGGCCAGCCAGGAGCCTCCCAAGCCGTCTTCGACGATGACGAGGACTGAGCCGACCCACACCCGGCGCCCGACCCATATCCCTAGACCGACGCACACCTCCAGACCGACGCACACCTCCAGACCGACGCACACCTCCAGACCGACACACACCAGCCATCCCACTTCGGGAGAGACGACGCGCGGCGGACTCCAACCGGGTGGTCCGGGCCACAATGGGTAGCCTGACCACGTGACCATCCCCGATCAGAACGACGACGCCGTGGCGGCCAACAGTCATGCGGTCGCACGCCCGAACGGCGGATCCATGGGTTACGCAGGTCGCCGTGTCCTTGATGTCCCGAGGCGATCCCGCGTATCTCAGCTGGGGCTGGATCGCCGTATTGGTGGGCGTATGGGGCGTCATGCCTGGCCACGCGGCATTTTCTTCGACCCAGGTCCGTGGGCTGTTATGAGCGCGATCGTGGTGTGGTTGCTCACGATATACCGCGTCACTCCGTGCGTGCAGCATGTCGCGTCCAAGACCGTCGATCCGTACCAGCGGCAGTGCTACTCGGACATTCCGACGATCTATCGGTCCTCGGGAATGGGCCACGGCGGATCACTCTTCTCGAACCCCGACGTCGCCCAGACCCCTCTCGTGACTGTTCTCATGGCCTTCTGTCGCCGTGTGGTGTGGGTCTTCGGTGCGGAAGTCTCCCCGAAGGCCACTGACCAGCAGGTTCTCGACGCAGCCAACGCCTATTGGGGAGTCGCCCAGGTTGTGCTCTTCGTGGCTTTCCTGGCCGTCGTCATCTCGGTCATGCTGCTGGGGCGCAGTTCGGACACCGACCTTCCCGTCGACGAGGAGGGCCGTCCCACCCAGGCCCGACGCCGTTCCTGGGACGTCTTCTGGGTGGTGCTGTGCCCAGCGGTCTACCTGGCCGGTCTCATCGACTTCTCCATGGTCCCGGTCGCCCTGGCCACCACGTCGATGCTGGCCTGGTCCCGTCGCCGTCCATGGTTGGCCGGGATCCTCATCGGTCTGGCCTGCGCGGGAAGCCTGCAGGCCGCCGTGGTGGCCTTCGCTGTCCTGGTGTGTTGTCTGCGCGCCACGCGGCTTCCGGAGCTGGGACGATACTTGCTGTCCGGGTTCCTTGTGTTGGTGGCCTGTCATGTCATCGCGTGCTGCCTCAGTCTGACGACCTGGTGGACCTACCTGCGTTCGGCCTTCTGGTCAGGCACTGGTCTGGGCACGATGTGGTACGTCATCCAGGACTCCTCGGGCGGCACGATCCCTGGGATCGGCTGGATCACCGGCGCCTTGACGGTTGGCGGCCTGCTCGGTCTGGCATGGCTGTCGATGACGGTCCCGAGGCGTCCGCGGATCGCACAGGTCGCTTGCATGGCCCTGTTGATCCTCTTCATCACCAACAAGGTGTACTCGCCGCAATGGGTGCTGCTGCTCGTTCCGTTGGCTGCCCTGGCCCGTCCCGATTTCCGCGACTGGGCCGTCCTCATGGTGGGGGAGTGCTTTTACTCCTTGGCCGTCTGGGCCCATCTCGGCGGGCTGTCTCTGCCGGGCGGGTCCGATGCCGACATCGTCTACTGGGCCTCCATCGTGCTGCGCCTGGCCTGTGAGATCTGGTTCGCGTGGGGAGTTGTCGACGACATCCGACGGCCGTGGAATGACGTCGTCAGGGTGGGGTATGCCGACGATCCCACCGGTGGGGTGCTCGACCACGCACCAGACCCAGCGCCCGAAGGTGAACCCGCCGCGGAGGCTGCCCGGTGACGCGCACCGGAGCAATGAGGTCGACGCGAGTCGCGACGTCATTCACTCCCGCCGATGACGGACGCCTGGTGGCCCAGACATGGTTGGGGAGTCGAACGATCCTGTTCATCGTCGCCGTGGTCGGCATGACCGGGTACCACCGCACCTTCTCCCAGGTGACGGGTAACTGGGACGTCCAGCACTTCATGTCTATCGCCCGCAATGGGTACGCCGATCCCCTGGAAATGGCCTTCTTTCCTGGCCTTCCGGCACTGCTCAAGGTTGGCAGCCTCATCGGTCTACCGATGGAGGTCACCGGAGTTCTGCTCGGCCTGGTCGGGTCGGCCTTGGCGGCCTGGGCGCTGTTCCGTATCGGCGGCACGGTCCCGGCGTGTTTGTGGCTGATCGCCCCGACGGCGGTCTTCACCGTCGTCGGGTACACCGAGTCCCCGTTCTGCGCCGCCGCATTCTGGTCCTGGGAGCGTGCCCGAGCCGGGAAATGGTGGCCAGCCGCGTTGCTTGCCGGACTGGCGTGCACCTTCCGAGTGTCGGGGCTCTTCCTCGTCGGTGCCCTGGCCGTGATGGCAGTCCTTGGTGACGGGGGCCAGCGCCGTCCCACCAGCCAAGCCGCTCGACGCCGCCGTAATACCGAGATCGTCAATCGGCTTTCGACCCTGCTGGTGCCAGCCGCTGTCCTCGTGGCTTTCGCGGTGTGGCTGCATCGGCTGACAGGGTCGTGGACGGCCTGGTCCCAGGCGCAGACCAAGGGTTGGGGACGCGGTTTCACTACCCCGGTCGAGACACTGCGACACACCTTGCCCGCGACCCGCCCCGAGACCTGGGAAGCCACCTACGGGTCAGGGGCAGCCGGAGTGGCGATCGTGTTTCGGCTCGAGCTGGTCTCGGTCGTCCTGGGTATCCTCGTCTTCATCTACTGCCTGATCCGTCGCCGTTGGGCCTCGGCAGCGTGGGTTGGTATCCAAGTCGTGGCCTTCTCGATCGGTTATTGGTACATGAGCGTCAACCGTGCCACTCTGTTGTGGTTCCCGCTCTTCGTCGCGCTGGCTGAGCTCACTCGTGGCCCGTCCAAACCGCCCGGTCTGGTGTTGCTGTGGCGCGGAATCATGGGCATTGTCGTTGTCGTCGATCTCGCCGTCGTGGTGTGGTGGGGCTGGCGATTCTTCACCGGGGGGTGGGCCAGTTGAGTTCAGCGCCAACACGGGTGGGCTGGTATCAGCGGTCGATCGGTGCTCTGACGTCGTGGGGTTTGACGGCCCTCATGGTCGTCGCGGCTGTAGCCGATTTGCGCCACGGGTTGACGCAGCCTCCGTGGCTTGTCAGTAGCTACCTTGTCGTCGACGTCCTGATCGTTCTGGTGTGCGCCCCGGCCGTGTGGCTGCGTCGGCATGATTTGGGACGAGCCGGTACATGGATGATTGCCGCGGCGGGTGGCCTCATGGTGTGGGCACTGGTGTCTGCCAGTGTGTGTCCTCTCCCATCTCTCTCTCGCATCACAGTAGGGCGTGAGTTTCTTGTGATGCCGGCTGTCACATCCTTGATGACGTTGCTGGCTGGCGTGACGATTGCCTGCGGGCTGGCGGTTGAGGCATCAGGGCGTGATCTCATTGCCCGGTTGTGGTGGCCTGCCGTGGCCCTCACATGCGCATCATTCGTGCAATGGCCCCGAGCGATGAAGGTGCATGGCTCTCCTCGGCTGGCTACCGGGATGGGTGGATCAGCGGTGATTCACGTGGCTTTGCTGCTGGCCTGCGGCGTGCTGGTCGCTGCTGCGGTAGCGCATTTCCGCACAGCGCTGAGTGTTCTCTTCGCGTGCGCTGCTCTGCTTGCCGTCGTTCTGACGGGGTCTCGGGCAGGGCTTGCCTGTGCAGCGCTGTTCAGCGTGGGTTGCGGGATCGGTTCGGTGTTGTGGCGACGGTCCGCCCCCGCAGTAACCGCCCGTCACCGTCGCCTGGTCTGGGCAGGGCTGGGAGCTTTGGTGATGATGGTCGCTGTCATGGTGGCCCTGGTACCCGGTTTACGGCGCATGTTGAATCCGTCGGATCCGCTCCGGGCCCAGACCGTGCATGTCGGAGTAAGTCTGTGGTCCAGCGATTGGAGGCACGTGTTTGTCGGGCACGGCTTCGGCCGGTTGTGGCCCTGGTACCTCTATGACTCACATGCCTGGCGTGAGCCATGGCGGGGCATGATCCTCACTCACTGGGGCCGTAGCCTCAACAGTGCCCACTCGACTGTGCTGGCGGTACTGGTGGAGCTAGGGCTGATCGGTTTGTCCTTGCTGTTCGTCACCCTGGCAGTACCGGTGATTCGTCTGGTTGCTGAGGTCACCCGCGGGTCCTGGTCGCCGCCGCATGCCGTTGTGCTGTGGAGTGTGATATCCACCATGCCGGCATTCCTGCTCGACACCTACCTCTTCAAGAACTTTGGCGTCAGTATGTGGTGGTGGGTGGTGGCGTTCACGGCCGTTCTGTGTGGGGGTCAGCGCCCCTTGAGTACCTCGCGGCAAAAAGCTGGGTAGACGACGGAATCGCGGAACTGGTCCTCCCAGAGCTGCCGGGAGGCCTGGCAGGTCTGCCGATACTCGTCGTCGGGCATTGTTGCCAGGCGAATCAGGGCCTTGGTGGCCTGCACGTCAGTGAACTCGGCAGGAAGCAAGTGACCGTTAGCCGACGACACGATCTCGCTGACTCCGCCGACATTGGTGGCGACAATCGGGATGCCGAGGGACGCCACCTCCATCATGGACACCGGCAACCCCTCTGATGACGACAGATTGACGAAAACCGACGGACTGAGGCTGCGCTGGGTTTCCATGACTGCGGCATTGTCGACGTGGCCAAGGAGAGTGACCGACTCCTCAACACCGTGAGCAGCGATTTCCTGACGCAACGCACCCATGTCCGGGCCATCGCCCAGGTGTGTCCACCGGGCGTCGATACCGTGGTCACGAGCCGCGGCCAGGATAGCTGGCATGCGCGTCATCCTCTTGACTGCCCCAAGGTGGGCGCAGCTGATGATGGTGAACGGCTCCCTCTGGCACTCAGCCATCGTGCCGGGGTCGGGAGTTCCAAGATGACGAGTGTGGATCTTGTCGGCGAATTGCGGCCAGGTGTGCTGCAGCTCCTGGGTGCCTTGGTCGGACACCGGGCACACCGCGTCCATACTGCTCAGCAGCAGCTTCCGCTCGGGAATGTGGTTGCGGGGGGAGATGCTGGGGTAAAGATCGTAACCATGGGCCCGAGAGACCACCCGGTCCACGGTGATCCCCTGGGAGCGCAGATGGTCGGCCAGCAACGTAGCGGTGCGGGCGGTGATGTGTAACCAGAACGAGTAGATCGTGACGTGGCTGTCGGGCGACAAATGCAGGGAAGGGATGTGTGCGAGGAGGCCGTCAAGGGCATTCTGGGCGCGTGCCTCGAACAGAGCATCGGAAACAACTAGACGAGGTTCCCGGCGGGCAGCCGACCAATCCACTCCTTGCACCGGCAGGTGACGCAGTCCCTTGACCAGAGCCCGTCCGCGGGCAGCACCCTGGGGGGCGCGGGCCCCAACCCGCCAGATGCGCGCATTGTCGGGCACACCTCGGGTCACCTCGGCGTCTCCTCCCGCTTGGACAGGGGCGATAACGACCTGGTCGAAGGATCGGCACAGGTGACTAATCTCGTTTTCCAGGAATTCTTCCCCCCGTTCCAGGGGGTACGAGTTGGTGAGGAGGATCAGCGTCGACTCACGATCTGCCATGTGTCAACCCTAGCCCTGTGTTGCGGATGTCGGTCGTAGGGAGCGTCTCGGGTACCGTTTGGCATGAAATGCCCGGTGGATCTGAGGAGAATCATGTCGCGCACTGACCGTGAGGTCCGACGCTGCATCTACCACGTGCCGTACCCACTCGACCCGAACACCACATTCGGGGGTCAGAAACGAGCGGTTGCGATGCTGAAGGCCCTGGCCGACTGGGGAGAGGTCTGGTTGGTTGCGGGAAACGCAGCTCAGCGGCGCCGCCAGATGAAGGTCGTCATGGATGCCGTCAAGGCCGGCACCCGATTCGAGTTCTGCTACTCGGAGTCGTCGACGATGCCGACAGCCCTCACCGAGCCACATCACCTGCCGACCCATCCCATCGAGGATTTCGCCTTCCTAGCCCGTTTACGTCGCCACGGCATTCCGGTTGGTCTGTTCTACCGGGATGTTTACTGGAAGTTCCCCATCTACGGAGAAGGCGTGCCGAAGGCCAAGCAGATGGTTGCACAGGCGATGTATCGCTACGACCTGCTCGCCTACCGTCAGTGCCTCGACGTGCTCTTCCTGCCCTCGTTGCGGATGGGGGACTGGGTTGACGTCGGAGATCGGGTGCTCAAGGTGCCTCTGCCTCCCGGCCATGACATCGACGAGACCCCGGCAGCAACCCCGTCGTCGCCCCTGTCGTTGTTCTATGTTGGCGGGCTAGGGTCTCTCTACGATCTCAGGGCGTTCTGTGAGGCTGTTTCGAAGGTTCCCGACGCATCCTTGACGATCTGCACCCGACCGAAGGAATGGGAGCAGGCTCGCAAGGACTATGAGCCGGTCATGAAGGGCAATATCAAGGTTGTCCACGCCAACGGTAAGAAGGAGCTCGAGCCCTACTTCGCGGCAGCGAACGTGGCCGTGTTGGCGATGGCTCCGCACGAGTACCGTGACTTCGCGGCCCCGCTTAAGCTCTTCGAGTACATCGGCAACGGCAAGCCGATCATCGCGACTCAGAACACTTTCGTCGGCGATGTGGTTTCGCGCGATCAGATTGGTTGGACGGTGAAGGCTTCGGTCGACGAGTTTGTCACTTTGCTGACAGACCTTGTGGAGCATCCGGATCACGTCGAGTCGGCCCGGGACAATGTTATGGCTGCCCGCGACCAGCACACCTGGCCAGCCCGCGTGGAGCAGCTCGCCGACGTTCTGGCGGCGGTGGATCGACGATGAGTGCGGTTGGTTCCGTTATGACTTCTGAGGTCGACCAGCCCCGAGCCGCGGCGGCCCCTTCCACGGCTGGGATGTGGTTGGGGGGAGTTGCGGCACTGCTCGTCATGCGGCTGCCGATGAGCTTCCTCTTGTTGCTCGTCGTTCCGTGGATCATTCTGCTTGCCCAGACGAGGTATCGCTCTGGCCTCAGGGCGGGTCCGCTGGCAGCCCTCGAGGTCTGCTGCATGGTTACCGCTGTGATCGCGGTGGTATTCCATCCGAGTCTCCTCACCAGCATTGGCAACAGTGCCGTCATCATGCTTGCCGTTGTGGGATTCACCTTGGCGGTGTTCCGCTCTGCCGACCCCAGCAAGACGGCCCGTCAATCCCTCTCGGGGTTGTACTGGGGTGCCCTCCTCGTCTGGTTCATCGGTCTAGGTGAGATCCTCACGGGCATCAAGCTTCTCCCGCTGCTCTATCCAGAGGCCAACACCGTTTCGGCGGTCTCAAAGAGTAGGTGGATTGTCACGGCGACCTATCCCAACTACAACGACTACGGCGTCGTCATGACGATGCTTTTCACTGCCTTGCTGGCCAAGATGTGGTTCGATCCGAGGCGAGGGGCAGTCAAACTCGGTCGGCTGTTCGCGCTGGTCACATGTTTCGGGATGATTCTGATGGGAGGCTCTCGCGGAGCTCTCTTGGGATGCATGTGCGCGGTGGCCCTGCTAGTCATCCTGAATGTCCGACGCCTCCATGCCGCGGCCATGGGTGTCAGGGCCTTCTTCTGGGGCACCACTCTGGTCGTCGCGGCCGGAGGCGGGTTGTGGATGAGCCCTTACGTCCAGGACCACTCGACTGCTGAGAGAGGGAGGATCATGACCAATGCTGTGAGCATGCTCATGAGTGATCCGATTGCCCTCCTATTCGGGTACGGATCGCTGTCGGAGTACCAGAACGAGGCAAATGCTCGTTTCGGGGACGTCCTCATGGATCCCCACAACCTGTTGCTGGAACTAGTGTTGCGCTACGGGATTGTGGCGATGATCCTCTTCGTGGCGTGCTGGCTATGGATCGCGGTCAAGGGTTTCCTCCCGCGTCGCCCCGCTGTGGACTGGCAGGCGGCCTTCGCCCTCACCGTTGTCATGCTCTTGCCCGTGCTTGGAATCGTCCCATCCTCCACCCTGCGCTACCACGTGACCTGGCTGTACCTGGTCGTGGCGTCGTGCCTTACTGCGCAGATGATCGCGTCACGCCGCTCGGAGCTGGGGACGATGGTGGCCCACCAGGAGCGAGTCGACGTGACGCCAGATCAATCAGGCTGAGGCGTTGCGACGTCTTGAGGAGCGATACTCCAGCAGGCCCATGACGAGGAGTCCGAGGACGAGGCCGGCGCCCACCCCGACGGACGGGGAAATCATCTTGCCGGGGTCGTCGGAGTCCTTGACCTTCGGGGCCTCCAGGTTGGGGTCCGAGGGGAATGCCTGCTGAACGACGGTTAGCTTCGGATGAGGAAGCCCGTGAAGAGGGCTTGGAGCGACGGCATTCGCCGTTTCGGTGAAGGCGCGCGCATACGCGTTGGCGCGGCGAATTGCCTGACCTTCGTCAGTTCCCAGTGCGTAGACGGCGATCACCGTTCCGCCTCCACCCCAGTGGACCGAGGCGGCCTTCTTGAGATCATCGGCAGTGGTGCCGTCATGAAGGTACTTGACGGCCGCCTTGACGGTCGGTTCGGGAGTGGCGAGTGCCACGTAGTTGCTCATGATTTTCGAGACGGTGGACGACTCGATGATTGCCTGGGCCTCGGTGCGGGGCTCGGGCAGGGTCACCATGATGTGGCCATGGGCAGCGACCTTACCGACGGTGTCCTTGGGGGCTATGAAGAGGGAATAGCCAACGAGGATTCCAGCGACCACAACGAAGGTGAGTAAGCCGGCGAACCAGTGTCGCACGAGTCCCTTGAGGAATCCGAGCAGGTCGATGGGCTGGTTCGGGTCGTGCCTACTGCTAGCAGTGTGAGATGCGACTGCGGTGGCATCGTGTTCAGGCTTGGAGGATCCAGAGTCCACGAGAGAGGGTTCTGATGGGAGGTTGCTCACGTCAGTGCATGGTACACAGGGCAGGCGAGAGACCCAGTGATTTCCAGGGGGCGCGACTATTTTTGAGTGCTCTTTTTGCGACACGTTCGGTCAGGATGGACTGGGGGCCATGGCAGTTGTGCACGGCACGAGTAGGCTGGTCTTGATGCAACCGGTACGAAAGGCGTCCCACATGGGTGAACCACGGATCATCGACACCGCCGATCTGGACGACGGTGTGACTATCGGCGACGGTTCGTCGATCTGGCACCTCTCCCAAGTCCGCAGCGAGGCTGTGCTCGGACGCAACGTCGTCGTGGGTCGTGGTGCCTACATCGGCGAGGGCGTCCACGTCGGCGACAACTGCAAGATTCAGAATTATGCGCTGGTCTACGAGCCCGCGAAGCTGGAGGACGGGGTCTTCATCGGCCCGGCGGTGGTCCTCACTAATGACCACTTCCCGCGCGCCATCAACCCTGACGGCTCCCTCAAGTCGGCTGACGACTGGGAGCAAGTGGGGGTGACCTGCAAGCGCGGCTGCTCCATCGGTGCCCGCTCGGTGTGCGTCGCGCCCGTCACCATCGGTGAGTGGGCCACGGTGGCTGCCGGATCGGTCGTCACCAAGGACGTCCCGGCGTATGCCCTGGTGGCTGGAGTTCCAGCCCGTCGCATCAAGTGGGTGGGTCGTTCTGGCTTCCCGCTGGATCCCGACGGTGAGAATACGTGGGTTGACTCGCGCACCGGGGATCGGTTCGTCGAGGATCCTGCCACCGATACGCTGACCTTGGTCAGCGAGGGCGAGCGGGCTTGAAGCCATCGTCCCCCCAAAATACCCCGTGGGTGTCGAAGCACCCGCACACCGGACTTTCCGTCCGAATAGTTAGGAGCTTTCAACGTGACCGCCCAGTTCATTCCACCTGCCAAGCCGATCCTCGGTGATGACGAGCGCAAGGCCGTCGACGAGGTCATCGCCTCCGGCATGGTCGCCCAGGGCCCCCAGGTCCACGCCTTCGAGGAGGAGTTCTCCTCCCAGGTCGTCGACGGGGTTCACTGCGTGGCCGTCAACTCGGGCACCTCGGCCCTGCACATTGGTCTGCTGGCCTCCGGCATTGGTGAGGGTGACGAGGTCATCGTCCCTTCCTTCACCTTCGCCGCCACCGGCAACTCCGTCGCCCTGTCCGGCGCCAAGCCGGTCTTCGCCGACGTCGACCCGGTGACCTTCAACCTGGATCCGGTCTCCATCGAGGCCTCCATCACCGACAAGACTGCCGCGATCATGCCGGTGCACCTCTACGGGCTGCCGGCCAACATGCCTGAGATCCTCAAGATCGCCGAGAAGCACGGCCTCAGGGTCTTCGAGGACTGCGCCCAGGCTCACGCCGCCAGCATCGACGGCAAGCACGTCGGTACCTTCGGTACCTTCGGCGCCTTCTCCTTCTACCCGACCAAGAACATGACCTCGGGTGAGGGTGGCATGATCACCACCTCCGACCCGGAGGTCGCTCGCGAGGCTGCCATGCTCCGCAACCAGGGCATGGAGAAGCGCTACGCCAACGAGTACGTCGGTCTCAACAACCGCATGACCGACATTCACGCCTCCATCGGTCGTGTTCAGCTCACCAAGCTGGCCGGCTGGACGAAGACCCGTCAGGAGAACGCTGCCTTCCTGTCGAAGAACATCACCGAGGCCGTCACCCCGGTCGTTCCCGAGAGCTACGTGCACGTGTATCACCAGTACACGATCCGTCTCGAGGGAGCCACCGGCGAGGAGCGCGACTGCTTCGTCACCGCCCTCAAGGAGGAGCACCAGGTCGGCTCGGGGGTCTACTACCCGATTCCGAACCACCGTCTGCCCTCGCTGGCCCCGTACGCCCCGGGCCTCGAGCTGCCGAACACCGAGAAGGTTGCCGCAGAGTGCGTCTCGCTGCCGGTTCACCCCTCGCTGTCCCAGGCTGACCTCGAGCGCATCGTCGCCGCTGTCAACGCTTGCGCGAAGGCAGGTGCCTGATGGCGAACCTGCGTGCCGGCATGGTCGGTATCGGCTCGATGGGCAAGAACCACGTCCGCAACCTGCGCGCCATCGACGGGGTCGACCTGGTCGCGATTGCGGACGCCTCCGGCAAGGACCCATTCGGGGTCGCCGGTGACCTGCCCGTCCTGCCCGACGTCGACGCGGTCATCGAGGCTGGAGTCGACTACTGCGTCGTCGCGGCCCCGACCAAGTTCCACGAGGAGATCGGTCTCAAGCTGGCCGAGGCGGGGGTCCACGCCCTCATCGAGAAGCCGCTGGCCTACGACACGGCCGCCGCCACCCGTCTGGCCAAGGCCTTCGAGAGCAAGAGTCTCATTGGTGCCGTCGGTCACATCGAGCGGTACAACCCGGCCCTGCAATCGCTGCGCAAGCGTCTGGAGAACGGCGACCTCGGTGACCTCTACCAGGTGGCCACCCGTCGTCAGGGTCCGTTCCCGGCCCGTATCGCCGACGTCGGCGTCGTCAAGGACCTCGCCAGCCACGACATCGACCTCACCGCCTGGGTCACCCAGCGTGAGTTCGAGCTGGTTGCCGCCCGCACCATGTTCAAGGCTGGCCGGGACTACGAGGACATGGTCTCGGCGACCTGCCAGCTCTCCGATGGGCTCATGAGCAACCACCTCGTCAACTGGCTGACCCCGACCAAGGAGCGTCGTACCTTCGTGACCGGCGAGAAGGGCATGTTCATCGCGGACACCCTGACCGCTGATCTCACCTTCTACTCCAACGCCAAGGTTGCGACGGTGTGGGACGACATCGCCAACTTCCGTGGCGTTGCCGAGGGTGACGTCACCAGGTTCGCGATCCCGAAGCCCGAGCCGCTGCGCACCGAGCACGAGAACTTCCGTGACGCTGTGCTGGGCAAGGGATCCGACATCGTGACGATGACCCAGGGTGCCAAGGTCGTCCAGGTCTGCGAGGCAATGATCAACTCCGCCGCCTCCGGGGAGTTCGTCAAGATCTCCTGACACATCGGTCATGATCGGGCCGGGCCGTCGAGGCCCGGCCCGATTGCGTTCACCGAGGCGTTCGGCCTGGGTCGAGCGGCCGAGTCTCCAACGGCCTCGAGGGTAGGATGGCTGGCATCTTTGGTCACCACGAATTCCCTCACGGCCTGCGGGCCGTGGCATCGCGCTCGGTAGACCCCGCTCAGTGGTTCAGCGGGGCGGCCGAGGTCGTCGTCGCATGTCTTTTCCTCACGTGTACCTATGTCACGGTGGACCAGCCACTCTTCGACAATGACGCGTGCCCACTGATGCTCCCGCTCTTCGCGGTGGCTGCCGTGGCGCTGGAAGTGTTGTGCATCGTCAGGGATGCACGGGGGATACCGACTCCGCGGGAGTGGACCCGTCACCTCACCATCGTGGTGTGCAGCTTCCTGGCACTGCTGGCCTGGGCTGCGGCCTCGATCCCCTTCCATGACCATGTCGTCTATGACTATTCCATGGGGGTCATCAGGGGCCTGCCGCTCTATGCCCTCGTCGTGCCCCTGGCCGAGGCGACGATGACGATTCTCGTCGCTGTCTTCGCCTGCCGACTCATCGTGGTGGATAACCTCGAGGGAGCGCTGTGGAGACTGTCCGTTCTGATGGCGATCGCGAACCCAATTGGGCTCGTCAACGAATACTCAGCAGGTCATACGACGGGATGGCGGGTTGCCACCAAGCTCGGTGGGGCCGCGATCTCTCACGTGGTGCTGATCCTCGCCGTGGCTGTCGCTGTCGACGCCATCACCCGTAACCGGCACCGGATCACCTCGAGCGTGGCCGTCGTCAGCCACCTGGGTTGCTTGGCTGCGTCCGGGTCCCGTGCCGGGATCATCTGCCTGGCCCTGTTCATTCTCGGTCTGGTTCTCCTCGGACGCTCTCACCGCAGGAGAAGCCGTGAGCAATGGACCATCCTCGCGGCCCTGGGGATAGTGGTGGCCGGAGTTGCCATTTGGTCCGTCTCGACGGTGCGGACGGGGTCTCTGGTGGATCCGGCGAGGGCGAGGACCTGGGCCTTGGCGGGACACGTCGTCCTCGAGTCACCGGGTCGTTTCCTAATGGGAACCGGCTATGGGACCATCTGGCCGTGGTTCGTCCTTGAGTCCACTTTCATGCCCGGGTCCTCCCATGGGATGCGCCAGACCCTGTACGGCTACAGTCTTCCGCACGCTCACAGCCTGGTCGCCCAGGTGCTGGGGGAGCTCGGGGCGATTGGCCTCATCCTGCTGCTGGTCTCCCTGGGCACTGTCATCGCGGTGTGCATCAAGGGGATTCGCGGACACTTCCCGGTGTTGTGCCTCGGGGTGCTCGCGACGATCCCGGCCTTCCTGATGGACACCTACCTCATCAAGAACTTCCCGATCGCGCTGTTCTGGTGGTTCTTCACGCTGGTCGTCTGCCGGCTCGTGACGACCACGGGGAAGGATGACCGCGAGGAAGTGTCCGTCGACCACTGATTCGCGCGGGAAACCGCGTGGCCAATCGTGTTTCTTGCGGGGGTGCGTCAGCGGATGGTACGGCGGCGTACTAGCCTGAACCCGTAGTCATTACACATTCTCGACGATGACGTCACTAAGCCATGGATACCGGTGCCGCGCCCGGAAAAGGTAGGTTTCCCGGATCGCCGGGAAGGTGCCCAACCTTTCAACCGGACGGACTCGTGATGCCCGGAACATGGGAAAGGAAAAGAAGAGATGTCCCTCGATCCGCTCGACGTAGATGCCGAAGGCGTCACCGCAGCTGGAAGGGCGAGGGGGTTCAGACCCAAGCACTTGGTGACCGGCCCCTCACGCGACGACAAGTCATTCCTTGGTCATCCCGGCGGTCTGCCGTGGATGCTCCAAGTGGAAATGTGGGAGCGGTTCTCCTGGTTCGGGATGCGGGCCATCCTCGTCTACTTCATCACCGACGCCTTGGCAAATGGCGGCCTCGGACTGCCAGTCAACGCCGGTCAGGTGGTGATGGCCTCCTATGGCGCTGCGGTGCTGCTCATGACGATTCCCGGCGGTATCTTCGCCGACCGGATTCTCGGGCCGTGGGTCTCCACCCTGTGGGGCGGTCTCATCATCATGACCGGTCACGTCATCCTGGCGATACCTCAGGTGGTGACGTCGTGGATCGGCCTTGTCTGCATCGCCATCGGTACCGGTTTCATCAAGCCGAATCTGTCGACGGTCGTCGGTGGCCTCTATGACGATGGCGATCCGCGTCGTGACCAAGGCTTCTTGTACTTCTACATGTCGATCAACATCGGCTCCCTCATCGCTCCGCTCATCACCGGTCTGCTCAAGGACCACTACGGGTACCACATCGGATTCATCGCGGCAGCCATCGGTATGGCCCTGGCCCTCGTGGCTTTCATCCATGGTCGTTCCAAGCTGCGCGACTTCGCCTTTGACATTCCCAATCCGCTCGCCCCGGGTGAGGGGCGCCGGATGGTGCTCAGGACCCTGGGAATCATCGCGATTGGTGCTGTGCTCGTCATCGGGTTCAAGGCGTTGCTGGGTGAGTGGACTTCGGCTATCGCTTACTCGCTGTTCACCTTCGCCACCGTGACAGCCCTGGGGTACTTCTTGACGATGTTCCGCTCCTCGAAGGTCACCGAGCGGGAGCGTGGTCACCTGTGGGCCTTCGTCCCGCTGTGGGTGGGGCAGGTGCTCTTCGTCATGATCTTCGAGCAGGCAGCCGGGAAGATGGCCACCTTCGCCAAGGCCAACACCGACGGTCACATCGCCGGTTCCGCCCTTCTCAAGCCGGAGCAGTACCAGATGATCAACCCGGCCGCCGTGCTCATCCTTGCCGGTCTGTTGGGCATGTGGTTCCGAAGGAGGGAGGGGAAGTTCCCCAACACCCCGCAGAAATTCGCGATCTCGGTGTTCATCATCGGGCTGACCGCCCTCATGATGGGATTCGGCTTCCAGAGCTGGCCGGGCGGGGACAAGCTCGCACCGTGGTGGTTCCTGGCCGTCGTCTTCGTCATTCAGACCGTCGCCGAGCTGTTCATGAACCCGATTGGCCTCTCGACGGCCACCAAGCTGGCCCCGAAGAAGTTCGCATCCCAGAACATGACCCTGTGGCTGCTGGCAGCGGCCTGCGGTCAGGGCCTGGCATCGGTGACGATCGAGCGCACGAAGGATCTTGGTGACGTGGTGTTTTACTACGGTCTGGGCATCGTGACGATCGTCGTCGCGGTCGTGCTCTTCGCCATCGCCCCGTGGACCCAGTCGAAGATGGAGGACGTCGATCAGGTGTGCCATGAGGATGCCGGAGTCACCCCGGAATCTGAAGGTCACTGAATCTGAAAGCTACTGATTCGTCGGTGGGGTCCGTCCGGTGGGGCGGGTCCCACGTCGTGTTGGTGGTCCGTGTCGACCCGGTTCTGTGTCGGAGGCACCTTGGCAGAGGTACCTTTACCGTGTGTGGTGATCGGGTTGCTGATAGTTCCTGGTGCTATCCCAGATGGCAGTCGACGGGTTCAGAAACCGATCTTCCACCAGCGTCTTGGCCCGGTGCGAAAGCCAGCCGTGAACCCTCGAAGGGACGCTGAGGGCTGATTAACGTGGTTTGTGTGTGTACGCATCGTTTCGACGATGAACCCAACCTTGGGAGCACACATGATGACGTACCAGTACCTCATCATCGGTGGCGGAATGGCCGCCGACTCAGCCGCCCACGGCATCCGCGAGATTGACAAGGACGGGTCGATCGCCATCCTCAGCGCCGACGTTGATTCGCCGTACCCCCGCCCTGCCCTCAGCAAGAAGCTGTGGACCGATCCCGAGTCCACCTGGGGCAAGACCGATCTCTCCACCGCCGCCGACACCGGCGCCGAGCTGCGCCTCGACACCGAGGTTCTCAGCATCGATCGCGATGCGAAGACCGTCCTGACCGGTTCAGGCCAGGTTTTCGGCTACGAGAAGCTGTTGCTTGTCACCGGCCTGACCCCATCGCGCATCGACGATGACGGAGACGCCGTCCTCTACTACCGATCCGCTCGTGACTACCAGAAACTGCGCGCTTTGGCTCAGCCCGGCCACCGTTTCGTCATCGTCGGTGGCGGATACATCGGAGTCGAGCTTGCGGCCGCCCTCGTTCAGCAGGGCTGCGAGGTCAGCCTCGTCACACCCGACCCGGTCCTGGGCAGTTCCCAGTTCCCGGCCCAGATCGCGTCGGAGTACCAGAAACTCTTCGCCGATGCCGGGGTTCACCTCGTCACCGGGCATCGTGTCTCCTCGGTGCGCAAGTACGAGAACGCCGAGGTCACCTTGGACGACGGCATCATCCTCGAGGCTGACGACGTCGTCGCCGGTCTGGGGGCGACCCCCGTCACCAACCTGGCCGAGGACGCCGGTCTCACCGTCGACAACGGCGTCGTCGTCGACGAGTACCTGCGTACCGACGACCCTGCCATCTGGGCAGCTGGCGACATCGCGAACTACCCGGACCCGGTGCTGGGCCGCACCCGCGTCGAGCACGTCGACAACGCCACCATGATGGGCAAGGCAGCGGGCCGCTCGATGGCCGGTTCGGACGCCCCCTACACCCACACCCCGATGATGTACTCGCAGGTGTTCGGGGTCCGCTGGGAGGCCGTCGGCGCTCTCGACTCCAGCCTTGAGACCACTGCGGTGGAGGTTGGGGACGGCCAGGTCGTCTACTACCTCAAGGACGGAAAGCCGGTCGGCGTCCTGCTCTGGAACCTGCCTGGGCGCACCGACGAGGCCGTCAAGGTGCTTGCCGACCCGCCCGAGGACCTCTCGGACGCCATCAACTGATTTCTACTACAGGAGATAACATCATGGATCTCGGACTCAATGGGCGGGTAGCCCTCATCACCGGTGCCGACTCTGGCATCGGTTGGAACACCGCGAAACTCCTCCTTGCGGAGGGAGCGAAGGTTGCCGTCACCGACCTTGACGCCGACGAGCTCACCAAGGCCGCGAAGGACCTTGATGCGCCCGAGGACCGTCTCGTCGCCTTCCCGGCCGACGTCACCGACGCCGACTCCTTGGCCGAGCTCCACCAACAGGTGAAGGAGGCCTTCGGGCCGATCGACATCCTCGTCCAGTCAGCCGGGGTCACCGGCGCCCAGGGTAAGTTCCACGAGATCGACGAGGAGGGCTGGCGCTCCACCCTCGACATCGACCTCATGGGCCCGGTGCGGGTGCTGCGGGAGTTCATCGCCGACCTGCGCACCGGCGGGTGGGGTCGTGTCGTGCTGCTGGCTTCCGAGGATGGCGTCCAACCCTATGACGACGAGATCCCGTACTGCGCCGCCAAGGCCGGTGTGTTGGCCTTGGCCAAGGGGCTGTCGCGTACCTATGCCCGGGAAGGGTTGCTCGTCAACGCTGTCTCCCCGGCCTTCATCCACACCCCGATGACCGACGCCATGATGACCAAGCGGTCCGAGGAACGTGGCGTCAGCTTCGACGACGCCATCGAGTCCTTCCTCGACGAGGAGCGCCCCTACATGGAGCTCAAGCGCCGCGGAGAGCCCGAGGAGGCGGCTGCCGTCATCGCATTCCTGTGTTCCGACAAGGCATCCTTCGTCAATGGGTCGAACTATCGTGTCGATTCCGGGTCGGTGGCGACGTTCTGACGATCGGGTCCACGTGGAGATGGGCGAAGGCCGCTGTCGTCATGACAGCGGCCCTCGCCGTGTGTGGAGCGGGATCAGGCGTCGAGGTCGGACTCGATGAGATCAGCGATGGTGTTGACGTCATCCTCGTTGTCACCGGCGACCGTGACGGGATCACCCGCGCCAGCACCGAGGGTCATGATGAGCAGCACGGATTTGGCGTCGATCGGCTCGCCTCCTTCTGCGGCCAGGGTGACGGTGGAGCCGAGTTTGGCAGCTTCCTGGGAGATGACTGCGGCGGGACGGGCGTGAAGCCCGACGGAGGATCCGACTTTGACGATTCTGCTGGCCATGATGGTGTCCCTTTCAGGGTTGTGTGTTTCGGTGCGGTTTGGTGTGGATATTTCAGGCGGCGGCCTCGGCCTTGCGCTTGGCTGAGGTCTTGAGGACGGTTACAAGCAAGGCTGCCACGACGGTGCCGACGACGATGGCCAGAATGAACGCCCAGACCCGGTCGATGGCGAAGAAGACGAAGATACCGCCGTGGGGAGCCTTGGACGCCGCGCCCAGTGTCATCGACAGGGCGCCGGTGACGGCTCCGCCGGCCATCATCGAGGGGATGACGCGCAGTGGGTCAGCAGCCGCGAAGGGGATGGCGCCTTCGGAGATGAACGAGGCTCCCAGCAACCAGGCAGCGGTGCCGTTCTCGCGCTCTGCCGGTTGGTAGAGGTTCGGACGCAGAGTCGTCGACAGGGCCATCGCCAGGGGCGGGACCATTCCGGCTGCCATCACCGCAGCCATCACCTTGAGGGACCCGACGTTGGTGACGGCGAGGTTCGTCGTCGCGAAGAGGTACGCCGCTTTGTTGATGGGGCCGCCCAGGTCGGAGCACATCATGAGGCCCAGGATGATTCCGAGGATGACAGCCGATGCTCCGCTCATACCGCCCAGCCAGCTGTTGAGAGCGTTGGTGAGAGCGGCAAGCGGACGGCCGAGCACCACGTACATGAGGCCGCCGGCTATGAGGGACCCGACGAGCGGGATGATGACGACCGGCATGAGACCACGCAGCCAGCGGGGCGGGTTGAGGCGAGTGAACCCATAGGCGACGAGGCCACCGAGCAGACCACCGACGATGGCCCCGATGAATCCTGCCCCGGTGACCCCGGCGACGGCACCAGCCACGAAGCCGGGGGCGATGCCGGGACGATCAGCCAGACCGAAACCGATGTAGCCGGCGAGCGCGGGTAGCAGGAAGCCGAAAGCCGCCTGGCCGACGGCAAAGAGGACCGCGCCGATGTAGGTCATGGTGGCCGATCCACCCAGGGCATGGGCGGTGGGTGCCGGAAGATTGTTGAAGGTGTTGTGGAGGGCGATGTCCATGCCGTCCTTGGCGATCTCGTACCCGCCGAAGAGGAAGCCCAGGGCGATGAGCAAACCACCCGCGGCGACGAACGGGATCATGTAGGAGACGCCCGTCATGAGGGCCTGCTGAATGCGCTTGCCCCAACCGATCTGGGAACCGGCCTGCTCGGGCTCCTGGTGTTCGCCGTGGCCCGCCGGAACACGGTGCGCGTGCGGATCCTTGGCTGCCGCGACGGCCTCGGCGACCATCTTCTCGGGCTCGTTGATGGCACGCTTCACCCCTGACTCGATGACCGGCTTGCCGGCGAATCGCTCTCGGCCCTTGACACCGACGTCAGTGGCGAAGATGACGGCGTCAGCGGCCTCGATCTCGGATGCGTCGAGGGGCGCGGTGGCGGTGGAACCTTGGGGCTCGACCTTGACGTCAACCCCCATCTTCTTACCCGCGGCCGTGAGGTAGTCGGCGGCCATGTAGGTGTGGGCGATGCCGGTCGGACAAGCTGTGATGGCGACGACGTGGGTGGTGGGTGTCTGTTCGGGAGCTGTTTCGTCTGTCGCGGCGGCGGTGGCGGGTGCCGGTACAGGCGCGCCCTCCTCTGGTCCGACGACCCCGCCAATGAGGTCGACGACCGTCTGAGCGTCGGGGGCCTGGCGCAGCTGCTCGACGAATTCGGGCTTGACGAGGGCGCGAGCCAACTTCGTGAGGAGCTTCATGTGGTCGGCGCCACCGTTCTCGGAGGCGGCGATCATGAAGACGAGGTCAGCAGGGCCGTCAGGTCCGTTGAAGTCAACTGCGGGGGACAGCCGGGCGAAGCCGAGTGAGGGCTGGGAGACTGCGGCGGAGCGGCAGTGAGGGATAGCGAATCCGCCGGGCATCCCGGTCGGGCTCTTGGACTCACGATCCAGGGCGTCACGGGTCAGGCCGTCGGCGTCGGCGCGTCCGGCCCTGGCGATGATTCCGGCGACCGAGGTGATGACCTCGGCCTTGGTCGAGCCCAGGTCAGCGTCGAGGGATACCAGTTCTGAGATGATGAGAGGGGCGTTCATCGGTTCTCCGATCTCACAGATGGGTGAGGCTGACGTGGATGGCGTCGGCCTGGGCAGGGGTCGGCATGGTCGACCCCGGGAGGGCTGCGGCGGCCGTGCCCCAGGCGACGGCGGTGCGCAGACAGTTTTCGGGTTGGTCGCCGCGGGTACGGGCCAGCAGAAATCCGGCTAGGGAGGAGTCCCCGGCGCCAACGGTCGACCTCACCTGGACTGGTTCCGGCCAGGCGTGCCAGGCATCGGTCTCGGTGACGAGTAGGGCCCCCGCGCCGCCGAGGGTGACCAGCACCTCGGCGATGCCGTGCAGGCGCCGGGCGGCAGCGACGACGTCGTGGAAATGGCCTTGCTCGGCGGCAGCCTCCAGGGAGCCGCCGTCGATTCCACAGAGCTGACCGAGCTCGACGGAGTTGGGCTTGACGAGTTCGGGAGCTGACTCGGGGAGTTTCCCGGACAGCTCTTGGAGGGGCTTGTCAGAGGTGTCAACGGCGACCTTGACGCCGGTTTCGTGCAGCCGACGGGTCATGGTGGTGTACCAGTTCGAGGGGACGCCGGGAGGGAGAGACCCGGACAGGACGACCCATTCAGCGTCGGTCGACGTCTCGAGGATGATCTCCTCGACGGCGGTCAGTTCGTCGGGCGTGAGTGCGGCTCCGGGTTGGTTGATCTTGGTTGTGGTGCCGTCGGGTTCGGTGATGGTGAGGTTGGTCCTTGCCGACGCCGAGATCGGGACGGCGACGTGTGGGATCTTGTCGTTGGCGAGGCCGGTGACCAGGCGGTCCTTGGTTCCTGCCGGTATGACGGCGCAGGTGTCGACCCCAGCTCCGCAGAGGACTCGGGAGATGTTGACTCCCTTGCCAGCGGAGACCTCAGTGGAATTGCCGAGTCGGTTCACCTGGCCGCGTTGCAGCGGCCCGGGCAGGGATGCAGTGCGGTCGATGCTCGGGTTGAGGGTGACTGTGACGATCACGGGGGACTCCTTCGTCGCTTCTCCCAACGGTCCCTCAGATATGAGTGACCCTGCAATGTTGGGATGTGTGACACTCTAAAGCATAAAAGCTGAAAAAGCAACAATAAAACACCAAAACGGACATTTGGTGATGCGGGGCGTCGCGATGACTCGGGGTGACTGTTTGACGGGCTGGTCCGGCGACGGGAGTCGGTGTGGTGATCGGTCTTATGAATGGGGTTGCTGCCACCCGTGGTTGCACGTCCTGACGTCAGCAACCCAAACACCACACACGGTGGAAGTGCGGGCTGGGGGAAGCGTGCGTGCGCAATGGCCGGGAGGCTGAAATGGCCCTGGCTGCGGCCGACCTCAGGCGATGACGATCTCGACGCCAGATTTCTGCAGCATCTCAACCTGGTGTGGGGTTACCCCGGAGTCGGTGATGATGACGTCCACGTCACCCAACTCCGCGAACCGCATTGTTGACTCTGCCCCCATCTTCCGGGAGTCGGCCAACACGACGACGTGGTGGGCGCTTGCGATCATCGCTGTCTTTGTCGCGACCTCATCGGCGTCGGGGGTGGAGAGACCATGGTCCAGGGAGATGCCGTTGGTGCCCATGAAGGCGACGTCAACACGCAGCCGTGAAATGGCATCGACATTCCCGACGGTGGCTTGAGTGGTCGGGCGCAGGCGCCCTCCCAGTAGGTGGACGTCGCATGCACTGTGGGTTGCCATGGTGCTGGCGATCGGCGATGAGTTGGTGAAAACGGTGAAGCGCCTTGTGGGAGGCATGATTGCCGCAAGTCGACCGGTCGTCGATCCAGCGTCGAGGATGATCGATCCGTTGTCAGTCGGCAGGTGGGGCAGCGCAGCCCTGGCTATCTGCTCCTTCTGGCTCACCGCGGAGGAATCACGGGTGTCGAGGGGTTGATCTCCCAGCAGGTCGAACTCGATCGGGATGGCGCCACCGTGGACGCGTCTCAGCATCTTCTGGGTGCACAGTTGATCGAGATCGCGCCGAATGGTCTCCGGGACGACCCCCAGGGAGGCTGACGCATCAGACACTGACACCCGACCGGTCTCGCGGGCGGTGTTTATGAGCCACTTGTGTCTCTCGGCGGGATACACCGGCCCTCCTCAACGAAAAGCCCCCAGCGCAAACAGGCTAAATCCCTAGTCAGACGCATGATGCGGGGATGGCTGTGATGGCGGGAGCATAACACGAAATCATTGCGGCGTTCTGCCCGGTTAGACTGGCGGGGGTATTCGCGAATCCCAAGGAGTTCAGGAATGAAAATTGCCGTCGTCGCCATGGGCAAGATCGGGCTTCCCCTGGCTGTGCAGTTCGCCGAGAAGGGTCACGACGTCATCGGCGTCGACGTGCAGCAGCGCGTCGTGGACGAGATCAACAAGGGCAACGAGCCCTTCCCCGGTGAGGCCTATCTCGACGAGAAGCTGAAGAAACTCGTCCCGGCCGGCAAGCTCGCCGCCACCACTGATTACTCCAAGGCGATTCCGGGCGCCGATGCGATCGTCCTCGTCGTCCCGCTGTTCGTCAACGACGAGACCTGGGAGCCGGACTTCGGCTGGATGGAGGCCGCCACCAAGTCGTTGGCGGAGCATCTCACCCCGGGCACCCTTATCTCCTACGAGACCACTCTGCCGGTCGGCACTACCCGCAACCGCTGGAAGCCGATGATCGAGGAGATCTCCGGCCTGACCGAGGGCAAGGACTTCCACCTCGTCTTCTCCCCGGAACGCGTCCTTACCGGCCGTGTCTTCGCCGACCTGCGTCGCTACCCGAAGCTCGTTGGCGGCCTGAACGACGAGGGCACTGCCAAGGGCATTGAGTTCTACGAGCAGGTCCTCGACTTCGACGATCGTGACGACCTGCCGCGCGACAACGGCGTCTGGGACATGGGCACCGCCGAGGCCGCCGAGATGGCCAAGCTCGCCGAGACCACCTACCGCGACGTCAACATCGGCCTGGCCAACCAGTTCGGCAAGTACGCCGCCGCCAACGGCATCGACGTCTACAAGGTCATCGACGCCTGCAACTCGCAGCCCTACTCCCACATTCACCGTCCCGGCATCGCCGTCGGTGGACACTGCATCCCGGTTTACCCGCGCCTCTACCTGTGGACCGACCCGGACGCCACCATCGTCCGTACCGCCCGCGAGGCCAACATGACGATGCCGCAGTACTGCGTCGACCAGGCCGCCTCGGTGCTGGGAGACCTGTCCGGCAAGAAGGTCGTTGTCCTCGGTGCCTCCTACCGCGGCAAGGTCAAGGAGACTGCCTTCTCCGGCGTCTTCCCGACCGTCGAGATCCTGGCCAAGGCTGGCGCCGACGTCAGCGTCCACGATCCGATGTTCACCGACGAGGAGCTCGGCAAGTTCGGCTTCAAGGCTTACCACGTCGGCGAGCCCGTCGACGGGGCCCTTCTGCAGGCCGACCATCCCGAGTACGCCGAGCTGACCCCGACCGATCTTCCGGGCATCAAGGTCCTCATCGACGGCCGTAATGTCGTCGATCCGGCCAAGTGGGACGGCGTCAAGGTCATTGTCGTCGGTGACGGCGAAGCCTGAGCCTTCCAGCAGCATCCTCGGCCGTATTGCGGGGGTGCTGCTGGCTTTTTTCCCGCCTGCGGCTCTTCTGGGGCCGTGGGCGGGGATCGGGCCCGTTTTTGTGTATCGGGTCCTCACTGTTGTTCTGGCGGGCTGCGCTCTGGCGGGCTGGATTCGCCCGTCCGGGGCTCGGAGGGGCAGTCGTGGCGCCGCCGCAATGATCCTCATCGCTGTCGTGTGGGGAGTGGTTGGTCTCGTCGGTGCGGCTCAGTTGGGGACTCGCCGGGAGCTGTCGAGTTTCGTCGGTGCCGGCCTCGCCTTGATGGGAGCATGGGCGGTGACCCGGCTCATTGCCGACGGGCATCTCAGTCGGCCCCGAGCGTTGCGTGATCTTGCCTTCGGCTGGGCCGTAGCCATGTGGATAGGCACCCCAGTGGCGGGGTGGGAGATCTGCACGGGGCGACACCTCAGCACGTATATCTCAGGACTGTGGCGAAATCACCCAGGGCTCTACCGCCAGCCGGCTACCTGGCTGACCAACCCCAATCTCTATGCCGTGTTCTTGGCTTTTGGGCTTTGTTGGGTCCGTCTGGGCTGGTGAACAATGCCTTTGGGTGCGTGTCGTTGCGGGCGCGACGGTGATCCTTGGCGTCGGGTTGGTTGCCGCGACGGGGAGCCGACTCGCGCAGATTGCCCTTGCGCTGGCGTTGATGGTGCGTCTGTGGGCGGTAACGAAGTGGCGCTGGGTGCTCCCGACTCTCACCGTCGTTGCGGTTGCAGTGATTCTGATGACGCATGCTCAGCAGGCGGGGTTGGCGTGGCACAGGTTTGTAGGCGTGCTCGTGCACCACAACGATGAGGGGCCGTCGTCATTTTCAGCTCGTACCGCACTGATGGCGTGGGGACTGGCCCTCGTCGCGGCGCATCCGCTGATAGGAGCGGGGCCAGGCGGATTCCGGGCAGCGATCATAGATCAGCCGCGACGATGGTTCACTCATGGCAAGAGCGACCCTCATAACGGAGTCCTTGAAATCGCGTCCCAATACGGTCTTGTCGTCACGGTGATGCTGGCAGTCTGTTGGGTGTGGGGCATCGTCTCATGCTGGCGGCACCGTCAATGGTGGTCCACGGCCCTGCTTATTGTCATACCGGTGTTGTCGCTGGCCAACAGCACATACCTTGTGCAGTCGGTGACCCAGCTCACGTGGCTGCTGAGCGCTGTCGTCCTCGTCCATGGTGATCGGCGTTCCAAGAACGGCTGCCGAGCCGATTCGCGGTAGCGTGAAGCCATCTGATCCGCGCACCATGAGGCGGGATTGGTAGAAGGAGGAAGTGTGCGAGTACTTGTCGTCAGTGCGGCATCCTCGATCCATACCGTGCGATGGGTCAACGGACTGGTTGGTCGAGGACATGACGTCCACTTGGCTTCCGTCCACCCAGTCGGAAATCACGCCATCGACACCAGAGTCAGCGTTCACCTGGCACCACGCGGCGGCAAGACACGATACATCGTCAACGCCAGATGGCTGCGCTCCTTGGCGGCCGACATCAGGCCGGACATCGTCAACGTGCACTACGCAACCGGGTACGGACTGCTCGGGCGACTAGCCAATCTCGACGCTCCAACCCTGCTGTCGGTGTGGGGTAGCGACGTCTACGACTCGCCCAAGAATCCGGTCATGAAGCGGATGGTCCAGGGGAACTTGGCCTCTGCAACGCGAATCGCTTCGACAAGCCATTGCATGGCCCGGGTCACCCGGGAACTCATCGGCCATGATCGGCCAATTTCCATCACCCCGTTTGGTGTCGACACGGATGTTCTGACGCCATCGGAGGCGCCGAAAGACGATTCGGTGATACGGATCGGCACCGTCAAGGCCCTCTACGGCAAGTACGGCATTGGGGAACTCATCCGTGCTTACAGCCGTGTTCACGAGAAGCACCCGGCAACGAGCCTGCACATCTGGGGTTCAGGTCCCGACGAGGACAACCTCAAGGCCCTGGCGGAACGCCTCGTCCCGGACGGGTCGGTGGAGTTCGCGGGGGCTATTCCTCACGACCGCGTCAAGGACGCCTTGACCAGCTTGGACGTGTTCGCAGCCCTCTCGACCCTGGACTCGGAGTCCTTCGGGGTGGCCATTATAGAGGCCGGGGCGTGCGGTCTTCCGGTCGTGGTGAGCGATGTGGACGGTCCTGCAGAAGTCGTCGATGAGGGTGTTACCGGTCTTGTCGTGCCTCGCGGTGACGTCATCGCGAGTGCTGAGGCCCTGAACCGTTTGGTCGACGATGCGGGTCTTCGTCGGCGGATGGGAATGTCCGGTCGGGCACACGTCGTCAAGGAATATTCCTGGCAGCACAGCTTGGATCTTATGGAGGAGGCGTACCGGCAAACCGTCGCGGATGCCGGTCGTCAGATAGCCTGAGAAGGTGCCGGTTCGCCGGTTGCAAAGTCGTCAACATCAGAGAGGTGCCACTAGTGCGCGTCGTTAGCATCGTCGGGGCTCGTCCCCAGTTTGTGAAGTTGGCCCCGGTGGCCAAGGCCTTCGCGGCCGAGGGAATCGATCACAAGATCATCCACACCGGCCAGCACTACGACGTCAACATGTCCGACTCCTTCTTCATCGAGCTCGGCATCCCGAATCCTGATCTGCACCTGGGTGTCGGTGGCGGCTCCCACGGCCTCATGACCGGTCGCATGCTTGAACAGCTCGATCCGGTGCTTGAGGAGATGGCCCCCGACTGGGTGCTCGTCTACGGCGACACCAACTCGACCATCGCCGGCACCCTCTCGGCGGTGAAGATGCATCTGCCAGTGGCCCATCTCGAGGCCGGTCTGCGTTCCTTCAACCGCCGCATGCCCGAGGAGCACAACCGGGTCCTCACCGACCACGCCGCTGACCTGTGCCTGGCTCCGACCGAGGTGGCCATGGGTCACTTGGCTGACGAGGGGCTGGCTGCCCGATCGGTGCTCGTCGGTGACGTCATGACCGATGTCTGCCTGCAGGTGCGCAACTCCGTCCTTGCCAACCCGCGTCCGGTGCCCGGTGTGAAGGAGGGCGAGGAGTACGTCATGGCGACGATCCATCGCGCCGACAACACCGACGATCCCGAGCGTCTGGCCCACATCCTCGACGCTCTCGGCGGCCTGGATCGCAAGGTCATCCTGCCGGTGCACCCGCGTCTGCGCGCCCGCGCCGAGGCTGACGGCATCACCATCGCTCGCGGGAACCTCACCACCATCGACCCGCTGGCCTACCCCGACATGGTCAATGCCGTCACGAATGCCGCCGGCGTCATCACCGACTCGGGCGGTCTGCAGAAGGAGGCCTTCCTGCTCGGCACCATCTGCACGACGGTACGTACCGAGACCGAATGGGTGGAGACCGTCGAGAACGGCTGGAACGTGCTCGACCCCGACGCCGAGCACCTCGCCGAGTATGCCACCCGTCCGCATCCCGAAGGCGATCCGGGCCACCCCTACGGTGACGGCAAGGCCGCTGCCAACGTCGCCAAGGTGCTGCTCGAGGCCGGCAAGAGGGACTGATGACCGATTCCCCTCGCCTCGGCAGGGTGGTGTCCCTGTCGACGGTGCATCACGGCCACGACAACCGGGTCTTCAACAAGGAAGCGCGGGCGCTGGTCGGGGCCGGCCACGACTATCACCTCGTCATCTCCGCCGAGCGTGACGGGATTGACCAAGGCATCCCGGTCGTCGCATTGCATCGGGAGGAGGGGAGAGCCCGCCGGCTGGTCGTCAGTCAACGCGAGGCGTGGCAGCACCTGCAGGCCCTTCAACCCGAGGTGCTGCACATTCACGACCCCGAGCTCATCCCGTTGGCGCTGCTGTGGGGACGTCGTCACCACTGCAAGGTCATCCACGACGCTCACGAGGACCTCATCGGCCAGGTCGACACGAAGCCGTACCTGGGCAGGGTGACGCGGCCGTTGGCTCGGTTGGCGGCGCGTGGGCTCGTGGGATTGGCCGACCGTGGGGTTGACGCCGTCGTTGCCGCGACCCCGACGGTCGGGGAAAGGTTTCACCACTCCCCGGTGACGGTGGTGCGCAACTATCCCTGGCTGGGTAACTATGACGCGACCCCGGATCCGGTGCTGGGACGGCTGGTGTACGTCGGAGACCTGTCGGAGGAACGCAAACTCTCCTTCATGATCGACGTGACGCGCAGGGCTCGTCAGCGGGTGCCAGGGGCCCACCTGGTGCTGGCCGGACGGGTGCTGCCGCGTTGTCAGGACACCGTTGACCGCGCGGTGGCTGAGGGCTTCGTCGAGCACTTGGGCCTCATTGACCCGACCGAAGTGCCGAAGGTGTTGGCCAGCGGCCAGCTGGGGTTGGTATTTCTCAAACCATTGCCGAACTACGTCGCCTCCCTGCCGACGAAATTGTTCGAATACATGGCCTCGCAGGTACCGTTCGCGGCATCCGACTTCCCGGCATGGCGGGAGATGTTCGACGGCTATGGTGCCGGGATCTTCGTCGACACCGAGGATGTCGCCGCGACCGCTGATGCCGTCGGCGCGCTGCTTGCCGATCCGACGCGTTGCCACGAGATGGGCCAGGCGGGACGTCGGGCCGTCGAGTCGGGGCTGAACTTCGAGTCCCAGGCTGAGGCGCTGACGGGGCTGGTTTCTCGCCTGCTCGAGGGCTGATTTCTCAGGAGCGGTACCGGTGCACGTCGGACCTTCCCCACCATTGATTCCGTAACCTGGCCAACCCCGGCCCCCAGGTCCAACCTACCCCGTGCCCGCTTCTCCCTCAGTTCTTCCCCGCCCGGGGACGCACCTTGTCCCATTCCTGTGGTGATTGGGGTGATGGACATGCGGTGAACCATCCCACCTGGCGAGGATTGGGTTCAGAAGACGGTTTTCCACAGAAGCTTTGGCTACCCCGACCGGAGTTGTCCACAGAATTGAAATTGCCTGGCAGAAATCGCGGGTCCCGCCGACAAATTGGGGTGTGAGGAACCTTCAAGAACGACTCGATCACCGCGGCGTTGCCCGCATCCACCGTCACAGCTACATCCGAGGCCAGGCCGACCGGGCGGTAGCCCGAGGAGACGCCGTCCGCATCCTGCCAGGAGTGGTTGCTGCGACAGCCCTTGCCAGAGACCCCAAGACCATCCTTCGCGCGCTGCTGTTGTGGCACCGCGACGCCGTGATCGTCGGAAAGACCGCTCTCCTGCTGCTCGGGATGACCGCTCCTGGCGCCAACAGGCCCATGGACTTCCGAACCATCAATGAAGTGGAGGCCTTTTCCTCAACCCGCCGGTTGGTCCGACCGGGTATTCGGGTACGTCGCTGGCACGTGCCGCACCGGTTCGTGACCGAGCGGGAGCGGGTTCGGATTGCCACCGCTGAGGTATCGGTCCTCGTCCTCGCCATTCAGGGGGAATGGGAGTGGGTCTGCGAGGCCCTGCGGCAACGTCTCGTGACTCCCGAATCCTGTCGTCGGGCACGCAAGGGCCTGACTGGCAGATACCCAAAGGCTGAGGTCGATGCCGCATTGGCTGACATCCTCCTGGCTGCATGGTCAATCCCGGAACTGGAGATGAGCAGGGTGCTTCGCGCCACCGGGATCACCGGTCACAAGCCCAATCACAAGGTCCGGGTGGGAGATCATCATTACTACCTGGACCAAGCCTTCGAGGCCGAGAAGGTCGCCTTGGAGATTGATGGCCGGTCAGTTCACGGCACCGCCGAGGGTTATGAGGAGACGATGATGAGGTCGGCTCATCTGGACCGTCATGGCTGGAAGGTGCTCCACGTCACCCCGACGATGCTCCGCAAGACCCCGAGATTCGTCCTGGACTGGCTCGCCTCCCACCTGCATCGGCGGCATCGGCCAAGAACCATGTTCAGTGAATCCGTCCTGCGGCAGATCATGGGCGGTGTCGTGCCAGCCTGAGGCTCGCGGATCCAACCTCCTAACGGCGGAGGAGGGTAGCCCAACCCCCTGATAGGTCTTGATTCGTCCCGTTCGCCGACCCATGCGTACCCAGCCTGACCTTCGCGTTGTCCCGCTGTGGAAAATGGGGTTTCGATGAACCCATCTGCAACGTGGCGCTGCACCACCGACCATCAGGAACCCCATTGCCACAGGAGGGGAACGCTCATCACGTGGCTCGAGGCACGGGAGCGAGGGACCCAGACTCACCGAGCCTACAAATAACGGTGGGGCAACGCTCTCGCGTCACCCCACCGTCAGTGAATTGTCACTTGTAGGAGTAGAAGGCCGGGGCGGTCGACACACGCCCGGTGCCACCCATTGGGGTGGCGTGGCCGTCGGCTCGCGGATCGCGACGGCGAGCCTTCCGTCCGCCGGCAGGCTTGCGTTTGGACAGGTTCTCGAACAAGGACGGATCGTGGGATCCCGTCTTCGTGTCCTTGGGTCCCTTGCGCACTGCCACCAGTGCGATCCCGACGACGGCGACTGCAGCCACCGCGATGGCAATCAGGGGTCCCCTGTCGATCTCCTCAGGATTGATCTCGAGCTTGCTCATGCGCATCACTTCTTCCCGTCGATGGGCTTGGCGCCCTTCTCGTCATCGTCGCGAAGAGCGTTTTTGTTCTTGTCTTCCTTGCCTTCCTCGGTGAGGACATCGCCGACGATGGCTCCGGCCTCGCGATGGAACGCAATGTAACGAGCGCCGAGGTTGATCATGGCCTGCAGACGGTTACGACCGCCCAACAGGGTGTAAATGTGCACCATCACCCAGGTCAGCCATGCGCTGATACCGGTGAACTTCAGCTTCTCGGACAGCTGGACGACGGCTGAGTTGCGGCCGATTGTCGCCATGGTGCCCTTGTCCTGGTACTCGAATTTCTCCAGCGGCTCGCCGAGTTCGAGGTGGACGATCTGACGGGCGACGCACTCGCCGCCCTGGATGGCGGGCTGAGCCAGCTGAGGCTTGGGGTCCTCGGTGTTGATGGCACCGTCGCCGACGGCGAAGATGCGATCGTGACCATTGACGCGGAGAGTGCCATCGGTGGCGATACGGCCGCCGCGACCCTGCTCGAACCCCCAGTCGGAAACGGACTTGTGGGCACCGACGCCAGCAGCCCAGATGACCATGTCCGCAGGAAGCGTCTGACCGTCCTTGAGGAGCACCGAATCCTCGCGTACCTCGGCGATGGCGGTCTTGGTGCGCACGTCCACGCCGCGCTTCTGCAGCTGGCGACGGGTGTAGTGGCGTAGAGCCGGGTCGAAGGGCATGAGGAGGTGGTCAGCCATCTCGACGAGGGTGACGTGGACGCGGTCGGTGGACACGTCCGGGAAGATTGCCGGGATGCCGATCGACTTCATCTCGGCCAGGGTGCCGGCCATCTCGACGCCGGTCGGGCCGCCACCAACGATGATGACGTCGAAGGTCTTGTCACGCTGGGTGTCGAGGTCCTCGAGGTAGGTGAAGATGGCGTCGCGTGCGCGCAGCGAGGATGCGCGGGTGTAGATGGTGTACGAGTGCTCGGCGGCACCGGGGGTACCGAAGAAGTTGGCTCCGACGCCCTGGGACAGGATGAGGTAGTCGTACGAGATCGGGTCGCCGTTGTCGACGTTGACGATGCGGTTCTCGGTGTCGACGTCGGTCACAGAGGCACGACGGAAGTGGGTGCGAGAACCGTTCTGAGCGGCGAAGGAACGCAGGCGGTAGGTGACGTCACCTGGGTTCAGACCACCGGTCGCGACCTGGTACAGCAGCGGCTGGAACGTGGTGTAGGGGTTGCGGTCAATGAGGGTGACGTCGCACCCTGCTTCGGCAGTCTTCTCAGCGGCCGCCAAGCCACCGAAACCAGCACCAACGATCACGACTCGAGGCTTGGAGTCCGCCAGAACCGGTTTGCGACCCAGGCCCGGCAGGCCAATGTCCGACAACAGGGTATTGATGTCCATCTGATCCTCCGAATGATGGTGATACATACTGATTGTCCCAAAAATGTGCTGTATTTCGCAATAACGTGAGCCCCATGGGTAGGTCGGGGCCGGGCACTGCAGCTTGCAGCGTGACAGGCTTGGACCATGCCACATCTCCACACCCAGCCACATGGACACGACGTCACGATCAGCGCGTGGATCCTGAGAAGGTTTCCATCCGACAGCCCACGTGGCTGGCAGTGGAAGGCCCTCGTGCACAAGCACCGCAAGATGAATTTGTGGATTCAACCGGGCGGACACGTCGAGCACACCGAGAACCCCTGGCAGGCCCTTGCTCACGAGCTCCACGAGGAAGCTGGCTACCACATCGACCAGTTGAGCGTCCTACAGCCATGGAATCGGGTTCCTGACGGGGTTCATGACCTCATGCACCCGACGCCGGTGCTTCTCAACACCCACAGCCCCTACCCAGGGCACTTCCACTCCGACATCGTCATGGCGATGGTTGCTGATGGTGATCCGGCGGAGAAACCGCGTCCTGGCGAGTCTCTGGAGCTTCAGTGGGTCAGCCCTGACGAGTTCGCCGCGCTCCCGGGGGCCGAGCCCGATGCCGTCATGATCATGACGATGATCGTCGAGCGGGTGGCCGATTCCTGGATTCCTATCCGGGCGACGGACTGGTCGCTGGAAGATGCCCCCACGGAGGCAATGACGAACCGCACGGTCGCCGAGGCCACTGCTCCTGATCCCCTGGACGAGAGGGAGACCCAGGGGTGGGGGACGGCCCAGTGACGCGGAGTTTCGACCTCGACGCAATAGGCTCGGGGCATCCGGTTGCCGATCATTGCGACGAGATCACCACAGCCCTGGATGTTGGGAGGGCGGTCATCGTCGCCCCACCGGGCACCGGCAAGACGACCTTCGTCCCGCCGCTGGTCGCATCGCGGTGTTCGGGTCGGGTCATCGTCACCCAGCCACGACGGGTGGCAGCCAGAGCCGCCGCACGCCGACTTTCCACACTCACCCGGACCCGCCCCGGCGAGTTCGCCTCCCACACCGTGCGCGGGGAGTCGACGACAACCCGCGACACCAGGGTTGAGTTCGTGACGACCGGGATTCTCCTTCGCCGCCTGATGCGCGATCCTGACCTGACAGGGGTTGATGCCGTCGTCCTCGACGAGGTCCATGAGCGTCATCTCGATGCCGACCTAGCCGTCGCGATGGTGTGCGAGGTGGCCCAGCTGCGCGAGGACCTCACGGTGGTGGCGATGTCGGCTACCGTCGACAGCTCCGGGTGGGCGAGCCTCCTCGGTGCGGACGAGCCGGTACCGGTCGTCGAGGTGTCATCGGCCCTGCATCAGCTCCAGATCGAGTGGGCCCCAGCCTCGGGATCCCCTGTGGATTCTCGGGGTGTGACTCCCGAGTTCCTCAGTCACCTTGGCAGTGTCACCGTCGAGGCCCTCGATCACCACCCAGATGGTTCGGCGCTGGTCTTCGTGCCGGGGGCGCGCGAGGTCGACCACGTCGTCGCGGATCTGCGCTCCCGGCTCGATGGCGTGGAAATCGTCGGGCTGTCAGGGTCGATGTCGGCGCGTGAGCAGGATCGTGCCTTGTCAGACCCAGGTGATGTGCGCCGTGTCATCGTCTCGACGGCGGTTGCGGAATCCTCCCTGACGGTGCCGGGGGTGAGGCTCGTCGTCGATTCGGGTCTGTCCCGGGAACCGCGCCTGGATCGTGATCGCGGCATGACGGGCCTGGTGACAGTCCGGGAATCTCGAGCCTCGGCAATTCAGCGTGCCGGACGTGCAGCTCGTCTCGGCCTTGGCGTCGCGGTGCGGAGCCTGCGGCCCCAGGACTGGTCTGGGATGGATGCTGACCCGGCCCCCGAGGTTGATCATGCCGACCTTGTGGCACCGCTGCTGGCGCTGGCCGTTTGGGGCTCTCCTCGTGGCGAAGGCATGGCCCTACCAACCCCATTGCCACAGGACCGGGTGGCCGAGGCCGAGGAGGAACTGCGTGACCTAGGTGCTGTTGACGCTGACGGTCGAGTCACCGACAGAGGGCGTCAGCTCGCGACGGTTCCGGTCGACCCGCGTCTAGCAAGGGCCCTGGTCGACGGCGCGCCGATTGTCGGGTCTCGTCGCTGCGCCGAGATCGTCGCCATGCTCGGCCTCGACGACGGACAGGTCGACCTCGTCGGGCAGTGGCGCCAGTTGCGGACTGGTCGTCACCCCGATGGGAGGGTGTGGCGTCGCGAGGCTGACCGGCTTTCGCGTCTCACTGACGATTTCCCCGACACCAACATCACCGACGATGATGCCGTCGCCACGGTCGTCTCCCTGGCTCGCCCAGGTTGGATCGCTCGCAGCCGTGGTGAGGGGTCATCGTCCTATCTGTTGGCTTGTGGCACTGGGGTTGAACTGCCCCGCAACTGCCCACCCGGGTTGCTCGGGCAGCCCTGGTTGGCCGTTGCCCGAACCTCTCGCGTCACGAGCGGCGCCCTCATCCGGGCAGCGGTCCCGCTGGCGGAATCGGCGGCTCTGGATGCCGGTGCGGCGATGCTCGCGACCGAGACCACGGTCACCTGGAATGGCGGCAAGGCTCGCGGTCGGCGCGTTTCGCGGCTTGGTGCCATCGAGTTGTCGTGCACCCCGGTCCGGCCAGGGCGTGATGAAGCCCGTCGAGCGGTGCTGGAAGAAGTGAGATCCCGCGGGCTCGAGGTTATAGGCCTGACGAAGAACGGTGAGTCCCTGAGGAGTCGGCTCGCCCTGGCCCACCGGGTACTCGGAGACCCCTGGCCTGACGTCAGTGATGAGGCTCTGCTCTCTCGCGCCGAGGAATGGCTCGACTTGGATGGCCTGGCCGCAGGGCAGGGGAGTGACGCCACCTCTGGCCTACGCAGGATGCTGGGGTGGCAGGAATCGGCACGTCTTGACGAGGCCCTCCCCGAGACGATCACGGTCCCCAGCGGGTCGCGAATCCGCGTTGACTACCCGGAACCCGGCAGTGACGCCGCTCCGGTGCTCGCGGTGAAGCTCCAGGAGTGTTTCGGGTGGACCGACGGCCCGATGATCTGTGACGGCCGCGTGAAGGTGGTGCTCCATCTGTTGTCCCCAGCCCGACGTCCGTTGGCCGTCACAGACGATCTCGCCAGTTTCTGGGCCAACGTCTACCCCTCAGTGCGAGCGGAGAATCGTGGACGTTATTCCAAACATCCCTGGCCCGAGGACCCACTGACGGCCATGCCCACGAAGCGCACGAATCGGGCGTTGGGGCATAGCTGACGGCGGGCCAAGTCCAGCACCCACGCTGAGTCCGGGAGTTGAGGACTTGTTTCCAAGCAACGTGTCCTTTCCCGTCCCGGTCTACCCGCAACCTTGTGGAGATCGGGGTTCTGATGGCGAAAGCTGCTACGTGAGATGGCACGACGGGGGTCCATGACCCCGATTTCCACCAGGAGGCGGAATACCCGACATCGTCGAGGTCCGGGTGACGGGCCCCGCCCGACGATTTCCGAGCCCTGCGCAAGGATCGCCGAACCCGTTGTGGGTGGAGACTTCCCGCCAACCGCGACTACGATGGCTCTCAACGACAGGGGAGCATCGTCGGATGCTGAGAGTGGGCACCGCCCAGACCCTCGAACCTGAACCGGTTAGGACCGGCGTAGGGAGTCGGGCTCTTCGCGCATGTGCGCCCCCTTCCGAAGGGACGGAAGGATTTCCATGACCAACGACAAACCTGCCATGCGGTACCGCACCATTGACATCGTCACCCCAGTGATGATCGCGGTGGCCTTCGGTGTCATCTTCCTCGGTTACGGCGCTCTCTACAGCCTCCTCAAGCCGGTGTCCTCGGTGTATGTGCCAGCCGAGGGCATTCTCACCGGCATCTGGTTCCTACCCGCCCTCATCGCCGGCCTCGTCGTCCGCAAACCGGGCGCTGCCCTTCTCGCAGAGATTCTTGCTGCATGTATCGAGGCGGCTCTGGGAGGCCCATGGGGTCCAGGCACCATCATCTCCGGAGTCATCCAGGCTCTGCCGATGGAGCTGTGTCTGCTCATCGTCGCCTATCGCAAGGCTGGACCGAAGCTCGCCATGGTCGCCGGAGCTCTCACCGGTATCGCTGAGGGTATCTACGAACGTATTTCCTATTACCCGATGTTCCGTTTCGGGGACACCGTCGTTTACCTCATCCTCATGGTCGTCTCCGGAGCCCTGCTCGGCGGTCTGCTGGCGTGGGGTATCGTCCGCGGCCTGGCGGCCGCTGGTGCCCTCAACCCCTTCGCGGTTTCTCGTGAACTGCGTGGCGGAAAGCGGAGTACGGCGTCGGCGCGGAATCTGTCATGACTGACGTCTTGGCCTGTAATGACCAGGCTGACGACGTTTCCGCTCGTCGGGCGGTGCCTGTGGATGTCGAGGGGTTGACTGTCGGCGTCCCGGGCCGCGACGCCCCCATCCTCGGGCCCATCGACCTCCACCTGCCTGCTGGCGCAAGGGTGCTTGTCACAGGGCCTTCGGGCGCTGGCAAAACGACCCTGCTGCACGCCGTCGGAGGGTTGCTGGAGGAGGAGAGTCACGATCTGACGGGCCAAGTGAGTACGTGGGGCAACGACAACGTCGGTCTGCTGCAGCAGGAGCCGATCCACTCCGTCGTTGCCGCGACCTGTGGACGTGACATCGCCTTTGGTCCGGAGAATCATCGCGTTCCCCGCGAGGAGATCTGGCCGATCGTCGAGGATTCCCGACGCCGTGCCCGGTTCACCATTCCCTGTGGCCACTCCACCACGAAGATGTCGGGCGGGCAGATGCAGCGTCTCGTCATCGCCGGAATCCTGGCCACCGACCCCGGGCTGCTCCTCCTCGACGAGCCGATCTCGATGCTCGACGAGGAATCGGCCAGCGCGATTCGAGACGAGGTCGCCATGATGGCCCACGACCGGACGGTTTTCGTCGTCGACCACCATCCGGACCAGTGGCGTGGGATCCTCGACCAGGTTGTCGAGTTGACCGATCACGGCACCCTCAAACGGATCTGGGATTTCGAGGACTACCTCGACTCGCGCGAGCCCACCGAAGTGCCGTGGCACCCCGCTACTCCCGGCGAGGCAGTCGCTCGGGCCGTCGCTCTCGATGCTCACCGTCCGCAGTCTGACGACGTGCTGCTTCGTGGCGTCGAGATGTCGGCCCGACGCGGTTACGTCACGGTCCTGTCAGGGCCCAGCGGGGTCGGCAAGTCCACCCTGCTGAGGCTGCTGGCCGGGCTTGACGACCCTGCCGCCGGCGAGCTCGCCCTCCCCGAGCCCGGGCACACCGCCTGGGTGCCGCAGAACCCGGAGAACTACCTCGTCGCCCGCACAGCTGCTGACGAGCTCTTCGCCTCGCCGATGGTTCCTGAGAACGCTGATCTGCGCGACCTCGTCAGGACCTTCGGGCTCAAGCCGATCCTCGACTCCCACCCTATGACCTGTTCGGGCGGGGAGAAGAGGCGCCTTGCCATCGCGGCGGCACTCGCTCAGAAACCCGACCTGCTGCTCCTCGACGAGCCGACCGTCGGCCTCGACGACGACCGCGGTGCCAGTGTCCTGACGGCCATCCGCGCCGCGGCGGACTCCGGGGTTGCCGTCGTCGTCTCTTCCCACGACCCCCAGGTCATCGAGATGGCTGACGAGGTCGTTGACGTCGCCTCGTACCGCGATCCGGATCCTACCCCGGAAGAGAACCCCCAGGGGAAGCCGGCATTCCTGACGAAGATCAACCCTCTCGTCGTCCTCCTTATCGCCGTCGCAGGCATTGTCGGGTCCCTCTTCGTGCGATCTCCGCTCATCGGCGCCATCGGGCTCATTCCGGCCGTCGCCATGGCTCCGATGTGTTCCCGCCGCGTCAAACCCTTGGCGGTTCGGACGGTTCCGGTCGTCATCGCCGCGGTGATGTTGGTCTGGACGACCCTGTTGCTCCACAGCGGGTTCACGAACCCAGCGGTGTGGAGCGAGGCGACCCGTCAGGGGCTGAGGATCCTCGTCTTCGTCCTGCCGGGCGCACTGGCCTCTGCCGCGGCCGATCCCACCCGCTTCGGCGACGCCCTGGCACAGCAGACCCACCTTCCGCAGCGCCCGGTGGTGGCGTCGGTGGCAGGTGTGATCCGGATGGGGCACCTGGGCGACCAGTGGCGCGTCCAGTCCGATGTGCGCCGCCTGCGCGGGATGGGGCCGGCGTACTCCCTGTCATCCCGGGTCAAGTACCTGTCCTCGATGACATTCGCGATGGTGCTGTACGCCATGAGGTCGTCGGAGGTGCTCAGCCGGGCCATGGACTCTCGCGGTTTCGCGACGGCGACTCGGCGTACCTACGCCGTCGAGTCGCGCTGGCGAACACGAGACCTGTGGGGAGTCGCGTTGGCCGTCCTCGTCATCGCCGTCCCTGCCATTGCAGCGGCACTGCTGGGGTGACGGACTCCGACGACGCAGAGCGGCGGGGTTGCCCACCCCAGCCGCTCGTTTCCGACGTCAGCGGTACAGCGCCTTTTCCAGCACCGTCTCGAGCTTGTCGACCGATGCTTGTAGGGAGTACTTGTTCGTCATGAGCTCGCGGGCCCGCTCGTGCCAACGCTTCATGGTGGACTCGTCGGCGTCACGCACTCGCTCGATACCAGAGACGAGCTCGGTCGGATCGACGCAGGCGCCCACCTCGTCGTCACTGATGACGTCGCGGATCGGCACCTTGGCATTCGAGACGACGGCCAGCCCGGCTGCCATGTAGTCGTAGAGCTTGTTGGGGCTCATGCCCTTGTCGAAGACCGACTGCGGGGAGACGGTGTGCAAGCCGACGTCACAGGCCGAGAGGATGCGCACCAGCTCGGACTTGGGTACTTGGTCGTGGAACTTGACGTTCGTCAGTCCCAGCTTCTTCACCTCGTCGATGGCCCACTGCTTGCGAGCTCCAGCGCCGACGAGGAGGAAGTTGACGTCCGGGAGGCGACGGGCCGCGTCGACGATGAGGTCCAGCCCGACGTAGTTGGCATGGGTGCCGGAGAACACCGCGGTGAATCCCTCGATGCCGAACTCCTTGCGCAGGTCCTCGCGGGACTCGTTGACCTCGTACTCGGCCAGGTCGGCGCCATTGGGGACGACGGTGACCTTGTCGACGTTGATGCCGAGCTCGCGGAAGTGGTCCTCCCAGCCTTTCGTCACGACGACGATCTGGCGGGCACGGGCGTAGATGGTCTTTTCCAGCCCCTGGAGCACCTTGTGGAGGGCCGATCCCTCTTTGAGGGCGCCGCCGGAGACTAGCGACTCCGGCCACAGGTCGCGCACCTCGACGACGAAGGGCTTGCGACGCAGAGCGGCGACGACCATGCCAGCGGCCGGGGCCAAGATCTGGGGGGAGGAGGCGAAGATGACGTCGGCCGGGCGTACCAGAGTCCGGGCACCGGCACCGGCGGCGAAGGCGATCCAGCCGAGGACACGCTTGGCCCCGTTGCCCTTGTACTCCGGGATCGGGACGAGGGTGTAACGCGGGTCGTCGACGGTCATCCTCTCACCAGAGGTGTGGTTGATGTTGGCGGCGTAGAAGTGGGGCTGCCAGCCGCGCAACCGCGAGAACATGTCGAAGGTGCGGGTGATGCCACCCGACCCCGGTGGGAAGGCGTAGTGGTTGATCACGCTGACCTTGCGTTGGGGCATCGTTCCTCCTGGACGTCTCGTGCGGACAACCTTACCGGGCGTTCACCCACGTTCCCTGTCATGCTCGTTCCGCCCGTGACTGTTGTCGCCGGCCACGATCATGTCACGACGACATATGGCCTCGTCAGATGGGGTCTGACGGCAAAGTGGGTGACACCCGATGCCCCTGTGGTAATTGCGGTTGCGACCCGGGGGATTGCTATGTGAGGTGGCAGCTGGCCTTGTCATCACCCCGATCACCACACGAGTGCGGGGGCGACGACGAGGGATGGCACAGAATGAGGGGCCGGTGGACACCGCCACCGGCCCCTCAGCCGTGAATTCGCGAATCAGGATCCGTAGGTCGTCTTGGCCTTCTCAAGGGCCGCGACGTAACCGTTGCGCTCGTACTCGGCGGTCGAGGCGTCGGCCGGGATGGCGAGCGTGCCGCGCAGCTTGTCGAGGTCGAGCTCCTTGCGCTGCAGATAGGACTCAAGTCCCTTTTGCAGTTCGGCCGCATATCCGGCACCGTGGCGCACCAGCGCCGAAGTGGTCATGACGACGTCAGCGCCGGCAAGAAGGTACTTGACGACATCGTCGGCGGTCTCGACACCCGACGATGCAGCCAACGAGGCATTGATACGACCCGACAGGGCGGCGATCCACGTCAGCGGCAGGCGGGCGTCAGCCGGGGAGGACAGCCACACACCGGGCTCGACCTGCATCTTCTCGATGTTGATGTCGGGCTGCAGGAAGCGGTTGAACATCACCAAGGCGTCGGCCCCGGCGGCGTCCAGACGGGTGGTCATGTTGCCCAGGGCCGTGAAGAACGGCGAGAGTTTGACGGCCACCGGGACGGTCACGGCGTCCTTGACTGCCTGGACGATCTCGACGTGACGGTCTTCGACCTCCTCGGCGGACTGCTCGAGGTCACCGGGCACCATGTAGATGTTGCATTCGATGCCCGCGGCGCCGGCATCCTGCATCCGCTTTGCGGTGTCGACCCAACCACCGTTCGTCGCGCCGTTCAGCGAGGCGATGACGGGGATGTCGACGGCATTGGCGCTGGCCTCCAGATGGGTGAGGTAGCGCTCGGTGATACCGCCCTCGTTGCTGGCCACGGTCGGGAAGAAGCTCAGCGACTCGGCGAACGAGTCCATGTACTCCAACTCGATCTCGGCCTGTCGGGCCTCCTCATGCCTCACCTGCTCCTCGAACAGGGAGTACATGACGATGGCTCCGACTCCGGCGTCGGCAAGGGCCTTGACCCCGTCGACCTTCTGCTGGATGGGGCCGGCCGAGGCCACCAGTGGTGACCTCAGGGTGAGCCCCATGTACCTGGTGTGAAGATCACTCATGAAACGTCATTCCTTCGTGGGCTGTCAGGCGCGGTTGGATGAAGCGGCGAACTGGGACATACGGGCATCGACGGCGAAGTCCTCGGCAGTACGGGAAGCCATCTCGGCGTACTCGGCATAACGACGCTCCACCTGGCGCTGACCCAGATCCAGCATACGTTCGGCCTCCTCCGGGTGGGCCTTGGCCAGCATCCGGTAACGCAGCTCCAGCTTGGTGTACTCCCGCCACGTCTTGTCGGGCTTGGAGGAGTCGAGCAGGAACGGGTTGCGTCCCTCATCGGCCAACACCGGGTTGTACCTCATCAGCGGCCAGTGTCCACAGTGGACGGCCTTGTACTGCTGATCGAGGCCGTTGCGCAGGTCGTAGCCGTGGGCGATGCAGTGGCTGTAGGCGATGACGAGACTCGGGCCCGGGTAGGCCTCCGCCTCGCGGAAGGCCCGCAGGGTCTGCTGCGGATCGGCTCCCAGAGCGACGCGAGCCACGTACACCGATCCATAGGCGATGGCCTGCATGGCCATGTCCTTCTTGGCGGTCGGCTTGCCGGCGGACGCGAACTTCGCGACGGCACCCAGCGGGGTCGACTTCGACGCCTGGCCACCGGTGTTGGAGTACACCTCGGTGTCGAGAACCAGAACGTTGACGTCGCGTCCGGAGGCGAGCACGTGGTCAACGCCGCCCGAACCGATGTCGTAGGCCCAACCGTCACCACCAATGATCCACACCGAGCGACGCAGTAGGTGATCGGCGCCGCTCATGAGGTCGCGCACCGCCGGGGTCTGTTCCATGTCGGAGAGCTTGTCCTGCAGCTGCTTGACCCGACGCTGCTGACGCTGCAGGTCGTGCTCGGTGAGCTGTGGGGCGTGCAGCAGGTCGTCGACGAACTCAGGGTCGAGCTGGTCGGAGACCTCTTGGAGCCGACGCCTGGCCAGGTCGGTCTGGACGTTGGCGGCCATCCGCATGCCCAGGCCGAACTCGGCGTTGTCCTCGAACAGGGAGTTCGACCATGCCGGGCCACGGCCCTGGGCGTTCTTGCCCCACGGGGTCGTCGGCAGGTTACCGCCGTAGATGGAGGAACAGCCGGTGGCGTTGGCCACCTCGGCGCGGTCGCCGAAGAGCTGGGTGATGAGCTTGACGTACGGCGTCTCGCCACAACCCGAGCAGGCTCCGGAGAACTCGAAGAGCGGCTGTAGGAACTGGGTGCCTCGCACGGTGGCGAAGTCGACACGGGAGCGGTCGTTGACCGGGATGGTCTCGAAGAACCTCACGTTCTCGCGCTGGACCGTCTTGTCGAGATGCTCCTCGAGGTTGATAGCCTTGCGGTCGGGCTCGCTCACCGGGTGGGCCGGGCAGGCCTCGACGCACAGGCCGCAGCCGGTGCACTGGTCGGGGACGATTTGCAGGGTGTAACGGGACTCCGGTAGACCCGCGGCGTTGAGCTCGGCGGACTGGAAGGACTCCGGGGCTCCCTCGAGTTGGGACTGTGAGCAGTACTTGGCGCGGATGACGCCGTGCGGGCAGACGAAGGCGCAGTTACCGCACTGGATACAGGCCTCGGGCTCCCAGGTCGCGATGACGTCGGACAGCGTCCTCTGCTCGTACTTGGTGGTTCCTGCGGGGTAGGTGCCGTCGTCGGGCAAGGCCGAGACAGGCAGCAGGTCGCCGAATCCCTCGATCATGCGGGCGGTGACGTTCTTGACGAACTCCGGGGAGTCCTCGCGCACGGCCGGGATGAGGCTGTGGTTGGCGGTCATCCGCTCAGGCACCTTGACCTGGTGCAGATGCTCCAGGGAGGCGTCGACGGCAGCGTGGTTCATCTCGACGATCTGCTGAGACTTCTTGCCGTAGGTCTTCTGGATCGAGTCCTTGATCTTGGCGATCGCCTCGTCCTTGGGCAGCACACCCGAGATCGCGAAGAAGCAGGTCTGCAGGATGGTGTTGGTGCGGTTGCGCAGACCGACCTTGCGGGCCACGGACAGGGCGTCGATGGTCCACAGGTCGAGGTGCTTCTCGAGGACCTGACGCTGCATGGTGTCAGGCAGCTTGTCCCACACCTCGTCGGCGTCATAGGGGGAGTTCAGCAGGACGGTGGTGCCCTCGCGAGCCATCGTCAGGACGTCGATGGACTCCAGGATTCCCCAAGCGTGGATACCGATGAATCCGGCCTGGCTGATGAGGTAAGGGGCCTCGACCGGGTCGGGTCCGAAGCGCAGGTGGGAGGTCGTCTTCGATCCGGACTTCTTGGAGTCGTAGACGAAGTAGCCCTGGGCGTAGGTGTTGGGGTCCGAGCCGAGAATCTTGATGGTGTTCTTGTTTGCGCCGACGGTGCCGTCAGAACCCATGCCGTAGAAGACGGCACGGATGGTCTTGGGATCCTCGATGTCGAGGGGCTCCCAGGGCAGGGACAGGCCGGTGACGTCGTCCTCGATGCCGATGGTGAAGCGGGGACGCGGCCGCTCCAGCTCCAGCTCGGCGGCGATGCCGGCGACCATGCCGGGGGTGAACTCCTTCGAAGAGATGCCGTAGCGCCCGCCCGAGACGATCGGCATGTTGTTGCGGGTGCCACGGGAGTGGGCCTCGGACAGGGCGGCCAGCACGTCGAGGAAGAGGGGCTCGCCGTTGGAGCCGGGTTCCTTGGTGCGGTCCAGGACGGCGACGGTGCGGGCCGTCTCCGGGATGGCCCTGACGATCTCGGCGGCCGGGAGGGGACGGAACAGGTGCAGCTCGACGAGGCCGAGCTTGTGCCCCTGGGCGTTGAGACGGTTGATGGCGTGCTCGATGGTGCGGGCACCGGAGCCCATGCAGACCATGACCTCGGTGGCCTCGGGATCGCCGTGGTACTCGACGAGGTGGTACTGGCGACCGACGACCTGGGCGAACTCGTCCATGAGGGACTGGACGATGCCCGGCACGCTCTCGTAGTACTTGTTCGCGGCCTCGCGGGCCTGGAAGTGGGTGTCGGGGTTCTGGGCGGTGCCACGGATGAACGGGTGGGCCGGGGACAGGGCGCGCTCCCGGTGGGCGTGGACAAGGTCGTCAGTGATGAAGTGACGAATGTCGTCGTCCGACAGCATCTCGAGGACGTTGAGCTCGTGGGAGGTGCGGAAGCCCTCGAAGAAGTGCATGAAGGGCACCCGGGAGTGCATCGTCGCGGCTTGGGCGATGAGGGCCAGGTCGTGGCATTCCTGTACCGTCGAGGAGCATAGCATGGCGAATCCGGTCTGACGACAAGCCATGACGTCCTGGTGATCACCGAAGATCGACAGGCCTTGGGCAGCCAGCGACCGGGCGGCCACGTGGAAGACCGTGCTGGTGAGCTCACCGGCGATCTTGTACATGTTCGGGATCATGAGGAGCAGGCCCTGGGAGGCCGTGAAGGTGGTGCTCAGGGCGCCACCCTGCAGAGCGCCGTGCATGGCGCCGGCGGCGCCACCCTCGGACTGCATCTCCATGACGGTGGGGGTGTCGCCCCAGATGTTCTTCCGTCCAGCGGCGGACCACTCGTCGGCGGTCTCGGCCATCGGGGAGGACGGGGTGATGGGGTAGATCGAGCACAGCTCGTTGCAGCGATAGGCGACCGAGGCGGCGGCGGTGTTGCCGTCGGCAATGGTGCGGACGCGGGAGTCGGAGCTAGTTGCCATGGTCAGTCCTCCTTCTCAGTTCTCGGAGTCGACGGTGAACTTCATCGAAGCTGACCGTTGTGGATTGGGTTCAGGACGCACTGCCCATCCGGGGGTGGGGTTGCCGGACCCCTGCACGGTTGTCGGATCGGTGCCTTCGGGGATCATCTCGATGGCATGGACCGGGCACTGGTCAAAGCAGGTGGCGCATCCAGTGCATTTGTCGTAGTCGAATTCGTAGCGGTGGCCCTTGCCGAGCTTGATGATGGCGTCCTCGGGACAGGAGCCGTAGCAGCCGTCACACTCGAAGCAGTTTCCGCAGGACAGGCATCGTCCGGCTTCGAAGTGGGCCTGCTCGTCGTCGAGACCGCCGACGACCTCGTCGAATCCGACACGCTGGGTCGGGTCGAGCTCGGGCTGGTGACGACGCAGGTGGTCACCGAAGTACCACAGGTTGAGGTCGTTGAAACCGACCGTGGTGTTCTTGGGGGCCGGATAGCCGGACTCGCGGTTGAGCCACAGATGGATCTGGCGGGCGGCACGCTTGCCGTGGCCGACACCGATCGTCACGGTGCGCTCGGAGGGGACGGTGTCGCCACCGGCGAAGATACCGGGAACATCGGTCATGAGGGTCGAGGGGTTGACGTCGACGACGTCGTTGCGGAATCGCATGCCGGGCATCTTGTGCAGGAAGCCGGTGTCGGCGTCCTGTCCGACGGCCAGGATGACGGTGTCGGCCTCGAGCTTCTCGTAACGTCCGGTGCCGCGCGGCTTGCCGTTCTCGTCGAGTTCCATGACCTCGACTGTCAGGTCGTCACCGACGTCGGTGATGGTGCGCAGCCAGTTCATCTGGACGCCCTCGCGCTCCGCCTCCTCACGCTCCTCGGCGTGGGCCGGCATCTGCTCGGCGGTGCGGCGGTAGACGACGATGGACTCCTCGGCACCCAGTCGCTTGGCCACCCGAGCGGCGTCCATGGCGGTGTTGCCGCCACCGTAGACGGCCACGCGACGACCGATGAGGGGCTTCTCGCCAGCGGCGACGTTGTGCAGGAAGCTGACTGCGTCGACCATGCGGGAGGCATCCACGGTCGGGATGTCGACGCGCTTGGACAGGTGGGCACCGATGGCCACGAAGACGGCGTCGAAGCGTCCCTTCGCCTTCTCCTCCATGAGGTCGTTGACGGGGTGATTGAGGACGATCTTGATGCCGAGATCGGTGAGACGCTCGATCTCGGCATCCAGGACCTCGCGGGGTAGCCGGTATTCCGGGATGCCGTAGCGCATCATGCCGCCGACCTTGTCGCCGGCGTCGTGAATCTCGACGTCGTGGCCGAGCATGGCCAGGTGGTAGGCGGCGGACAGGCCGGCGGGGCCGGCTCCGATGATGAGGACGCGGTGTCCGGAGGCATCGACGGGCTTGATGAACTTCCAGCCCTTCTCGATGGCGAGGTCGCCGAGGTAACGCTCGACGGAGTGAATGGACACGGCGCCGTCGAGGTCGGCGCGGTTGCAGGCCACCTCGCAGGGGTGGTAGCAGACACGACCGTGGATGGCAGGGAAGGGGTTGTCGGCAGTGAGCTGACGCCATGCCTTCTCCTCCTCATGGGCCTTGATGAGACGCAACCATTCCTGGATGTTCTCGCCCGCCGGGCAACCGGCATTACAGGGAGGGAGCATGTCGAGGTAGACGGGTCTGCGGGTGCGGGTCGGGGTAACGCGACCTGTCGTGCGGGCGAGGTCAGGACGTGCGGCGATGTCCTGGTTCTCCCTGATGACGTACCCGTTCTGGTCGTCGGTGACGGTCGTGTCACTCGTCGTGGTCTCGGCGCTCATACCTGGCTCTTCCTGTTGGAAATGCGGCATTTTGGATCGTGAATGTGGGGTTCACAAGCGAACCTGCAATCGATGTTAGACCACGTATGAAAGGTCGTGCACGGCAGGGTATGAGGAATGAGATTTGGTGCAGGAATGTTTTCCTAAACCTTGGGGCAATGACGTAATAACGCACGTTTGGCGTATCGAAAATTGATGGTGTTCACGCTCTGCAGTGCTCGGTGTGGTGTTCCCGACGAGGTTGGCTGGGTGGTGGGTGAACGGTGCAAGACTGGGGGCATGATCGTTGCCTTCAGTCTTGTACCCAGCGGTGGCCGAGCTTCGCGGGAGGACGGTGGGGTCTCCGATGCCGTGGCTGCTGCCGTCCGCGTCGTCCACGATTCCGGTTTGCCCAACCACACCTCGTCCATGTTCACCGAGATCGAGGGCTCGTGGGACGAGGTCATGGGCGTCGTCAAGGAAGCTACCGAAGCGGTTGCCCAGTACGGCACTAGAGTGTCGCTGGTGCTCAAGGCCGACATCCGCCCGGGACGCACTGGGGAGATGGACGCCAAGCTCGAGCGCCTGCAGGCTCAGCTCGACAAGCAGCAGGGCTGAGGACACTTGCCGGGTGGGACTGGCTTGGCGTCAGTCCCGTCCGAGCAGCAGGGTCTCGTAGGCGTTGCGAATGTGCGCCTCGGTGACCTCGGCCGCCCGAACCGGGTCGCCGTTCTCGATCGCGGTGAGCATCTCCTCGTGGTCGCAGACGAGGCCGTCACGCCAGTTGTCCCACCCGATGAGGGAATGCTCTGCCTCCAGGATGGGCAGGTGCACCGCTTCGCGGATGGCCATCGTCAGGTTGCTCATGAGGCGGTTGTCCCCAGCCTCGGCGAGGGCGACGTGGAAAGCGGTGTCGAGGGCGTTGAAGGAATCCGGCTGCATGGCGTCGTGCATTTGCCCGAGCAGGTCGGTGGCTCGTGCCAGCGGTCCGGGGGCGCGGACTTTTGCTGCCGCAGCGCAGGCCGCCATCTCCAGGGCCACGCGGGTTTCGGTGAGGTCGGCGAAGGAGACGACGTCGAGGGCCAGTTGCAGACGAAGGATGCGGCCCATGGCGTCGGAGGGGTGGGCGTCGACGCGGGTTCCGTTGCCTCGGCCGGTGCCTGAGGTCAGAATTCCCAGGGCCTCCAGGGCTCGAATGGCTTCCCGGACGGCTCCCCGACTGACGCCCAGAGAGGCGGCGAGTTCGCGCTCCGGGGGCAGGCGCGAACCATTGACCCAGGTCCCGGTGAGGATCTCGTCATCGATGTGATGCATGACGACCGAGAATCCGCGGGATCTCGTATCAGTGTCAGAGCCTGATTCTGGGTGCGACTCTGACACCCAGTGTCCGGGATGTGCGCCTGGCTGGCTGGCGTCCGCGTCGCGGGTCTGTGTCATGGCTGAGATCCTCATCGGTGAGTCGCTTCATTGTCACCGAACATGCATGGTATGCCCAACAACTTTGTGAAGCGGGTTGAGTACATGAAAGGGCCCTGAAAAGGGTCCAAAATTAGGCAACCCTCATTTGTTGCACAGATGGTTGATCGTCCGTTCGCCAATTGAACGGGAGTTCTTGACGTTTGTAAGTAATGGTCCTACCGTACTATTGGTCGGACCAAGTCGGCCCGACCTTGCCGACGGTTCGCCGACCGGAGGCAATGGTTGAACAACGGAGTTCTTCGATGGTTCTTCTCCAGACCTTCACCCCATCGGCCAACCCGCTGGGGTCGCAGTGGCTCTCGGCCCTCCTTGCCGTGCTGCCGGTGCTGGCCATGCTCATCACTCTTGGTGCGCTGCGCTGGAAGGCGCATCTGGCTGGCCTCTTCTCGTGGGGCGTCGCCCTCATCGTGGCAATCACCGCATTCCACATGCCGATCGGTATGGCAATCTCCTCGAGTGCTCAGGGATTCCTCTACGGTCTGTTCCCGATCTCGTGGATTCTGCTGGGCGCCATCTGGATGTACCAGGTGACGGTCATCTCCGGTCGTTTCGACGACCTGCGCCGCACCTTCTTCCTCATCAGTGACGATCCGCGCGTCCTCGGCATCCTCATCGCCTTCTGCTTCGGCGGTCTGCTCGAGGCCCTTGCTGGATTCGGCGCCCCGGTCGCCATCGCGGCTGCCATGTTGATCGCCATTGGCTTTGGCAAGCTTCGCGGTGCCGTCACCGCCCTGGTCGCCAACACCGTCCCGGTGGCCTTCGGTGCCGTCGGTCTGCCGGTGCTCATGGCTGCCAAGACCGGCGGCTTGGACGTCTCGATGGTTGCCCCGGTGTCCGCCCGTATCTGCGCGGTTCTCTGCCTCGTCGTCCCCTTCCTCATGCTGGCCATCATGGACGGCCGCAAGGGTGTGCGTGAGTGCTGGCCCTTTGGCCTGTTCGTCGGCATCGTCTTCGGCGTCACTAAGATCATCGTCGGTGGCACCCCGGTCTATAACCTGACCGAGATCTTCGCCGCAGTCGTCACCGTCGCCCTCTCTCTGCTCTTCCTCAAGGCCTGGAAGCCGAAGGGTGGCCGCGAGGCCGCCGAGCGCATCGGCATCCCGATGGACCCGGCCGTCGAGACCGAGCCCGTGGAGGCTCAGGAGGTAGACACCTCCGACCTCACCGGCAACCGCATCTTCATGGCTCTGGTGCCCTACATCCTCGTCATCGTGGTCTTCGGCATCGCCGCCATCCCGGCCGTCAAGGAGGGCCTCAAGACTGCCGACACCAAGATGGCCTGGCCTGGCCTGTCCGGCCTCATGACCACTGGTGGCAAGGCATCGGCCCACCAGTCCTACACCTGGCAGTGGCTGTCCCAGCCGGGCTTCCTGCTGGCCGTCGTCGCTATCCTCGTCGGCCTTATCTACAAGGTGTCCCTCTCCGACGTCTTCAAGGAGCTGTGGGTCAACACCAAGAAGATGAAGTTCTCGATGCTGACCATCGGCCTGGTCGTCGCCCTCGCCTATGTCATGGGTGACTCCGGCCAGACCCTGGCCCTCGGTATGTTCATTGCTGGCGCTGGAGCGCTCTATCCGTTCCTCGCCCCCATCCTTGGCTGGATCGGCACCTACGTCACCGGATCTGACACCTCCGCCAACATCCTGTTCTCCGGCCTGCAGAGCAGCGTCGGTCAGCAGATCGGCGCCGGCTCTCACCTCGGTGTCGAGGGCATGCGTCACCTGCTGGTCGGTGCCGGTGCCTCCGGTGGTGTCGTCGGTAAGATGATCTCCCCGCAGTCGCTGACCATCGCGGCCACCGCGATCGGCCTGGCTGGCGGCGAGTCGGTCATCCTGCGCAAGGTCTTCAAGTTCTCGATCATCCTGCTCGTCCTGATGTGCATCATCGTCGGCCTCATGTCGACCCCGGTGCTCGGATGGATGGTCCCCTGATTCTGCTGACGGTTGACACCGCCTGGCATCCGTTCATCCTCAATGGAGGTCACCATGACAACCACTACGAGCCCTGGTACCAGGGCTGCCTCGCCCGGCTTGCCGGGGGCGGGCATCACCGTCGGGCTGTTCATCACGTGCATCAATGACGTGATGTTCCCCCAGACTGGCGTGGCCGTCACCACCCTGCTGGAACGTCTGGGCTGCAAGGTCGAGTTCCCGCGGGAGCAGACCTGCTGCGGCCAGATGACGACCAACACCGGTTACTTCGACGAGGGCATTCCCACCGTCCGTCAGTATGTGCGGGCCTTCGGGGATTACGACTACGTGGTCGCCCCGTCGGGATCCTGTGTCGCTGCCGTCCGCGACCAGCACCCGATGCTCGCCGAGCACGCCGGCGACTCCGGACTGCTCAAGGAGGTCGAGCACACCAGCCAGACCACCTACGACCTGCCGGAGTTCCTCGTCGACATCCTCGGGGTCACCGACGTCGGCGCGTACTTCCCGCACCGAGTGACGTACCACCCGTCCTGCCACGGCAAGCGTCTGCTCAAGCTGGGAGATCGTCCCTACCAGCTGCTCAAGAACGTCCGCGGCATGACCCTGGTCGACCTGCCGATGGCCGAGCAGTGCTGCGGGTTCGGGGGAACCTTCTGCATCAAGAACCCCGACATGAGCGCGGCAATGGCCAGCGACAAGGCTCGCCACGTTCGTGAGACGGAGGCTGAGTACGTCGTCGCCGGCGACAACTCCTGCCTCATGAACATCGGTGGTGTGCTGTCCCGTCAGAACTCGGGCGTGAAGCCGATTCACATCGCCGAAATCCTCGCCAACACTGAGGAGGACTGACCCATGAGCACCGAACTACGTCGCGTCACCTACGGAAATCACGGTGTCGCCCGGCTGACCCCGGCCCCCGACAAGCCCGGTACGTACATGGGTATGCCGAAGTTCTCGAAGGCCGCCAAGAATGAGCTGAATCTGTCGGTGCAGCGCAAGAACATGCGCAATGCCACCACGACGATTCGCAACAAGCGCGCCCTGCGCGTCTCCGAGTCCCCGGACTGGGAGGATCTGCGCAACGCCGCGGAGGCCATCAAGAACCGTGTCGGCCGTCACCTGGATCATTACCTGATCGAGGCTGAGAAGAACCTCACCGCCAACGGCGTCCACGTCCACTGGGCCCGTGACGGCGAGGAGGCCAACCGCATCGTCGCCCAGATCGCCAAGGAGAAGGGGGTCGACGAGGTCGTCAAGATCAAGTCGATCACCACCCAGGAGACCGACCTCAACGAGTACCTCGAGGAGCAGGGCATTGCGACCTGGGAAACTGACCTGGCCGAGCTCATCGTGCAGCTCGGACATGACCGTCCCTCCCACATCGTGGTGCCGGCCATTCACCGCAATCGTGCCGAGGTCCGCGAGATCTTCCTCCATGAGATGAAGAACTACGGTCGTCCAGCACCCGAGGACATCTCGGAAAACCCGCCGGAGCTGGCCAACGCTGCTCGTCTGCACCTGCGCGAGAAGTTCCTGCGTGCCGAGATGGCGGTTTCGGGCGGCAACTTCGTCCTTGCCGACACCGGTTCGCTGGTGATCGTCGAGTCCGAGGGCAACGGCCGTATGTGCCTGACCCTGCCCGACACCCTGGTGTCCGTCGTCGGCATCGAGAAGGTGTTGCCGAGTTTCGACGACCTCGAGGTCTTCCTCAAGCTGCTGCCGCGCTCGGCCACCGGTGAGCGGATGAACCCGTACAACTCGGTGTGGAGCGGCGTGACCGAGGGTGACGGTCCGCAGGAGCAGCATGTCATCTTCCTCGACAACGGCCGTACCAACGTCCTGGCCGACACCCTCGGCCGTGAGGTGCTGCGGTGCATCCGTTGCGCCTCCTGCATCAACATCTGCCCGGTGTACGAGCGGGCCGGCGGTCACGCCTACGGCTCGGTCTACCCCGGACCGATCGGTGCGGTGCTCAACCCGCAGCTGCGTGGCGTCGAACACCCGGTTGATCGTGGTCTGCCGTACGCCTGTTCCCTGTGCGGCGCCTGCAACGAGGTCTGCCCGGTGAAGATTCCCTTCACCGACATCCTCCTCGAGCTGCGCAACAAGGTCGTCAAGTCCGAAAAGGCCGACAAGGTCCCGCAGGACTACGAGGTTGCCGGCGAGATGGGGCTTATGAAGACCGCGTCGTGGGCGTTCAGTGACTACAAGCACTTCGAGGCTATCCAGGTCGGCTCGCGCGGCGTGGGACGTGTCCTGCGCGGAAAGAAGATGGGACCGGTTCCGGTGCCGGTGGCCGAGCGGTGGCTGAAGTACCGCGACGTCGATGCGCCGCCGACCGACACGTTCCGTACCTGGTGGAAGAAGAACAGGGAGGAAAAGCGATGACCACCATCAGCACTGATCCGGTGGCGCGTACCGAGATCCTTGCCCGGATTCGTCGCGCCAGCTCGGACATCACCAATTCCGACCCGGTCGCTGATGTGCCGGTCGAGTGGGAGTACGGCACCGGCATCGAGATGGACGACGTCGTCGGAACCTTCGTCGAGAAGGTTATCGACTACAAGGCCACCGTCGTGCGGGTTCAGGGGGCTGACGTTCCCAAGGCCGTCGTTGAGGGGCTCAAGGTCACCGGCGCCGAGCACAGCGCCGTCGTGCCGGTTGGGCTGGACGAATCCTGGGTCGAGGCGATCAAGGGAGCCGGTATCGACGCCCGCGTCGACGAGCCCCAGTTGTCCAAGGAGGAGCTCAACGACACCGACGCCGTCGTCACCGCCTCGGCGGCTGGAATCGCCGACACCGGTTCGATCGTCCTGACTCACGTCGAGGACCAGGGACGTCGGGCCATTACCCTCGTTCCGGACCGCCACGTGTGTGTCATCAAGGCCAGCCAGGTCGTCTCCGACGTCCCGGAGGCCATACAGATCGTCAAGCCCGCGGTTCACGATGGTCACCCGTTGACCTTCATCTCTGGTGGCTCGGCGACCTCCGACATTGAGTTGGCACGTGTCGATGGCGTGCATGGGCCCCGTCAGCTCTACGTCATCGTCGTGGACGATCAGTGATTCGGACCCTGGCGTGATGAGGCACGCCAGGTAGTTCACACGCGTCCAGGCCAGGCGGTCCCGGTTTGACCGGGGCCGCCTGGTTGTGTGTCGGCGTGTGGTGATGCGGGTTCTGCGTGCCGGTGGTGCCATCTCTCGTGGCACGGGTCCGTGTCAGGAGCGCGAATGCCACGCGGGGGTGGGAGCAGGGCAGGGCCGTGGGGTGGGGGCGTATTGCGTGCGGGGCTGGCGGGAGGTGCTTGCGTCAATGAGAGTCCGAGCTTCTACTACGTGCGGTGGCAACATGAATGGCCCCTGACGCGAGGCCGATCACAGCGAACGGGATGTAGATCCACCAGTGCGTGCCGTGGGTGAGCGCATCGGTGATTTTGACGACGATGAAACCGGCGACAAGCCAGCCGACCAAGGCCAGGAAGGCGTTGCGCAAAGAGTGTTGAGACATGGTGATGAATATCCTTAGACTAGAATAGGCAGCCGCTGACAGTGTCACCAACGCGGACCCAGCCGTGTGCGTCGGAGCGGTACCAAGCCCAGCCAGCTCCCGCAGCACAGAGCACAATGGCCCCCGGTCCGACCTTCTTCGCGAGGAACTTCCCCGCTTTGAGTCCCTTTGGGGCCATTACCTTGACGCCTGACCAACTCTTGCCAACGACCCATCCAGCTTTCGAGCCAAGCCACTTGGCTGCGCTGGCGACCTTCGATCCGCCATGCTTGATTGCGGACCAGATTTCCGACCACGATGGGTCGGCGACGATTGGATAGGTGTAGCCACCGCTTCTGTGATCAACGACCTGGGTGAGCTTATTACCATGGATCTCGTAATGCGTTGGCACAGGCCGGCCGATTGCGTCGCGAGCCCATGCACGCTCGACGTGCCCAACTTGAACGAGTTCGTCGTTCGAATCCGCATAAAACAGATCAGCGCCGCCATGCCCGTCGCTGCTGATCCGAGTGATGTCGTGGAAGGTGTAGGAGAACGTTTGAGGAGCGCTCTCAGTCAGGAGGATTGAGTGGACTGCTGCTTCACCTTCAGCAGGGCTGGTGATAGCTAGTGTAAAGTTATCCGATCTGGCACCGTCGCCGAGAGTTGCGACTGTGCTATCGCTGCTCCTTGTGACGGTGCTGGAGGACCCGGGTAGGGAAACTGAGAAAGACTCATTGTTTGAGAAGTGAGTAATTGAATTACCGCTGTTAGAGGCACGAACTTCAGTACGTTCGGTGTCCTGAGCTGTTGATGTAGTCGTAGGACTATCACTAACGAACTCTCGGTATGTTGTTGGTGCGACACTGGCGGAGGCGGCTGCACTGCGGGTGAGTGCTGCACTGTCGTCTGCACTGAGGGAGGTTGTGGAATGTGCAGAGGCAGGTGCGGCTGTTGCGAGGAGGCAGACAGTAGTGAGATAGACGAAGGGGATCTGAAGAGAGGGCCGTATGGACGACATAGCCGAAATCATAACGTGGAGGGTGTCACAATTAAGTAACGACTATGTAGATTCCAGATTTAGTCTCATTTGTGCTGAAGGTCGCCACTGCAGCTGATTCGTGAGGCTGAGTGACGTTCGTCGTTGGCGGTCCCTGGCGAGTTTGCTGTGTAAGTTAGCCCACGTCCCACACCCGATCGCACCGGGCCATGACAGCGGGGTCGTGGGTGATGACAAGTTTGGCGGCTTTGGGGGTGGACGCCCACAGGTCATCCATGATGGCGGTGGCCGTCTCGACGTCGAGGTGCTCACTCGGTTCGTCGAGGATGAGGACATCATGGGCCGAAGGGTCTTCGGATGTGTCGTGGTTGACGAGCACCCTAGCCAAGGCGAGCCTTTGTGCCTCGCCACCGGACAAGGTTCCGCCGTCTTCGGCCACGACCCTTTCCGGCGGGATGGTCAATCCGGCTCGGCCCAAGGCCGTGACGACCTCCGACTCGGTGGCGTCCCTGCACCCGATGCGCACGTTCTCGCTGATCGAGGTCGCGAAGACATGAGCGTTCTGGGCTAGGTATCGCACCCGTCCGGTCGTCGTCACGGAACCGGCCAGCGGCGGGATGAGTCCCATGATGGTTGCGGCGAGGGTCGTCTTGCCGATACCCGACCGCCCGACGACGGCCACCGACTCCCCGGCAGCAACCGTCAGATTCACATCGGACAGCACGGGGTGGGCACCCGGCCACCCGACCGTCAATCCGTCGATGACGAGGGAGGGCTCCTCCTCAGATGCCCCGGCGGTGGGGGAGTCTCCTGTCCCGACTTGCGGGGCATCCAACACCTCGACGACCCGCAGTAGTGCTGCCTTGGCCCGGGTGTGGGTCTGGGCAGCTCCGGTGAAGGCACCGAACACCTCGTGGAGGGCCAGCGGGGTCAGGACCAGCACAGCCAGCGTCCGTCCCCCAATCCGGCCGTCCGCAACCGCATTGCCACCGATCCACAGAGCGGAGACGACGGCCAGACCGGCTGCCAGGATCTGTCCGGCCGTGCCGAGCCCGCGTCCCCAGGCTGTCTTGCGCTCTGCCGCTCGCAGCCGGGAGTCGACCTCCAATACATCGGCCAGGATCGCGTCCTGGGCTCCGTAAGCCACCAGATCAGGGGCGCAATGGGCCAACTCGCGAGTGCGGTCGGCCAACTGACCACGCAGCGGCACCAAGGAGGAGTCGGCAGCCCGGGACAGGCGTTGGGTGATCGCCGGCATGACGACGGCCGCCAGTAGGGCCGACAGCAGTAGGACCGCAGCCGAAGCCAATGAGAACCGGGCCAGCAGGACCGTCGTGCCAATGATGACGAGGCTTGACGCGCACGCCGGCACGATCACTCGCACGACCATGTCCAACACCGCGTCGACGTCGGCAGTAACCCGCACTAGCAGGTCACCCCGGCGACGTCCCAGCAGGGTGGTGCGCGACAGCCGGTCGTAGACCCGCATCCGTAGCGCCCCCTGCATCCGTAGGGCTAGGTCATGGCCGATGAGACGTTCGGCGTAGCGGAACACTCCTCGGGAGATACCGAAGAACCGCACCCCGACAGCCGCGGCCTCCAGATACAGCACTGGCGGCATCTCCGCGGCCCGTGACAGCAACCATGCCGAGACACCCATGAGGGCCACCGATGCGCCCGATGCGCAAGCGGCGAGCACGGTGGAGAGCACGAGCAACCAACGGCCGCGCGGGACGTCCTTGAGGAGAGTCGTGAGTAGTTGGATGGTTCGCGTGCTCATGCGGCCACCTCCGCCGAGAGCTCGACGACCGTGTCAGCTGCCTCGATGACGTTGCGACGATGGGTCACGACGAGCACTGACGCTCCCGAGGCTCGCACCGCGTCAAGGACCGTGGCCTCGGTGGTGGCATCGAGACCTGCGGTTGGCTCGTCGAGGACTAGCAAACCGGCCCCGGCCTGTTCGACTCTGACCAGGGCACGTGCCAGGGCGACGCGACGTCGCTCGCCGGCCGACAAACCCTCGGCGTCGTCGTCAACCCGCTTGTCCAGCGGGATGGACACGGCACCACAACGATTCAGGGCATCGCGAAGCACGGCGTCGGGGGCTTCTGGGTATCCCAGCTGTACATTCTGCGCCACCGTCCCGGCCATCATTGCGGGAGCCTGGGGCACATAGGCCAACTGACGACGCCACGCCTGCCAGACGGACTCGTTGGCTCCGACCAATTCCACATCGCCACACCGGATCGACCCGGAATCGGGGTCGATGAATCCCAACAGGCATGACAGGGCGGTCGTCTTGCCACCACCGGAGTGTCCGACCAGGGCGACGAGGTTCCCTGGATCAATCCGCAGGGACAACCCATCCGGCGCTGGGCGATCGGCGCCCTCGTAGGTGTGAGTCAACCCACTGACGACCACCGGAACATCCCTCGGTGAGGGCATGTCGACGTCGCCGTCGTAATCCATCGGTCGTCCCGACTCGATGAGACCGAAGGACACCTCGGCAGCGGCCATCCCGTCGGCGGCGTCGTGGAAGAGGGCGCCCACCTGCCGCACCGGCAGGAAGACCTCGGGGGCGAGGATGAGGATGAACAGGGAGGTGTGCAGATCCATGCCACCGGCAGCCACCCGGAAACCGACGGTGACGGCCACCAAGGCCACCGACAGGGTCGCCAGCAACTCGAGGGCGAAGGAGGACAGGAAGCTGATGCGCAGGGTGCGCATCGTCTCGTCGCGGTTGGCCGCCTCGGTGCGGCGCAGGCCCTCGAGCTGGGCGCGAGCCCGTCCGAAGACCTGCAGGGTGGGCAGGCCGGCGACCAGGTCGGCGAAGTGGTTGGCGAGTCGGGTGGCGACCTTGAACCGTTTCGCCACGGCCGCCTCAGTGCGCCAACCGATGAGGGCCATGAAGAGGGGGATGAGGGGGATCGTCACGACGACGATGATCAGGCTCTTGATGTCCTGAAAGCCGATTGCGGTGGCCAACACCACCGGAACGATGACGGCCAGCACGAGCTGCGGCAGATACTTCGAGTAGTACCCGTCCAGGGCGTCAAGACCCGTCGTCACCAGATTGATGAGGGTTCCCGACGGCATCGTCGCATCGGTGGGACGCGACAATCTGGCGCTCAGGATGTCGCGTCGCAATTGCGACTTGACTGACGCTGAAGCTCGATGAGCCAGGGATTCTTGCAGCCAGGCGAGGCAAGCTCGACCACAGAACACCGCGGCGAGCAGCCCGCACCACATCGCCACGCCGTCGAGATGATGGGTGGCGAAGACCGACGAGACACCACGGGACAGCAACCAGGCCTGTGCGAGGATGAGCACGGCCGTGGCCACGCCCACCACGCACAGACCTGCGAGGAAGGGAAGAGTGGCCCGCGCCCGGCGAACCAGGCGCGGGTCGAGCGGAGCCGCCACGGATCAGGCGGCCACCGCAGTGTCCGGAATGGCCTCGCGGGTGAGGCGCTTGCGGAACACCCAGTAGCTCCAGATCTGGTAGGCCAGCACGATCGGCACGAAGATGCAGGCGCTGATCGTCATGATCTTCAGGGTGTACGGCGTCGACGAGGCGATCCACATGTCGAAGGGGATCCCCGACGGGCGATAGCCGAGATTGCCGTACATGGCGATCATGGAGGCAACGATCATGAGGGCGATACCCAGACCGGTGCACAGGAAGGCCAAGCCCTCGCGTCCCTTGGCGACGACGGTCGAACCGGCAGCCAGCAGCACGACGACGAGCAGGCCGAGGATCCAGGTCAGCACCTGGCGTCCGTCGTTGGTGACGTACATGATGTTGAACATCAGGGCCCACACCAGAGCAACGGCGGTCGCGATCCACCCCAGCTTGGCCGAAGTCTTGCGAGCCCGGTCGTGCATGTCACCCAGCGTCTTGAGGGCGACGAAGTTGGCCCCGTGGGCGCAGAAAAGCACCACGAACAGGATGCCGCCGATGAGGGCGAACGGGGTGAACAGGCCCCAGAAGGAGGTTGTCACCAGCGGGGCGACGCCACCGTCAGGAGTCGGGTGCGGACCGACGGCCAGGCCGCGGACGAAGTTCGCGAAGCCGACGCCGAGCACCAAGGTGGGCAGGAAGGATCCGATGGTGGCCATCCAGTCAAAGGTGTTGCGCCACTTCGAGGACGGGTGCTTCGAGCGGTACTCGAAGGAGACACCACGGATGATGAGGCCGAGCAGCACCAGCAGCAGCGGCAGGTAGAGGCCGGAGAACATCGTCGCGTACCAGCCGGGGAAAGCCGCGAAGGTGGCACCACCAGCGGTGAGTAGCCACACCTCGTTGCCGTCCCAGGTCGGGCCGATGGTGTTGACCATGAGGCGACGGTCCTTGTCGTCACGTCCCATGAAGGGAAGCAGCATGGCGACACCGAAGTCGAAGCCTTCGAGGAAGAAGAATCCAACCCACAGGACGGTGATCAGGATGAACCAGACGATCGTCAGGGGCGAATGAGCAGCAGTTTCAAGCACAGGAAGCATGTCGGTGACCTCCTCAGTATGCGAAGGACAGCGGAGTGTCCTCGCCCTCGACAGCAGGTTGACGACGTTCTGGCAGTTCAGGCAGGCCCTTCTTGAGGGTCTTCCAGAACAGACTCACCTCGACGACGGCCAGGAGACCATAGACGACGGTGTAGGCGATGGTCGAGAAGAGCACGCTGCCGGCGGAGACACCGGGGGAGACAGCCGCCGTGGTGGGTAGCACACCCGCGACGATCCAGGGCTGCCGTCCCATCTCGGAGAAGATCCAGCCGAAGGAGTTGCCGAACAGCGGCAACAGCGGCAGGCAGATCATGACGAAGGTCAGCCAGCCGTGCGGCTTCGGGTTGCGGTCACCGCGCATCGCGATGAGCATGATGAGGCCGACGAGGCCGCCGATCATGCCGAGGGTGATCATGATGCGGAAGGTCCAGTAGGAAACCGGGATGTTCGGCTCCAACTTGATACCGTTGGCGTCGATCTTCTGGCGCAGCGCATCCTGGTAGGAGGACTGCAGAGAGGTCTGCGTCCCGTCCTTGCGGTGGTAGGTGTACTCATGAACCTGGTAGTTCTTGAGCTCGTTGATGCCCTTGATCTCTGAACCCCACTTGCCGTTGCCGAGGAAGCCGAGCATGCCGGGGATCTTGATGGCCCACACCTCTTCGGAGCCGTCCTGGTTGCCGATGGTCAGCACCGAGAAGTCCGAGGTCGTCTCGTAGGCGCCTTCGGCAGCGGCCATCTTCATGGGCTGGGCGTCGGTCATGACCTTGCCCTGGTAGTCACCGCTCAGCACGATGCCGACGCAGGCGACGATGAGGACCCAGGCGCCGAACTTCGAGGCCCAACGCCAGGTGCGCACGGTCTCGGCCTCCTCGGCGTCAGAAATCTGAGAGGTGGCGCGACCCCTGGCGACCTTGGCCAGGTGCCAGAAGGCGATTGCGGCGATGAGGGCACCTGCGACCATGTAGGACGCGGAAATCTGGTGAAGGAAGGTTGCCTTGAAGACCGGGTTGGTGAGAACGGCACCGAAATCGGTCAACTCGGCGCGATGGGTGGCGGGGTTGTATGTGGCACCCACGGGGTTCTGCATCCACGAGTTGGCCGCGAGGATGAACACCGCGGAAACCATGGTGCCAAGGGCGGTCAGGTAGATGCAGGCCAGGTGGACTCCCTTGGGGAGCTTGTCCCACCCGAAGATCCACAGGCCGATGAAGGTCGACTCCATGAAGAAGGCGAGGAGGGCCTCGAGGGCCAGCGGGGCGCCGAAGATGTCGCCGACGAATCGCGAGTACTCCGACCAGTTCATACCGAACTGGAACTCCTGCACGATTCCGGTGACGACGCCGAGGGCGAAGTTGATGAGGAAGAGCTTGCCGTAGAACTTGGTCAGGCGAAGATAACGGTCGTTACGGGTCTTGAGCCACACCGTCTGCATCACTGCCACGAGCATCGACAGCGCGATCGTGATCGGGACGAAGAAGAAGTGGTAGACCGTCGTGATCCCGAATTGCCATCGGGCGATCAGTTGGGCATCCATGGCGCGCACCCTACTATTCGGCGGCCCAGGTTTTGGCGCTCAGGGTCGCGTTGCGCCAAAACGGATGAAAATCCTGTACCAACGTCCGTCGTCACGGCGGTGCTGGTCGATGATTTGCCCGATGGGTGAAAATGGGTAGCGTGAGTCGATCGGGTCGTCGGTGGTGGCCTGTCGTCGTTGGGGTGCTTGTCCTGCTCGTGGTCGCGGAGGTGCCGCTGGCAATCGGGGTCCTTCGGCCACGCCTCGAGCCGGTCCCGAGGAGGACTGACGTTGTCTACGCCATCGGACCGGCGGATTTCCACATGGCCCAGGCCCGTAACCTCATGCGCCGTACGGGGGCCTCGACACTCGTCGTGACCATCAGCGTCGACCCGAGGACCGGCGAGGAGTACCGCAAGGATTTCTGCGACCCGTCCCCCCATTGGAAGGTCATCTGCCTGGTGCCCGACCCGTACACCACCCGAGGTGAGGCGGCGACCCTGCGTGACCTGGCGGCGCGTCATCACTGGTCCGACGCCGTGGTGCTCACCGATCCCCCGCACGTCACACGCACGCGCATGTGGATGGACAGGTGTGCGGCGATCCCCGTCACCGTCGTCGAGTCGACGGACCGGGCCTCCCGGCACGTCAACCTTCGGAAGGTCGCCTACCAGTCGGCTGGATGGGTCGTGGGACAGGTGCAGAGCTGTCCGTGAACCGGTCGCCGCGGCGGAGCCTGCCCATGATGACGATTGAAGCGTCAATCAGCCGGGCTTCCCGATCGGAGGATCCCATGTCCGCGACTCCACGCATCGGCATCATCCTCGGTTTCACCTGCCCCGGTCGCGTCCGTGACTGGTGCCCTGACTGGAGATATTGGTCAATCGTGAGAAGGGAGGCTGGTTCCCGCAAGCTGTGTGGGGCCGATGATGGTTGTCGAAATGCAACCAGCCATGAAGCTCGCCGCGCCGTTCGGTCTCGGAGGTATAGCAGCGGATGGAGGCCCAGCCGTCAGCCAGAGTGCGGTGAAAGGGCCCCACCTTTCCATTGGTCTGCGGCCGACACAGCCTGGTGGGCTTGTGCTTGATGCCGAACTCTGCGCAGGTGTCTCACCACAGGTGTGAACGATAGACGCCACCGTTGTCCGACAGGCCCCGCTCGACGGCGACACCTCCGGTGTTGAACCACTCGACCGCCCTCACCAGCACAGCGATCGCAGTTACAGCAGTTTCATCATCGTAGACCTCGGCATAGCCGACACGGGAGTGACCGCCGATCACAGTGTGAACGAAAGCCCCGCCCATCAACGGATCCCGGTACTTGTTGCGGGGCTTGCGCGGTGCGGCCACCCGATTCTTCTCGCCCTGGCGCCGGCCGACGTAGCGCCATCCCCCGCCCTCAAAGATGCTGCCGAGCTTCTCCACATCACCGTGCAACATCGCCCCAGGGCAGTCATGCTCGTAGCACCGCACCAGCTCACCCGTTGTCCGGTCGACATGCGACAGACGGTTCAAGTGGGCGTCTGTCAGGATCCGGTGGACCGTCGACGGGGCGATCCTGAGCTGGCACGCGAGCTGCACCGGCCCCTCACGCAGACGAAGCCGCAGGCCGACACAGGCCGGGCGGTCTGCGGGCTGGTCTTGTTCGGCAAGCGGTGCGGCCGGGATGACCTGTCCTGCATGGACTGCCCGGTAGTGGTTGGCCCAACGCTTCACGGTCGGCCAGGAAACCTGGAACCGGGCAGCGACCTCACCGACCAGCCAGCCGTCCTCGACGACGAGACGAGCGACGAGCAGGCGGCGGCGCGGCATTGGCGTGGGACATGTGCAAGCTTTCTGGACGAGCCCCGCGCTCGCCCAGGCTCACTTCGGGTAGTGCTCGTCGGTGTAGCGGTGCAGTGCCTGGGCGGCGAACGCGGCGGCTTCGGCGCCGCCGAAGGCGGGATGGAAGTCAGAGCTGGTGGCGTAGAGGTTGGCCATGCCGTGGAGCATGGCGCGTGTCTTGGCGGTGTCCCCCACATGGGCGGGGGTGCCGGGGATCTGGGCGAACCAGGCTGTGTGAACCGCTGCGTGGTCTTGGGCGGTCGTGTCTGTTGGGGCGATTCCTTGGTCATACAGCTCGCCCCAACGAGCCAGGAGCCCTTCGGCGTCGGCCTGGAACTGTCGTTGCTGGTCGATGCTCTTGGCGTGCCACCAGCGGTTCGACTGCTCAAACACCTCGCGGCCCCACCGCTGGGCGACCTCGTCCTCGTAACGGTCGTTGAACCCTTCGAGCACCATGTCCACCCGGGGCTGTCGACCTGCGCGACGCATCACCAAGGTGTGCTCGACCGCAGCGATGCGCCTCGCAAGGGCATCCTGGTCCCGGCGTAGCCGGGTCAGGTGAGCTTCGAGAGCTTCGACTTCGACACCATGGTCAGCCTCGTCAGCCAGCACCGCCTTGATGTCGGTCAGGGACAGGCCGGCATTACGCAGCAGCAGGATCCGTTGGAGTCGCGCGACTGCGGTGGGTCCGTAGTGGCGGTAGCCGTTGGCGCCGATCCGGTCCGGGACCAGGAGACCGATCTGGTGGTAGTGGCGCAGGGCCCGTGGGCTGATGCCAGCCCGGTCCGCGAGTTCGCGGACAGTCCACTCCACCATCGCGCTCCTCCTGTCAGCACTTGTGTCGCGGCAGGCCCAATTGTGGCAGGGCGACGTCGAGGATCTCGGAAGCCGGCGTGGTGACACACTCGGCTGCCTTGCGGCCGGTCGCTTCCAGGTAAGCCTGGGCAATGCGGGCCCCGGCCGCGTATCCAGCGCCGGTGGGCAGTCCGACCGGCGTGGAACCGAACAGGCGAGCGCTCGCGTCGCCGAGGACCCAGGCGGCGAAGTCTTGCATTCCTGTCACGTCCAGACCCTTGACGACCTTGCGCAGAACGTCGTCGCTGCGGCGGGTGTGATCGGTGACGAAGTGCGTGTAGCCGCGCCGTCCATAGGACTGGGCAGCGAACAGGTCGGCCAGCCCCTCCGCGACGACGTGCTCCCCAACCGTGACGGTCTGCGGGTTCCACACGATGCCACCGGGCGAGTAGCGCACGTTGTGGTGAAGCTCGTGCAGCGCGATCGCTTCCAGCCGGTCGACGACCTCGTCCGTGGGCCAGACCGTGATCGCGATGTAGCCACTGATACCGCCGAAGGCCGACAGGCCACGGATCTCATCCACGAAGTGCCGATTGGTGGGATCACCCAGGACCAGCAGCACCGTCAGGTCGGGAATCGTCGCCCCAGGACAGGCCGTCCCCAAGTCCTGAGTGCCCTGCGTGAGGGACTGCTCTATGCGGCCCCAAGCGTCGGCCTGCTCCAACCGGTGGAGGGCATCGACCATTTCCTGGCGCGGAGCACCCGACCCGAAGCCGAAGTTCTGCCCGTGAACTGCGGCCATGTCGGGACCACCAGGAATGAAGAAGTACATGCCGGCCATCGGCTCCCACAACCGGCGTGCCGCCTCCGGCCACTGGCCAGGGGAGCTGTGGAGCATGGCGCGCATGCCTGCGGCGCTGTCGAGCATCGTGATTGTCATGCCTTGGACGCTAAACATTGACGTAACGGCAAGGTCAACCCTGTAGGTTGATCAACGTGTCCGGTCAGTGCACCTAGGGCAGGACAACTGCACCGGCCCCTCCCGCAAGCGCAGCCGCAAGGTGATGCAGCGCCGAGTGGTCTTCTGACTGGTCTTGTTCGGCGAAGAGTGCGGGCGTGAGCTGCAGTCTTGCATCGGCTCGCCGGCTAGGTAGCGGTCTATCCACCGCTTCACAGTCGGTCAGGACACCTGGAATCGGGCAGCGACCTCACTAATCTGCCAGCCCTGGTCAACGACCAGACGGGCGTCGATGAGCCGGTGGCGGGGCGTGAGAGCTGCGTTGGCATGGGGCACTGGTTCTCCTCATGGGGGCGGGCGGCCGCCTCGAGGAAGCCGCCCGCCGGGGGTTGGTCACTGGTCTGGTCGGTCAGAGCGCAGGGAGGAGCTCGTCGTGGATCCAGCTGGTCAGGGTTGTGGGTGTCGTCGTGGTGAGGTTTCGCGGCTGCTCGAGGTGGAAGTCGTCGCGTAGTCCGGTGCTCATGCCGAGGACGGCGTCGGCCATCATGGGCGGCATCCCGGCGGCGAGGTAGTTCTGGCGCATTGCGGTATCGCTGATCTGCTCCACGTGCACGGTGTGGCCGACCTGCTCTGTGAGGGTCTGGGCCACCTGTCGCCAGGACAGGTCTTGTGGTCCGTGGACGGCTTGCACTCGGTGGCCGTGCCACTGGGTGTTGAGCAGGGTGAGGCTGGCGACCTCGGCGATGTCGCGCGGGGCCGCCCAGGCCATGGGCTTGTCCGGCGGCAGGACTGTCGTCAGGCGCCCCTGCCGGACGGCGTTGACGTCGAGGAGCAGGTTGGTGAAGAAGTAGCCGCAGCGCAGGTGGGTGACATCCCCGTCGAGTGCATCCAGTGCGACCTCGGTGCCCGCGAGACCGTCGATCTCGCCGGCGCCGTGACGCTTCTCGGCGCCGACGCTGCTTTGGAATACGACGCGGCCGATTGCGTTGGCAGTGGCCGCCTCCACCAGTGCCTGTGTGGCCAGGGCATAGTTCGCGAGGGGGTCGGGTGACATCACGCTGGGATCCACCCAATAGATCGCGTCCACGCCCCGCGTCGCCGCCCTGACCTGATCGGGGTCGGTGGAGTCGGCTTCGACGACATCGGCGTGGTCCCGTACCGCCCGGGGACGTTCTTGGGGCTCCGGGCCAAGAGCAGCGGGCGCACTCCGACTCGGATCAGCATGGTGGTGACGTGGCGCCCGACGTGGCCCGTCGGGGTCGTGACCGCGATTCGCACGTGAGTCTCCTTTCAAAGGGTCTCGTTCAGCGACGCTAGCCACAGATCCGGCCTGTTCTTGTCCTCGTTTCGGGCGACAATGGCCGCATGGAGACCCCTTCATCGCGCGCTGCTCCTGCTGTCCCTCTTGCAGACCGGGCGTGACTGGACCGCATCGGAGCTCGCGCAGCACCTCGACATCGCTGACCGGACCGTCCGCCGTGACATCGCCCGGTTGCGCTCCCTTGGGTACGACATCCGCTCCGCGCCCCGGGCCCGGTGGCACCTATCGGCTCGTGACGGGCGTCAAGATCCCGCCGCTCCTGCTGGACGCCGACGAGGTCTGTACCCTCGCCACGGGCCTACTCGTCCTGGAAGCGGGTGGAGCAGACGCGTCAGCGGCGGTCGTGCGCGAGGGAATCTGGTACCTCATTGCCTACGACACTCAGCGGGCAGACTGGCGGCTGTTCCGCCTCGACCGCGTCCAGGATGCCGCTTCTCAGGCCGCGCCTCTCGATGCCACCATGCCCGACTTTCCCGCCGCCTCCATTCAGGAGTGGCTTACCACTGACTTCAGACGATCGCGGACTCACGACAACTAACGTGTCCGGTCAATACACCTTGGAGACTTGGAACCGGGCGGCGACCTTGCTGATTGGCCACCCGTCCTCGACGACGAGCTGGGCGACTTTGAGACGATGGCGTGGAGTCAACGCAGCGTTGGCGTGTGACACAGACCCCTCTACTGGAAGTGGGAGCAGGCGATGGAAGACGTTCTCGGGGGCGTGGGACGACGCCTGCGCAGTGTCCGGACCGCTCGCCGCATGACTCTGGATGACCTGTCACGAATGACGGGAATCTCCGTCTCGACCCTCTCGCGACTGGAATCTGGCGGTCGCAAACCACCCCTGGAACTGCTGCTGCCGCTGGCTCAGACTTTCGGGCTGCCGCTCGATGACCTTGTCGGAGCGCCCCCGATAGGAGACCCGCGGGTCCACCCCCGGCCAGTCCGCCGCAACGGGATGACGGTTATCCCGTTGTCACACATCCCGGGCCCCCAACAGGCACTCAAAATGGTCATCCCCGCCACGAAGGACGCTCCAAGGCTGACGCGGCACGAGGGGCACGAATGGATGTACATCTTGTCTGGCGAGCTGCGGCTGATCGTGGGTGACCACGACTCGGTCCTGCTGCCCGGCCAGGCGGCAGAGTTCGACACGCGCACCGCTCACTGGTTTGGCAGCACCGGGCGTGGACCAGTCGAGATCCTCAGCTTGCTGGGCCTTCAGGGGCAGCGCGTCCACGTCGCTGACCCCGCATCTGGCAATGTCACGCCGTCATGCGCTGCCGGATCTGCTTGAGTGCCACGCCGGAGAGCCACAGGCCGATCCCGTAGGCGCTGTGAGCCCGCAGACTGCCGAGCCGCGCCTGCGACGGGCTGGGAGTCTTCGATGCCGCCACGCCGAAACCGAACGCCGGCTGTATCACGAACCATGGGGCGCCCACTGTTGCCAGTCCCATCGAGACAGCCGGCACGAACCGCGGATCATCCAGCCATTTTGAGTCGGCAAACGCCAAGGCCACCGCGAAGCCAGAACCAATCGTGTAGTGAGCACCCCAACCCAAGGCCCTCTCACTTGGAACAGGTTCGGCCGTCATGATCGACTCATGTCGAAATCGGCCAGCGGGCATGTGCCCGAGCCAGCGCCCGACCAAGGCGTAATCCAGCGAGCCAGTACCACGAGTACGCCGCAACACCTCCGCCGTCAGGTCCATCACTGCCGTCGCGCCGACCCCCACGACAACGCCCTGAACGACCCGACTCGCTGAAAGTCTCATGTTGCACCTCTCCCGACCGACGATGAGCTTCTATGAGACCAGTACGCGTGTCGACCCAGCAAGAGAATTTGCCACATCAGCAAATCAATCAACTTCTCCGGTCAGTACAGGTAGGTCGCCACGTGGGACTGGCCATCTCGCCCCAACCGTCGCCATCAGCTTCGCCAGCGACTTCGAGGCCGTGACGACCACCCCCACGATCCACCTCGTCACCTCCTTGGAGGCTGAGTTAGACGCCGTTATCGCCTGGACGAACGCGCTGGCTCCGCTGCGCGCCAAGGGCTGGTCGTCGCCAGGGGGTTTCCGGAGCAGCGTCCGATGGTCGTGGGCCCCGGCCCCTCACACGTCGGCCGGTGCCGCCCCGTCGGCGTCCGCCGCGTTGAACTGCGACTGGTAGAGGTCGTGGTAGTGGCTGCGCCGCTCGAGGAGCTCGGCGTGCGACCCCTGCTCGACGATGTCGCCGTGTTCCATGACGAGGATGAGATCCGCGTCACGGATGGTCGAGAGCCGGTGGGCGATGACGAAGCTGGTACGTCCCTTGCGCAGGTTGGCCATGGCTTCCTGGACGAGCATCTCGGTTCGAGTGTCCACCGAGCTGGTGGCCTCGTCGAGGATGAGCAGGTCCGGGGCGGATAGGAAAGCCCGAGCGATGGTGATGAGCTGCTTCTGACCGACGGAGACGTTGGATCCGTCCTCGTCGATGACGGTCTGGTAACCGTCAGGCAGGGTGTTGACGAAGTGGTCGACGTGAGCGGCCCGGGCAGCGTCGAGGATCTCCTCCTCGGACGCCTCCGGGCGGCCGTAAGCAATGTTGTCGTGGATCGTCCCGCTGAACAGCCAGGTGTCCTGCAACACCATTCCCAGTCGAGAGCGCAGTTCGGTGCGGGGGACCGTGGAGATGTCGAAGCCGTCGAGGGTGATGGCCCCGCCGTCGACCTCGTAGAACCGCATGAGCAGGTTGACCAGCGTCGTCTTGCCAGCACCGGTGGGTCCGACTATCGCCACCGTCTGGCCCGGCTCGGCGACCAACGAGAGGTCGGCGATGAGAGGTTTGTCGGGGCTGTAGGAGAAGCTCACGTGGTCGAAGACGACACGTCCCTTGGTGGCAGGGAGACTGCTGTCGGCGTCTGTGGACATTTCGTCGGCATCGAGGACCTGGAAGACGCGCTCTGCCGAGGCCACTCCTGACTGCAACAGATTCGCCATGGAGGCGATCTGGGTGATCGGCTGGGTGAACATTCGGGAGTACTGAATGAAGGCCTGGACATTGCCCAGAGGAATCTGGCCCTTGGCCACCCGCAGACAGCCGATGAGCACGATGACGGCGTAGTTGGCGTTGCCGAGCAGGAACATCACCGGCTGGATGAGTCCGGAGATGAATTGGGCCTTGGCGGTGGCTCGACGAAGCTCCTCGTTGCGTTCGTGGAATTCCTGGGCAACGGCCTGGGTGCGGCCTAAGGTCTTGACCAGAGCGTGGCCCGAATACGCCTCTTCCACGTGGGAGTTGAGTTCTCCGGTGGCCTTCCACATCTGGGCGAACTGCCCCTGCGCCTTCTTGCCGATGGCTCCCGCGATGACTCCGGCAACCGGGATGATGACCAGGGAGATCACCGCCAGCAACGGGGAGATCCAGAACATCATGATCAACACGCCGATGACGGTCAGCAAGGCGTTGAGGAGCTGTTGGAGGGTCTGCAGCAAGGTCTGCGAGACGTTGTCGATGTCGTTGGTCATCCGGCTCATGAGCTCGCCGTGGGGCTGACCGTCGAAGTAGGACAGCGGCAGTCTCTCCAGCTTGGCACCGACCTGACGACGCAGGTCGTACATGGATCGTTGGATCGCGGTGTTGAGCAGGAATCCCTGCAGGAACATCAGCAGGGCGGCGCAGGCATACAGGCCCAGGGCCCAGGCCATGATGACGCCGAGTCGGTGGAAATCGATGCCGGAACCGATGATGACATCGGGGTACTGCTGCAGCAGGGTGATGATCTTCCCGCGATCGCCACTCTGACCGGCCTGGCCGAGCTTGTCGATGAATTCGCCGGCTGTCATGCCACGCGCTTGCGGGACGTGTCTGCCCAGCTGTTTTCCGACAATGCCGCCGAAGATGACGTCGGTGGCCCGGCCCAGGATCTTGGGGCCAATGACATTGAAGCTCACCGAGATCACAGCCATGATGACGACAATGGTCAGGACGAGGCGATGAGGCTTGAGCTGGCCGAGCAGCCGCCTGAGGGACGGGCCGAAGGAGATGGGCTTCTCAGCGACCCGGCCGCCGCCTCGCCGCGACGAGGCTCGGGCGAGCTCGGCATGCTCGTTGCGGGCGGGAGCTTTCTCGACCTTGCCTCTCATGCCGCCTCCTCGGTGGAGAGCTGGGAGTCGACGATCTCGATGTATGTCGGGCAGGACTCGATGAGCTCGTCATGGGTTCCCTTGCCGACGATGCGTCCGGCATCCAGGACGAGGATCTGGTCGGCATTGCGGATCGTCGAAACTCGCTGGGCGATGATGAGCATCGCGGCACTGCCTTGGTGGGCCTCCAGCGCGGCCCGGAGCCGGGCATCAGTGGCGACGTCGAGGGCGCTGAAGGAATCGTCGAAGACGTAGATTTCGGGGGCCTTGACCAAGGCTCGAGCGATGGACAGTCGCTGTCGCTGGCCGCCGGAGACATTGGTGCCGCCCTGGGAGATGGTGGCGTCCAACTCCCCGTCCATTCGGGAGACGAAGTCGTCGGACTGAGCGATGCGCAAGGCGTCCCAGAGCTCATCGTCGGTGGCGTCGGAGCGGCCGTCGCGCAGGTTGGAGGCCACCGTGCCGCCGAAGAGGTAGGGCCGCTGAGGCACCAGACCGATGCAGCTCCACAGGACCTCGGAGCCGTAACGGCGGACGTCGACACCCTTGACGAGGACCTGCCCGTCGGTGACGTCGACGAGGCGCGGGATGAGGTTGACCAAGGTTGATTTGCCCGAGCCCGTCGAGCCGATGATGGCCGTCGTCGTTCCGCGCTCCAGCTCGAAGGAGATCTTGTGGAGCACCGGTGCGGAGGCTCCGGGGTAGCTGAAGGTGACGTCGCGGAACTCCAGCAGGGTGGGGTTGTCGGGCAAGGTCGTCACCGGTTCGGGGTCAATGTGGAGGGACGACGAGGTCTGCAGCACTTCTGCGATGCGGTTGGCGCAGACCGAGGCTCGCGGCCACATGACGACGAGGAGTACGGCCATCATGACGCTGATGAGGATCTGCATGAGGTAGGTGGTGAAGGAGGCGAGGACGCCGACCTCGGTCTTGCCGCTGTCGATCTGGTGGGCCGCGAACCAGAACACTGCGACCTGGGACAGGTTCATGATGAGCATGACGAGCGGGAACATCGCGGCCATGGTTCGTCCGACACTGACCTGGATGTCGCGCAGGGAGGAGTTGGTGGCGTCGAAGCGGGCCGCCTCATGGCGTTCCCGGGCGAAGGCTCGCACTACGCGGATGCCGGTGATCTGCTCGCGAACGACGCGGTTGAGGTCGTCGATACGTTTCTGCTGGCGTTTGAACAGCGGACCCATCCGGGAGACGATGAGCCCCGCTCCAATGCCCAGCAGCACGACGGCGACGGCGATGATCCACGACAGGGAGACCTCGGCTCGGATCGCCATGACGACGCCGACGACCATCATGATCGGTGCTCCGATGAGGACGGCCAAGGTCATGAAGACCAGCATTTGCACCTGCTGGACGTCGTTCGTGGTGCGGGTGATGAGGGACGGAGCTCCGAACTGGTTGACCTCACGGGCCGAGAAGTCGAGGGTGCGGGTGAAGACGGCGTCGCGGATGTCGCGTCCCATTCCCATGGCGACCTGGGCGGCCAGGAACACTGCGATGACCTGGCAGATCGTCTGTCCCAGGGCGACGGCCAGCATGAGGAGGGAGTGTGAGGTGACGTAGCCGGTGTCGACGCGGACGACTCCCTGGTTGATGATGTCAGCGTTGATCGTCGGGAGGGTCAGCGCGGCGATCTGGGCGCAAATCTGCGCGACGACGATGACGATCACCTGCAGGCGATAGGGCCGAAGGTGTCGGGCCACGAGTTGTGTCAGCACGAGTGCTCCTCGGACAGGGACATGTGCAACCGGCGTCAGAGGATCTGCCGGGCGGCCGCGAGCGGCACGATCGACACCCTAGAGGAAATGAGCAGTGTTGTCCGCATGTCGTCAGACGGGTCGGCCTTGTCAGTAGGCTGTGAGACACTGAATCCGCTGTGTCGTGAGAGGTGACGATGAGACGCAAGCTGGCCCTTGTGGTGGCGGGGGTGCTTCTCGTCGGCACAGCTGCGTGTTCACAGACGTCGACACCACTTGCCAAGCCTAGTCGTGACGATTCGGTCGAGGTCTGGCATCGGATGTCCATGGCATCTGACCTGCCGAGCTTGGAGAGCGCCGGTGACGGGTACCAGCGTCGTAACCCTGGTGTGACACTCAATTTGCACGCGATCTCCTCGACGACCGACACGTACCTCAACACCTTGGAGACGTCGGTTGAGGAGGGCAAGGCTCCCTGCATGGCTCAGGTGCCGAGCACGTCGGTGGCGAAATTGGCCCATCACGGGGTGCTGGAGGATGTCACCCAGTACGCCGAGCAGTACCGCGACAAGTACGACCGCGGCCCGATGTCGCGGGTTGCGTACCAGGGGCGGACATACGGACTTCCGATGGACACCTCCCCGATGGTCCTCTTCTACGATTCCGACGCCTGGTCCGAGGCCCATGTGTCAGCTCCCAAGAACTGGGAGGAGTTCCGTGCCGCGGCCACGATTCTGGCGTCTACGGGCAAGGCGGTGTCAGATATGCCGGTTGAGAAAACCGGGTGGCTGGCAGCGATGTCCGACACCACAGGATCGCCATGGTTCGTCCCGCTGAATGACACGACCTGGCGGGTTGGGATCGATTCTGACGGGGTGCGCAAGCTCACCGACGAGTTGCAGCGGATGGTCGAGGCCAAGCAACTCGTCGTATCTCATGGATGGGAGTCGGTGCAGACCGATTTCTCCTCCGGGAAGATTGTCGGACACATTGGCGCTCCCGCTGATCTTCCGGATCTCACGACTGTCGTCGGGGCTGGGCGGCACCATTGGAAGGTCACCACCATTCCTCCGCTCGAGGGCAGTGATTCACGGGTGGCGTCGTATCAGGGCTCGTCGTGGGTGGTCCTCAAGGGATGCAAGACGCCAAGTGAGGCATTGGACTTTGCTGACGCCCTCGACGACCAGCCCGAATTGCTGACGGGGCGTGGTCTCATCCCAGCTGGTAAGGCCGAGAGAATGACGACGCCGGCGTCCTTCAAGACGTTGGTCGGCAACGAGGACGTCGTCGGGGACCTGGCTGATCTGGGTCGCAAGATTGACGACGACTCCTCGATCTCGCCGGTGTGGGACGAGGTCGCGGCGGCCTGGCGCCCCAGTGCGAAGCTCTGGGCGACGAAGACGAAAGTGTCTGGGACGTTGCCTGCGTTGGCATCGAGGGCCAGAGGTGCCTTGGTCGCTGGTGGGTTGAAGGTGGCTGAGGGGTAGTTTGATCCATCATCATTGTGTCCCGAGGGGATGCACGAAAAACATGGCTTGGCCAAATCGTTCCCTCCCCTCCTCTTCGATAGGATTTCCCGGTGAGTTCTGACACCGTTTCCAGCCAGTCCCCTGAGGTCTCCGAGCAGATGCAGGTTCGTCTCGACAAGCGGGCCCGGATCATTGCCGACGGAGGCCAGGCCTACCCGGTTGACCTGCTGCGCGACCACACCCTGGCCCAGATCCGTCAGAAGTACACCGACGACCTCGGCGAGTTGACCCTGGCCCCCGGCGAGGAGACCACCGACGAGGTCGCCATCGGCGGGCGTGTCGTCTTCGTCCGCAATACCGGCAAACTCTGCTTCGCCAGCCTCCAGGATGGGTTCACCGAGACTTCCAATGGCGAACGTCTGCAGGTCATGCTCTCCAAGGCCGAGGTCGGCGACGAGGCCCTGGCGGCATGGAAGTCCGACGTCGACCTCGGAGACCACGTGTGGGTGCGTGGCCGTGTCGTCGTGTCCCGCCGTGGCGAACTGTCCATCATGGCCTCGGAGTGGCGGATGGCATCGAAGGCTCTGCGTCCCCTGCCGACCCTCCACAAGGAGCTTTCGGAGGAGTCCCGGGTGCGTCGTCGCTACGCCGACCTGGTCGTCCGCGACGAGTCCCGTCAGATGGTGCGCACCCGCGCCATCATCACCCGCGCAGTGCGTCACGCCCTCGATGAGCGTGGCTTCCTGGAGATCGAGACCCCGATCCTGCAGCTGGTCCACGGTGGTGCCGCGGCTCGTCCGTTCAACACCCACCTCAATGCCTTCGACATCGACATGAGCCTGCGCATCGCCCTTGAGCTCTACCTCAAGCGCGCGATGGTGGGCGGCACCGACCGTGTCTACGAGATGGGCCGTGTCTTCCGCAACGAGGGCATCGACTCCAGCCACTCGGCCGAGTTCTCCATGCTCGAGGCCTACATGAGCTGGGGTAACCAGTTCACCATCGCCGAGGTCATCAAGGACATCATCATGGAGGTGGCCGACGCCCTTGGCATCCACCAGATCGAGACGCCCAAGGGCACCATCGACCTTGATGGGGAGTGGCGCTGGGTCAGCGTCTACCCGGGCCTGTCGGAGAAGTTGGGACGCGAGGTCACCCTCGACACTCCGCTGGAGGAATTGCAGGCCATTGCTGCCGAACACGAGATCGAACTCGATCCGTCCTGGGAGGCCGGCAAGGTCGTCATGGAGCTCTTCGGCGAGCTCGTCGAGCCTGAACTCATCAACCCCACTTTTGTGTGCGACTACCCGGCCATCGCCCAGCCCCTGGCCCGCCCGCACCGCGACGACCCGCGCATGGTCGAGGCCTGGGACCTCATCATCGGCGGTATGGAGCGCGGCACCGGGTTCTCGGAGCTGGTCGACCCCGTCATCCAGCGCGAGGTTCTCACCAAGCAGTCCCTGGCCGCTGCGGCCGGTGACCCGGAAGCCATGCAGCTCGACGAGGACTTCCTCGAAGCCCTCGAGTTCGGCTGCCCGCCCATGGGCGGTCTGGGACTCGGCGTCGACCGTCTGGTGATGCTGTTCACCGACGCCGGTATCCGTGAGACGATCCTCTTCCCGCTGCTCAAGCCCGAGCACTGACGATGTGAGGCCTGCCGGGAATGTCCCGGCGGGCCTTTCTGTTCTGCCTCAGGATTGGGCGAGCCCCAGCCTCCAGCTCTGCCTGCGCCAGTTCACTTCCACAAGGTGGCGACGCCGAAACCGGCGGCCATGAGGCACATGCCGATGAGGACGTTCCAGTCGCCGAGATCCTTCATGCCGGGGATCTGGTTGCCTGCGATGTAGTAGACGATCAGCCACAGCACACCGAGTAGGAAGAGGGGGACGAACACCTTCGGCACCCAGGAACGATCAACCGGCGCAGCCTTCTTCTCGGCCCGGCGCTCCTCGACCTTGGCCCGGTTCTTGGCCTGGGCCTTCTTCTTGGCTTCCGGTCTGACCTTGGATTCGGGCACGGTGACTACTCCTGGGGTTTCGAGGACACGCCCACCGAGCGTGATTGGGACAAGTGTTACTTGGCTAGCCTAGAGGACGATCGCCAATTCCGGCGACACGGGTCGGGCTGCGAGGAGGGGACGATGAGCGACGACGACGCCGAGGACGTCCGTCGTGATGACTCCACCCCTGAGCATTCCGATCCTTCTCCCGCCACTGACCCTGCGCCTGACGGGGCTGACACGCCCGAAGAGGCAGATGAGGACGTCGTCGGTGACCCCCTCATCCAGGACATCCGCTCGGACTCCCGTCATCCACGGCTGGCCAGATTCGCCACGGTGCTCGTCATGGTGACGGCCGGATTCATGATGACGACGGCCGCGGTCAATTCGCGTGGTCATGACCTTCGTCCCGAACGAGACACTGACATGGCCACCCTCGTCCGTAATCAGGCCAGTCACAATGCCGCCTTGCAGAAAGAGGCAGCCAGCCTGCGAGCCCAGGTTGACGAGCTCTCCAAGGCCGATCAGACCCCGGGCGTCACCTCCTCGACCGTCCCCTCGGCGTCAGCCTTGGCGCCCTCGGTGGGTCTGGGAGCTGTCAGCGGCAAGGCACTGCGGGTCACCCTCGATGACGCTCCCCTCAGTGAGAATCCCGATGGGGTCGACGCCAACATGCTCGTCGTCCACCAGCAGGACATCCAGATGGTCGTCAACACCCTCTGGGCTGGGGGAGCGGAAGCCATGACCATCCAGGGACAACGAGTGACCTCCACCACAGCCGTGAAATGTGTCGGCAACACCGTCGTCCTGCACGGAGTCGCCTACGCCCCGCCCTACGTCATCGAGGCGATTGGAGACCGCGCCGCCATGGAGCAAGCCCTCGACACCTCCGAGGCGGTGCGCATCTACAAGGGGTACGTGAGCGCCTACCAGCTCGGATGGTCGGTGGAGCGGGTCGGTACGGTCACGATGCCGGCCTACACCGGCACCGTCGCCATGGGCCACGCCACTCCCCGCTGAGTCGGTGCGCCTGACACAACCTGAGCATGATGGCGTCTCGACGCCGGCCTGCGACACAATGACCCCATGACAGCCAGGATCCTCGTCGTCGACAACTATGACTCCTTCGTGTGGAATCTCGTGTCCTACTTGGGACAGATCGGGGCAGACACCACGGTGGTTCGCAACGATGATCCTCTTTTCGAGGATCCGCAGTGGTGGGTTCCTTTCGACGGCATCCTGCTGTCGCCTGGCCCCGGACACCCCGAAGACGCCGGAGTGTGCGTGGACATCCTGCGTGGTGCCCCCCGACCGATTTTTGGCGTGTGTCTGGGCATGCAGGCCATGGCTGTCGCGTGGGGAGGCCATGTCGGACGTGCAGAGGAGCAGTTGCACGGCAAGACCTCGCCGATTCACCACGAAGGGGCGGGAGTTTTCGCTGGTCTTCCTGACCCGCTCGTCGTCACCCGCTACCACTCTCTGGCCGTCGATGAAGTCCCGACCGAGTTGGAGGTGACAGCACGCACGGACACCGGTGTCGTCATGGGCCTGCGTCACCGCAGTCTGCCGGTCGAGGGGGTGCAGTTCCACCCCGAGTCAGTACTCTCCCAGCACGGTCACCAGATGCTTGCCACCTGGCTGGCCGAATGCGGGGACCCGGAAGCCCCCTTCCGCGCCAGCCAGATGAGCCCGCTGATGAGCGCGGCGGACCGCTGATTCAGCCGTGAGATGACGACGGGCTGGCCGTCGATGTCGGGACCGGTGCGATCGACGTCGAGGGGTCGTCCTCGCTCGGAGTAGGACTCGTCGGGGCCTCGTGGGTCGGTTCCGGTGGTGCCACGGCGACGAGCACCCTGATGGCAGTTGACCGCTTGGCAGTGGCGCCGTAATCCGGGTCCTGGCCGAACACCGTCCCCGGAGCGGCCGAGGACGTCGTCTGACGCTCCACGGAGATGGAGAATCCGTTCGAGCTGGCAGCGGCGTTGGCCTCTTCGACGCTCATGCCCTTGAGATTGGGAACGATCGACTTACCGGTCGCGATCGTCAGGGTCACCTGCTGTTCGGGGGTCAGCGACGTCCCCGCAGCCGGGCTGACGGAGTCAACCGTGCCCGCCTTGGCGGTATTCGGCTCGGTCTTCGGATCGTCGTCGGTGACCTTGATCTGGGTGTCCGAGAATCCGACGTCCTTGAGGGCCTTGACGGCATCCGACCTGGACATCCCGACGGTGTTCTGGGGGATCGTCAGCTTCTTCGGCCCGTCATTGACGGTGATCGTCACCTTGCTGCCCTCAGGAACCTTCTGATTGGCAGCAGGATCCTGGGAGACGACCTGGTTGGCAGTGGACTCATCCTTCTGGACGTGCTCGACCTTCACCTTGAGGCCGGCGTTCTCGAGGGTCGAGGTAGCTCCCTGCTGACTCAGACCAGTAACCGCCGGGACATCCACCATCTTCACGGTGCTCGACGGCGTCGTCGGAGACGGCGAGGGGTTCGAGGAGGGGTCATCAAACATCTTGTACAGGCCGAATCCGAGCAGGGCGACCAACGCGACGACCAGGATCGTCACGAGGGCGATCGGCCAACGCTTGCGCCGGGGTTCTTCAGGCTCCTCGGGGCTTTCGGTCCGAGCCGGAGTGACACCATCTCGCTGAGCAGCGGCAGCTGGAGCGGGACGAGTCGCGGTGGCAGTCGCCGCAGCAGCCGGGACGAGGTGGGTCTGCTCCTCCGTGTCAGCCTCGGGATCGGCGTGAGTCCGTATTGCCAGTGGCTCGCGTCCAGACAACAGGCGATCAATGTCGTCACGCATCTGCTTGGCGGTCTGGTAGCGATCGGTCGGGTCCTTCGCCAGGGCCTTGAGGGTGATGGCGTCCATCTGTTGAGTGATCTCGGAATCCAGCGAGGACGGCGGGGCCGGGATCTCCCGGACGTGCTGGTAGGCCACTGAGACGGGGGAGTCGCCGATGAACGGCGGGCGTCCGACCAACAGCTCGTACAGCAGACAGCCGGTGGCATAGATGTCGGCTCGGTTGTCGACTGTCTCGCCGCGAGCCTGCTCCGGGGAGAGGTACTGGGCGGTGCCGATGACGGCTGCCGTCTGGGTCATGGTGGCAGAGGTGTCGGCAACCGCGCGGGCGATGCCGAAGTCCATCACCTTGACGTACCCCTCACGGGTGAGCATGACGTTGGCCGGCTTGATGTCACGGTGGACGATGCCGGCGGCGTGGGAGTAGCTCAGCGCCTCGAGCACACCCTGGGTGAACTCGAGGGCGCGGCGGGGAAGGATCTTGCGGCCGTCGCGCAGCACGTCGCGCAGGGTATGACCGTCAATGAGCTCCATGACGATGTAGGGCACCTGCAGGCCGGTTGTCGGATCCTGCGTCTCACCAGTGTCATACACGGCGACGATGTTCGGATGGTTGAGGCGTGCAGCAGACTGCGCCTCACGCTGGAACCTGGCCTGGAAGGTGTCGTCGCTGGCGAGGTCGGCGCGCAGCCTCTTGACCGCGACGTCGCGGCCGAGACGGTGGTCGCGGGCCTTCCAGACATCGGCCATGCCGCCACGACCGATGAGGTTCTGCAGTTCGTAACGCCCGGAGAGCCAACTCTCAGTGCTCATTGAGGGATCTCCTTTGTGGTGAGACGTGGTGGAATGTGCTGGTTGTCTGTCTAACTGTCATCTCATCGCCTCGATGACATCTTTGGCGATGGGAGCCCCGAGTCGGCCTCCGGAGACCTCGTCGATGGCGGTGTCTGAGGATTGGACGAAGACCGCCACTGCGACGTGTGGCTTGTCCGACCACCCAACGAACCACGCGTAGGGAGCCTTGCCCTTCATCGTCTGCGCAGTACCGGTCTTTCCGCCAACGGTGACCCCGTCGATGCGTGCCCTCTTACCAGTGCCGTTGTTGACCACCGAGACCATCATCGACTTCAGCTGCTCGGCCGAGTCCTTCGTCATCGGCTGCGACATCTGCTTGGGATGATGCTCGGAAACCACCTGAAGATTCGATGCCCGAACCTGCGTGGTGAGATAGGGGGTCATGAGCTTGCCACCGTTGGCGATTCCGGCGGTCACCATCGCCATTTGGAGCGGGGAGGTCGCGACGTCGAACTGGCCGATGGAGCTCTGCGCCAGCTGAGCGTCGGTGAGGTCTTCGGGGAACCTCGAGGCGACCGACGAAATGTCGGAGTCGACAACCTTGCCAAACCCGAATTGCTTGGCCTGATCACGGATCTTGTCCTGGCCTAGGCCCACCCCGAGCTTGCCGAAGGCGGTGTTGCATGAGATGTCGAGGGCATGGGTCAGAGTGATCTGCTTGCCCCCGCAGTTGGTTTCGTTCGTCAACGGAGTGCGGGTGCCGGGCAGGATCCAGTTCTCCGGCGCATCCACTGTGGAATTCGGGGTGTAGCCGTTCTGCAGAGCTGCAGCGGCCGTCACCAGCTTGAAGGTTGAACCGGGTGCGTAGATCTCTCGGGCGGCGCGGTTGGACAGCGGAGACGACTTGTCCGCAACGAGTTCCTTCCATGCCTGGCTGGTGTGGTCGAGGCGATGGGAGGCCAGATCGTTGGGGTCGTAGGAGGGGGAGGATGCCATGGCAAGTACCGCGCCGGTGGTGTAGTCGAGCGCTACGACGGCGCCCTTCTTGCCCTTGAGACCTTCCCATGCGGCGTCCTGGGCCTTGGCGTTGATCGTCGTGGTGATCGAGCCGCCCTCAGGCTTGTGACCGGACAACGTCCCCGTGATTCGGGAAAGCCACTGGGTGTCGGAGGTACCCGTCAGCTGGGCATTCTGGGTCTGCTCGAGCATGGAACGCCCGTAGTAGTAGGAGTAGTACCCGGTGATGGGAGCGTACTCCGGCCCGGAGGGGTAGACGCGCTGGTAGGCGAATTTGCCGTCGCTTGACTTGGTGGTCGCGATGGGCATCGAACCGACGAGGATGTCACCACGGTTCTGGGAGAACTCGGCGTCGCGCACTCGAACGTTGCGAGGATCGTTGTTGAGGCTGGCCTGCCGGAAGATGGCTGATCCGGTGAGATTGGCCATGAGGGCCAGGAACATCAGCCCAGCGAGCAGGGAGACTCCGCGAATCTGCTTGTTCATCGCGTGCCTCCATTCGGGATGACGGCGGTGGCGTTCTGGGCCTGGGGGTCGGCGGGAACAGTGGCGACGAAGTCGTCGTCAGGTTTTCGGTTCCGGTGCGACACGATCATGATGATCGCGACGATGATCCAGTTGGCCACCAGGGACGACCCGCCTTGGCTCATGAATGGCGTCGTCAGACCGGTAAGGGGCAGTAGCCGGGTGACGCCACCGATGATGGCGAAGACCTGGAGAGCAAGGGTGAAGGACAGTCCAGCGACCATGAGCTTGCCGAACTCGTCGCGACAGCCGAGGGCCGTGCGCATGCCGCGAGCAGTGAGGATGAAGAACATCACGATGACGGCCATGAGGCCGGTGATGCCGAGCTCCTCGCCGATCGAGGTGGCGATGAAGTCGCTCCATGCCAGTGGCACCATGCCAGGGCGGCCGAGCCCCCAGCCGCGACCGGCGAGACCACCCCACGCCAATCCGAACTGGGCCTGGATGATCTGATAATTCTGGCTGTAGTCAGTGAAGGGGTGCAGCCAGGAGTCGAAGCGGATGCGGACGTGGCCGAAGAAGGCGTAAGCCAGCGCAGCACCGCCGACGAGGCTGGCCGCTCCCAGAATCGCCCATCCGACACGCTCGGTCGTCATGTACAGCATCACGACGAACATGCCGTAGAAGAGCATTCCGGTGCCTAGGTCGTTCTGGTAGACGATGACGAGCATCGTCGCAACCCACATCACCGCGATCGGGCCGAGGTCACGGGCGCGCGGCAGGGTGATGCCAAGGAATTTGTGGCCGGCACGGGAAAGTACATCGCGGTTGTCGACGAGGTAGGCCGCGAAGGCGATGGCCAGCAGCACCTTGGACACCTCGGCGGGCTGGAAACTGTAGGAACCGACGTGGATCCACACTCGCGATCCCAGCACCGACATTCCCAGGCCGGGGACCAGCGGCAGCATGAGGAATCCCAGTCCGACGATGAACAGCACGTAGGGGTACTTCTGCAGCTTGCGGTGATCCCGCAGCATGAGCAGGGTCGCCACGAACAAGATGATGCCCAGAGCCGTCCACAGGGCCTGGGTCTCCATCCGGTGATAGTGCGGGTCGGGGATGAGGTCAATGCGGTGAATCATCGCGAGCCCGAGCCCATTGAGGGTGAAGACGATGGGCAGAATCGCGGGGTCGGCGTAAGGAATGACGATCCTCACGATGATGTGCGCGATGACGGTCATTCCCAGCCAGACGCCGCCGGCCATCATCCAGGTCTCGGGCAGCTCATGGTTGATGTTGAGCTCGGTGAGTACCCAGCCGCCGAAGCCAATGGCCCAGGCGATGAGAAGCATGAAGAGTTCCGTCCAGCGTCTCTTGGACTGGACGACGACGGTGCCGTCATCGAATTCCGGTACGACACTCATCAGCAATCACCCGAACTGACGGCGGGGAGGTCCACCTCATGCCCCGAGGCGCTCGGTGAGGGCATCGCGGGGGTCGGTACTGCCGACGGGTGAGGAATACCGGAACTGCTGGCGGACGATTGGGGTGATGCCGACGGGGTCGTCGAGGGTCTGGTCGGGGCAGCAGGCGGGGTCGTCGCCATTTCGCGCACGGCCTTGCAATGCTCGGCTCCGGTACGCAGCTCAGCAACCGTGGAGTGGGCGGACTCCATCGAGGAGACGCGGATGTTCTCCGAGACTCGATTTCGGTAGTAGCGCGGAAGATCAGTGGTCTTGACGTCCGTCGTCTCAGCGACGTGGGAGAGCCGGATCCACGCCAGGCTGTCCGGTGATCCCTGATAAATCGCCACCGCATTGCCGTCGGTACCCACGTAGTACTGCGTGTCGAGGTAGGCGCGAGTGCCAAAGATGCCGCCGGCGACGACAACGGCGACGGCGAGGACGACCACGGGCCACAGCCAGTGGCGACGACGGCGTGTCCGGGAATCCACGGGCGCATAGCGCATCGACTCCTCCGCCTCGGAGTCGAAGAGCACGGTCGACGTGCCGGCGTCCTTCGTCGCGGAGGACGGTTGCTCGACGGAGAGCGGAGCGGTGACCTCGTGCTCGGGAACCTTGCGGGTCGTCGCTGCCCCGATGATGTGGGGCTCGGAGGCGTCCAGGACGGGATCAGCCTCGACGACCTCGGCGACGACGATGGTGATGTTGTCGGTGCCGCCACCGGCATGGGCATCCGTCGTCAGCAGATCGACGACGTCGTCCAGATTGGTGGTGTTGAGGTGCTCGGCGATCGTCTCGTCGTCGACGAGACCGCACAGTCCGTCAGAACAGAAGAGGATGCGGTCTCCCAACCGGAGATCCACGATCTGGGTGTCCGGGACGTGCTGGGGCTGGCCATTGAGCACCTTGAGAAGGAGGGACCGATGCGGATGAACGGCGGCCTCCTCGGGGGTGATCCGACCATCATCGATGAGGGACTGCACCCACGAGTGGTCGTGGGTCATCCGCTTCATGCGGCCCTGACGCAGCAGGTAGCCGCGGGAGTCACCGATGTGGACCACGCCGAGCTGGGTGCCTGAGAACATCGCTCCGCAGAAGGTCGTCCCCATGCCCTCCAGGGAGGAGTCCCACGCCACGAGGTCGGCCAGTTCGTCATTGGCGTCAGCCACCGCACCAGCCAGAACGGTGAGCATCTCCTCTCCCTGCGGGCGGCACGGGGAGTCCTCCCCGGAGAACCTCTCGTCAGCTTGGGTGACGTGACGCACGGCGACGGTGGAGGCGAGGTCACCTGCGGCGGCACCGCCCATGCCGTCGGCGACGACGAGCATCCTCGGGGAGACGTACCCCGAGTCTTGGTTGTTGCGTCGCACCAGGCCAATTTCGGAGTGGCATCGAACGTCGAGGGAGAAGGCCATCGCTCACCGCCCGCCGGTGACGGTCATGACGGTCCTGCCAATTCGCACCTCGTCCCCCACCGACAGGCGCGTCGGGTTCTCGATGCGCTCACCGTTGACATGGGTGCCATTCGTCGAGGCCAGATCCTCGACGAACCATGCGCCGTCGATGCCGGGGCTGAACTCGGCATGGCGGGTGGAGGCGTAGTCGTCGTCAATGGGAAGGGTGCAGTCGTTGCCGCGCCCCACGGTGACGCCGTTGGCCAGCGGGACATATGTGCCGGCCCTACTGCCGGAGATGACCTGCAGACCAGTCGGTGCCGGGGCGACCTCGCGACGACGAGCCTTGCGGCCCTTGCCACCTCGCCCAGAACCCACGGCAGCGGCCTCAGCATTGCGAGGCACCCGGTGACCGTAGATGTCGGTACGAATGACGTTCGTGACGAGCAGGATGAAGATCCACAACACCGCCAAGTAGGCAATGCGTAACAGTGTGACGAGGAATTCGCTCACGATCACATCCCCGTCGGAGAATGGACCAGCATCCGTGTGGAGCCGATCTCGATGCGTGACCCGTCGCTGATCTCAGCGCTGGAGACCTTGACTCCGTTGACCGACACCCCATTGGTGGAGTTGAGATCCTCGATGGACAGGCCAATTCCGTCGCCCTGGGGCCAGACGTTGACACGAGCATGGAGACGAGAAATGCCCGGATCGTTGATGCGAATGTCAGCATCGGAACCTCGGCCGATCGTCAGGCCCGGGGGAGTGAGGGGATGACGCACCCCGTTGACCTCCAGTACCAGTGGCGCACGACGGCCAGCGGTGGCCTTGGCGTGGTTCTCGCCCGTCAGAACGGTGAATTTGCCGACTGGTAGGGAGTCGTCCAGGTCGTAACGGATATGGATGGGCCCGTTGAAGACGTAGTGACGCTCGCTGGCGTGGTCACGCAGGGTGGGGATGATCTCGGCATTGAGGGTCTTGGTGTAGGGGACGAGACGCTCGTAATCATGGCTGGACAGCCGGACCACGAAATCATTGGGAACCAGTGACTTGTCGCGGGACAGGATCTGCGCTTCGGAGTCGAGCTCGCGCTGCAGCCGACCGGCGATCTCCACCGGCTCAACCTCGCCACGGAAGGCGCGCGCGAAGACGCCACTGACGGCGCCTTCGATCGACTTCTCGACCTTGTCCAGGAAACCCACCCGGCTCCTCCTTCCGGCTGACATGTCAGGCTGGGTAGCCCGTTTCACACGGGCTACCACCATGCGAGTGTACCCAGAAGGTCCGACGATACCCTGTGGCGGTCGTGTTCCGCGTGGCGGACGTCGCACTCGAAAGCGGCTTCGGAAGCGCCACCGGGGCCGGTGGGAAGGTCAGCGGCGGCTGCGCCCCACGGTGAACATGAGGTCGAGCCATGCGTCGCCGATCTTCGAGCTGCCATGGTCGGAGACGACATCGGCCGCAGACTCGCGCTGGATACGACGCAGCGGGGCATCGGCCATGCCCTGGGAAAGAGCGCTGGCCAGTTCCTCCATGTTCGTGGCCGGATATCCGCTGCGAGAGAGGATGTCAGCTGCCGCAGGGGTGTCGGCGTAGGCAATGGCGGGCAGTCCGGCACCAGCGGCGTCGAGGATCCGGGAGGCGAGGTCCTCCTCGCGGGTCAGGACCAGGGCCAACTCACTCTGGTTCATGATGGTGTTCTCAGATCTGGCCGGGTGGATTCCGACGTCACGGCGGGCTGCCACTGCGGAGTGGATGCGGGTCTCGTCGTCGAGGCATACCTCCAGGGACCAGCCGGGGACGACCTGGCAGGCTCGGTCGAAGGTGGCGAGGGCTTCCGAGAGCTCCTCATCGGTGCATGGGCCGAGCAGGGCGACTCGCTTCGGACGGTCACCAGGGGTCGGGCTGGCGCCTGCGGCCGGCACACCGATGGAGTGCACCGGAACACCGAGGTGCTTCCAGGGATTGGTGTCGGGGTTCGGGGTGACGACGAGGTCGACGAGCTGGGGGAGCTCATCAGGAGCCTTGTCGGGGTCGGTGGCGAGCAGGACGACGACCGGACGGTCGGCCTGACCAGCGACCGGGAGATCAGCGATCTCGTCGAGACGGCTGGGATCGGTCACGATGATCGCGGACTGGTGGTCGAGGCTCTCGCCGAGGTCCTGGCGAGTTTTCTCCTGACGGTGGAGTGACCACTTTTTCAGGACCTTGCGGGCCGGGGCTGGCACCGACGAGGGGGCCGTGGTGTCCTTGGATCCTTCGATCGGAAGCTGTGGCACCTCGATTCCACGGCGGGAGAACTCATCGGTGAGATCGGCGACGAGGCGATCGGGACGGTTGTCCCCGGTGGCGGTCACCATGACGATGCGGCGGAATCCGCGGGTGACGTGGGTTGCGCGGTTGATGGTCTGGGTGAGGCCGAGATCGAGGTGCATGGTGCTCATTCTGCCGCGCGACGGGGCCTCACGGGGGTCAGCATGTGTTCTAGATCCTCGAGAAGTCCGTCCAATTCGTCGGCGCAGGCCCGTACGACCTCACTGCTGCGACGGTAGGGATCCTCGATGTCGTCTGTCGAGCCAGCCGCGAAACGGTTCTGAAATGCCTTGCCAATGACCTGTCGAGGGTCCATCGTGGGGTCGTCCCAGGTGAGCCCACTGGCGATTGCGACGAATTGCGGCAGAGTGAAGGTCCGTTTCATCACTTGCGGCCACCATCCAACGATGGCGTCCCGTTGTCCGGCCGTCATCGTCAATATGAGGTCGGCATCCTCCGCGTCGTCGATCTCGATCTGGTGGGAGGAGGTCGCGGTCGCCTCGGATTGATGGCGTTCGAGCTCGCGGCGCATCCGCTCCCACATCGGCAGGCCTTCCTCGGCCTGGATGCCTGAACTGGAGACCTCGAAGCGCGAGGGATTGAACAGGTGGGCTGCCCGGGCATGGCAATACGCCGAGCGGCAGATATTGGCCGTGCAGACGAAATGGATTCGCAGCGGGGCCGTCGAGTGTGCGTGTTCGGTCATGATCGTCAACCTCTCGCGATCACGATACCGAGGGATTCCAGGTGGCGGAGATAGCTGATGACGTCCTCACAGATACGGTCGGCAGGCAAGTGAACTAGGGCGGCAACGTCCGCGACGATTTCGTCGGTCGTCGCTCCCGGGCGCTCGGCGACGGCGTCCCAGATGATTCCGCCGCTGCTGTCGAGGCGATACACCTGGGTATCCGGGACGGTAGCCACAGCTACGCCATCCTCGTCGTACGTCCAGGCCACGTTGGGGCTGATCCGCCACGTCATCGGTGTCCCCTCCGGTGTCGGGGGTCCAGCTGCTTGTTGACGTGCTTCCGGACCACCTGGAGGACCTCCTGGGAGGCCTTGACGGTGCGGTTCCAGTAGCCGCGAGCGATGTCGGCGCGGGTGAGGTCATGGCCGAGGTCCATGCGGAGGTGCGGTCGATTGAGAGCGAGGGAATTCAGAACTACCTTGACGGCTTCCTTGCGGGTGGGGGCGGCGCGGACTCGAGCGCGCCACTCGTGCAGACGACTGGGGTCGCCGGTCGAGAACTGTCGCCACAGGTCATAGGTGCGGTGTCCGCGGTACTGCTCCAGTTCGCCGATGGCGGCGGCCAGGGCGACCTGGGCGTCGAGATCGCGGGCCAGGGTGCGCACCGTCTGGCGCTCCTGATCGCTGGCGTCGTCCCAGCACCGCACCTTGTCGGGATGGTTTGGATTGCCACTGCGGGCGGCATGCAGCAGGAGGATGAGGCGCTGGTCGGTGACACTGGGAGTGTGGATGGGGGTGTGGGCGATGTCGATTCCTTGACGACGGGTCCACAGGGCTTGGAATGCCGGTGAGGGCGCGATGTCGATGCCAGGGAATTGACGGTGGACGTCGACGTAGCCGAGGAGCTCGTGCCAGTAATTGGCGGCGTGGCCGAAGGCGGATCCGTTGCGGAAGTCGGCGACCTTGCGCCAGCCGTGATTGACCAGCATGGACTCGAACTGGGCGAGGTGCTCAGGACGCACGAGGACGTCGGCATCGGTGGAGTGGCGCGGGATGACGATCTCCTCGCCGTTGACGACACGGCGCGCGAGCAGGTCGGGGGACACGGCGGGGCCCTTGACGTGCAGCAGGTCGGCACCGCATCGGTTGGCCAGCCGCTGCAGGACGCCGTGGGTTAACTCGATACGGCTCGCAGTGCCGATCGGTGTCCCCTCGATCATGTCATTCATCGGCTTGGATGCTATCAATTCGGGCCGTCATGACACCGTCAGGACGTGGTGACGGGACAAGTCCTCGATGGAGGTGGTGAGGATCTCGATCATGTTGCCCTGAGGAGGAGGGCCGATGAGGGCCTCGAGTTCGGAGCCCAGCTCCTCGAGTTCCGAGGGAGTTTCGAGAACGCCCCAGATGGCCACGGCCAGAGGGCTCAGACGGATGACGGAATCCTCGACGATGACGAGGGCCTCGCCCTCCTCGAACCAGATGTCGGTGACGTCGGCGCGAGAGATCAACATGGTGCCCCCAGCGCATCCTTGATGAAGGGCTCGAGAGTCTCGCACTCGGCATACTGGGCCCGCCACACCTGGCCGGTGTGGTCGATGAGATCGGCCAGCAGGTGCAGTGGCTTGGGGAGTTTGTGGATGGACGAGGACTGTTCGGCCATCGTCACCATGGCATCAAGACGCCGCTCGGGGGTGATGAGGGTGTCGTGGGAGTCGTCTCGTGCCAGCAATACGAGGTGGCTGACATGCGGATGCGGGTGGCAGGGCTGCAACCCCAGGTCGTCGGGGCTGAGTTCGGACTTCTCCCCCAAGAGGTCGGGACGACGGGTAGACAGCGGTTTGGGGTAAGGGAGGATCCGCCAGGTGTCGGGCTCGATGGCAACCGTTTCGTCGCTGATGTATCCATATCGTCGCCCCAGGTACGTGGCAAGGGTGGTTTTCCCGGTGCCGCCAGGGGCGATGAAGACAACTGAGTCCCCAGTGGCTGGGTGACACACCGCGCCGGCGTGAAACATGAGGAGGTGGCCGATCTGACGGGAGATGAGTTTTCGGGTGATCTCCTGCGTCAGGGAGGATGCCGTCATCGGACCGGGGGTGAGGGAGAGCGCATCAGGATCCGGGTCGGCGAGGCAGCGAGCCCACGCATGGCGCAGCTCCTCCTCGTCCAGCCCGGTCCCGGAGACGTCGACCTGCACCGTGGTGCCGAGGGCGGCAAGGTCCATCACTTGGCCACGCCCAGGTGTTCGCGCAGTCGATCGGCGGCCGTGGCCGGGGTAAACCCGGTGGCCTCGATACGCGACAGGTCGAGGGTGGAATGGGTCGGTCGGGGGGCCAGGTTCTTGTCCTTGCCCCACTCCGCAGCGGTCGTCGGGGTGACGGTTCCCTCGGCTCCAAGCAGGGTGAAGATCTCGCTGGCGATGTCGAACCAGGTCTGCGTCGGTCCCTCGTTGGAGACGTTGTAGGTGCCGAACGCAGCGCCGGTCGTCAGCAGGTGGACGATGGCGGCGGCGAGGTCACGGGTGAAGGTCAGTCGGCCGTGCTGGTCGGAGACGACCTGGGGGCTGATACCGCGACGGGCCAGGTTCGCCATGGTGTCGACGAAGTTGCCACCCTCGCCGACGACCCAGCTGGTGCGTATCAGGTAGTAGCGCGGGTAGGCGGTTACGCTCTCGTCGCCGGCGGCCTTGGTGATGCCGTAGATGCCCAGCGGGCTGAAGGTCTCGTCCTCGGTGTGGACCTCGGCAGTGCCGTCGAAGACGTAGTCGCTGGAGACGTGGACCAGGGTGGCTCGACGGGATGCTGCGATCCGGGCGAGATGGGCGACACCGGAGACGTTGGCGGCCCAGGCCGTGGCCCGGTTGGCAGGGTCCTCGGCTGCGTCGACGGCAGTGTAGGCGGCGGCATTGATGATGGTGCCGACCCCACTCCAGTCGAAGGCGTCCAGACTGTCCGGGTTGGACAGGTCGAGGGTGTCACGGGTGGTGAACTCGGCGTCTGGCAGCAGCGGCCGCAGTGCCTTGCCGAGCTGGCCGTTGGCGCCCAGCACGACGGTACGGGGCTTGCGGAAGGGGGTGACCTCGCTCAGCGGTGGGTGATGGCGGTCGGCCTCGGACAGTTCGGCGTTCTCCAAGGAGATGGGCCATTCGATGCCCAGGGCCGGGTCGGCGAGGTTGACGAAGGTGTACGACTTCTTGGCCTCGGCCGACCAGTGGTCGTTGACGAGGTAGGTGTACGTCGTGCCGTCCTCAAGGGCCTGGTAGCCGTTGGCCACACCCTGGGGGACGAAGACGGCCGTCTCGGGACCCATCTCGACGGTGACGACGTTGCCGAAGGAGTCGCCGTCGCGCAGGTCGACCCAGGCGCCCAGGATGCGTCCGTTGGCGACCGAGACGAGCTTGTCCCAGGGCTCGGCGTGCATGCCGCGGGTGACCCCGGCCTGGGAGTTGTGGGACATGTTGTTCTGGACCGGACCGAAGTCGGGCATGCCGAGGGCGGTCATCTTCTCGCGCTGCCAGTTCTCCTTGAACCAGCCGCGGTTGTCACCGTGCAGGGGCAGGTGAAGGACGAGGAGGCCAGGGATGTCGGTGGTGTCGATGCTGAGGTCGCTCATCACTGTCCCTTCGCTGCGTAGGCGGCCTCGGTGGCTTCCTTCTGGGGGCGCCACCAGGACTCGTTGTTACGGTACCAGTCGATGGTGTTGGCCAGGCCGTCACGGAAGTTGGTGTACTCGGGCTGCCAGCCGAGCTCCTCGCGGAGCTTGGTGGCGTCGATGGCGTAGCGCAGGTCGTGGCCGGGGCGGTCGTTGACGTGGTCGTAGCCGTCGGTGGGCTGGCCCATGAGCTCGAGGATGAGCTCGATGACGGTCTTGTTGTCGAGCTCGCCGTCAGCGCCGATGAGGTAGGTCTCGCCGATCTGGCCGGATTCCAGGATCGTCCAGACGGCCGAGTTGTGGTCGTCGACGTGGATCCAGTCGCGGACGTTGAGGCCGGCGCCGTAGAGCTTGGGACGGCGTCCCTCCAGGATTTCGGTGATCTGACGGGGGATGAACTTCTCGACGTGCTGGCGTGGGCCATAGTTGTTCGAGCAGTTCGAGATGGTGGCTTGGACTCCGAATGAGCGTACCCAAGCACGTACCAGAAGGTCCGAGGAGGCTTTGGAAGCTGAGTAGGGCGACGACGGGTTGTACCGGGTCTGCGGGGTGAACTTCGTCGGGTCGTCGAGTTCCAGGTCGCCGTAGACCTCGTCGGTGGAGATGTGGTGTAGCCGCGTTTCGTGTTTGCGGACGGATTGTAGCAGGGTGAAGGTGCCAACAATGTTGGTCTGGATGAACGGGGCCGGACCGTCCAGGGAGTTGTCGTTGTGGGATTCAGCGGCGAAGTGGACGACGGCATCGTGATGGGAGACGAGCTCATCGACGAGGTCAGCATCACACACCGATCCTCGTACCAGCTGGAAGCGGTTACGGGGCAGCCCTGCCAGGGAGGCCTCGTTGGCGGCATAGGTCATGGCATCCAGGACGGTGACGGTGGCGTCGGTGTTGTCGAGGACCCAGTGGGCGAAGTTGCTGCCGATGAAACCGGCTCCGCCGGTGACTAAGAGGGAGGTCATGGTGGTCAGTCTATGGACGAATGGCTGATCTTGCGTATTGCGTGAAGTTCCACCATGACACGGTGCGGCGTGCGTGGATGGGATGTGAGCACCATTACGGATGCCTTCGTTACCATCGTGTGGTGAATCACAGAGCCCCAAGCTCGGATCCAGGAAGAGAAAGTGGACCCCCATGTTTGACTGCTTGGCCCATGAGCGCAGAAAGCCAGTGATTGCGGACAAGGTGGTGATTTCACTTGCGAGTGCCGAACGTCGCAACACGACCGTTCCCAAGTTGGTTGATGCCGGATTTCGAGTTCTCGACGCCATTGACGGTCGTCTGATGTCGAAGGAGGAGATCGCCGAACGATTCGACACCGCGCTGTTCGAGGATACCTTCCTCCATTATCCGAAGCCTGGGGAGATCGGCTGCACGCTGAGTCACCTGATCGCCATTTCCGACTTCGCCGCGGCGGCGGGGGGGTGCCGACGACTGGATCGTCATCACAGAGGATGACGCCGCGCTATCCCCGTGGTGGGGACGTGACCTTCCGCGAGCGTTGGGTGCGGCGCAACGTCTCGGCGTCGATCTGGCGGTACTCGGCATGTACAGCGCACCCATGGACCAGCCGGCGAAGGATTACTGCAGCCGTCACCACCCGCTGGGTATCGGGGCGAGGCCTGTCTCGGTGTTGTCGACGGGGACACCGATGCCCGCCGTCCGCGCGGTGAATGTCATCGTTCCCCAGTTCGAGTTGGGCTCTGTGGGGTACGCGATGACGAGAAGTGCCGCGCGAACGATTGCCGCGTATGAGGGGAAGCCCTGGGGAAGCCCTATTGGGTTGCGGACGATTGGAGGGTGATGCGCCGGATGGGCCTGCGTATCGGGCTTGTGAAGTCAACCCTCGTGGAGCCGTCCAGCGGTGTCGAGAGCACCATTCGGCACGGGGACAACCCCCGGGTCCACGACTACGTCATGTCACCGCGGGAAAGGCTGGCCCTCAAGACCCGTTTGAAGGCTCTGAGAGGGAAGGTCGTCGACTCCTCGCGGAAGAGCCGTGAGATCCTCCACAGGTTGAGGAGCGGACGTCGGAACTGAGTCCGGAAGTCCTCGGCCGTGCCTCCTCGGGGTTGTGGGCATCCCGCACACGGATGCATCAGTATTGATGGGTCGGTGACGATCGTGCGATCAGGATGCACAGATGCGGGATTCACAGGCATCGGGATTGACAGATATCGGGAGTGAAAGGATCGGTGACGCCGTGAGGGATGTTGTACGGGCAGTGCGTACTTTCGCGGAGCGGGCCCGGCACGAGGTCATGTCGAGGGGTTCGCAACTGCTCCCCTCGGATCGAGGGCTCGTGCAACGCGCGACCGGTGACGATCACCCGAGTGCCGCATCCCGGACGGTGGAAGGTGCTTGGAGCACTGACTCTCCCGCGGTGTCGGTCGTCGTCCCGCACTACGGCGAGGTCGAGCCGACGATGTCGGTGGTTCGTGACCTGATGGCCCAGGAGGGTGTCGACTCCTTCGAGATCATTGTCAGTGACGACTGCTCGCCGCAGACCTTCCCTGAGGGGGAGGGCTGGAAGGTTGTCCACGGTGCGGCCAATGGCGGTTACGGTGCTGCCTGCAACCGGGGTGCAGCAGCCGCGAATGGGGAGTACGTGCTGTTCCTTAACAGTGACGTGACGATCGGGTATGACTTCCTACGCCGCTTCCTTGAAGCAGCCAAGCCATGGGGACGCGCCATCACTGCGCCCGCGGTGCGGCAGGGAGATCATGCGGCACCAGTGGCGAGGTTCTGGGGCAAACCCCATCAGTACATCGTCAACTGGGCGACGCCGGGCGCGCGGTTCCATGGTCAGGAGTGGTTTGACCGGCTCCAGGGACAAGACGTCACCTCGATGAACCGCGCGATGGAGAGTGGGTTTGGTGTCGTCGTTGACTGGGTTTCCGGTATCGCGCACATGATGCCCTTGGAGGATTTCCAAGCTGTCGGGGGATTCGACGAGGACTACTTCATGTACTGCGAGGAAATGGATCTTCATCGTCGGCTTCATGGGGAACGAGGTCTCAAGGCGGTTTATCTGCCCCAGGTCGAGATCGGTCATGTCGGAGGTGGGTCCTCATCGGCGGAGAGAGTCCGTTCCTGGAACGTCGACGGTCAGTTCCGCTTCTTCGACAAGTGGGGCGGGGCACGACGTTTCTTGGCTGGGATGGTGGCGACATCTGTCCTCAACACGGGTTGGAATACCTTCAAGAAGGCTCGTGGAGCTGACGTCGCCCCAGCAGGAACGCTTGCTGATGAGTGGTCGACAATCATGCATGGGTGGCGACATCGCAAGGACAGCGGTGCCCAACGTCGACCGGTCCGATCGCTGTCGCGTCCCGAGGACCTCCTGCCAGATTGCCGGTCCCTTCTCATTGTCGAGATGCGCGCTGGTGACGCGAACAGGGATGCCAGCGCCCTTGCTGGCCGGGACGGTGCGCAGGTGTGGACCGTCGGCGTCGGTCCGAACGACCACCGACCTGAGAGCTTGGCGCACGAGGTTTTCACATGGCAGGACGCCCACCCAGATGGTGTCGTCGTCTTGCCAGCAGGGGCCGGAGCCCGTCCCGACAAGGGGAGGGACCTGCGGTGCCCACGTTTCTCAGAGAACTCTCGACTCGTGACGGTCGATCCTGATCATGCGGCAGTCCGTGACGGGGTGCTGACAGTGCTCTCCCATCTCCGGCCGTCGGTGGTCGTCCTCTATGAGGAGACTCCGTTCCGTCAGTCAGGCCACCCGGAGTGGCGGACGATCGTCCACGCGTCGTCATGCGCCGACGACCGCGGGATCGTACGTTGCGCTGTCACCTGTGGAAACTCCGACGAGCTGTACTGGTTGCTGACGTCCACCGATGCGGACGACAGTGGCCACCGTCTATGGTGAACACATGCGCGGAATCATCCTGGCCGGCGGTACTGGGTCCCGGCTGCATCCCATCACGCTGGGGACGAGCAAGCAGCTCGTGCCCGTCTATGACAAGCCGATGATCTACTACCCCCTGACCACCCTCATCTTCGCGGGTATCCGGGACGTCCTGGTCATCACGACACCGCACGAGGCTGAGGCCTTCCACCACCTGCTCGGTGACGGATCGCAGTTCGGCATCGACATCGAGTTCGCGGTGCAGCCCGAGCCAAAGGGCCTGGCCCAGGCCTTCACCATCGGTGCTGATTTCGTTGGGGATGACGCGTCCTGTCTTGTTCTGGGAGACAACATCTTCTCCGGTCCAGGGCTGGGAACTCGGTTGCTGACCAAGGCTCAGTCCGTCGACGGAGCCCTTATCTTCGGCTATCAGGTTGCCGACCCGCGCGCCTACGGCGTCGTCGAGGTGGACGACGACGGTCTTGCGATCTCGATCGAGGAGAAGCCAGAACTTCCCAAGTCGCACTGGGCAGTGCCCGGGCTCTATTTCTACGACAACGACGTCGTCGCGATTGCGCGAGATCTCAAGCCTTCGGCTCGTGGCGAGTTGGAGATCACCGACGTCAACCGCACCTACATGGAGCAGCGCCGACTGCATGTCGAACTGTTGCCGCGCGGTACCGCATGGTTGGACACAGGGACCTTCGACTCCCTCAATGACGCGGGCAATTTCGTGCGCGCGATCCAGGCTCGGCAAGGCCTGCAGGTGGGATGTCCCGAAGAGGCTGCATGGCGACGCGGATTCCTGACTGACGAGGGACTTCTCGAGAGAGCTGAGATGTTCGAGAAGTCGGGGTATGGAACCTATTTGCGTGGTCTCGTGACCCACCCCTGAGGTAGCGGTCTGGTCCGAACTCGCCCAACGGATTTGTGTGCCGTAAGATTACGGTGCCTGTGGGCTGATTTCGGCCTGTCCACATGAGGGCCAGCGAACCACCAGAGGAGTCCATACCCCGTGACAGTTGTCGACGTCGTCCGCATCTTGCGGCGCAACCTTGCTCTGCTCATTGTCTGCACCCTTATGGGAGGACTGCTCGGCGCGGTTTACCAGCTGACGCGTCCGGAGGTGTTCACGGCGAAGGCGACCGGAATGGTCGTCGCTGGCGACTCTGCATCGGTCGGCGGGGCAATGTCCGGCAATACCATTGCCCAGCAGCGAGCGACGACCTACACGGAGCTTGTCGAGACGCGAACCATGGCTCAGAAGACGGCCGAGATCCTCAAGAAACAGGGGATCCCGGAGGCTGCGAATGGGCAGCTGACGGCGTCGGTCCCGGGCGACACAGCCTTCATTGAGATCAAGGCAACGGGTGACACCGCCAAGAACGCCCAGGCTCTTGCCAACGCGGGGTTGGAAGCGCTCATCTCTGAGGCGCTTCGTATGGAGACCTATGGCCAGACTGCAGGGTCAGGCAAGAAGAGCGACGCCCAGTTGGCCAAGATGACCTCGGTGCATGTCCTTGGCTATGAGTCCGCAGGGCTGCCGAGCGGTGACCGAGGGAAATCGCTGGCCCTATACGTCGCTGCCGGTTTGGTGGTCGGTTTCCTCATCGGTGCGGTCATTGCGGTGATCCGCAAACAATTCGACGTCAAGGTTCGGGATCAGGCCACTGTCGAGGAACTCACTGGGTCCGGAATCCTCAGTGTGATTCCGGATGACAAGAAGCTTGCCGAGCAGCGCGAGAAGTCGATCGTGCACATCTCCGGTGTCACGGGTGAGGCTTTCCGTCAGCTTCGCACCAACCTGCGGTTCGCCAACGTCGACAATCCTCCGCGCACTGTCGTGATCACCTCGGCCAACCCGGGTGAAGGAAAGTCGACCGTTTCGACACACCTCGCCGTCGTCATGGCACAGGCCGGCGAGAAGGTCGTCCTCGTTGATGCCGATATGCGCCGTCCGGTGCAGCACAAGGCCTTCGGTGCAGAAGCGAGCGTCGGCCTCTCCCAGGTACTTGCGGGCGATGTGAGTCTGGATGACGCCCTGATGCGAACCGAGACCAAGCGTCTTCAGATGCTGGCTGCTGGGCGTATTCCCCCGAACCCTTCCGAGCTTCTTGGTTCCCAGCGGATGAAGGATCTCCTGGCCGAGTTGCGCAAGCGTGGATATTTCGTCGTCATCGATGCGCCGCCGCTGTTGGCCGTGACGGATGCCGGCTTGCTTGGCGCCATTGCCGACGGAACTATTTACGTGGCCGTCGTCGGCAAGACTCACCGAGATCAGGTGTCCCTGGTCGCAAAACGTCTGGAGCAGGTTGGAGCTTCGCTCCTGGGTTCGGTCCTGACTCGTGTGCCTCGTAAGAAGATGGGTGACGTGCTCTACGGCTACGGAGCATCCACCTATGGATATGGCTCCTCTTACGGCGATTACGGAAAGCACGGCTATTACTCCTCCTATGGCACGGAGGAGCAGGACACTCAGGAGTCGATTGCCGTTGTCAAGGACACGCAGCAGCCGAAGGAGGGGCTGGTCCGGGTCCAGAAGACGGAGCGCGCTGACGCGGATGCAGAAATCACCCCACGTCGGGCGAAATGACTGGAGTTGTGACTGATGGCACGGCCCGACCCGCTGCTGTGGCGGACCGGGATCCCGCTATGAGCACGCGGGTTCGTAGTGCCGCTGCCAGGGTCGGAAGTATTCGGGTACCGGACTTCCTTCTCGGTCTTGCGTTCATCGCCGGTCGCTATGACATTGGTCTTCCGGCTCCCATTGACGTTGGTCTAATTGCGGCGGCGATTCTCGTGGCAGCTTTTGTGCGCCCCACCGTCAATGTTCGCGGGCTCGGGTATTACCTCGTGTTCTGGTTCGGTGCGCTCGCCTGGGTCGTTGGCATATCCGTCCATCAGGGTCAACCGTGGATGCAGCGATCTTTTCGCTGGTTCCTGCTGGTGCTGTTCTCCGTGTGCATCGCTCAAGGCCGACTTCTCTGGAGATCCTTCATCGCCGGGTACGGGTTCGGGTTGATCTTCGTGAACATCCCCGCGAATTTCACGCCGCTGCGTTCCAGCGGATATGAAGGATATTTGGTTGGTTTTCTTGGCGACAAAAATGTTGCGGGCATGGTCTATGCAATCATTGGGATTGTAGTGCTGGGGATTTTGCGCTCCAGCGGATCACGTGCGGTTGCCGCCCTGCTTTTTGGTGCTGCACTCTTCGCCACCGGATCACGGACCTCGATGATGGCGTTCGCAGCTGGCGTTGTCTGGATTGTGATGAGGAATCGTCTTGGCCTCATCTTTCGTCTCTGTGTTGCACTCATTGGGTGGATCGGTATCCGGTACGTCGAGGAGAACTTTGCCGAGGCCGGTGTTTTCGCCACCAGATCCGGTACGGACTGGTTCAGGGACGTTATTGATGTCGCCACGATTGCCAAGGAACAGGCATCTCCGTGGTACGGGAGCGGTTTGGGCACAGCCTGGGTGATGGTCTTGGATGACCGAAGGGTGTTCTTCCATGATTCCTATGCAGCGCTGCGGGTTGAGGGAGGCATCCCTCTTCTTGTCGCTGTCGTCGGGCTTTTCGTCGTCGTGGTGTGGGGAGTTCTTGATCAGCGGATCAAGATCTCTGATGAGCAGCGAGTCGTGGAAGGCGCAGTAATCGCCATTCTCGTGTGTGCTTGGAAGCTGGGAGAGGTTTTCTTTGCCGCTCCAGCCTTCATCGTCATTGGAATAGCCCTGTGCGAGCGGTACGGAGTTCCGTGGCACAAGGAGAAAGACAAAGATGTCACAGGGGTTGATGGTTGGCCAGCTTATTCGTCCACAGTAATTGAAGGTCATGTGAGGAGCCAGAATGCGACCATCGGCAGCCGTCCTTGAGGACATGGCCGGACGACGGCACAGCCGCTGGGACGCCGCTGCGTTGATCAATCGAGGAGGGACGATATGACCAAGCTGCTCGTCGTGACGCCAAGCTTCCACGGTTACGGTCAGGCCATTGGCAGAGCCTTCGAGAAGAGGGGATATGAGGTCGTCGTCCATGAGTACGATGCAGCTCCGCCCATCGAGAAGGCCTGGAACAAGCTTCGGTACGAATTGCCGGCCAAGGTGCGCGGCCGGGCCGGGCACTTGTCGACCCAGATCGTCACCGCCAGGGCCGTCGAGCGCCTGCGCGAGGTCCATGCAGATTTGGTCCTTACCGTTCGCGGTGACGCGCTCGAGGCTGATTACTGGCAGGAACTGAGAGCTACCTCGCGGCATTCGGTCGTGTGGTTCTACGACGAGTTGCGTCGCATGACTCATGACATTGAGCTCGCCGCTGCGGTGTCAACCGTGGCCACCTACAGCCGGGGAGACGTCGCTCAGCTTCGGGAACAGGGGATTGAGGCCCATCATGTCCCGCTGGCCTTTAACTCAGAGACGGGAACCGAGGGCCATTGGCAGAAGGACGTCATCAGCTTCGTCGGGTCGAGTCTGCCCAAGCGCATGGAGATCCTGTCCGCCCTCGTCAACGACGGGGTTCCCGTGATGGCATACGGTAGGGACTGGTCGGACCACCCAGTTGACCGCTTGAGGACGTGGCGGCTGGGGTCATCCGGCATTCCGGCTGGCCGAGATGTCCGTCTTGGTCAGGCATACGCGATCATGCGGGATTCGGCGGCCACCCTCAATATCCACGGTGATCAGGACGGTTTCACGATGCGTACCTTCGAGGCGTGTGGGGTGGGTGCCGTCCAGATCATCGACAGGGATGACGTCAGCCAGTTCTATGAACCCGGTAAAGAAGTCCTGGTGCAACACAGCGCTGAGGAGACGCTTGAGATAGCCCGCATGGTGCTTGCCGACCGCAAGCGCATGGAATCCCTGCGTGAGGCTGCGAGGGCTCGCACGATGGCTGAGCACACCTTGGACCAGCGGGTTGCCGTTCTGGATGGATTGTGGTGATGCACATGGGTTCCACGGGTCTGGTGTTTCCCGAAGACCTCGATGCATGGCGGGAATGGTCGCGCAAACGTAACCGGGTGCGGTTCGGGCTGGCGTCTGCCAGAGCGTTTCTACGTCAGGGACCGCCGGCTCCGAGGCCGATGCTCTACCTGCCGGCCGAGAAACCCTCCGTTCTGGTGGTGCTCGACCAGGTTTCCGCGAGTTGTCGGTTCGCCACCGTTGATCCGCTGTCGCATCTTGACCCGGACCGAACCGCGGTGTTGTCGAGTCATTCGGAGGCTCGCTCTTTTGCTGCAGGTCACGTCCGCGCCATGGAGTGGCATCCCGACGCACCGCTGCCTCCCTCGATTGAGCAGATTCTGACCCTCGGGGCGTTCAACACGCTGGCCGCTGCCGTAAGGCCGTGGGCGCAGAGACATCATGCGCGTTTCTGCGTGATCCAGCATGGTCTCCTGACTCCGTGGGCCCCTCCGCTGAGTCCGGGGGATCACCTCTTCGCGTGGTCCGAGGCCGATGCCGAGTACCAGTGCGCGGGTCGTGCCGACGTAACCAGTGAGGTGGTGGGGTCTCAGATGTTGTGGAAGGCGTCGAGGCTGCCCAAGGCGGAACTCCAGGACGACACCCCGGTGATGCTGGGGCAGTTGCACGGGGCAGAGCTCGGCCGAGCTTCCAAACAACGCATCTACACCGAGTTCTGCAACTCCACGGGTGCCATTTACCGTCCGCATCCCAACGAGGCCGATGCCATTTCGCGCATCCAGCACCGCCTGATGACCCGTAGGGGGGTTGTCATAGAGTCGACCAGGAAGTCCTTGGTTGAGGAGGGACGACCGGTCGTCTCCATCTTCTCGACCGGAACTCTGGAGGCAGCGTGCCGAGGGTTGCCGGCCTGGGTTCACTATCCCGTTCCACCATCATGGATCGAGGATTTCTGGAGCCGGTATGGGCTGTCCCGATGGGGATCGTCTCCGACTCAGCCCTACGAATCTCCCGAGGTGGAACCGGCGCTCGCTGTTGCCAAGGCGCTGTCCTGCTGATCAGTCGTTGTCCGGCGGGGTCATCCGTCCCTCTGAACGGATGACCCCGTGTTTTTCATGATGCGGTGAACTCGCCTTGGGCACACCTGGCCAGGTGGTCAATGCGTTTCTGGAACTCAGCCTCCATTGAGTGTTCCAGCATGAATTTGATGCCGGTTTGGCGCGGTTGCTCGAGCATTTCAGGGTGATCGGCGAGTTGGGCAATCCTTGCGGCCAACGCGGCAATGTCGTTCATGCGTACAGTCCAGCCAAGCCCTTCCTTTGCCAAATCGTCCGAGACGAGGTTCTTGTACGACAGGAACGGGACACCACAGCCTGCAGCTTCCAGATAGGTTCCCGCGGGGTCCGACTGGCGGTGGGGCAGAACAGCGAGGTCGATGTCGCGCTGGAAGAAGGGCATCCACTCCTCGCTGAAATCGACCATGCCGTGGTTGATGATCGAGGGATCGCTATCGTCAACGAGATCGGCGAGAGCGCCACCGCCGAACAGGTGCAACTCGAGCGGGCGCCGAGTGAGTTCGCGAGCGTGGCGGAAGGCCTCCAGCGCGGCGTCAAACCCCTTTGGATACAACCAGCGTCCGGAGAATGCCAGTCGGAAGACATCGGAGTCCGTATGGGCGTCGCCGCGGACGTCATTGCGGCGCACTCGTGTGTCGTAGTACATGACGTAGCTGGGATTGACCCGACCATACGCCTCTGCTGCAGGGCGACCGTTCAGCTGCAGGCCTGCGGCTTTCCTGAGAGTCGAGCGCATATGTGGTTCCTTGCGAATCAGTCCGAAAGCCTGGCGAGCCGCATCGATATGGCTGTGCGCATTCGAGTGGGCCCATTGCAGGCGGGCGCGCAGGGGATTCTCAACGATGATCACGACGGGCATGGCATCGTGGAGGTGGGGGATCTCACGGTTCATGACGGTGAGATCCGTCAGGACGACATCAGGGTTGATGTCCCGCAACGTGGAAATTCGGTCGGGGGTAAGTGTCACATCGAATGGCAGTGATGCCGTGCTGCAAGTCGTCCCAGCCATCCCGGTGTGTTCCGTGCGAGTGGCCACGAGGACCATGTCTCCGTCCCACAGACGCGCATATTCCTCGAGCCCGGAGAGGGTTTTGGGCTCGATTGAGATTGAGTTTTCAGTTGCGTTTACAGGAAACGGCAGGGTGAGCGCAAGTGTTGGCATGATCCCTCTTTCGCGGACGATGCTTCAGAAAGCAGCTTCACGGGCTGGCCGGGTATGATTCGGGAGCCTGCGAGGTGAACGGGCAAGATACTGGGCGGGGCTCACCCCTTTTTTCCTGACAGGTCTCCCAGCGCCACCAGGTGGGCGAACTCCTCGCTCTGGGTCTGGACTTCCTCGAAGGTGCCGCTGGCGTCAATCTTCCCGTGCGAGAAGAAGATGACCTTGTCGACATTGCGGACGGTCGAAAGTCGGTGGGCGACGATGATCATCGTCATCTTTCCGTGCAGTGACTCGATCGTCTGGGTGATCCTGTGCTCGGTCTCGTTGTCGAGGGCGGAGGTTGCCTCGTCCATGATGAGCAATTCAGGTTCGCGGTACAGGGCACGGGCGATACCCACACGCTGCCTCTGCCCACCAGAGAGGCGGGATCCGCGCTCTCCGATCGCGGTGTCGACCCCGTCCGGGAGATCATCGATGAAGTCGTCCAGCTGGGCCTGCTTGATGACTCGGGACAATTTCGCCTCGTCGATCTCGTCGCGGGGCTGGTCGAAGGCGATGTTCTCAGCCAAGCTGGCGTCCAGGAGGAAGACCTCCTGTGGGACGACGGCGATGTTCTTGCGCCAGGACGCCATCGCCGAGGCGATGTCGGTGCCGTCGGAGCGGATGGCGCCGTCTGAGGGAGAGCGCAGTCCGAGGATGAGATCAATGAGAGTCGACTTCCCAGCGCCGGAGCTTCCGGCCAGGGCGACCGATTGGCCGACGGGAATGGTGAGCGAGATGTCGTCCAGGACGAGGGGTCCGTCCTCGTAGTGGAAGGAGAGATGGTCGACCGTGATTTCCTTCTCCAAGGCGAGGGGTGCCTCCGTCGTGGACGAGCGTTCGATGCGCAGGGCCTCGGCCGCACGGAGGTCATGGCTGAGGTCCTCCAGGCCGGGAAGACCCATGCGCATGGTGTTGAGAGCACCCAAGAGGGTCGAGATGCTTGGGAGGATCCGGAAGCTGGCTGCGCCGAGAACAGCGATCGAGGCCATCATGCTCTCGCCACCGGAGACCTGCATCGTCACGATGACCAGGATCGTGATGCCGATGACGAAGAGGACTTCCAGCAGATATCGCGGGAGGCTGCCGTAGAAGTTTCCGTCGCGACTGGCTCGTGCCGCACGGATCTGCGAGTCCTCGTAGTGATGAATGAAGTGGGGCTGGGACCCGCGGATGATGACCTCCCGGATACCGCCCAGCGCGTGCAGGGCGGCTTTGTATCCCGCTCTGGAAGCGGCGAGAGCCTCAGAGCCTGCGCGGATGGACCGCGGCTTGATGATGCGCGAGTAGATCAGGGCGGCTCCACCGATGTAGATGAAGGCGAAGAGAGATGGTAGCGGTGTTGCGATGAGAAGGGCGATGGCCACGAAGAGGATGGTGATTCCTGAGCTGATGGCGGACATCGCACCGCCCAGCAGGTAGGTGTACACCTGACCAACCGATGGGCCGAGAGTGTTCAGGAAGGAGACCGTCCCACGCTGTGCATGCAGTGAGAAGGGTGCGTCCAAGTAGTACTTCATCAGCTTCACGGATGCCTTGGCCTGGGTGGTGGTGATGAAGGTGCTCATCCACCAGCCGAAGAAGATGTTGAAGACGTCCTTGATGATGAAGCCCCCGAAAACCACTGCGCCCACCAATGCGATCGCGTGGCCACGGGACGAGTCTCCTGTAATAGATGCGGTCAGGTTCCCGATGGGTCCGATGGTGTGAAGATTTGCGCCCATGAGGAGCTGGAACAGAGGAGCGACGGCCATGACGGCTGTCATGTCAATGATGGAGGCAATGGATGAGCCAATGATGCCCATGACAGCTTTGCGTCTGGTTGGGTGGTCGTAGGCTAGGCGCAGCTGCTCCTTGCTCGGCATTGATCTCCTAGGTGATGCGTGACCTCGGCGGAGCCACGGTTGGTCTTGTGCGGTGTGTAGGCGCACTACTCTGGTTGGCTGGACATGTGTCCGGCAGACATGAGTTTAGAAGGGAATGTCGCATTGTCGCACATCGTCATGATGGGGGGAGGCCTGCCTCAGGTGGACCCTCCGAGCGCGGGAATGCGCTACTTCCGCGATGTGGCGAGAGTACATCGTCGGTGGGGCCAGGTCGTTGCCGTCGCCCCGTCGGATTCACTCGGCAAGGTTCTCGAGGATGTCCGCGGCGTGGTGCCTCCTCGACGTGAGCACCCTGCCGGTTCCATTCTTGACCGCGCCGAGTTGCCCGGACGGTTCGAGAACGCGATTCGGCGTCTTGATCCGGCCGCGTCCCCGATGCGCTGGCTGCCCTGGTTGCTCGATGGCGAGGGGCGTCGCCTGATCGAACAGGCCGACGTCATCGATCTTGAATGGCTGGAGTTCATACGTCTGGCCCCGATTCTGAAGCGTATGAATCCGCATGCACGTGTTGTGGGGACCTTCCATGACGTCATGAGCCAGCTCTTCTCTCGACGGGCCGACGAGACCTCGACATCTGCCGCACGGCTTCGCTGGAAAGCCATCACGGCATGGACGAGGATGCAGGAACGAGCGGTTCTCCGGCACCTCGATGCAGTGGTCACTCTCAACGAGAAGGATTCTGATCTGTTGCGTGAGCTCGGGGCGGCCGATGTGGAGGTCATCTGTCCTCCTCTAGGCATCAACGAGACTGCCCGTGAACCCGAGGGACACGAGGTGCTGGTCGTTGGCTATTACCGTCGCGACGTCAATGTCGAGGGAGCCCAGTGGTTGGTCGAACAGGTGTGGTCGGCCGTGCGAGCAGCGGTTCCCGATGCCACTCTCACTCTAGCTGGAGGCGACCCCGATGATCGTGTCAGCGCGCTCGCCTCGAGCGAGAACGGCATCAGCGTGACGGGGTGGGTTGACGACCTTGACCCTCTCTATGCCCGGGCTGCGGTGGTGGCGGTTCCACTTCTCATGGGATCAGGCGTCAAGTTCAAGACGATCGAGGCAATGTGTGCAGGGGTGCCAGTGGTCTCCACAACCATCGGCGCGGAAGGCGTCCACCGTTTCCAGGACTTCGGACTTGTCGCCGACGATCCGGATGACTTCGTGAATGCGCTGATCGAGACCCTCACCGATGGCGACCGCAGTGAGAAGAGAGCGGCCGAGGGCCGCGTCATCTCCCTCGACCACTACTCATGGGACTCCTTCGAGTGCAAGGTGGCGTCGGTCTTCCACCCGCAGAGATTCCCGGAGTGATCCAATTCCCGCAGTGATCGCCGCCGGGCAGGAACCGTCCGACCGTCATCCGCGAGGCTTGCGCAGACGGTTGATGATGCGGCTCGGGTGAGGCAGCCCGACACCCATCATCGCCGCGTACAGCGGGGAGGTCCGATAGCCGGTGTGGGGAGCCAGCCGTTTCGCGACGGCTGCCCGGCCCCTCATCGGCATGCCGGCTTTCCAAGACCTCATGAGGAGTTCCCAGAGTCGGGCGCGGATCCTCGCGTCGTGCTCGGGCCGCAGGCCTTCGGCATTGAGCAGCACCCGGGTCAGTGCATCGAGGAATCGAGGATTCTCTGATTCGAATTCTTGGTGCCCCAACGACGACTCCAGTTCACGGAACACGACCAGGGGCTCGTCAATCGACTCGAACTTCCACCGGGCCCCGAGGCGAGCCCACATGTCCAGGTCCTCGAAGAAGATCTGCGGATCGTAACCTCCGATCCGTTTGACGTAGTCGGTGCGAACCATCGCGGAGGGGGCCGGAATCCAGGCCGACTCGAGGACGGTGAGGAAGACGTCCCCAACACGCTCGGCGCGAGGTTTCCACCTGTAGAACTCGCTGAACCGCTCGGGTAGGCGCTCCATGTCTCCGTTTTCCCGCCATGCGTCGGAGTAGACGACGGCGTAGTCGTCCGGGAGAGTCTCGAACAGCTTGAGTTGGCGTTCGAGCCGGGTCGGCATCATGTAGTCGTCGGCAGAGATGTACGCGTAGTACTTCGTGTCGACCATGTCCAAGGCCTCGTTCAGTGTTCGGCACAGGCCGACATTGAAGCGGTGCGGTATGACGGTGGCGTTGAGGTCCGAGGCATCAGCGAAGCGTTCTGCAATCTGGACAGAGGAGTCCGAAGAGCGGTCATCGAGGATGATGACTCGACTAGGGCGCAGGGTCTGCTTCTCGATGGACTCGAGGCACTGGGAGATGTAGCGCTCGTGGTTGTATGACACCACGATGATTGTGACGAGGTCTCCGAGGTGATTGGTCATTTCAACAGCTCCGCGAGTTTGGATGCGGCGGGGGCCAGGGTTTCGTCCCAAGCCGTCGGAATATTGCCCTGCTGGGCGCGGGTCGCCCTCTCAATGTCGGTCATGCGTGCGACCTCGACCATCCGTTCCGCGAGTGCCTCGGGGGTGGGAGCACCCAGGCGAATCAGCCCGGAGTAGTGCTCGAGGTCGGTCTTCGTCTCCCATCTCGTCGTCACCACGGGAACCCCTGCCATCGCGAACTCGAGGGTCGGATAGTTCGGGTGCGGAGCAAGCATGGGGGACAGACACATGTCATAGGTGCCCAGCGAGGCGAAGTAGTCGTGGGCCGCCATCTTGCCGTGGCGGATGAGCTTGGTCCCGTTGCGGAACCTGACCTCGGGAACTTCGGTGCTGCCCGCGCAGTGGACCTCCCAGCCGGTCATCTCGGGTTGGCCCAGGGCGAGGTCAATGGCCGCCAGACCGGTGCGGAACAGGTTTCGTGCCACGCCGGGGCGTGCGTAGAAGAACAGCTTGTGGGGGTCATCAGGGCGTTGGGACCGTGGGATGGCTGGCAACTCCACAGCAGGTTCGAAGAAGCAGGCGTCCGATGCGTTGAAGTAGTCCTTCGTGGCGAAGAACTTCCGCAGCTCGGAGGTGTTGAAGATCGGTACGAACTTCCCGCTCAGGTAGCTGACCTCGGCGGCTACGAAGTCGTCGGAGTTGCTGTAGAAGATGGGTTCATAGTCCTGAATGAGGTAAACGAACTCTCGTTTCCGGTCCATCCTCGAGATGGCGACGGCGTCCCACCAAGCACTGACGACGACGATGTCGTCCTCGTGGAGGGGAAGAACATCGTTTGTCCGGTCGCGGATGTCAACCGAAGTCACCTTCACGGCGTCGGGAGTCAGCCCCAGGGCACGGAAGGTGTCGCACGCATTCGCGTTGGTGGCACCCATCGTCTGCGCGACGACCAGGGGCCTGCCCATTTGCTGTGCCAGTGCGGCCGCGACACGAAAGAGGGTGGCCATGCCACCGAAGATGGCGCTGGTGTCCAGGATGCCGAGAACGACGATCGACGGTTGCCGTGACGTTTCCTCGGTCTTGATCGGTCGTGTGAGACGACTGCAGCCGTCGAGGTATTGCTGCGCGGTGGGGCAGTCCAGCCCCTTCATCGCGAAGTCGATCTTGTGAGAGAGGGAAGCCTGGACCCAAGACATCCGCGATTCCGTGCTGTGGGCCGTAGCTCCAACAATACTGGCCGCCTTCCGCGAGGCGCGGAGCGCGAACTCAGTGAGGGTCGCTCGTGTATCCACTGTTCCTTCCTTCATCCATGGGGGTGAATTCCTCCGGCCACGTCTGCCAGTCCAGGACCGGAACAGCAGTCAGTTCCCCAACGGGCTTGTACCCGAAGTCGAAGTCGACGTCCTGATGGCCGAGGATGCAGTTCCACGTCTCCTCCACGCGGGTGTCGATGGTGTCGGCCATCTGCCACCAGTGGCCGTCGACTTCCTCGCCGAGATTCGCCATCCGAAGCCGCTCGGCACCCTGAAGGACCTTCCGGCGAAGCTGTTCCTTTGACCGCCACGGAAAGTGTGCCATGTAAAGATCCGAGTGGGAGCCGGGGTACCCGGGAAGGGCAACGTGATGGTTTCCTTCCTGCACCTCGATGAGGGGGTGGCTGCGATATGCGACCTTGGCGATCGGGTGGGGTTCGACCTGCATTCGCCACGTGTCGGAATCGTCATCGGTGGGATAGAAATTGTGGAGGGTCGCAGCGACGATGGGGTGGGTGTTTCGTGTGAAGAACTCCCGGAGGGACTCACCCGGTGCGAACCAGCGTTCGTCGGCGTCGAAGGGGATGATCCAGCGAGCCCCCGACAGCCAGGCCACCCGACTGAGCCAGGTCACCTTCGCCCCTTGGTAAAAGGGTTTGGTGGTGTCGCTCAAGACGGTGACCGGTAGGGTGCGGGACAGGTCGCGCAGGAGTTCGAACGTGCCGTCGGTCGACATGTTGTCGGCGATGAGGATGTGGTCGCACCCCTGGTCGAGATGGTGTCTGACGGTCGACTCGATGATGTCGACCTCGTTCAAGACCACCGAGACGGCCCACACCTGATCGCGGCGCCGCGGCCGGACGGGCGGCAACGTGCCCTTCATGCCACGAGCAACGGTCAGATCGCGTTCGCGTCGGTCCTTGTCCCTCCAATGCCCGAACACCCGGCGTGCCAGTTGCGCGTTTGAGGGTTAAGGGTCAAAATGTGTGTCTGGCTCGGCGTGTCGCGGGGGTTAGATTTGGCCTTTTTGAATGCCGATTGAGTGGGTGTAGTCGGTGTCGATAGCGTTGTCGTAGAGGGCTGGGCGTCCTGTTTCGTGGTCGGCTTGGTTCTCGGTTTGGGTCAGGGTGGATACTTTGGCGAGTTGGCCCTGGCCCCAGTCGGACTGCCTGGCGATTCGTACTGGATCGTCAGGCAGTTCCGTTTTTAAGTAGAGCCACCAATCCAGCATGCGGCGTTGTCGTTCGCCTGATCTGCCGCGGTGGGTTCTGGCGAGCAGTTTGAGCTGGGCGTTGATGC
>OJYH01000060.1_pt1 | contig 75121 bp, 69 predicted proteins | sample 1600921 | NCBI WGS metagenome assembly OJYH01 (sample SAMN04436912, study PRJEB24849) | human gut metagenome | biome: human gut; feature: NICU; material: stool | host: Homo sapiens | place: USA: Saint Louis, MO | collected 2012-05-10
GATGCGCTCCGGATGAATATGATGATCTCATATCAGGAACTTGTTCGCACCTTCCCTAGGTGATCTGGAGTTCTACGTTGAGTGCAAAAGGTCGGATAAGCAAACCAAGTACTCAAAGATAGAAGAGCAAGCCTGGGCCAACATCTGGCATGAGTTGAGCCAACATATGCTCAAAATTGCACCGTGGAACGTTGTCGATATAACTTTCCATGAGCAGGTCGCCAGTGTGACTTCAGCAGACATAATTAAAGCGGTGAATCTCGCCATTAAAGGGGGGGCGGGAGAAGCTAATAAGGGTTCAATTAGTGTGGGAATACGGGCCATCAACAAATTAGGGCTCAAACGTCACTACCGAAAATTTTCAGTCAGAGCCAATAGCCCACAGCATGAATTGCTGGTTTTTGGGGGACTAGACAGCAATGAGAAGCGAAGTATCTCGACTATCGCTCAGCGAGTTATTCGTCCTGGCACCAATCAAGACATTCTCAACATGTTTGTTAAGGATGTTGCAAAGTGCGTTGGAGCGCAGTGGCGCTGCGACCATGAGGTCTCTCTCGGCCTGCGATCCAAGCATTTTAAGAGTTTGTTCAATGACGGAGTGATGCAGATTCCACCCGATCGGGCTGGCGTGGTGCACATCTGGTATGAAACTTGTGAAGGCATAGAGATCGAGGAGCTACGTAGGGATAAAAACATCGAGAATATATCGGCCTACGATGCCTCTAAAACAACAGTGTTGGGCACTTTCCTGCATGCCGTGAATTACTACCCGTCTGAGGAAAACTATGAGTGGGCTGAGACCGTGCAAGACTTTGCCCGCATACCGCATTTGATGAATCTCTTCCCTATACAGCCATTGATGCTCACATCTGACTCGACATATGGGGTCGAAGACGCCGCGCATTGGGAGCAAGATAAGGCCGCAAAAATCAAGCGTTGAACGTGGCTGGAGTAGGACGATGCTGGGAACATAACTCTTCAACACGTTTCATGGTTTCATGACCTACTCCCCGCTGATTTTCATACAGTATCGTTTGATGGTAAGGACAATTTCCTACGTCCGCTTCTTGCTCAAAGTGAACCTTGACCTAGATGTAGAACCGCTCTGTGCCAAAAGCGGGCAAGCTAACCTAAGAGTGCTTTGGCCTATACCATTATAACTTATTGATAACTAGTTCGAATTAGTTTGATTTTTGTTACATCTGGATCGTTTCGGTTTCTCTATAGAAGATGATTTGTTTTACTGTTATCCTTATATAATCACTAAACTCTCCCTAAATTATAATGAGATTTTTATGGTAAATGAAATTGAAAAATTCAAATCAGTCTCCATTCAAAATTCTTGGAAATATATCTGTCAGCTTCGTGTTCAACTTCAAAAAAACAGATCAAGTTTGGTATTAGGTGCTGGAGTCAGTTGGGATCTTGACTTGCCTCTTTGGGGGGAATTGATTAATAGAATTAAAACTTCAATGCAAGATAGTGCTCCTGAAGTGAGCACTATAAATGACGCACCAGGTAAAGCGGCGCTTGTGCTATTTGAAATGTTTTTTTCCTATAGAAAAAAAGAAATAATAGCTTCAAATCAATATACAAGCGATGTTTTAATCGAGAGAAAGGTCTTGGCTGATTGGAGGGAAATTATCCATCAAGCTCTATATCAAGGAACTGATAATGCCAAGAGAAAAAATGTTCTCAAAGATCACCCTTATTTCATTGAAATGTTAGAGTTCATTAAACACTCGGAGCTCACTGTTAATTATAATTTTGATGATTATATCGAGTACGGTTTATCTTGTGAAAAAATAAATCCTACACGACATGAACGGCCTTATCAAACAGTTTGGTCACATCATTCGCAGTTTACAAAAGATAAATGTGTCATATATCATCCAAACGGTTTTTTACCATTAGATAGAAAAAAATTCCAAAGTGAAGAGCTAATATTTTCTGATGGCGCTTTTGCTGATCAATTACTCGATGGCATAGGTGGGAACTTATCTACTTTACTTCACGTTCTTACAAAGAAAACGAGTGTATTGATTGGTCACTCCTTGACTGACTCAACTCTCTTACATTTACTCCGTAAATCTAGTTCCATTAGTCCAGGGAATTATAATTACTATATAAAATATATGGATGAAAAATCAGGATTGTTAGATCCAAAAAGTAAATCAGCAATTTTTGATGCGAACTTCAATAATTATAACCTAATAACACTTTTTTTCAATAATGAAGAAATTAAGTATTTTTTAAAAGCTATTACTATGCCTGAAGATGAGTTTTTGCGGATATCAGATATTTTAGGTCTTCCTACTAAATACAATTATTATCTTGTGGGGGCAATTGGTACCGGGAAATCTACAATAGTCAGTCAGTTTGGTAACCTAACTACTCTTGATGAATGGTTTGATGAGAGACCCAGTGATATGGCACTTTCACCAGACCATCTTTCGTCAACAAAAACTATGACAATAGATTCATGGACTAATGATCAGTTCGGAAAGAAAAACAACTATTTGCAAAATAAAAAGATAGGAATTTATCTTATTGATAGATCACCTTTAGATCCACTTTCATTTGTAGTAAATGTTTCTGAAAAAGAAAGAGCCAAGCTCATGTTAGAGCAAGGAATTAGGCCTGGGAAATCTAAAATGAAAATTGCTTCTGGAGAGGTTATACATATGGTTGGTGATGCAAATGAAATTTGGTCAAGATTAATAACAAAAAGAAAGGAGAGTGATTGGCCTCAAGAGAAAATTAATAATTTACAACAAAAAAGCTTGAGGATCTACGCACCTCTTAATCCAAAGCAAATACACTCAACTAACAGAAAAGAAAATGATGTAATTCGCGATGTTGCGAAAATAATCTTCTCACCTTCATATTCACCATCCGATTTAAACGGGCACATGGAGAATATAGCAAATGGAAAATAAAAAAAATATCTATTTGGCTGCGCCCTTATTTAATGAGGTTGAATTATCCTACAATCGGGCGTTAAAGAAGTTATTAGAACCCGTCTTTAATGTTTTCTTACCTCAAGAAGATGGATTGTTGTTAAGAGATATTGTAACGGAAAATACCCCACCCAGAACTGCCGAGAGAAAAATTTTCGAAGCGGATGTAATGGCAATGAATAATTCTGATATAATTATAGCCGTACTTAATGGCGCACATATAGATGAAGGGGTTGCTTTTGAATTGGGATATTGTTTTGCTATTGGTAAACGTTGCATTGGTTTAAAAGAAGATATACGACAGGCATTACCAACTGGAAATAACCCAATGATTAGCGGAAGTTGTGAACGAATTTTTGACAATAAAGATTCGTTATTGTCATGGCTTATTCTATAAATTTTTCCATTTTGGGCCTAGCCAGTTCACTTTATGGTGAAGGTCCATATTGGGGGGAACTTTGTAAGAATAAAGCATAATGAAATTATTCATTAAGAGTGCTTTGTTTATGTTGATGTACAACCAGGCTTTGTGAAAGCAATATCCATACTCCGTTCACGGCGGATCCGTTTTTTTGCTTTGCTCCGCTCCATATTAGGTGTTGACGTCGATAGAAAATATGTAGTCAGTTCATCCTCTTGTTGACACTGACGTGCTTGCATCGGGCAGGTGTCCATATAAGCTATTTAGCGGGGACAAAGCGCGTAAGAGCGTTTGCAATGAGGATTAGCTCGTGAGCCTACGACTCGTACTCACTTTTCCAGTGATATTAAGCACTAACTCCACGAAAACGCGCCAGCTCAAGATTAAAGCCGAGGTTTAAGAGCTCCGCAGCCCGATGCCAACCGAAAACCCAAAAATGCCCGCCACCGCGGGCATCTCCCTCAACTCACGCTGGAATGCGCCGATACAACTCAATCATATCCCCCGCCAGATCCTGAATCACCATCGCATTCATCAGGTGGTCCTGGGAGTGGACGGTAATCAGATTCACCGGCAGCTTGCCGGTGCCTTCGTCCAGGCCGATAAGCTGGGTCTGGATGGTGTGGGCGTGCTTCACAAACTCGCGGGACTCGGCCATCGCCTGTTCGGCGGCGGCGAAGTCGCCTTTGCGCGCCATCTGCAGAGCGGTCAGCGCCGAACTGCGGGCGGCGCCGGCGTTAACCAGCAGCTCCATAATGGTGGTTTCTAAATCTTCCACGCCTTACTCCATTAGCTTGAGGGCTTTTTCCAGCACGACGTCGCCTTTCATCATGCCGTAATCCATCATGTCGATAACCGCGACCTTCTTGCCCAGCGGCTCGGCTTCGGCCTGCAGCTTGGCCTGCTCGTATTTCACCTGCGGGCCCAGCAGTACGATGTCTGCAGTGGCAATATTGTCTTTAAATTCGGCGACCGGCACGGCCTTGATGGAGACCTCAACCCCTTTCTTCTGCGCCGCCTCTTTCATGCGCTGCACCAGCATGCTGGTGGACATTCCCGCCGCGCAGCATAAAACAATGTTTTTCATAACTCGCCCTCATGATCCTTGGTCAATCATGTTTAGCGCGCGGCCCGGGCGGCAACAACCGCTTTGCGGCGATTGTGTGTAAACCATCACAAAGAAAGACGCAGAAACCTGAAACCGGTTACAGAATGAGGCCGCCGACGATGTTTTTCGCCGGCGGCAGGGGGCTCAGGGCGCGCTGCGCCCCAGCCAGCTGTCCCACTCTTTCCATACCGGCTGCAGTCCGCGATCGGTCAGCGCTCTGGCGACCTCCTCCGGACGGCGGCCGTCGTGGGGTTCGAACTGCTCCAGCTCGGGCCGATCGCCGTCGGCGTAGCCGCCGGGCTGGGTTTTCGAGAAGGCGCTGACGTTGTTGATGGCGATGGGCACCACGCGGTCGCGGAAGTACGGCGATTCGCGGGTAGAGAGCGACAGCTCCACCTCCGGCGCCAGCAGACGAAAGGCGCAGATGGTCTGCACCAGCTGTTTTTCGCTCATCAGCGAGGCGGGCTCGACGCCGCCCGCGCAGGGGCGCAGGCGCGGGAAGGATAGCGAGTAGCGGCTCTTCCAGTACTTCTGCTGCAGCCACAGCAGGTGTTCGGCGACCATAAAGCAGTCCACCCGCCAGCTGTCGGACAGGCCGATCAGCGCCCCGAGGCCAATTTTATCGATCCCGGCGCGGCCCAGGCGGTCCGGCGTCTCCAGCCGCCAGAAGAAATCCTGCTTGTTACCCTTCAGGTGGTGGCGGGCGTATGTCGCCTCGTGGTAGGTCTCCTGATAGACCATCACGCCGTCCAGTCCCAGCCCCTTCAGCTCGGCGTACTCCGCCTCGGCCAGCGGCTGGACCTCCATCTGCAGGGAGGCGAACTGGCGGCGAATGGCGGGCAGGTGGCGGCGGAAATAGTCCATGCCGACCTTGCCCTGATGTTCGCCGGTGACCAGCAGCAGGTGCTCGAAGCCCATCTCGCGGATGGCGTCGCATTCGCGGGCGATCTCTTCGTCGTCCAGCGTCTTGCGCTTGATGCGGTTGCTCATCGAGAAGCCGCAGTAGGTGCAGTCGTTGGCGCACAGGTTGGAGAGGTAGAGCGGGACGTAGAAGCCGACGGTGTTGCCGAAGCGCTGGCGGGTCAGCTGCTGCGCCCGCTGCGCCAGCGGTTCGAGGAAGGCTTCGGCAGCGGGCGACAGCAGGGCCATCAGGTCATCGCGGCCCACCTGCCGGGCGTTCAGGGCGCGTTCGACGTCGGCGGCCGTTTTGCTGTTGATGCGCAGGCGGATATCGTCCCAGTCCAGCTGTCGCCAGCGATCGGTGAAGGTGTTGTTCATTGCAGTGTCTCCAGGAAGCCGGTCAGCGGGCTGGTGGCCTGCGCTTCGCGGCTTTTTGCCCCGGGCCCGGCGGCGCGCGCCAGCAGCCCGGCCTCTACCGCCAGGCGGAAGGCGGTGGCCATCTCTACCGGCGAATCCGCCACCGCGATGGCGGTGTTGACCAGCACCGCGTCGGCGCCCATCTCCAGCGCCTGTGCGGCGTGGCTGGGGACGCCGATCCCGGCATCAACTACCACCGGCACCGAGGACTGGGCGATGATGATCTCCAGCATCGCCCGGGTCTCCAGGCCCTGATTGGAGCCAATCGGCGCGCCGAGCGGCATCACCGCCGCGCAGCCGACCTCTTCAAGACGGCGGCACAGCACCGGATCGGCACCGCAGTAGGGCAGCACCACGAAGCCCTCTTTGACCAGCAGTTCGGCGGCCTTCAGGGTCTCAATCGGATCCGGCAACAGCCAGCGGGCGTCCGGGTGGATTTCGAGCTTCAGCCAGCGGGTACCGAGCGCTTCCCGCGCCAGGCGGGCGGCAAACACGGCCTCTTCGGCGGTTTTCGCCCCGGAGGTGTTGGGTAGCAGCGACACGCCCGCGTCAATCAGCGGCTGCAAAATGGCGTCGTTATCCCGGCGCAGATTGACCCGCTTCATCGCCAACGTGACCAGCTGGCTGCCGGAGGCGCGAATGGCGTCAACCATCAGATCGGCGGTGGCGAACTTGCCGGTGCCGGTGAACAGATGGGAATCAAAAACTTTATCGGCAATGCGTAACATGGTTAGCCTCCGGCAATTACCTGAAAAATCAGCAGGGCGTCGCCCTCCTGTAACGTCTGCTCTGCCCACCGGGCGCGGGGCAGGATCTGCTGGTTGAGCGCCAGCGCGACGCCGGGCTTATCCTGCGCAAGCGCAGCGAGCAGGGCGGCAACATCGGTTCCCGCCTCGCACTGGTGCGCCTCATCGTTAATGAAGATTTGCATGCTGCCCTCCGCATACCGGACAGCTTGCCGCGCGCGTCAGCGCCAGCTGCCGCCAGCTGCCCGTCCGGGCGTCGAACAGGCGCAGGGCATTATCCGCAACCGGCATGCCGGAGAGCAGTTTGATGGCCTCCAGCGCCTGCATCGTGCCCATCATGCCGACCACCGGGCCGACAATCCCGGCGGTGCGGCAGTTGCGCGCCGGCTCGCTGTCGTCCGGCCACAGGCAGCGGTAGCAGCCGTGGGCCCACGGCGGCGTCAGCACCATCAGCTGGCCGCCGAAGCCGACGGCGCTGGCGGTGATAAGCGGCGTGTCGGCCGCCACGCAGGCGGCGTTTACCGCCTGGCGGGTGGCGATATTGTCGCTGCAGTCGAGCACCAGATCCGCCGCCGCCACCTGCTGGCGCAGCGCGTCGCCGCTGAGCCGCTGGCGCAGGGCCAGCAGCCGGATATCCGGGTTGAGCTGCGCCAGCCGCTTCGCGGCGCGCTCCGCTTTCGGGTGGTCGAGGTCGTCAACGGTAAACAGGATCTGCCGCTGCAGGTTGCTGATGTGCACGCTGTCGTCGTCCGCCAGCGCCAGGGTGCCGACGCCGGCGCCCACCAGATAGAGCGCCGCCGGGGAGCCGAGGCCGCCGAGGCCGACAATCAGCACCCGGCTGGCCAGCAGCCGCTGCTGGCCGTCGATGGCGATATCCTCCAGCAGCAGCTGGCGGCTGTAGCGCATAAAGTCGCGGTCATTCATCGCCGGCTCCCGCCATCTCCAGCAGCTGGGCGGTGGCAAGCTGCCAGTCCGGCGCCTGGGTAATGGCGCTGACTACCGCAATGCTGCCGACGCCGGTGGCCAGCACCTCCGGGGCGCGGGCGATGCTGATGCCGCCGATCGCCACCGTCGGATAGTCGCCCAGCCGCGCGACGTGGGCGGCGAGCTGCTGCACGCCCTGCGGCGCGGAGGGCATCTGCTTGGTCTGCGTCGGGAAGACGTGGCCCAGCGCGATGTAGGAGGGCTTCGCCGCCAGCGCCACGTCCATCTCCATATTGTCGTGGGTCGAGACGCCGAGCCGCAGCCCGGCCTCGCGGATGGCGTTCAGGTCGGTGGTCTGCAGATCCTCCTGCCCGAGGTGAACGCCGTAGGCGCCGTGCTTCACCGCCAGCCGCCAGTAGTCGTTAATAAACAGCCGGGCGCGGTACTGACGCCCGAGGGCGATGGCGCGTATAACGTCGGCCTCCACCTCCTCATCGCGCTTATCCTTAATGCGCAGCTGCAGGGTGCGCGCCCCGGCGTCCAGCAGGCGGGCTATCCACTCGACGCTGTCAACCACCGGGTAGAGTCCGAGCCGGCGCGGCACCGGCGGAAAATCAGGCTGATACATCAGGCTTCCTCTCTCTTTAGATAAATTTCCCCGCCTCTGGCGCGGAAGCTGTTGGACATCTCCGCCATACCCACTTCAATCGCCTGCGCCGCCGCGTAGTCGCGCACCTCCTGGGAGATTTTCATCGAGCAGAACTTCGGCCCGCACATCGAGCAGAAGTGCGCTACCTTGCCGGACTCCTGGGGCAGGGTCTCGTCGTGATAGGCGCGGGCGGTAAAGGGATCGAGGGCGAGGTTGAACTGGTCTTCCCAGCGGAATTCGAAGCGCGCTTTCGACATCGCGTTATCGCGGATCTGCGCGCCGGGGTGCCCCTTCGCCAGGTCGGCGGCGTGGGCGGCAATTTTGTAGGTGATAAGCCCCTGCTTGACGTCCTCTTTGTTCGGCAGGCCGAGGTGCTCTTTCGGCGTCACGTAGCAGAGCATCGCGCAGCCGAACCAGCCGATCATCGCCGCGCCGATGCCGGAGGTGAAGTGGTCGTAGCCCGGCGCGATATCGGTGGTCAGCGGTCCGAGGGTATAGAAAGGCGCTTCGTGGCACTTCTCCAGCTCCTCGGTCATGTTGGTGCGGATCATCTGCATCGGCACGTGGCCGGGGCCTTCGATCATCACCTGCACATCGTACTCCCAGGCGATTCTGGTCAGCTCACCGAGGGTGCGCAGTTCGGCGAACTGCGCCTCGTCGTTGGCGTCCTGAATCGAGCCGGGGCGCAGGCCGTCGCCGAGCGATAGCGAAACATCGTAAGCGGCGCAGATTTCGCAGATCTCGCGGAAGTGTTCGTACAGAAAGCTCTCCCGGTGGTGGGATAGGCACCATTTCGCCATGATCGACCCGCCGCGCGAAACGATGCCGGTCAGGCGCTTCGCGGTCATCGGCACGTAGCGCAGCAGCACCCCGGCGTGGATGGTGAAGTAGTCCACGCCCTGTTCGGCCTGCTCCAGCAGGGTATCGCGAAACGCCTCCCAGGTGAGCTTCTCGGCAATGCCGTTGACCTTCTCCAGCGCCTGATAAATAGGCACTGTGCCGATCGGCACCGGGCTGTTGCGCAGGATCCACTCCCGGGTCTCGTGGATGTAGCGGCCGGTGGAGAGATCCATCACCGTGTCCGCGCCCCAGCGGGTGGACCACACCAGCTTCTCCACCTCCTCTTCAATGGAGGAGGTCACCGCCGAATTGCCGATGTTGGCGTTAACCTTCACCAGAAAGTTGCGGCCGATGATCATCGGCTCGGATTCGGGATGGTTAATGTTGGCCGGAATAATCGCCCGGCCGGCGGCCACCTCATCGCGCACGAACTCGGGCGTAATGTTCTCCGGCAGCCGGGCGCCGAAGCCCTGGCCGGGATGCTGCTGGCGCAGGACATCGGCGCGAATGCGCTCCCGGCCCATGTTCTCGCGCAGGGCGATAAACTCCATTTCCGGGGTGATGATGCCCCGACGGGCGTAGTGCAGCTGGGTCACGCTGCGACCGGGCAGTGCGCGCTTCGGCGCCAGCGGGCCGCGAAAGCGCAGATCGTCCAGGCCGTCGTCCGCCAGCCGCTCGCGGGTATAGCGGGAGCTGCGCTCGCTCAGGGGCACGCAGTCGCGGCGGGCGTCGATCCACGGCTGGCGCAGCTTCGCGATGCCCTCGCGAACGTCGATGGCTATCGCCGGATCGCCGTAGGGGCCGGAGGTATCGTAGACCGGCACCGGCTCGTTGGCTTCGTACTGCGGATTGTCGCTATTGCCGCCGATAAGCGTCGGACTGAGCTGGATTTCACGCATCGGCACGCGGATATCGTCGCGCGAGCCGGTCAGGTAGATACGTTTCGAGTTGGGGAAAGCGGTGCCTTCGAGCGTGTCAATGAAGCGCTGGGCTTCGGCGCGCTGCTCGCGGCGGGTCGGTTTTACTGTAGACATAGCACACTCCGGATTGAAGTAAGGAGATAGCTTGTCAGACGACGGATAGAAGCAAGAGAGGATCGCTTGCGCGATGTAAAACAGGTGACTCTTGTTCCCTTACGCAGGTATTAGCCTGATCAGGTTCCGCGGATCCCGAATTAACGGTCTCAGCCCGGAAGGGCACTCCGACAAGATAAAGCCCCACCAGCATGCGGGGCAACAGTTGTAAACTACGCGTTAATGTTTAAGAACTCAAGCGGGGTGTGCGATATGATTTTCATCGTTGGCGCTGCCAAAGGCGCTGTCCAGCGCGAGGGTGATAAGCTTGTCCTCCAGGGTAAATCGGCCCTCAAGCGCTTCACCGAGAGCGGAAAGCGCCTGCTGGAACTCCATATAATTGTCGTCATCAATGGCCTGCTCAAGGTTTGAGTCATAAATCGCCATGATTTGCTGGGTATTGGTTTTAAGCTGCGGATAGATGCGGGAAACGGCTAAACAGAGGTTTTCATCTTTTAATTTCGCGACAATGCGTTCATAAAGATTAAAGTGGCAGGCAGAAAGGTAGTCCACGAGGCGGTGGCAAAAGTCATCCAGCGCTTTTTCATTCAGGCGCGTATATGAACCTTTACCGGGCTTGATACCCACCAGGTTGTAGTAGGCAACCAGCAGCTGCTTGCGGACCTGGAGCCAGCTATCGACGAGCTGATGGCTGCCGCCTACGCGCTCTGTCAGATGTTCTAACTGGTTCAGCATGATTGACTCCATTGTTAAGAGATTAACGGCTCACCAAATGTAAAAAAACTGTTAATAACAGTGCCAGCGAAGCAAAGGTAGTGCAATAGATATGGATCGTATAATTGAAAAATCAGATAGCGGCTGGTGGATAGTCAGCCGTGAACACAAATTATGGCTGCCGGGTGGAGAATTGCCACTGGGTACGGCGGCAAAGTTCGATCTTGCGGGCCAGCGCGCAATGCAAATCGGCGAGTGGCAGGGCGAGCCGGTCTGGCTGGTGCAGCAGGCCCGGCGCCAGGAGATGGGCTCGCTGCGCCAGCTGCTGGATGCCGATGTGGGCCTGCTTCAGCTGGCGGGGCGCGGCGTACAGCTGGGCGAATTTTACCGATCCCATAAATTCTGCGGCTACTGCGGACACGAGATGCACCCGAGCAAAACCGAATGGGCGATGCTCTGCGGCCACTGCCGGGAGCGCTACTACCCGCAGATAGCGCCCTGCATTATCGTCGCCATCCGCCGCGATGATGCCATTCTGCTGGCCCAGCACGTCCGCCACCGCAACGGCATCCACACGGTGCTGGCCGGTTTTGTTGAAGTGGGCGAAACTCTTGAGCAGGCGGTGGCCCGCGAGGTGATGGAGGAGAGCGGCATTAAGGTGAAGAATCTGCGCTACGTCACCTCCCAGCCGTGGCCCTTCCCGCAGTCGCTGATGACCGCCTTTATGGCCGACTACGACAGCGGCGACATCGCCATCGATCCGAAAGAGCTGATTCAGGCGGACTGGTACCGCTATGACCGCCTGCCGCTGCTGCCGCCGCCGGGCACCGTGGCGCGCAGGCTGATTGAAGACACGGTGGCGATGTGTCGGGCGGATGCGCAGTGACGTGCTACACTGGCGGCAACGAAGATCAGGGAATATGAAAATGACCGAACTGAAAAACGATCGCTACCTGCGGGCGCTGCTGCGCCAGCCTGTTGATATTACCCCCGTCTGGATGATGAGGCAGGCAGGCCGCTATTTACCGGAGTACAAGGCCACCCGCGCCGAGGCGGGCGATTTTATGTCGCTGTGTAAAAACGCTGAGCTGGCCTGCGAAGTGACGCTCCAGCCGCTGCGCCGCTTCCCGCTTGATGCCGCTATCCTGTTTTCCGATATTCTCACCGTGCCGGACGCGATGGGCCTCGGGCTCTATTTTGAGACCGGAGAAGGCCCGCGCTTTACCTCTCCGGTACGCAGCGTGGCGGATGTGGAAAAGCTGCCGGTGCCCGATCCGGAGCAGGAGCTGGGCTACGTGATGAACGCCGTGCGCACCATCCGCCGCGAGCTGAAGGGCGAAGTGCCGCTGATCGGCTTCTCCGGCAGCCCGTGGACTCTGGCGACCTACATGATCGAAGGCGGCAGCAGCAAAGCCTTTACGGTCATCAAGAAGATGATGTACGCCGACCCGAAGGCGCTGCACCTGCTGCTGGACAAGCTGGCGCGCAGCGTGACGCTCTATCTGAACGCGCAAATCAAAGCCGGCGCCCAGTCGGTGATGATTTTCGACACCTGGGGCGGCGTGCTCACCGGCCGCGATTACCAGCAGTTCTCCCTCTACTACATGCACAAAATCGTTGACGGCCTGCTGCGCGAAAACGAGGGTCGCCGGGTGCCGGTGACGCTCTTTACTAAGGGCGGCGGCCAGTGGCTGGAGGCGATGGCGGCCACCGGCTGCGATGCGCTGGGCCTCGACTGGACCACCGATATTGCCGACGCCCGCCGTCGGGTGGGCGACAAAGTGGCGCTGCAGGGCAACATGGATCCGTCCATGCTCTACGCTCAGCCCGCGCGCATTGAGGAGGAGGTTGCCACTATCCTTGCCGGTTTCGGCGAGGGGGAGGGGCACGTCTTTAACCTCGGGCACGGCATTCACCAGGACGTGCCGCCGGCGCACGCGGGCGCTTTCGTCGACGCCGTGCACCGCCTCTCTGCGGCGTATCACCGCTGATGGATCTCGCCGATCTGCGTCAGCAGCAGCTCGCTCTGGCTTCGTCGACGATCCGCGAAGATCGCTTTATCGCCGATCCGCCCCGCCTGATCGGCGGGGCCGACGTCGGCTTTGAGCAGGGCGGAGAGGTCACCCGCGCGGCGATGGTGCTGCTGAGCTACCCTGAGCTTGAGCTGGTGGAGTATCAGATAGCCCGTATTCCCACAACCATGCCCTACATTCCCGGCTTTCTGTCGTTTCGCGAATATCCCGCGCTGCTGGCGGCGTGGGAGAAGCTGTCGCGCAAGCCCGATCTGCTGTTCGTCGACGGCCACGGCATCTCGCATCCCCGGCGGCTCGGCGTCGCCAGCCACTTCGGCCTGCTGGTAGACGTCCCGACCATCGGCGTGGCGAAAAAGCGGCTGTGCGGTAAGTTTGAACCGCTCGGACCCGAGCCGGGCGCGCTGGCGCCGCTGATGGACAAGGGCGAACAGTTGGCGTGGGTGTGGCGCAGCAAGGCGCGCTGCAATCCGCTGTTTATCGCCACCGGCCACCGCATCAGCCTCGACAGCGCTCTGGGCTGGGTACAGCGCTGTACCCGCGGCTATCGGCTGCCGGAGCCGACGCGCTGGGCGGATGCGGTCGCCTCTAATCGTCCGGCGTTTCAGCGCTGGCAAGCAATTCAGCCCTGATTCAGGTAAACTTTCGCTACTTCACGATTTGAGACTTCATCATGTTACAAAACCCGATTCATCTGCGGCTGGAGAAGCTTGAGAGCTGGCAGCATGTGACCTTCATGGCCTGCCTGTGCGAGCGCATGTACCCCAACTACGCCATGTTCTGCAAGCAGACCGAGTTCGCCGACGGCATGCTCTATCGCCGGATCCTCGATCTGGTCTGGGAGACGCTGACCGTAAAAGACGCGAAGGTGAACTTCGACAGCCAGCTGGAGAAGCTGGAAGAGGCGATCCCGGCGGCAGATGATTTCGATATGTACGGTGTTTATCCGGCCATCGACGCCTGCGTGGCCCTGAGCGAACTTTTGCACTCGCGCCTCAGCGGTGAAACCCTGGAGCATGCGGTGGAGGTCAGTAAGGCCTCGATTACTACCGTGGCAATGCTGGAAATGTCCCAGGCCGGGCGCGAAATGAGCGATGAAGAGCTGAAAGAAAACCCCGCCGTGGAGCAGGAGTGGGACATCCAGTGGGAGATTTTCCGCCTGCTGGCCGACTGCGAAGAGCGCGACGTAGAGCTGATAAAAGGCCTGCGCGCCGACCTGCGGGAAGCGGGCGAAAGCAATATCGGTATAAATTTTCAGCAATAAGACCGCAAAACGTGACATTCAGTCTGAATTGTCATGCCTGGAGGCTTCACATCTGCCCCCCGTCTGGTCTACATTTGGGGGGCGAAAAAAAGTGGCTATCGGTGCGTGTATGCAGGAGAGTGCTTTTCTGGCATTTCCATCGCACTCGGTGCTTAGCAAGCGATAAACACATTGTAAGGATAACATATGAACAAGACTCAACTGATTGATGTAATTGCGGACAAAGCTGACCTGTCTAAAACCCAGGCTAAAGCAGCTCTGGAATCCACTCTGGCTGCAATTACCGAGTCTCTGAAAGAAGGTGATGCTGTTCAACTGGTCGGTTTCGGTACCTTCAAAGTGAACCACCGCGCTGAGCGTACTGGCCGCAACCCGCAGACCGGTAAAGAGATCAAAATCGCTGCAGCTAACGTGCCAGCGTTTGTCTCTGGCAAAGCACTGAAAGACGCAGTTAAGTAAGACCGCGTGGCAGGACACAGTTTTAACGAAGGGGCGGTTTCGCCCCTTTTGTCTATCTGGCGCCGCCTGCCGCTGCTGGCGGGCGCCGTCTTGCTGTCATCCTGCAGCCACCACGACGCGCTTCCTCCGTTTACCTCCAGCGGCTATGCCGACAATCAGGGCGCGGTGCGCATCTGGCGCAAAGACGCCGACAGCGACACGCATCTGCTGGTCGCCTTCAGCCCGTGGCGCGGGGACAACACCACCACCAGCGAATACCGCTGGCAGGGCGACTCGCTCTCGCTTATCGATCTTAAGGTCTACGGCAAAGCGCCTGAACAGGTGCGGGTGCGCTTCGACGCGCGCGGCGAGCTGAACTTTATGCAGCGCGAGGCTAACGGCCAGAAGCAGCAGCTCTCCACCGATCAGATAGCCCTCTACCGTTACAAGGCCCAGCAGATCCGCCAGACCAGCGATGCCCTGCGTCAGGGGCACGTGGTGCTGCGCCAGGGGCGTTGGCACGCCGGGCGGACGGTGACCACCTGCGAAGGTCAGACCGTGAAGCCGGACCTTGAGGCGGACGATCTGGCCTTTATCGAACGCCGCCAGAGCCGCTCCTCAACGGAGGTCAGCATTGCCTGGCTGGAGGCGCCAGAAGGGGCCCAGCTGCTGCTGGTCGCCAATGAAGATTTCTGCCGCTGGCAGCCGACTAAAAAAGATTTCTGATCCTTTTCGGTCGTGAATTCAGTGACGCAATGATGTAATAATGTGACAACTGTCATACTCCCCCGGTAAATATCATGCCTGAACCCCTTGCCAGTACGGCCCTCAGCGGGCTGCGCCTCAATCTGCGCATTGTGTCGGTGGTTATCTTCAACTTTGCCAGCTACCTGACGATTGGCCTGCCGCTGGCGGTGCTGCCGGGCTACGTGCACGATGTGATGGGCTTCAGCGCCTTCTGGGCAGGGCTGGTGATTAGTCTCCAGTATCTGGCGACCCTGCTGAGCCGGCCGCACGCCGGGCGCTACGCCGATCTGCTGGGGCCGAAGAAAGTCGTTATCTTCGGGCTGTGCGGCTGCTTGCTGAGCGGCATCTGTTACCTGCTGGCCGCCGTCGGCAGCGGTTGGCCGCTGGCCAGCCTGGTCGTGCTGTGTCTGGGAAGGATTATTCTCGGCGTCGGCCAGAGCTTCGCGGGCACCGGCTCCACGCTGTGGGGCGTCGGCGTGGTCGGTTCCCTGCACATCGGGCGGGTGATCTCCTGGAACGGTATCGTCACCTACGGCGCGATGGCCCTGGGCGCGCCGCTGGGCGTGCTCTGCTACCGGTACGGCGGCCTGCAGGGGCTGGCATGGACCATTATCGCGGTGGCGCTGACCGCTGTCCTCTGCGCCCTGCCGCGCGCGGCGGTGAAGGCGGCGCGGGGCAAGGTGATGTCGTTTCGCGCCGTCCTGGGGCGAGTCTGGCCCTACGGCGCCGCGCTGGCGCTGGGTTCGGCGGGATTTGGCGTCATCGCCACGTTTATCACGCTGTTTTATGCGGCTAAGGGCTGGGACGGCGCCGCCTTTGCCCTGACGCTGTTCAGCGTCGCCTTCGTCGGCACCCGGCTGCTGTTTCCGAACGGCATTAACCGCCTCGGCGGCCTCAACGTGGCGATGATCTGCTTTGCTATTGAGATGGCGGGGCTGGTGCTGGTGGGCGTTGCCGACACGCCGCTGCTGGCGAAAATCGGCACCCTGCTGACCGGCGCCGGATTCTCGCTGGTCTTCCCGGCGCTGGGCGTGGTGGCGGTGAAGTCGGTGCCGCCGCACAACCAGGGAGCGGCGCTGGCGACCTACACGGTGTTTATGGATATGTCGCTGGGGATAACCGGACCGCTGGCCGGACTGCTGATGGCCCGGGCGGGCGTCTCGTCGATTTATCTGGCGGCGGCGGGGCTGGCGGCGCTGGCGCTGCTGCTCGGCTGGCGCCTGAAAAAACGGCCCCCGGCTGCAGAGCCGGAGGCCGCATCGTCAGTTGAGTAGTATTACTTGATGACGATGGTATTGATGATGTTTTCCGCTTCGGTCTGCGCCTTCTGCTGATCGTCGGCAGGCAGGGTGATCTGCAGGGTCAGCAGCTTGTCGTCCACTTTACCCAGCACCACGGAGGAGTAGGCGGTCTGGCCCTTGGCGGAGATGATGCTGTCGAGCTGCTGCAGGCTGTGGCCCTTTAGCTCAATGGATTTATTGGTCACCACCTGGAGCTGCGGATCGCGGGCGCGCTGCTGGGCTTCCAGGCGCGAGGCGAGCAGGCCGAGATCTTCACTGGTGTTATCGCCGACGATGACGATCACCGCTTTCTGGCCGGTGGCGTCAGAGTAGACGTGCATATTGTTGGCCTGAGTACCGAGTTTGCCGCTCTGATCGGTCATCCCGGCCGGGAGAGCGAAGCTCAGCTTGCCGTCCAGCAGGCTGACGGGCTGGCCGGCGGCGTTGCTCTCGGCGGCAGCGCCCTGGGCAGGCGTTTTGCTGTCGCTGTTATCGCAGGCGGCAAGTCCTACTACCAGCAGGCCAATACCGACGTATTTCACCAAATTGCGCATCGACTTCTTCCTTTCAATAAACAGCCGTTCACGGCAGATCGCATTATCTTATCACAACCCGCTCCGGGCGCTCTTACCCCGGTTGAAAAGTGCGGATTTCAGATTTATCCGCCAGCCTTTTCAACAGCATATTGAGCAGCACGCCGTACATTGGCAGGAAGAACACGATGCTGATAAGCACCTTAAAACTGTAGTCAACCAGCGCTATCTCCACCCAGTGGTCGGCCATAAACGGATCCGGGCTGCGCCAGAAGGCGATAAAGAAGAATGCCAGCGTATCGCTGATGTTGCCGAACAGCGTCGAGGCGGTCGGCGCCAGCCACCAGCGGCTGCTCTGGCGCAAGCGGTTAAAGACGTGGACGTCGAGGATCTGCCCCAGCGCATAGGCCATAAAGCTGGCGGCGGCGATGCGGGCGACGAACAGATTAAAGTGGGTCAGCGCCGCCAGGCCCTGCCACTGGCCCATGTAGAACAGCGACGAAATGCCGTAGGAGATAACCAGCGCCGGGACCATCACCGCAAAGATGATTCTGCGCGCCAGCGGGGCGCCGAAAATCCGCACCGTCAGATCGGTTGCCAGGAAGATAAATGGAAAGCTAAAGGCGCCCCAGGTGGTGTGGAAACCAAAAATAGCGACCGGCAGCTGCACCAGATAGTTGCTGGAGGTGATCACCAGCAGATGAAAAAGCGAAAGCCAGAACAGCACTTTCTTATGCTGTAATTGAGGAAACTGCGTCATATTGTGACCTTTTTAATGTTTGGGGTGAGGGAACCCAATGAAATCTGCTCCTCAAGCTATTTTTTTCGCCATTCTGAAGCCCGGCAGTGCTCAGACAAAACCCGCAGGGTTTTGAACGCCCTTCAGGGCGGCCCGCAGGGTGAGCGAAGCGAATCATCCTCACGTACTTCAGTACGCTCCGGTTTTTCCGCGCTGGCGGTCTCCAGACTGGCTTCAACAATTACGCTTGAGGAGCAGATTTAAACCGCCGCATGATACCGCGTTGCGCACTCTTTGCAATGGCTGTTTTTCGCGCAATCGTTAACCTGGTTTGCTTTGCCGGCGGGGCGGCGTAAACTACAGCCGTTTTTTTGCCGACGAGAAGACCATGACCGAAAGTATCTCCAGCCCGGACCACACCCTTGACGCCCTCGGGCTCCGCTGCCCGGAGCCGGTAATGATGGTGCGCAAAACCGTGCGCACCATGCAGGAGGGTGAAACGCTGCTGATTATCGCCGACGATCCCGCCACTACGCGCGACATTCCCGGCTTTTGCCGCTTTATGGAGCATCAGCTGGTCGAGGCGCAGACCGATGAACTGCCGTACCGCTACCTGATCCGCAAGGGCCGCTGAGGCTGAAAAAGGCAGATTGTGTGATCTGCCTTAAAATATTGTTATAAATTAGTTAAAATAACGTTTTGTTATTGTTCCTTTTGTGAGTTCACTCACCCCGCCCCGCCGCTCTCCCGGCTAACTTTTAAGCGCATAAAAATAAAACAGCGTTTTAATCACCTCTGGAGATAACCGATGACACTGACCGCAAAGCCTGCGCTTGCCGCCCTTTTTCTCACTGCCGCTGCCATTCTCGGGTCGCCGACGGCGCTGGCGCAGACCATTCGCGCCGCCGACGTGCATCCCGAAGGCTATCCCAACGTGGTGGCCGTGCAGCAGATGGGTGAAAAGCTCAGCCAGCAGACTAACGGCGATTTGCAAATCAAAGTCTTTCCCGGCGGCGTGCTGGGCGACGAAAAGCAGATGATTGAGCAGGCGCAGCTCGGCGCTATCGACATGATCCGCGTCTCAATGGCTCCGGTCGCAGCTATCCTGCCGGACATTGAGGTCTTTACGCTGCCCTACGTGTTTCGCGACGAAGAGCATATGCACAAGGTTATCGACGGCGATATCGGCAAGCAGATCGGCGACAAGCTCACCGCCAATCCGAAATCGCGGCTGGTATTCCTCGGCTGGATGGACTCCGGCACCCGCAACCTGATCACCACTAAGCCGGTGGCGACTCCCGAGGCGCTGAAGGGGATGAAGATCCGCGTCCAGGGCAGCCCGGTGGCGATCGACACCCTGAAAGCGATGGGCGCCAACGCCGTCGCCATGGGCGTCAGCGAAGTCTACAGCAGCATGCAGACCGGGGTGATCGACGGCGCGGAGAACAACCCGCCGACCTTTATCGCCCACAACTACCTGCCGGTGGCCAAGTACTACACCCTCAGCGGCCACTTTATTACCCCGGAAATGCTGCTCTATTCGAAAGTGAAGTGGGACAAGCTCAGCGCCGACCAGCAGCAGAAAATCCTGACGCTTGCCCGCGAGGCGCAGATGGAGCAGCGCGAGCTGTGGAATGCCTATAACACCCAGGCGCTGGAGAAGATGAAGGCCGGCGGCGTTCATTTCCAGGAGATAGACAAGGTCGTCTTCGTGAAGGCGACCGAGCCGGTGCGCAAAGCCTATGCCGACAAGCATCAGGACCTGATGCAGGCGATCGCCGATGTCCAGTAATGCGCCCGCCCGCGAAGGCGGAGCATTCTGCCGGCTGATGGACGGAGTTTACATGCTGGCGATGTGGATTGCTGGCCTGGCGCTGCTGCTGATGACGATAGTCATCCCGATCGGCATCTTCTCGCGCTATGCGCTCAACCGGGGCGAGTCCTGGCCGGAGCCGGTGGCAATTATCTGCATGGTGACCTTCACCTTTATCGGCGCGGCGGTGGCCTGGCGCGCCGGATCGCACATTGCCGTCAATATGCTGACCGACCGCCTGCCGCCGGCGCTGCAGCGCATCGCCGCCCGGCTGGTGGACCTGCTGATGGTGGTGGTCACCGGGCTGATGCTCTACTACAGCGCCGGCCTGTGCGCAGAGCTGTGGGAGCAGCCGGTAGCGGAGTTTCCGCTGCTCACCTCCGGCGAGACCTATCTGCCGCTGCCGGTCGGGTCGGCGATTATGCTGCTGTTCGTCATCGAGCGCCTGCTGTTCGGCTCTCAGGAGAACCGCCCCTGCGTACTGCTCGGCAACCACGGTTGAGGGAAAAATATGGATGCATTTGTTCTGCTTTTCACCCTGGCCGTGCTGCTGGCCATCGGTATGCCGGTGGCGTTTGCCGTCGGCTTAAGCGCGGTCGCTGGCGCCCTGTGGATCGAGTTACCGCTTGAGGCGCTGATGATCCAGATAACCAGCGGCGTCAATAAGTTCAGCCTGCTGGCGATTCCGTTCTTTATTCTCGCCGGGGCCATTATGGCCGAAGGCGGCATTGCGCGCAGGCTGGTGAACTTCGCCTATCTGTTCGTCGGCTTTATACGCGGCGGGTTGTCGCTGGTGAATATTGTCGCCTCGACCTTTTTTGGCGCGATATCCGGCTCCTCGGTTGCCGATACGGCCTCCATCGGCAGCGTGATGATCCCGGAGATGGAGAAGAAGGGCTATCCCCGGGAGTACGCCGCCGCCGTGACGGCCAGCGGTTCGGTGCAGGCGATCCTCATTCCGCCCAGCCACAACTCGGTGATTTACTCGCTGGCGGCGGGCGGAACGGTCTCTATCGCCACGCTGTTTGTGGCCGGTATTCTGCCGGGGCTGCTGCTCGGCGTAAGCCTGATGGTGATGTGCCTCGGCTTCGCCCACAAGAAGGGCTATCCGAAAGGCGAGGTCATCCCGCTGCGCCAGGCGCTGAAGATCTTCTTTGACGCTCTGTGGGGGCTGATGACGGTGGTTATCATCCTCGGCGGCATACTCTCCGGCATCTTTACCGCCACCGAGTCGGCCGCCGTCGCCTGCCTGTGGGCCTTCTTCGTCACCATGTTTATCTACCGCGACTACCGCTGGAGCGAGCTGCCGAAGCTGATGTACCGCACGGTGAAGACCGTCAGCATCGTCATGATCCTGATAGGCTTTGCCGCCGCCTTCGGCGCGGTGATGACCTATATGCAGCTGCCGATGCGCATCACCGAGTTTTTCACCTCCCTCTCCAGCAACAAGTACGTGATTCTGATGTACCTCAACGTGATGCTGCTGCTGATCGGCACCCTGATGGATATGGCGCCGATCATCCTGATCCTGACGCCGGTGCTGCTGCCGGTGACCAACGCGCTGGGGATCGATCCGGTGCACTTCGGCATGATCATGATGGTCAACCTCGGGATCGGGCTGATTACGCCGCCGGTCGGATCGGTGTTGTTCGTCGCCAGCGCGGTGAGTAAGCAGAAGATAGAGACGGTGGTGCGCTCGATGCTGCCGTTTTACGCCATGCTGCTGGTGGTGCTGGGAATGGTGACCTACATTCCGGCCATTTCGCTGTGGCTGCCGCGGCTGCTGGGCATGTAACAACCCATGCGCTTCCCGAAGGGAAGCGCATATTTGAACACTATTTTCTGCGCAATAATCTCAGGGCATTCGCCGTTACCAGCACCGTTGCGCCGGTGTCCGCCATTACCGCCAGCCAGAGTCCCGTCATGCCCAGCAGCGTCGTCACCAGAAAAATGGCCTTCAGCCCCAGCGCGATGCCGATGTTCTGGCGGATGTTGGCATGGGTGGCGCGGGCCACGTCAATCATCCTGGCCAGGCCGGTCAGGCGGTTGGTGGTCAGCGCGGCGTCGGCGGCCTCCAGCGCCACGTCGGTGCCGCTGCCCATCGCAATGCCGAGGGTGGCGGCCTTCATCGCCGGAGCGTCGTTGATGCCGTCACCGACCATCGCCAGCGGCGCGATGGCGTTCAGGCGCGCCACCTCGTTGACCTTATCCTCCGGCAGCATCCCGGCCCGAAAGTCGAGCCCGAGATCGCCGGCAATGGCCGCCGCCGCGCGCGGGTTGTCGCCGGTGAGGATCGTACCCTGCACCCCGAGCTGGCGCAGGGCGGCTATCGCCTCCCGGGCGTCGTCCCGCAGCGTATCGCGCATGGCCAGCAGGCCAAGCGGGGCGTCGTTCTGTATGACGACGATAACGGTCTGCCCGGCGCTCTCCAGCTCGCCGATCTGCGCCTCGTAGTCCGCCGCCGGGAATTTGCTGGCGGCGCAGATCTGCACCGGCTGACCGTCCACGATCGCTTCAATACCCGATCCCGCCAGCGCCCGCTGGCCGCTGGCCTGCGGGAGCGTCAGGCTGCGCCGCTGCGCCTCCCGAACGATAGCCTGCGCCAGCGGATGGCTGGAGCCCTGCTCGACGGCGGCGGCCAGCGCCAGCAGCGTATTTTCATCTGCGCCGCCGCGGGTAACGATGGCGGTGACCTGCGGTTTGCCGACGGTCAGGGTGCCGGTTTTGTCGAAGGCGACCTGGCGCACCTGCCCCAGCCGCTCCAGCGCCGCGCCGCCCTTAATCAGCGCCCCGCGCCGGGCCGCCGCCGCCAGCCCGGAGGTGATGGCCGCAGGCGTGGAGATCACCAGCGCGCACGGACAGCCGATCAGCAGCAGCGCCAGCCCTTTGTAGATCCACGCCATCCACGCGCCGCCGAACAGCAGGGGCGGGATGACCGCGACCAGCAGGGCTATCGCCATGATGGCGGGAGTATAAATGCGGCTGAAGCGGTCGATAAAGCGCTCAACCGGCGCCCGGCGCTCCTCGGACTCCTCCATCAGGCGCAGGATGCGGTCGATGGCGCTGTCGCCCGGCTCTGATACCACCGTCAGCTGCACCAGGCGATCGACGCTGGTGGAGCCTGCCGCGACGCGCTCGCCGCGGCGGCGCTCTACCGGCACGGATTCGCCGGTGAGGGCGCTCTCATCGAAGCTGGCAAACTCAGAGGCTAGGGTTGCGTCCGCCGGAAGGCGGCCTCCCGCCGCCACCTCAATAACGTCGCCGGGGCGCAGGTCGCGCTGGGCAACGGTTTCGCGTCTGCCGTCCTGCAGGCGGACGGCGGTATCGGGCTTGAGGGCCATCAGCGCGCTGACGCCCTGGCGGGCGCGCCCGGCGGCCCAGCCTTCAAGGCGTTCGCCAATCATAAACAGCAGCAGCACCATCGCCGCCTCGGCGGTGGCGCCAATGACCAGCGCGCCGATGGCGGCGACGCTCATCAGCGTTTCAATGGCGAACCAGCTGCCGCTTTTGATCAGGCGCAGCGCCTGGCGGGCAATGGGAACTAGGGCCACCAGCGTGGTAATGACAAAGGCGGCCTGGCCAGCCGGATGATTAAGATGCTCAAGGCCCCAGCTCAGGGCCATCAGCACCAGCAGAATGAGGATCGGCAGATTCTCTTTGAGGCGGGAGACCGGCGCCTCCTGCGGCGCGTCTTCATCGCGCAGGCTGTAGCCTGCGGCGCTTACCGCCTGCTCAACCTGCTGACGCACGTCGGCCCCGGCATCGACCACCAGCTTTTCAGAGGCGAACAGCACCTGTACGTGATTGACGCCGTTTACCTGGCGGGCCGCGTTCTCGACTTTGCGGGCGCAGGCGGCGCAGTCCATGCCGCTAACGCGCCAGCTGTAGCGCGTGCCTTCGGCGATATCCGGCACCGGCTCCGCGGCGGCGCAGGCGTCGTCGCAGCAGCAGTCGTGCGCCGGTTCATCCGCAGGCGTAAAGCGCAGCGAGGCGAATTGCGGGGTAGGTTTGCGGGTGTTATCAGGGGTAGACATAGTCTCTTCCGGTTAATGATAATTTTCTCATTAACCGGAAGCGTACACTCTGGAGTCGACTCCAGAGTCAAGACATTTAGAGATAAAGTGCGCGGACGATCAGGAAGTGCCCGGCGAAGTAGCAGCCGGAAGAGAGGGCGGTATCGGCGCGGAAGCGGCAGCGGTAGTGGCTGAACAGCCAGATCGCGTGGCCGATCAGCAGCAGCGCGGCGCCGAGGAAGCCGGACAGCGCCGTGGCGATGGGGCGGAAGAACCACAGTTCACCCGCCAGCCAGACCATCACCAGCGTCATGCCGATGAATGTCGATACCGGCATCCGCAGTTCGCCGAGACGCGTCCACAGAGCGGCGATCAGCGCCGCGCCAACGATCAGCAGCGCCAGCGGCAGCGGCCAGAAGAAGGACATCGTCATCTGGCTGGCAAACCAGATGGTGTACAGCAGGTGCGAGAGGAAGAAGGCGCCGATGGCGTACAGGCGGCGCTGGCTGGGCAGCATCAGCAGCGCATCGCCGACCAGCGAGGCGCAGAGGCCCGCGAGCACCAGGTAGCTGACGGCGGTAAACACCGGCGCCTGCCAGGCGAGCAGCAGCAGCAGGATGAGGGTGACGGGCTTGAACACCCAGCGCTGCCACACCGGGCCGCGGTAGGAGGCATCCACGTAGAGCCAGCCGGACAGACAGACAGCAATAAATGACCAAAGCATATTTAAGTCCCTGTATCTGTTATTTTTCACGAACTACACTGCATCCAGTGTAGTGGCGCGGGCAGCAGAATAGCAATGCCGCCGCGCGCAGAGTATGCTGATTTCCGCTAAATCTGATTGAGGTTTTCGTGGGTAAAGTACCGCCGTTTCTGGTCATCATCGTCGTGATTATCGCCGTTGCCGCTTCGTACCGCTTCGTCCAGCAGCGCCGCGAACGAGCGGAGAACCGGGCCGCGCCGCGGCTCGAAACGCGGGTTGAGGTGAGCAATAAGCGCGAGAAAGTGCTTAACGACAGGCGATCCCGCCAGCAGATGACGACGCCAGCGGGCAGTACGGTGCGCTATGAGGCGAGCTTCAGGCCGCTCTCCGGCGGCGCAGCGATGACCTTTCGGCTCAGCGAGGCGCAGTACCATCGGCTAACGGTGGGCGACCGGGGCACGCTGAGCTACAGGGGGAGCCAGTTTGTAAACTTTGCCGGCGAGTAAGCCTACTTTTTCAGCTGCGCCTTGAGCTTCTTCTGCCACACCAGCAGTTCGAAAACGCCGAACAGTACGATGCGCGCCTCTTCGAGTTTGGTCATCTGCGGGCCGTCCTTCGGCAGCGTCGATTTCATCAGCGCCGCCTGCATCCCGTGCATCAGCACCATAAATACCAGCGCCACGTTGACGAAGATATTCAGCGGCCGCGGGAAGGGATGAAAGAGGTTCAGTATCAAAAAGGCCCAGACGAACAGCATCAGCAGACGGCCCAGATTAATCAGCATGATTTTCCCCCTGCGCTTCGCGCTGGTAAAGGCGATAGGCGACCTGGCCGGCCACCTTCTCGCGATATAAATGCCAGTGGCCGGGCACCGGCGGCAGGCCGTTTTCCACTTCGCTCTCCACGTAGATCAGCGCCTCGTCGGCCAGCCAGCCGTTCGCTTCAAGCAGGCGCAGCGTCTCATCCAGCAGCCCTTTGCGAAAGGGCGGATCGATAAAGACCACGTCATGCGGCGTGCCGGGCTGGGCGAGATGCGTCAGGGTATTTGTATTGATCACCTGTCCGCTGGCGGCCTTCAGGGTTGCCAGATTCTTCTGCAGCTGGGCGGCGACGCCGCGCTCCATCTCCAGCAGCGTGGCGCTTCCGGCATAGCGCGACAGCGCCTCCAGGCCCAGCGCGCCGCTGCCGGCAAAGCAGTCCAGGCAGCGGGCATCGACCATCGACGGCGCCAGCCAGTTAAACAGGGTTTCGCGGACCCGGTCGGTCGTCGGCCGCAGGCCGGGGCTGTCCGGCACCGGCAGCTTACGCCCCCGCCATTGTCCGCCTATAATGCGGATCTGACCGCTGCCGCTGTGATTTGGTTTCTTCATGGTGTATTTAGCCCGGGCTGGATTGTTTTTCCAGCGGTGATGCGCGTTCAGTTAAGTGATAGACTATTTCATCATTTTTTTAGCTTCCATGTACATAGCGGTAACGCGGTCGCGGGAGTCAACAGCGAAGAGTGTGGTCGCCGATGGCAAAGAACAAAAAGAAAGGCTTTTTTTCGTGGCTGGGTTTTGGCAACAAAGAGCAGGAGCCGCAGCAGCCGGAAGCCGAAGAGCAGTTAGCGGACGACGGGCAAGCGCCCGCGGAGCCTGCGGTTGAGGAGGTTGCTGAGCACATAGCAGAGCCGGAAGCTGAACCTGCGGCGCACAGCGAAGAAGAGACGCAGGCGTTTGCCGATGAGGTCGTCGAGGTGACGCAGGAGGTGGTCCAGCAGGAGAGCGTTGCGCTGCCGGAAGCGGCGGTAGAGCCGGCGCCGACCGTGGAGCCTGAACCTGTCGCGGAAGCGGAGGTTATCGTTGCGCCTGAACCTGTTGCCGGGGCGATCCCCGCCGCGCCCGTGCAAGACGCCGACATCGTTGAAGAGACGGCCGACGAACCGGCCCTGAGCGACGAAGAGCTTGAGGCCCTGGCGCTGGCCGCGGCCGATGAGTCAGAGCAGGCGGAAGACGACGTTCAGGAGACGCAGCAGGAGCAGGAGAAACCGACCAAAGAGGGTTTCTTCGCCCGCCTCAAGCGCAGCCTGCTGAAAACCAAAGAAAATCTCGGTTCCGGATTTATCAGTCTTTTCCGCGGCAAGAAAATCGACGACGATCTGTTTGAAGAGCTGGAAGAGCAGCTGCTGATTGCCGACGTCGGCGTTGATACCACGCGTAAAATCATCGCCAACCTGACCGAAGGGGCCAGCCGCAGGCAGCTGCGCGACGCCGAGGCGCTGTACGGCCTGCTGAAAGAAGAGATGAGCGAAATCCTCGCTAAAGTGGATGAGCCGCTGAATATTGAAGGCAAAATGCCGTTTGTTATCCTGATGGTCGGCGTCAACGGCGTGGGTAAAACCACCACCATCGGCAAACTGGCGCGCCAGTTTGAGCAGCAGGGCAAATCGGTGATGCTGGCGGCGGGCGATACCTTCCGCGCGGCGGCGGTTGAACAGCTGCAGGTGTGGGGCCAGCGCAATAATATTCCGGTGATTGCCCAGCACACCGGCGCCGATTCGGCCTCGGTGATTTTCGACGCCATCCAGGCCGCGAAGGCGCGCCACGTTGACGTGCTGATTGCCGATACGGCGGGTCGTCTGCAGAACAAATCGCACCTGATGGAAGAGCTGAAGAAAATCGTCAGGGTGATGAAAAAGCTCGATGAAGATGCGCCGCATGAAGTGATGCTGACCATTGACGCCAGCACCGGCCAGAACGCGATTAGCCAGGCGAAGCTGTTCCATGAGGCGGTTGGCCTGACCGGGATCACGCTGACCAAGCTGGACGGCACCGCGAAAGGCGGGGTGATCTTCTCGGTAGCCGATCAGTTCGGCATTCCGATCCGCTATATTGGCGTCGGGGAACGTATCGAAGACCTGCGTCCATTTAAATCGGACGATTTTATAGAGGCACTTTTTGCCCGAGAGGATTAACAATGATTCGCTTTGAACACGTCAGCAAAGCCTATCTCGGTGGGAGACAAGCGCTGCAGGGCATTAATTTTCGCCTGCAGCCGGGCGAGATGGCATTTCTGACCGGCCATTCCGGCGCGGGTAAAAGTACCCTGCTGAAGCTTATCTGCGGGATTGAACGTCCGAGCGCCGGAAAGATCTGGTTCAGCGGTCATGAGATCAGCCGTCTGAAAAACCGCGAAGTGCCGTTTCTGCGTCGCCAGATCGGCATGATTTTTCAGGATCACCACCTGCTGATGGACAGGACCGTCTACGACAACGTCGCTATTCCGCTGATCATCGCCGGCGCCAGCGGCGACGATATCCGCCGCCGCGTGTCGGCGGCGCTGGATAAGGTGGGGCTGCTGGACAAAGCGAGAAGTTTTCCTATTCAGCTCTCCGGCGGTGAGCAGCAGCGCGTGGGCATCGCCCGGGCGGTGGTGAATAAGCCGGCGGTGCTGCTGGCGGATGAACCGACCGGCAACCTCGACGAGGCGCTGTCGGAGGGTATTCTGCGCCTGTTTGAAGAGTTTAACCGGGTTGGCGTGACGGTACTGATGGCCACCCATGATATGGGGCTTATCCACAGCCGCAACTACCGCATCCTGACCCTCAGCGACGGACATCTGCACGGAGGCCACGGTGAATAAACGCGAGGCGATGAACCACATCCGCCGGTTCGGCAACCGCTTTGACCGGCTGCGCAATACGGCGAGCGGCAAGGGCAGCGGCGGCGGGGCGCCCCGGCGTCAGAAGTCGCCGCCAAAGCCAAACTCCCGCAAAACCAACGTTTTCAACGAGCAGGTGCGCTACGCGTTCCACGGCGCGCTGCAGGATCTGAAAAGCAAACCGCTGGCGACCTTCCTGACGGTGATGGTGATTGCCATCTCCCTGACGCTGCCGAGCGTCTGCTACATGGTCTACAAGAACGTCAACACTGCGGCCTCTCAGTACTATCCGTCGCCGCAGATCACCGTCTATCTTGAGAAAACCCTCGACGACGACGCGGCGGCGAGAGTGGTCGGCCAGCTGCAGGCCGAGCAGGGCGTGGATAAGGTCAACTATCTGTCGCGGGATGAGGCGCTGGGCGAGTTCCGCAACTGGTCCGGCTTCGGCGGCGCGCTGGATATGCTGGAAGAGAATCCGCTGCCGGCGGTAGCGGTGGTGGTGCCGAAGCTCGATTTCCAGGGCACCGATTCGCTCAATACCCTGCGCGACCGCATCTCCCGCATTCAGGGCGTTGATGAAGTGCGGATGGACGACAGCTGGTTCGCCCGCCTGGCCTCGATCACCGGGCTGGTGGGCCGCGTGTCGGCGATGATTGGCGTGCTGATGGTGGCGGCGGTGTTCCTCGTTATCGGCAACAGCGTGCGCCTGAGTATCTTTGCCCGCCGCGATACCATCAACGTGCAGAAAGTGATTGGCGCCACCGACGGTTTTATCCTGCGGCCGTTCCTCTACGGCGGCGCGCTGCTCGGCTTCTCCGGCGCTTTCCTGTCGCTGATCCTCTCGGAAATCCTGGTGATGCGCCTCTCCTCGGCGGTCACCGAGGTGGCGAAAGTCTTCGGCACCCAGTTTGAGCTGACCGGCCTCGGGTTTGACGAATGTCTGCTGATGCTGCTGGTGTGCTCGATGATTGGCTGGATCGCCGCGTGGCTGGCAACCGTGCAACATTTACGTCACTTTACCCCGGAATAAAAAATTTCTGGTATACTCTTTCCCTGCTGCAGTGAGTCTCGCGCCAGCAGGGAAAGCACTTTCCCATTCTGCTTTTTCCCTGCCTCAACTATCATCAGACTTCACATTTTATGTGCAATTTATTCACACCGTTGCATTGAACTTGTGGATAAAATCACTGTCTGATACAAGAGTGGATGATAATCTCGTTGCTCATAGATCTGGCCGCCGTGTTGCCTGACGGGGACAGCGTGGCCAGGACGAAATTTGAGAGGAATTGAATGACCAAAGAAATGCAAAATTTAGCTTTAGCCCCTGTTGGTAACCTGGAGTCTTACGTCCGGGCTGCAAACGCATGGCCGATGTTAACGGCCGATGAAGAGCGGGCGCTGGCTGAAAAGCTGCATTACCAGGGCGATCTGGAAGCAGCTAAGACGCTGATCCTGTCTCACCTGCGCTTTGTTGTTCACGTTGCTCGTAACTACTCGGGCTACGGCCTGCCGCAGGCGGATCTGATTCAGGAAGGTAACATCGGCCTGATGAAGGCTGTGCGCCGCTTCAATCCGGAAGTGGGCGTGCGCCTGGTCTCTTTCGCCGTGCACTGGATCAAGGCTGAAATTCACGAGTATGTGCTGCGTAACTGGCGCATCGTGAAGGTCGCAACCACCAAAGCACAGCGTAAGCTGTTCTTTAACCTGCGTAAAACCAAGCAGCGTCTGGGCTGGTTTAATCAGGACGAGGTCGAAATGGTGGCGCGCGAGCTGGGTGTATCCAGCAAAGACGTGCGTGAAATGGAGTCGCGCATGGCGGCCCAGGACATGACCTTTGACCTGTCCTCTGACGACGACGGCGACAGCCAGCCGATGGCGCCGGTGCTGTTTCTGCAGGATAAGACCTCAAACTTTGCCGACGGCATTGAGGACGATAACTGGGAAGAGCAGGCGGCCAACAAGCTGACCGACGCCATGCAGGGTCTTGACGAGCGTAGTCAGGACATCATCCGTGCCCGCTGGCTGGACGAAGATAACAAGTCCACGCTGCAGGAGCTGGCCGACCGCTACGGCGTGTCCGCAGAGCGCGTGCGTCAGCTTGAAAAGAACGCGATGAAGAAACTGCGTATCGCGATTGAAGCCTGATCCGCGCTAGCGCACGGAACCGAAGCCCGGCGAGTTAATCCGCCGGGCTTTCGCATTTTATGCACGCCAGTAGTACAGTAAAAGCCCCCTCCATCTCCTCTTCCGGCATCGCCGCAAACCCCAGCAGCAGCCCCCGGGACTTGTCCTCACCCAGATAGTAGCGCGACAGCGGCCGCACCAGAATATTGCGGGCGTTGGCGGCGCGGGCGATCGCCACGTCATCGCAGCCGGCGTTAAGCTTCAGGACCAGATGCAGCCCGGCGTTATCGCTGAACTCGCTGGCCTCCAGCCCCGGCACGCTATCGATCAGCGCCATCAGCCGCTGCCGGCGGCGGCCGTACAGCAGCCGCATTCTGCGGATATGCGCCGTATAGTGGCCGTCGCGAATAAACTCCGCCAGCGTCAGCTGGGTGATGGCGTGACCGCCGCGGTACAGTTCGGCGTGAGCAACCGTCAGGTCGGCCGCCAGCGGCGGAGGAAGCACGACGTAGCCCAGCCTCAGCCCGGGATAGAGCGTTTTGCTGAACGTGCCGATATAGACGACCGGCGCGTCGGCGACCAGCCCCTGCAGGGCGGGTATCGGCTGGCCGGAGAAGCGAAACTCGCTGTCGTAGTCGTCCTCAACTATCCAGCAGCCGCAGCGGCGCGCCAGGGCCAGCAGGCGCTGGCGGCGCTCCAGGTTCATCACCGCCCCAAGCGGATACTGGTGGGAGGGCGTAACAAAGATAAGCCGCGGCGGTTCGTCCGGCTGCTCGGGGGGATCCATCCCGTTGCTGTCTACCGGCACCGGCACCGGCTGCACGTCGTTCATCTGCAGCACGTGGCGAATGCCCCAGTAGGAGGGCTCCTCTACCCACGCCTTTTCCCCCGCGTCGCACAGCATCCGGGTCACCAGATCGATGGCCTGGTGAATACCCTCCGTAATCAGTATTTGCGCCGTTTCGCAGCGCACGCCGCGGGCCACCCGCAGGTACTCCTGCAGCGCCTGCTTAAGCTCCGGCGTGCCGCCGTTGCAGCCGTAGCTGAGGTGCACGGGGGCGGGCCGTCGCCGGATGCGCGACTGGATCTTATTAAACAGCCGGTGGGGAAAGGCGGTGACGTCGGGCACGCCGGGAATAAAGGCGCCCCACTGCTTCGGGCTGGCGCTGACGTGGTTCAGCAGGCGATTACCGCGTCCGGAGATCTGCTTTTCCGCCGGCAGCGGATCTGTCTGCGAGGCAGGCGAAAAGGAGGCAATAAAATCGTCGGGCGCGCTGCGGGCGACGAAGGTGCCGCTGCCCCGGCGGGAGGCGATATAACCTTCCGCCAGCAGTTGTTCATAAACGGTTAATACCGTGTTTCTTGAAATGTGAAGTTCGGCGGCAAGATCGCGGGAAGCCGGCAGGCGGCTTTCCGGCGCCAGCGATCCGTCAAGAATCGCGTGGCGGATCGCGTTGTACAGCCGCTTATGCAGCAGTTTGTCCTGCTCTCTTGCTACCCGCACCAGCAGCAAATCGCCTACTAACGATTGCAATTGGATCCCTCATATATTCTGAACTGGCACTCGATTATAGGGCCAACACCTGTGTAAATAAACGACATAGTTTCGTACTTGTTGCAAAAACGTAAAGAACACACAGGAGAGTCACGGTGAACAATGCAGAACTGAACCAGCGCCGTTTACAGGCCACCCCGCGCGGCGTCGGGGTGATGTGCGACTACTATGCGCAGAAGGCGGAAAACGCCACGCTGTGGGATATCGAAGGCAATGAGGTAATTGATTTTGCCGCCGGGATCGCCGTGCTCAACACCGGCCACCGCCATCCGAAAGTGATTGCTGCCATTGAGGCCCAGCTGAAGGCCTTTACCCACACCGCCTACCAGATTGTTCCCTACGAGAGCTACGTTACCCTGGCCGAGCGCATCAACGACCTGGCGCCGATCGACGGCCCGGCGAAAACCACCTTCTTCACCACCGGCGCCGAAGCCGTAGAGAACGCGGTGAAGATTGCCCGCGCCTATACCCGCCGTCCCGGCATCATCACCTTCGGCGGCGGCTTCCACGGCCGCACCTTCATGACCATGGCGCTGACCGGCAAAGTGGCGCCGTACAAGATTGGCTTCGGCCCGTTCCCGGGTTCGGTCTATCACGGTATCTATCCGAACGCGGCCCACGGCGTCACCACCGACGAGGCGCTGAATAGCCTGGAGCGCATTTTCAAAGCCGATATCGCCCCGGATCAGGTGGCGGCTATCGTGGTGGAGCCGGTGCAGGGCGAGGGCGGCTTCAACGTTGCGCCGCCGGCGTTTATGCAGGGCCTGCGCGCGCTGTGCGACACCCACGGCATCCTGCTGGTGGCCGATGAAGTGCAGACCGGCTTTGCCCGCACCGGCAAGCTGTTTGCCATGCAGCACTATGACGTCAAGCCGGACCTGATGACGATGGCCAAGAGCCTGGCCGGCGGGATGCCGCTCTCCGGCGTGGTCGGCCGCGCCGAGGTGATGGACGCCCCGGCGCCCGGCGGTCTCGGCGGCACCTACGCCGGTAACCCGCTGGCGGTGGCGGCGGCGCACGCGGTGCTGGACGTGATCGAAGAGGAGCAGCTGTGCCAGCGCGCCAACCAGCTGGGCCAGCATCTGAAAGAGGTGCTGGAGCACGCCCGCCAGTCCTGCCCGGCGATTGCCGATATTCGCGGCCAGGGGTCGATGGTGGCGGTGGAGTTTAACGACCCGGCCACCGGCAAGCCGTCGGCGGAGTTCACGAAGCAGGTGCAGGACAAAGCGAAGCAGGAAGGGCTGCTGCTGCTGAGCTGCGGCGTCTACGGCAACGTGATTCGCTTCCTCTATCCGCTGACCATTCCCGACGCGCAGTTCACCAAAGCGCTGGATATTCTGGCGCGCGTACTGAAGGGCTGATCCCGCCCTGACAATCCGCGGCGCAGGGAAGCGCAACTTAACGTAAAGGGAGGCCGCGGATTGCCGTTCTGACCTCCGGCGGTTCGCCGTCGGCCAATATGGAAACCTGTATGTCCGAGAACTCTACCTTCGCCCCCGCCTGGAAAGGGCGGGAGCGCGAAGCTGTCCCTGCAAAATCCCTGAGCTTCCTCGAAGGCGTGGCGATGATCGTCGGCACCAACATCGGCGCCGGCGTGCTCTCCATCGCCTACGCCTCCAGCAAGGCGGGCTTCCTGCCGCTGCTGTTCTGGCTGATGGTCGTCGGTACCCTGACCACGGTCACCATGCTCTACGTCGCGGAATCCACGCTGCGCACCCGTAAACATCTCCAGCTTAGCGGCCTGTCGCAGCGCTATGTGGGCCGCTTCGGCGCGTGGATGATGTTTTTATCGGTGTGCGTGAACAGCGTCGGCGCGCTGACCGCCTATATGACCGGCAGCGGCAAGCTGCTGCACTCTCTGTTCGGCATTTCGCCCGCGCTTGGCAGCCTGCTGTTTTTCATTCCCGCCGCGGGCGTGCTCTGGCTGGGACTGAAGGCCATCGGCCGCGGCGAGAAATTTATCAGCATCGGTATGGTGGTGATGATTTCGATTCTGGTGGTCGCCACCCTGCTGCAGGAGAGCACCCAGGTGCGCTACCTGCTCGACGGCGACTGGCAGTACATGGTGCCGATTTTCAACGTCGTGGCCTTTTGCTTTTCGGCCCAGTATATCGTGCCGGAGATGGCCCGCGGCTTCGCCGATAAGCCGGAAAAGCTGCCGAAGGCGATTATCGTCGGCATGGGCCTGACCTTTACGCTGCTGGCGGTGGTGCCGCTATCGGTGATTATTATCAACGGCCTGGACAATATCTCTGATGTCGCCACCATTGCCTGGGGCAGGGCGCTCGGCGAGTGGGCCTTCTTCTCGGCGAACCTGTTCGCGCTGTGCGCGATGCTGACCTCCTACTGGGGCCTCGGCGGCAGCTTCCTGACCAATATCTTCGACAAATTTCGCCTCGGCGAGGATACCCAGCCGCTGCGCCGCCTCGGCGTTCTGGCTATCGTGGCCCTGCCGCCGTTCGTGCTGGCCTACAGCGGCATGGTCTCCTTCGTCAACGCCCTCTATTTTGCGGGCGTATTCAGCGGCGTGATCCTGTCGATTATGCCGATCCTGATGCTGCGCGGCGCGCGCCGCAGCGGCGATATCACCCCGCGCTGGACCTGCAGCGCGCTGATCACCCACCCTCTGATCCAGAGCTTCATTGTGTTGTTGTATCTTGCCAGCGCCGGCTATGCCATCGCTTCCCTGCTGGGCTATCTGCCCGCGGGATGGTAGCGGCTGCTATGGTGTGCCCTGCGGCGATCGATCCCCGCCGCAGGTTTTTTTTGCGCGCCCCATCGCGAAAATTCGCGTTCATTGTTAACAAAAATCAGTTATGTTTTTAGCAGAGTGTGCTGCTTATGCGCGGGCGGTAGACCGTAAACTGAAATAATGCGCTACACAACAACATCACAACAAACGTAATAACCATAATAATGGGGAATATCAGGATGAAAATGAAGGGTAATGCGTTACTGGCAGGATGTATTGCGCTGGCATTCAGCACAATGGCCCAGGCCGATATTAAAGTGGCAGTGGTGGGCGCCATGTCCGGTCCGGTTGCGCAGTACGGCGATCAGGAGTTCACCGGCGCCGAGCAGGCCGTTGCCGACATCAACGCCAAGGGCGGCATCAAGGGCGAGAAGCTGCAGATCGTGAAATATGATGACGCCTGCGACCCGAAACAGGCCGTGGCGGTGGCTAACAAAGTGGTGAACGACGGCGTGAAGTACGTTATCGGCCACCTCTGCTCCTCATCGACGCAGCCCGCTTCCGATATTTACGACGATGAAGGTATTCTGATGATCACCCCGGCGGCAACCGCCCCGGAGCTGACCTCCCGCGGCTATAAGCTGATCCTGCGCACCACCGGCCTCGACTCCGACCAGGGCCCGACCGCCGCCAACTACATCATCAATACCGTGAAGCCGAAGCGCATCGCTATCATTCACGATAAGCAGCAGTACGGCGAAGGCCTGGCCCGCTCGGTGCAGGACGGCCTGAAGGGCAAAGCCAACGTGGTGTTCTTTGACGGCATCACCGCCGGCGAGAAAGACTTCTCCACCCTGGTGGCGCGCCTGAAGAAAGAGAATATCGACTTCGTGTACTACGGCGGCTACCACCCGGAGCTGGGGCAGATCCTGCGCCAGGCGCGCGCGGCCGGGCTGAAGACCCAGTTTATGGGGCCGGAAGGCGTGGCCAACGTCTCCCTGTCTAACATCGCGGGCGAATCGTCCGAAGGCATTCTGGTCACCAAGCTGAAGAACTACGATCAGGTTCCGGCCAACAAGCCGATTGTCGACGCCATCAAGGCGAAGAAGCAGGATCCGAGCGGCGCCTTCGTGTGGACCACCTACGCGGCCCTGCAGTCGCTGGCCGCGGGTCTGAATCAGTCTGACGATCCGGCGAAAATTGCCGACTGGCTGAAGGGCAACACCGTCAATACCGTGATGGGCCCGCTCTCCTGGGACAGCAAGGGCGACCTGAAGGGCTTTGAGTTCGGCGTCTTTACCTGGCACGCCAACGGCACCGCCACCGACGCGAAGTAACCTTCCACTTGCCGGGCGGTATGCCGCCCGGCACCTGTTGTTATTTTTCCCAGCCATCGCCTGCTGCGCTAAATCCCAGCGCGCGCATAAACGCATCCGCGATCGCAAGGTCCTCAACGCCGTCTCTGCTCATCCGCCAGCGGCTAACGCCGGGGTTGTCCCGCAGCGTCTCCTCCAGCAAATATTGCCCCACGCCGCGGCGGCGGGTGACTTCCCGCACGCAGAGATCGTCGAGCCGGGCCCGATCGCCCTCGAAAGTAACCCGCACCGCGCCGAGCAGCCGCTCGTTAAAGCGCGCGGCGTAGAGGCGATGTGCGTCATCGAGCCGCAGGCCCGCCGCGTCGCACTGCGGCCAGATTTTACCCAGGTCAATGAGATCCTGCCCGCTGAGCGCCGTCAGTCTGATAATCGTCAGTTTCATGTGAAGCCCGTTTGTCAAAAAAAGATGCCCGGAGTGTACCGAAGAATGCCGCCCGCCGGTTTCTATTTTTATCGCCGGGAACAGGGGATTTGTTTATGGGTATGTAAAAGAGTGGCGCAATACGTCACGGAACGGAAATTAAACAAAATTTTAACCTGAGATCTGGCCTTCTGTTCAGCTTATCACACCATTATTTTATGCTGAAAGGTGTGCTTTTTTTTGTTTATCTCCACGGTGATCCAGAATATTATCTTTGCTTAATCGACTGAAAAATAGAGACTTTGGTCTTGTTTTTGGCGAAAAAACTCTATAAACCATTAAAGAGACTGATAAAAATAGCATTGTACACAAAAAGCACAGCGCAATTTTTAATCATATAACTACAAATTAACAACACGACATCACGAATGGGGATTTACAACATGAAACGGAACGCGAAGACGTTGATCGCGGGCATGATTGCACTGGCAGTGTCGCAGGCCGCGGTGGCTAAAGACATCAAGGTAGCGGTCGTCGGCGCGATGTCTGGCCCGGTAGCGCAGTGGGGCGATATGGAATTCAACGGTGCCCGTCAGGCCATTAAAGACATTAACGCCGCCGGCGGCATTAAGGGCGATAAGCTGGTGGCGGTCGAATACGACGACGCCTGCGATCCGAAACAGGCGGTCGCTGTGGCCAATAAAGTGGTCAACGCCGGCATTAAATACGTGATTGGCCACCTCTGCTCCTCCTCCACGCAGCCCGCCTCGGACATCTATGAAGACGAAGGCATTCTGATGATCTCGCCGGGGGCGACCAACCCGGAGCTGACCCAGCGCGGCTATCAGTACATTATGCGCACCGCCGGGCTCGACTCCTCGCAGGGGCCGACCGCCGCGAAGTATATCCTTGAGCACGTCAAGCCGCAGCGCATCGCTATCATTCACGACAAGCAGCAGTACGGCGAGGGGCTGGCCCGCTCGGTGATGGATAATCTCAAGCAGGGCGGCGCTAACGTGGTGTTCTTTGACGGCATCACCGCCGGGGAGAAAGACTTCTCTGCGCTGGTGGCGCGTCTGAAGAAGGAGAACATCGACTTCGTTTACTACGGCGGCTACTACCCGGAAATGGGGCAGATCCTGCGCCAGGCGCGCTCCGTTAACCTGAAAACCCGCTTTATGGGCCCGGAGGGCGTTGGCAATGCCTCCCTCTCCAATATCGCCGGCCCCGCCGCCGAAGGCATGCTGGTAACCATGCCGAAACGCTACGACCGGGATCCGGCCAACAAAGCCATCGTTGATGCGCTGAAGGCAGAGAAAAAAGATCCGAGCGGACCTTACGTGTGGATCACCTACGCCGCCGTGCAGTCGCTGGCGACCGCCATGGACCGCACCGGCAGCGCGGATCCGCTGGCGTTAATTAAAGATTTAAAAGAACACGGGGCAAAAACCGTGATTGGGCCGCTGAACTGGGATGAGAAAGGCGATCTGAAGGGATTTGAATTTGGCGTCTTCCAGTGGCACGCGGACGGTTCATCCACCGCTGCGCAGTAAGAAGACACGTTATCCCGCTGCCCGCGGCGCTGACGCGGGCAGGTTTGAAAAGGTTACCTTATGTCTGAGCAGTTCCTCTATTTTCTCCAGCAGATGTTTAACGGCGTCACGCTGGGCAGCACCTACGCGCTGATCGCCATCGGCTATACCATGGTGTACGGCATTATCGGCATGATCAACTTCGCCCACGGCGAGGTGTACATGATCGGCAGCTACGTGTCGTTTATGATCATCGCCGCCCTGATGATGATGGGCATCGATACCAGCTGGCTGCTGGTGGCCGCCGGGTTTGTCGGCGCTATCGTTATCGCCAGCGCCTACGGCTGGAGCATCGAGCGGGTGGCCTACCGGCCGGTGCGCAGCTCCAAGCGCCTGATTGCGCTGATCTCCGCCATCGGGATGTCTATCTTCCTGCAAAACTACGTCAGCCTGACGGAAGGCTCCCGCGATATCGCGCTGCCGAGCCTGTTTAACGGCCAGTGGCTGGTCGGTCAGGGCGAGAACTTCTCCGCCAGCATTACCACCATGCAGCTGGTTATCTGGGTGGTGACCTTTGTCGCGATGCTGGCCCTGACGCTGTTTATCCGCTATTCGCGGATGGGCCGCGCCTGCCGCGCCTGCGCCGAAGACCTGAAGATGGCGAGCCTGCTCGGCATCAACACCGACCGCGTTATTGCCCTGACCTTTGTGATCGGCGCGGCGATGGCGGCGGTGGCGGGCGTGCTGCTCGGCCAGCTGTACGGCGTGATTAACCCCTATATCGGCTTCATGGCCGGGATGAAGGCCTTCACCGCCGCGGTGCTCGGCGGTATCGGCAGCATTCCGGGGGCGATGATCGGCGGGCTTATTCTCGGCATCGCCGAGTCGCTCTCCTCCGCCTATCTGAGTACCGAATATAAAGACGTGGTCTCCTTCGCGCTGCTGATCGTGGTGCTGCTGGTGATGCCAACCGGCATTCTGGGGCGTCCGGAGGTAGAGAAAGTATGAAACCGATGCATTTTGCGATGGCGCTGTTTTCTGCTGCCATGTTCTTCGTGCTGGCGGGCGTCTTTATGGGCGTCCAGCTCAGCCTCAGCGGCACGACGCTGGTGGTCAACCGCGCGGCGGACATTCGCTGGGAGTGGATCTTTATCGGCACCGCGGTGGTTTTCTTCTTCCAGCTGGTGCGCCCCGCCTTTCAGCGCGGGCTGAAGAATATCTCCGGACCGAAGTTTATCCTGCCCGCCATCGATGGCTCGACGGTCAAGCAGAAGCTGTTCCTGGTCGCCCTGCTGGTGATTGCGGTGGCGTGGCCGTTTATGGTCTCGCGCGGCACCGTGGATATCGCCACCCTGACCATGATCTACATTATTCTCGGTCTCGGCCTTAACGTGGTGGTCGGGCTCTCCGGCCTGCTGGTGCTGGGCTACGGCGGCTTCTACGCCATCGGCGCCTACACCTTCGCGCTGCTGAACCACTACTACGGCCTCGGCTTCTGGACCTGCCTGCCGCTGGCGGGGCTGGTGGCCGCTGCCGCCGGCTTCCTGCTCGGCTTCCCGGTGCTGCGCCTGCGCGGCGACTATCTGGCGATTGTGACCCTCGGCTTCGGCGAGATCGTGCGTATCCTGCTGCTCAACAACACCGAAATTACCGGCGGTCCGAACGGCATCAGCCAGATCCCCAAGCCGACGCTGTTCGGCCTGGAGTTCAGCCGTTCGGCGCGGGAAGGGGGCTGGGATACCTTCAGCAACTTCTTTAACGTCAGGTACGATCCGTCCGACCGGGTGATCTTCCTCTACCTGGTGGCGCTGCTGCTGGTGGTGCTGACCCTGTTCGTGATTAACCGCCTGCTGCGCATGCCGCTGGGCCGCGCCTGGGAAGCGCTGCGCGAAGACGAAATCGCCTGCCGCTCGCTGGGCCTGAGCCCGACGCGCATCAAGCTGACCGCCTTTACCATCAGCGCCGCCTTTGCCGGCTTTGCCGGCACGCTGTTCGCCGCCCGCCAGGGCTTCGTCAGCCCGGAGTCTTTCACCTTCGCCGAGTCCGCCTTCGTGCTGGCTATCGTGGTGCTGGGCGGCATGGGCTCGCAGTTCGCCGTGATTCTGGCGGCGGTTCTGCTGGTGGTCTCCCGCGAGATGATGCGCGACTTTAACGAATACAGCATGCTGATGCTCGGCGCCCTGATGGTGCTGATGATGATCTGGCGCCCGCAGGGGCTGCTGCCGATGACCCGCCCGCAGCTGAAGTTGAAAAATGGCAAAGCGAAAGGAGAGCAGGCATGAGTCAGCCACTGTTATCGGTACAAGGCCTGATGATGCGCTTTGGCGGCCTGCTGGCGGTCAATAACGTCAATCTTGAGCTGCATCCGCAGGAAATCGTCTCCCTGATTGGCCCCAACGGCGCGGGGAAAACCACGGTTTTCAACTGCCTGACCGGCTTCTATAAGCCTACCGGCGGCACTATCCAGCTGCGCGATCAGCAGCTTGCGGGCCTGTCGGGCCAGCAGATCGCCCGCATGGGCGTGGTGCGTACCTTCCAGCACGTGCGGCTGTTCCGCGAAATGACGGTGATCGAGAACCTGCTGGTCGCCCAGCACCAGCAGCTGAAAACCGGCGTCTTCTCCGGCCTGCTGAAAACCCCGGCGTTTCGTCAGGCCCAGAGCGACGCGCTGGACCGCGCCGCGACCTGGCTGGACCGCATCGGCCTGCTGGCGCACGCCAACCGCCAGGCCAACAACCTTGCCTACGGCGACCAGCGCAGGCTGGAGATCGCCCGCTGCATGGTGACTCAGCCGGAAATTCTGATGCTCGACGAGCCGGCGGCCGGTCTCAACCCGAAGGAAACCAAAGAGCTGGACGAACTGATCGCCGAACTGCGCAGCCACCACAACACCACCATCCTGCTGATCGAGCACGATATGAAGCTGGTAATGGGGATCTCCGACCGCATCTACGTGGTCAACCAGGGCACGCCGCTGGCAAACGGCACGCCGGAGGAGATCCGCAACAATCCTGACGTCATTCGCGCCTATCTCGGAGAGGCATAAGATGGAAAAAGTAATGTTGTCTTTTGACAAGGTCAGCGCGCACTACGGCAAAATTCAGGCGCTGCACGAGGTGAGCCTGCACATCAAGCAGGGCGAGATAGTTACCCTGATCGGCGCCAACGGCGCCGGTAAAACCACGCTGCTCGGCACGCTGTGCGGCGATCCGCGCGCCAGCAGCGGGCGGGTGGTGTTTGATGACAAGGATATTACCGACTGGCAGACCGCGAAAATCATGCGCGAGGCGGTGGCGATCGTGCCGGAGGGCCGCCGCGTCTTCTCGCGCATGACCGTCGACGAAAACCTGGCGATGGGCGGCTTTTTTGCCGACCGCAGCCAGTTTCAGACGCGCATTAAGTGGGTCTACGAGCTGTTCCCGCGCCTGTGGGAGCGCCGCGTGCAGCGGGCGGGCACCATGTCCGGCGGCGAGCAGCAGATGCTGGCCATCGGCCGCGCGCTGATGAGCCAGCCGCGCCTGCTGCTGCTGGATGAGCCTTCGCTCGGCCTGGCGCCGATCATCATCCAGCAGATCTTCGACACCATCGAACAGCTGCGCAAAGAGGGGATGACCATCTTCCTCGTCGAGCAGAACGCTAACCAGGCGCTGAAGCTCGCCGACCGCGGCTACGTGCTGGAAAACGGCCGCGTGGTGCTGGAAGATACCGGCGCGCGGCTTCTGGCCAATGAGGCGGTGCGCAGCGCCTATCTGGGCGGTTAATCTTGCTTTACCGGCGGCGCCCTGCCGCCGGTTTCTCCCTTTCCCGTGCCGCACCTCTCATTTCTCCCTCCCCGCATCGTCATCCTCTTGTCATCGCCCTGACCCGTTACTATCTTTTTGTTGTAACAAAAATGTTATTTTTCTGTAATTCGAACATGTCATGTTAGCCCGCGAACATAAAATGCGTGAAATCGCTCATCCGGAACAACAAGAGAGATAACCGATGATATCGTTACGACATACAGCTTTAGGCGTTGCGCTGGCGCTCTCCTTTACAGGCCAGGCGCTGGCCGTCACCACCATCCCATTCTGGCACTCTATGGAAGGCGAGCTGGGTAAAGAAGTTGATTCCCTGGCGCAGCGCTTCAACGACGCCAATCCGGATTACAAAGTTGTTCCGGTCTATAAAGGCAACTACGAACAGAACCTGGCCGCCGGGATCGCCGCCTTCCGCACCGGCAACGCGCCGGCGATTTTACAGGTGTATGAAGTGGGCACCGCCACCATGATGGCCTCGAAGGCGATCAAGCCGGTGTATCAGGTGTTCAGCGACGCGGGGATTGCCTTCGATGAGAAGCAGTTCGTGCCGACCGTCTCCGGCTACTACACCGACGCCAAAACCGGCCACCTGCTGAGCCAGCCGTTCAACAGCTCCACGCCGGTGCTCTACTACAACAAAGACGCGTTTAAGAAAGCGGGCCTCGATCCGGAGCAGCCGCCGAAAACCTGGCAGGAACTGGCAGCAGACACCGCGAAGCTCAAGGCCGCCGGGATGAAGTGCGGCTACGCCAGCGGCTGGCAGGGCTGGATCCAGCTGGAGAACTTCAGCGCCTGGAACGGTCTGCCGTTCGCCAGCAAAAACAACGGCTTTGACGGTACCGACGCAACGCTTGAATTCAATAAGCCGGAGCAGGTGAAGCACATCGCCCTGCTGGAGGCGATGAACAAGAAGGGTGACTTCAGCTACTTCGGCCGCAAGGATGAATCCACCGAGAAGTTCTACAGCGGCGACTGCGCCATCACCACCGCCTCTTCCGGCTCGCTGGCGGACATTCGCCAGTACGCCAAATTTAACTACGGCGTCGGCATGATGCCTTACGATGCCGACATTAAGGGCGCGCCGCAGAACGCGATTATCGGCGGCGCCAGCCTGTGGGTGATGGGCGGTAAGGATAAAGAGACCTATACCGGCGTAGCGAAGTTCCTCGAATTCCTGACCAAACCGGAAATCGCCGCCGAGTGGCACCAGAAGACCGGCTATCTGCCGATCACCACCGCCGCCTACGACCTGACCCGCCAGCAGGGCTTCTACGACAAAAATCCGGGCGCCGATATCGCCACCCGCCAGATGCTGAACAAGCCGCCGCTGGCGTTCACTAAGGGCCTGCGCCTGGGCAATATGCCGCAGATCCGCACCATCGTGGACGAGGAGCTGGAGTCGGTGTGGACCGGCAAGAAGACGCCGCAGCAGGCGCTGGACAGCGCGGTTCAGCGCGGGGACCAGCTGCTGAGGCGCTTTGAGAAAGCCACCAAACCTTAACGTCTTTACCCTCTCTCTTTCGGAGAGAGGGTTTTTAACACCAGAGTCGACCTATGTCATCATCGTCCGAATCGAGACCGGTATTCCGCTCGCGCTGGCTGCCCTATCTACTGGTCACGCCGCAGCTCATCATTACGGTTATTTTCTTTATCTGGCCCGCCGGCGAAGCCCTGTGGTACTCGGTGCAGAGCGTCGATCCCTTCGGCCTCTCCAGCGAGTTCGTCGGGCTGGACAACTTTAGCGGCCTGCTGCACGACACTTACTACCTGGACGCCTTCTGGACCACTATCAAGTTCAGCGCCCTGGTGACCTTCAGCGGCCTGGCCGTCTCGCTGTTCTTTGCCGCGCTGGTCAACTACGTCATTCGCGGCAGCCGCCTGTACCAGACTCTGCTGCTGCTGCCCTACGCGGTGGCGCCGGCGGTGGCCGCCGTGCTGTGGATCTTCCTCTTCAACCCCGGGCGCGGGCTGATCGCCCACTGGCTGGCGGAGGTGGGCTACGACTGGAACCACGCCCAGAACAGCGGCCAGGCGATGTTCCTGGTGGTGTTCGCCTCGGTGTGGAAGCAGATAAGCTATAACTTCCTGTTCTTCTTCGCCGCCCTGCAGTCGATCCCGCCGTCGCTGCTGGAGGCGGCGGCCATCGACGGCGCCGGACCGGTGCGGCGCTTCTTCGCCATCGCGCTGCCGCTGATCGCCCCGGTGAGCTTCTTCCTGCTGGTGGTCAACCTGGTGTACGCCTTCTTCGACACTTTCCCGGTGATCGATGCCGCTACCGGCGGTGGCCCGGTGCAGGCGACCACCACGCTTATCTATAAAATTTACCGCGAGGGCTTTGCCGGGCTGGATCTCTCCTCGTCGGCGGCGCAGTCGGTGGTGCTGATGTTCCTCGTCATCGTTCTGACCGTGGTGCAGTTCCGCTATGTGGAAAGTAAGGTGCGCTATCAATGAGCCAGAATAACCCGATGATTGAGCACCGCCCGGGCCTGACGTTGTTCAGCCACGTAATGCTGATCCTCGGCATCGCCGTGATCCTGTTTCCGCTGTACGTAGCCTTCGTGGCGGCGACGCTGGATAACAAGGCGGTGTTCGCCACGCCGATGACCCTGCTGCCGGGCACGCACCTGCTGGAGAATGTGAAAACCATCTGGACCCAGGGCGTGGGGGCCAACAGCGCGCCGTTCTGGCGGATGCTGCTCAACAGCGCCATCATGGCGCTGACCATTACCGTCGGCAAAATCAGCGTTTCGATGCTGTCGGCGTTCGCCATCGTCTGGTTCCGCTTCCCGCTGCGTAACCTGTTCTTCTGGATGATCTTTATCACCCTGATGCTGCCGGTGGAGGTGCGTATCTTCCCGACGGTAGAGGTGATGGCGAACCTGCATATCCTCAACAGCTACACCGGCCTGACGCTGCCGCTGATGGCCTCGGCCACCGCCACCTTCCTGTTCCGCCAGTTCTTTATGACCCTGCCGGACGAGCTGATGGAGGCCGCGCGCATTGACGGCGCTTCGCCGATGCGCTTTTTCCGCGACATCGTGCTGCCGCTGTCGAAAACCAATCTCGCGGCGCTGTTTGTGATCATTTTTATCTACGGCTGGAACCAGTATCTGTGGCCGCTGCTGATCGTCACCGACGTCAATCTCGGCACCGCCGTGGCGGGTATTAAGGGCATGATCGCCACCGGCGAGGGCACGACGCAGTGGAATCAGGTGATGGCGGCGATGCTGCTGACCCTGATCCCGCCGGTGATTATCGTTTTAGCCATGCAGCGCGCGTTCGTGCGTGGCCTTGTGGACAGTGAGAAATAAGATGGCTGGCGTTAAGTTACAGGCAGTAACCAAGAGCTGGGATAACGGCAAAACCCAGGTGATTAAGCCGCTGACGCTGGATATCGGCGACGGCGAGTTTATTGTGATGGTCGGGCCGTCCGGCTGCGGCAAATCGACGCTGCTGCGGATGGTCGCCGGGCTGGAGCGGGTCTCCGGCGGCGATATCTGGATAGACAACCGGCGCGTTACCGAGCTGGAGCCAAAGGATCGCGGCATTGCGATGGTGTTCCAGAACTACGCGCTCTATCCGCACATGAGCGTCGAAGAGAACATGGCCTGGGGCCTGAAAATTCGCGGCCTCGGCAAGGCGCAGATCGCCGAGAAGGTGAAAGAGGCGGCGCGCATCCTTGAACTGGAGCCGCTGCTCAGGCGCCGCCCGCGCGAGCTTTCCGGCGGCCAGCGCCAGCGCGTGGCGATGGGCCGCGCCATCGTGCGCGATCCGGCGGTGTTTCTGTTCGACGAGCCGCTCTCCAACCTCGATGCGAAATTACGGGTGCAGATGCGCCTGGAGCTGCAGCAGCTGCACCGCCGCCTGAACACCACCTCGCTGTACGTGACCCACGATCAGGTGGAGGCGATGACCCTCGCCCAGCGGGTGATGGTGATGAACGGCGGTATCGCCGAGCAGATCGGCACGCCGGTGGAAGTGTACGAAAAGCCCGCCAGCCGCTTCGTGGCGAGCTTTATCGGCAGCCCGGCAATGAACCTGCTGGACGGCCAGGTCAGCGCCGACGGCCGCCGCTTTGAGCTGCCGGGCGGCGTAGCGCTACCGGTGCCGGCCCCCGGAAACCACGCCGGGCGCCCCATGACGCTGGGTATCCGCCCGGAACATATTGCGCTAAGCTCACAGGCCGAAGGCGGGATCCCGCTGGTGGTCGATACCCTGGAGATGCTCGGGGCCGATAACCTGGCCCACGGCCGCTGGGGCGATCGGAAGCTGGTGGTGCGGCTCGCCCACCAGCAGCGTCCGCAGGCGGGCAGCACGCTGTGGCTGCACCTGCCGGACAACCATCTGCATCTGTTTGACGGAGAAACAGGACAACGCGTATGAACAACTGGCCCTATCCCCGCATCGTCGCCCACCGCGGCGGCGGCAAGCGGGCGCCGGAGAACACCCTTGCGGCAATTGACGTCGGGGCGCGCTACGGCCACACCATGATCGAATTTGATGCCAAGCTGTCAAAAGACGGGCAGATCTTTCTGCTGCACGATGACAACCTGGAGCGCACCAGCAACGGCTGGGGCGTGGCGGGGGAACTCACCTGGGATCAACTGCTGCGCGTCGATGCCGGCAGCTGGTTCAGCGGCGAGTTTAAGGGCGAGAAGCTGCCCCTGCTGTCCGACGTCGCCGACCGCTGCCGCGAACACGGCATGATGGCGAATATTGAAATTAAGCCGACCACCGGCACCGGCCCGCTGACCGGGAAAACCGTGGCGCTGGCGGCGAGCGAGCTGTGGCAGGGGATGACGCCGCCGCTGCTCTCTTCCTTTGAAATCGACGCCCTTGAGGCAGCGCAGCAGGCCGCTCCGGCGCTGCCGCGCGGGCTGCTGCTCGACGACTGGCGCGAGGACTGGCAGGCGCTGACGGCGCGTCTGGGCTGCGTCTCAATTCATCTTAATCATAAGCTGCTGGACGAGGCTCGGGTGAAGATGCTGAAGGCGGCCGGGCTGCACATCCTGGTTTACACGGTCAACAAGCCCCAGCGGGCGGCGGAGCTGCTGCGCTGGGGCGTGGACTGCATCTGCACCGATGCGATTGACGTTATCGGCCCGGACTTTCAGCCTTAATAGCGGCTGCTGCTCGATGAAGAGCGCAGCATATCGCCGTTCTGCGGGCGGCTGTTGAGCATGCTGCCGCTATTGTTCGGCAGCATCTGGCCGCCGGGCTGGGCGCGCTGAATGCTCTGCTGCTGATTGTCCAGCTGGGTGCGCATCTCCAGGCGCTGCTGCCGGGACTGGTTCTGCAGCTGTTGGTTCAGGTTGCTCTGCTGCTGGATCTGCCGGGTCTGCATCTCATTCTGCAGCCGCTGCTGGCTGCGGATCTGATAGCCGGGCTGATTGGGGTTGTTGGTCGGGTTCAGGGGCTGCGCCAGGGTGACAAAAGGCACCAGCGCCGCCAGCCATAATAGCTTTTTCATCTCATTATCCTCCGCTGAAGGCTTATATAACGCTGAAGGCTCATTTTTAACGCTGAAGGCTCCATTAAGTTTACGCCCAATCCGCCATTCCGGTGATTTTTTCAGAGTTGTGAACCAGGCTTAAGCAGCAGCACTCATCCTTTTTACGGAGAATAACAATGATGAACGCACGGTTCTGGCGCGCGGCGGCTGTCGCTGCGCTTCTGGCAGGAGGCAGTTTTGCGGCGGTAGCGACGGCGCCGCCGCCGGTTTCCTACGGCGTCGAAGCGGACGTCTTCCATCCGGTAAGGGCGCAGAATGGCATGGTGGCGTCGGTTGACGCGGCGGCGACCCGAGTTGGGGTCAGCGTGCTGAAGCAGGGCGGCAACGCGGTGGATGCCGCCGTGGCGGTCGGCTATGCCCTGGCGGTGACCCATCCCCAGGCCGGTAACCTCGGCGGCGGCGGCTTTATGCTGATCCGCCTGAAGGACGGCAGAACCACGGCCATCGATTTTCGCGAAATGGCGCCCGCGGCGGCCAGCCGGGATATGTTCCTCGACGCCCAGGGCAATCCCGACGGTAAAAAGTCGCTCACCTCGCATCTGGCTTCGGGGACGCCGGGCACCGTCGCGGGCCTGTCGATGGCGCTGGAGAAGTACGGCACGATGCCGCTGGATAAGGTGATTGCGCCGGCGATAACGCTGGCAAAAGAGGGTTTTATCGTCAACGACGCCCTGGCGGACGATCTGAAAACCTACGGCAGCGAAGTGCTGCCCCAGCATGCCAACAGCAAAGCCATCTTCTGGAAGGACGGCGAACCGCTGAAGAAAGGCGAGCAGCTGGTGCAGGCGAACCTTGCGAAGAGCCTGACGCTTATCGCCAAAGAGGGCCCGGATGCCTTCTATAAAGGCGCCATTGCCGACCAGATTGCCGATGAGATGAAAAAGAACGGCGGCCTGATAAGCAAAGCCGATCTGGCGGCATACAGGGCCGTCGAGCGCCAGCCGGTCAGCGGCGACTACCGCGGCTATCAGGTCTACTCCATGCCGCCGCCCTCGTCCGGCGGTATTCATATTATTGAGATCCTCAACATCCTCAGCCAGTTTGATATGCACCAGTACGGATTCGGCAGCGCCGATGCCATGCAGCTGATGGCTGAGGCGGAGAAGCGCGCCTACGCCGACCGCTCCGAGTACCTGGGCGATCCGGACTTCGTCAAGGTGCCGTGGCAGGCGCTGACCAGCAAAGAGTACGCGAAGTCGCTGGCGGCGGAGATCGACATTAATAAGGCGAAACCGTCCAGCGAGATCCGCCCCGGTAAGCTCGCGCCCTACGAGAGCAATCAGACCACCCACTTCTCGGTGGTCGATAAAGCCGGCAACGCGGTGGCAGTGACCTACACCCTGAATACCACTTTCGGCACCGGCATCGTGGCGGGCAACACCGGCATCATCATGAATAACGAAATGGACGACTTCTCCGCCAAGCCCGGCGTGCCGAACGTTTACGGCCTGGTGGGCGGCGAGGCCAACGCCGTCGGGCCGAAGAAGCGCCCGCTGTCGTCGATGTCGCCGACCATCGTGGTGAAAAACGGCCAGACCTGGCTGGTGACCGGCAGCCCCGGCGGCAGCCGGATCATCACCACCGTGCTGCAGATGGTGGTCAATACCATCGACTTCGGCATGAACGTGGCGGAGGCGACCAGCGCGCCGCGCTTCCACCACCAGTGGCTGCCGGACGAGCTGCGGGTGGAGAAGGGCTTTAGCCCGGATACCCTGAAGCTGCTGGCGCAGAAGGGGCAGAAGGTGGTGGTCAAGCCGGCGATGGGCAGCACCCAGAGTATTATGATCGGCCCGGACGGCATGCTGTACGGCGCGTCCGATCCGCGTACGGTGGATGATTTAACGGCGGGATACTGACGATTCGCCCGCTCCCGGCGGGGAGCGGGCGGCGGTTACTTCACGCGCGCCATGTAGTAGGCATCGACGTACTCACCGTTGCGCAGGGCGTACTTCCTGCCGGTGCCCTCGATTTCAAAGCCGTGCTTGCGGTAGACGGCGATGGCCGGTTCGTTATCGACGAAAACGGTGAGTTCGATGCGGTCCACGCGCAGCCAGTTGTCGCAGAGGTTAATCATCTGCGAGATTAGCGCACTGCCGACTCCACGATTCTGTACGCCGCTGGCAACGCTCATGCCAAAAGTCGCCACGTGGCTGCGGCGGGTATTATCCATGACGTCCAACACTAAATGGCCGACGACGCGTTCATCGTCGCAGGCCACCAGCTGTTTTCGGCCTGGTTTACCAGCGAGGCGCTCCTGCCACAATTCCATCGAGGGATGCGGTAGCTGTAGCGTAGAGTGATACACGTCCGGATGCGCATTAATCTGGCGTAATGCTTCTAAATCGCGGGGTTCAGCGTGGCGTATCACTATCTCACTCATTCCTCATCTCCTTCAGGGGCAATCATCCTCTTTACCTTCTCCGAGAGGCAAAAGTTCGTCAACCGCTGTTTTTTAGAAAAAATAAGTAGACAAGTGCGAATGATAATGATTATTATTGCCATGCATTCAGGGAGACCCCTGCGGTGAACCTGAAAGCACGACATTGCTCACATTGCTTCCAGTATTACTTTTATAGCCAGCCGGGTGCTGGCTTTTTTTTATCTGCGATTCAGGCTTCCTGAACCACGGCCTCTTTTTCACTGACCATCTCCACCACGTTGTCGGCCGCTTCCGCGACGGTTTCCGCCTGACCGCTGAACGTGCCGCCGCGCTTGATTGCCAGGGAGCGGTAGGCGATAGCGCCGTTGATGTTGCCGTGTTCCTGAATATCGATGGTCTCGGCCCGGCACTGGCCGAGCACGGCGCCGTCGATCACCAGCTCTCTGGCCGTAATATTGCCCTCGACGTAGCCGCTGAGCATAATTTTCACCATGCCGTCCGCCGCTTCGATATTGCCGTAGACCCTGCCGTGAATATAGAGCGTGCCGGTAGCGCTGATATTGCCGTCGAAGCGCACGTCGCCGGCAATCACCGTATTTGCCTGCGGGGATTCAGCGGCGTCGGGCGTTTTGGCGACGGGCAGCGGCGGCGCAGCGGTTATTTTCTCGATCCTGGCGCTATTTTTCTCTTTTCCAAACATGGCGGTAATGTCCCTCTTTACGAAATGAAGCAGCAACAGCAGCGCTGCGAATATGGATACCAGCAGGGCCGTGCGGTCCCACTGACACAGCCACAAAATAAGCGAAGTCAGCCACAGCACCAGGGCTGCGTTAAGCGAAAGGTAGGGTAAATACATATTGAGTCTCCGCTTTCCATAGCGGGCTGATTATCCCACTCCGACCCGTCGCGCGTAAATTCATAAACCGTACGCAGAGCGCCATTCTGGGATGTGAGTCCTAATCCGTACCTTTCATAAATTTTGAACAGAGCCATCAATAATCACCCTCTATCATCGGCGCCTGTTCCGGTCCACACTACTCCTATCGCAAACGAACGGGAGTAAACATCATGATCTACTTACGCAAAGCCAACGACCGCGGCCACGCAAACCACGGCTGGCTGAACTCCTGGCACACGTTCTCTTTCGCTGACTACTACGATGCCAACTTTATGGGGTTCTCTGCGCTGCGGGTAATCAATGATGACATGATTGATGCCGGGCAGGGCTTCGGTACGCATCCCCATAAAGATATGGAGATCCTGACCTACGTGCTGGAAGGCGCCGTGGCGCATAAAGACAGCATGGGTAATGAAGAGCAGGTTCCCGCCGGCGAGTTTCAGATAATGAGCGCCGGGACCGGTATTCGCCACTCGGAGTACAACCCGAGCAGCACCAGCCCGCTGCACCTGTATCAGATCTGGATCATCCCGGAAGAGAAGGGCATTACGCCGCGCTACGAGCAGCGCCGCTTTGACGCCGTTCAGGGCAAACAGCTGGTGCTGTCGCCGGACGCGCGCGAAGGCTCGCTGAAGGTCTATCAGGACATGTGCCTTTACCGCTGGGCGCTGCTGAAAGAGGAGCAGTCGGTGCATCAGATCGCTGCGGATCGCAAAGTCTGGATCCAGGTCGTTAAGGGCGAGGTGGCGATCAACGGCACCAAAGCCAGCACCGGCGACGGCCTGGCCATCTGGGATGAGCAGGCTATCTCCGTGCACGCCGACGGCGAGGCCGAAATTTTGCTCTTCGATCTGCCGCCGGTTTGATCCGGAATAAATAATTTATCCAACCTTCCCGCTTAAACGGGAAGGTTTTTTCACGTCCGTGATAGACTCAGGCGTAATGTCTCCCTGGTTATCCTTTGCAGGACAATGAAAAAGAAAAGACCCGTACTTCAGGACGTTGCCGATCGCGTCGGCGTCACCAAAATGACGGTCAGCCGTTTTTTGCGTAATCCCGAACAGGTTTCGGTGGCGCTGCGCGGTAAAATTGCCGCTGCGCTTGATGAACTGGGCTATATTCCCAATCGCGCGCCTGACATTCTCTCCAACTCCACCAGCCGGGCTATTGGCGTACTGCTTCCCTCGCTGACCAACCAGGTCTTTGCCGAGGTGCTCAAGGGCATTGAGAGCGTGACCGACGCCTACGGCTACCAGGCGATGCTGGCCCACTACGGCTATAAGCCGGAAATGGAAGAGGAGCGGCTGGAGTCGATGCTGTCGTGGAATATTGACGGCCTGATCCTCTCCGAACGCAACCACACGCCGCGCACCCGCAAAATGATCGAGGTCGCCGGTATTCCGGTGGTCGAGCTGATGGACAGCCAGTCTCCCTGCATCGATATTGCGGTGGGTTTTGATAATTTCGAAGCCGCCCGCCAGATGACGGCGGCGCTTATTGCCCGCGGCCATCGCCATATTGCCTACCTCGGCGCGCGCCTCGATGAGCGCACCATTATCAAACAGCGCGGCTATGAGCAGGCGATGCGCGACGCCGATCTTGCGGCCTACAGCGTGATGGTGGAGCAGTCTTCCTCATATTCAGCCGGTATTGAGCTGATGCGCCAGGCGCGCCGCGAGTATCCCCAGCTTGATGGCATCTTCTGTACCAACGATGACCTTGCAGTCGGCGCCGCCTTTGAGTGCCAGCGTCTGGGGCTGAATATCCCGGCCGATATGGCCATCGCCGGTTTCCACGGCCACGATATTGGCCAGGCCATGGAGCCGCGGCTTGCCAGCGTGCTGACCCCGCGCGAGCGGATGGGCAAGATTGGCGCAGAGCGCCTGCTGGCCCGTATTCGCGGTGAAATAGTTACGCCGAAAATGTTAGATTTAGGTTTCACATTGTCACCGGGCGGATCTATTTAAGCCAACAATTTTGAAGTAGATCACACAACGCAGTTTCTCAGCCATTTATCGCACGGATGGTGATTGCTTATCAATTGGCCTGGCAGGACAATGTTACCGATAACATTTTACCCGTAACATTCGTAATGATTTCTGGAGGCCGCTTTGAGCACGACCAATCACGAGCACCATGTCTATGTCCTGATGGGCGTATCCGGTAGCGGTAAATCCGCCGTCGCCAGCGAAGTGGCACATCGCCTGAATGCCGCATTCCTGGACGGGGACTTCCTCCATCCGCGCAGCAACATTGAAAAAATGTCCTCCGGCGCGCCGCTGAATGACGATGACCGTAAACCGTGGCTGCAGGCGCTGAACGATGCCGCTTTTGCGATGCAGCGGACCAACAAAGTGTCGCTGATCGTCTGTTCCGCGCTGAAAAAAACCTATCGCGATATCCTGCGCGAAGGTAACCCGAACCTCTCCTTTATCTATCTGAAAGGGGACTTTGAGTTAATTGAGAGCCGCCTGAAGGCGCGCAAGGGCCACTTCTTTAAAACCCAGATGCTGGTAACGCAGTTTGAAACGCTGCAGGAGCCGAATGCCGAAGAGCGCGACGTACTGATCGTTGATATCGACCAGCCGCTGGAAGGTGTTGTCTCCAGCACCATCGATCTGATCGAAAAGGGCAGTAAATAGTGACAACATTAACGTTAGTCTTAACAGCGGTCGGCTCCGTGCTGCTCCTGCTGTTTTTAGTCATGAAGGCGCGTATGCACGCCTTCCTGGCGCTTATGGTGGTTTCTATTGGTGCAGGTCTGTTCTCCGGTATGCCGCTGGAAAAAATTGCGGCAACCATGGAGAAGGGGATGGGAGGCACGCTGGGCTTCCTGGCTATCGTAGTCGCGCTCGGCGCGATGTTCGGTAAGATCCTGCACGAAACGGGCGCAGTCGACCAGATCGCCCTCAAGATGCTGAAATCTTTCGGCCACAATCGCGCCCACTACGCCATCGGCGTTGCCGGCCTGATTTGCGCCCTGCCGCTGTTCTTTGAAGTGGCCATCGTGCTGCTGATTAGCGTGGCGTTCTCTATGGCGCGCCACACCGGCACCAACCTGGTGAAGCTGGTCATTCCGCTGTTTGCGGGCGTAGCCGCCGCCGCCGCGTTCCTGCTGCCGGGGCCTGCGCCGATGCTGCTGGCTTCCCAGATGCACGCCGACTTTGGCTGGATGATCCTCATCGGTCTGTGCGCGGCGATCCCGGGCATGATTATCGCCGGTCCGCTGTGGGGCAGCTTTATCAGCCGCCACGTTGAGCTGCACATTCCTGACGAAACCGCTGAGCCGCACCTGGGCGAAGGCGCGAAGCTGCCGTCTTTCGGCTTCAGCCTGTCGCTGATCATGCTGCCGCTGGTACTGGTTGGCCTGAAAACTATCGCCTCCCACTTCGTTCCTCAGGGGTCAACGGCCTACGAGTGGTTTGAATTTATCGGCCATCCGTTTATCGCTATCCTGATCGCCTGCCTGGTGGCTATCTACGGTCTGGCGTTCCGCCAGGGGATGGCGAAGGACCGCGTGATGGAGATCTGCGGCGCGGCGCTGCAGCCTGCGGGTATCATCCTGCTGGTTATCGGCGCCGGCGGCGTGTTCAAGCAGGTGCTGGTGGATTCCGGCGTTGGCCACGCGCTGGGCGATGCCCTGAATGGCATGGGCCTGCCGATTGCGCTGACCTGCTTTATCCTCGCTGCCGCGGTACGTATTATTCAGGGTTCGGCAACCGTTGCCTGCCTGACCGCCGTCGGTCTGGTGATGCCGGTGGTTGAGCAGCTGAACTACAGCGGCGCGCAGATGGCGGCGCTTTCCATCTGTATCGCGGGCGGCTCCATCGTGGTCAGCCACGTGAACGACGCTGGCTTCTGGCTGTTCGGTAAGTTTACCGGCGCGACCGAAGCGCAGACGCTGAAAACCTGGACGATGATGGAAACCATCCTTGGCACCGTCGGCGCCATCGTCGGGATGATCGCGTTCTCGCTGCTGAGCTAATTCCCGCAAGCCCTTTCCCGATGGGAAAGGGCTTTTCTTTATTCATCGCTTCCCGCCGCACTCCCCACTGATTCAGACTGTAAATCATCATTTTTTCGTAAATTATCGCCTCTCCCTACCCGAATCAATAAATCGCGAATTATTGCCAGATACTCCTCTTATTCTGCCGAAGAGTCGTTGTATTAATATTCTGACTGAATCAGCCGTCACCCGGCTATTCAGAATGGAGTCTCGTTGGGAGATATCGTTACTCTGCGAACTAATAAGGATATATCAATGAACAAGAGGTCATTGCTGTGCGCGATGCTACTTGGCGCATTACCCACCGCCGCGCTGGCCGCGCCCACGGTCACGTTTGAAGGGGAGGTCACGGACCAAACCTGTAAAGTGATGATTAACGGGCAGACCAATTCCGTGGTGCTGCTGCCGACCGTATCAATGAGCGAATTTGGCGGGTCGTTGGCGAATGGGCAAACGGCGGGACTGACGCCGTTTACCGTCTCCCTGACCGGCTGCACGGCGCCGACGGACGCGGCGGTGAATATTAAGACCGTTTTTCTCGGCTATGACGTTGACGCGGCGACCGGCGTGCTGGGAAACCGGGCAACGGCCAACGCGGCGAAGGGGTTCGGTATTCAGCTGACTGAAAAGTCTGACGATAAGGACAGCGGTATTGTTCTCTCCGGCATGACGCCGGTTGCCGGGCTGACGCTGCCGAAAGATGCGACGGAAACGGAGCATCAATTTGGCGCACAATATTTTGTCATTGAAGCCAGCGGCGCTCAGGCGGGGAAAATTACCGCCGTTGCTGAATATACCCTCAGTTACTTTTAATCACGACCCTCTGGCCGGACGCTCGTGCGGCCAGAAATAACGCTTCGAGGCCAGGGATGCGCGCCTGTTTATTGTTAGGAGTGGCGCTGACGCTTGTTTGCAGCCACCCTGTCTTTGCCGGCATTGTGATGACCGGCACCCGGGTAATTTATCCCGCCGACGCGCGGGAAAAGTCGGTGCAGCTAAGCAACACCGGCACCCGCCCCTATATTGTTCAGATGCAGATGGATGACGGCAGGCCCGGCGACGGGCAGGCCAGCGATGCGTTTGTATTCACGCCGCCCATTTTTCGCATGGAGCCGGGCGCCGGTCAGTCGGTCCGCCTGCGCTACGTGGGAAAAGCGCTGCCGCAGGACCGGGAGTCGCTGTTCTATCTGAGCTTCACCCAGCTGCCCGCCGTGACGACCGCCGAACAGAGCGGCAACCAGCTGGTGCTGGCGGTGACCAACCGGGTGAAGGTGTTCTGGCGCCCGCGCGGTCTGACCGACGACGCGGAGGCGATAGCCCGGGGCCTGACGCTCCGCCTCAGCGGCAATACTCTCCACGTCAGCAACCCGTCGGGGCGCTTTGCCAGCGTGCGCCGCGCCAGCCTGACGGTCAACGGCCGCGAGATCCAGTTGGCGGAGTCCGCGATGGTGGCGCCGAAGTCGACGGCTGAATGGCGGCCTTCGGCGCCGGTCAGCGGCCTGCGGGGCGCGCGCCTGCGGCTGGTGCTGGTGAACGACTACGGCAGCGATGTCGTCACCGAGCGGGTGCTGTAAACGCGGTCGGCGAAGATGAAATACTGCCTGATACTCTGCCTGTTGCTTCTCTGTCCCACCGGGATAAGGGCCGCCGACGGGCCGTCCTCGCCCGCGCTGGCCGACGATGATGAGTATCATTTTTCGCCCGAGCTGTTTCGCGGCGGGCGATTCAGCGAGGCGCGCCTTGCGCAGTTGACGAAAAAGCACGACGTCGCCGCCGGGACATATAAGCTGGATCTTTACCTCAACGGTGAATTTATTGATGCCGCTGAAGTTGAGGTTATCCGGCAGGGCAGCGGCCGCGCCGCGCCCTGTCTGCGCCCGGAGGTCTACCGGCGCATCGGCATCAGGCGAGCAGGACAGGCGGCGGATGAAAGCCGCTGCCTTGTTTTTGAGCGTGAAGTGAAAGGCGGTCAGGCGGCGGTCGATATGGCCAGGCTGCGGCTCAACCTCAGCGCGCCCCGGGCGGCGCTCAACCGCGCGCCGCGCGGCTATGTCGACCCGCAGGATCTGACCACCGGCAGCACCATCGGCTTTATTAACTACCTCAGCAACTACTATCACGTCGATTACGCCAGGGGGGCGGGAGGCAGCCGGGATTCGGCGTGGCTCTCGCTGAACGGCGGGTTCAACGCCGCCGGCTGGCAGTACCGGCAGCTGTCCAACCTCAGCTGGAGCCGCGAGGCGGGCTACCGCTGGTATACCCTTCGCAGCTACCTGCAAAAGCCGCTGCCGGTCATCGGAAGCCAACTGATGCTGGGCGAGCTGGTGACCTCGGGGCGCTTTTTCTCGGGGCTGAGCTATCGCGGCGCGGCGCTGGCGACGGACGACCGCATGCTGCCGGACGCGATGCGCGGCTATGCGCCGGTCATCGCCGGGGTCGCCGCCAGCAACGCCAGGGTGTTGGTGCGCCAGAATGGGCAGGAGATTTACCAGACCACCGTGGCGCCGGGCGCATTTGAGATTAACGATCTCTATCCCACCAGCTACAGCGGCGATCTGGAGGTTGAGGTGATCGAGGCCGACGGCGCGGTGAAGTCCTTCAGCGTGCCGTTCTCGGCGGTGCCCGAGTCCATGCGCCCGGGCATCTCGCGCTTCAACATTGAAACCGGCAGGACCCGCGACGGCGGCGACGCGTCGTGGTTTGGCGATCTCACCTGGCAGCGCGGCCTGAGTAATGCGATTACTTTTAACAGCGGGCTGCGCCTTGCCGACGGCTACCGGGCCGGCATGCTGGGCGGCGTTTACAGCAGCCGTCTGGGGGCCGTGGGGCTGGATGTCACCGCATCGCAGGCGCGCATGCCCGGTGCCGGTAACGTGCATGGCTGGATGAGCCACCTTTCGTGGAGTAAAACCTTCCAGCCGACCGGCACCACGCTCTCTCTGGCGGGCTACCGCTACTCGACGCGCGGCTATCGCGACCTCAGCGATGTGCTGGGCATCCGCAGCGCGGCGAGGGCCGGAGAGGGCTGGTGGTCCACCACCTCCTCCCAGCATTCGCGGTTTGATATCTCGCTGAGCCAGAGTCTGCAGCGGCTGGGCAGCCTGTTTGCCACCGGCTCGACCCAGAGCTATCGCGACGGGCGCAGCCGCGACACCCAGCTGCAGCTCGGCTACGGCAACAGTTTTCGCCACGGCATCGGCGTGAATCTTACCGTTGGCCGCCAGCGGTCCGGCGGCTACGGCGAGCGCGGGCGGCTGCAGACCTTCAGTTCGCTCTCTTTCTCGCTGCCGCTGGGCAAACCGACCCTGAGCACCTCTATCACCCGCGCCAGCGGCGGCGGCACCCAGTACCAGAGCTCGCTCTCCGGCTCGCTGGGCGAGCGGCAGGCTACCGGCTACGGCCTCAGCGTCAGCCACGACCGCCACCACGGCCAGACTACGGTCGGCGGCAATCTGCAGCGGCGGCTGCAGGATACGACGCTCGGATTTAACGCCTCGCGCGGCGACGGCTACTGGCAGGCATCGGCCAGTGCCCAGGGGGCGCTGGCTATTCACGGCGGCGGGCTGACCCTCGGCCACTACCTGAGCGACACCTTCGCGCTGGTGGAGGCCAAAGGCGCGGAGGGGGCCAGGGTTTATAACGCGCATCAGGTGACGATTAACAAGAGCGGCTATGCGCTGATCCCGGCAATGACGCCCTACCGCTACAACCGCATCACCCTCGACCCGCAGGAGATGGACGGCGGCGCCGAGCTTATCGACAGCGAGCGGCGCATCGCCCCGGTGGCGGGCGCGGCGGCGAAAGTGGTGTTCCGCACCCGACGCGGCACCGCGATGCTGATCAAATCCACCCTGCCCGACGGCGCGCCGGTGCCGCTGGGCGCCGACGTACTCGATGAGGCCGGAAATACGGTCGGCATGGCCGGGCAGGGCGGGCAGATTTACGTGCGCAGCGAACGCGACAAGGGAAGGCTGATTGTCCGCTGGGGCGACGGGGCGGCAGAGCGCTGTGGGCTGGCGTTCGATCTGACGGGCAGGGAGCGTTCGCAGCCGCTACTCCGGCTGTCGGCCGCGTGTTTACCGGAGAAGGAATAGAGTGAAATGAAAGTATATAAATCCTGTTGGCCGGGCATCTGCCTGGTACTGTTATTTTGGGCTTCGCCAGGCTGGAGCGCCTGTACCAATAAAGCCGCCGGGCAGACAGAGGATGATCGCACGGCGATTATTGCGTTTGGTAAGGTCAATCTCAGCGATGCGTATCTTGTTCCGGTAGGCTCTTTGTTGGCAAGCGTAGTCGTTCCGTCAACAAACTATAATTATGACGGTGCAACGGGTTCGACGGTGCTATGGGAGTGCGATAAGGCCGATCTCAGCCACATATTCTTCCTTGTGGCTACAAACGGTGACGACCGGGTAGGAGGCTATCACGACATCGGCGGTGTTGACGGGTTGACGGGCGTTTATGCCACCTGGTTTGCCTATGTCGGACTGCGACAGACGATGGCCGGCGTGACGCTGAGCCGCTACTGGCAAAAAGTACAGATTCCTTCCTGGGCGGAAACGGATAAAGGTAAAATTCAGATCCGCCTGCAGGATATCCCGCCGCTGCAGGCAGAGCTGTACCGCATCAGCTCTAAACCGGGTGACGGGAAAAGTAACTACTGTGGAACGGATGATAACGGTTTGGGGTTTGCGACGCCGACGGGTAAAACGTATACCTGCGTTCAGCCTAACAGCTATATCCAACTCTCCGGAGACAGTACGACCGTTGTCCCTTTCGCCCACGACCTGCCCGGCGAGGACAGCGCAACGCATTTTGACTTCTGGGGAGTAGACAACGGCTTCGGCTACGGCATGCGCACCGGCAGTACTCTCTACAGCAACCCCACCTGCGTGGCCCGCAGCGCCGATCCGCTGGTGCTCCTGCCGCCAATATCCGTCAACGATCTGAATAACGGCCTGACCAGCAGCGCCCGCTTCTCCGTGCAGGTAGAGTGCAGTGATTCCGCGCAGTCCGGCGTTGCCAGCACCCAGACCGCAATGGGCTTTCAGGTTTCCGAAGGCGCGTTCTCCGCCGCGAAGACGCTGGGGCTGGTCAACGCCAGCGGCGGCGTCAGCGCCCTGGTGTCCGACAACTACTTTGCCAACGACGTGGCGAAGGGCGTGGGCATCACCCTGGCACATAGCAGCGCGCCCGGCGCGCCGCTGACCCTGCTCGGCCAGCCCGCCGCGACCGCAGGCGGCGCGGCGGCCGGGTGGTATCCCGTCCTGCAGGGGGCGACAAAGGCGGGCAGCGCCCTTAGCGGCTACAGCCATTACACCTACTCGCTGATCGCCACCCTCAAAAAGCTTAACGACACTCAGAACGTGACGGCGGGCAGGGTAAAGGCCACCGCCTACGTGGTGGTGAAGATGCAATGATCAGAATCGCGCTTACCGCACTGCTCTGCCTGCTGACCGCCCTGCCGCTGCGGGCGGGGATCCTCGCCGACGGCACCCGGGTGATCTATCCGGCGCAGCGCCGGGAGAAAACGCTGATGCTGGCGAACACCAACCGCTATCCGGTTATCGTGCAGAGCTGGGTGGACGACGGCGAGGGCAATCCGGAGCTCGCCCGCGCGCCCTTCGTGGTGCTGCCGGCGGTGTTCCGCCTGGCGCCCGGCGAGCGGCAGGCTATCCGCATTATCTACAATCAGGACCCGCTGCCGCCGGACCGCGAGTCGGTTTTCTGGCTAAACCTCTATGAAATTCCGCCTGAGACGCGCGGCCAGGCCGAGACTCCCCGCGTGACGCTGGCGATGAATACCCAGCTGAAGCTGTTCTGGCGCCCGGTGGGCCTTACTGCCGCGCTGGATAAGGCGGTCGATAAGCTGCGTTTTCGGCTGGTGAGGGAGGGCGCGGGCTGGGCCATCGAGTGCGAAAACCCCACGCCGCTGAACGTCTCCTTTACCTCGCTGCAGCTGGCGGGCGGCGCGGGCGCGGCGCCGGATATGGATATGATGATCCGCGCCTTCAGCACCCGCCGCTATGCGCTGAGCGGCCCGCCGGGCGGAGCCCGGCAGATCCGCTTTACCTGGCTGGATGAGCATGGCGCGGCCAAAACGGGAACGGCGGCGGTAGGGCGGGTTATCCCTTCATCCACACCCTGACGCCGTCTAAAAACATCTGCGTGGCGAGCATGATCAGAATAAGCCCCATCAGCCGCTCCAGGGCGTTAACCCCTTTCTGCCCGAGCAGGCGCAGGAAGAGGCCGGACTGCATCAGAATAACCACCGTACCGCCCCAGGCGAGCAGCAGGGCGATCACCAGGTGGCCCATCTGATTCGGATACTGATGCGAGAGCAGCATCAGGGTCGCCAGCAGGGAGGGGCCGGCCACCAGCGGGATGGCCAGCGGCACGATAAAGGGTTCGTCGCCGGCGGGCAGGCCGCTGCTGCTGCCTTCGCCGTCGGGGAAAATCATTTTTATGGCAATCAGAAACAGAATGATGCCTCCGGAGATAGAAACCGTCTCCGTGCTCAGCTTCAGGAAGGCCAGAATCTTCTCCCCGGCGAAGAGAAAGACCAGCATGATGAGCAGTGAGATCAATAGCTCACGTATCATGATCGCCCGGCGGCGCTTCGGCTCCATGTGTTTGAGTACCGACATAAAAATGGGCAAATTTCCCAGTGGATCCATAATCAGGATCAATAAAACTGCCGCAGAAAGGATTTCGCTCATGACCTTGTTCCCTGATAATTGCCTTTATTCCCTCTTCGATTGCGCAGAGGCATTGACGGCAGAATAAGTTGCTTTACTGATTAATTAACAATCATTGAATATTTTCACTTGCGACTTTGGCTGCATTTTGTAATGTGAGGGATGCCCCATTCTCCGGAAGGGAAAGAGGGTCAGCACAACAGCACACATCTCTGCAGGAAAACACGCTATGAAAAATGTTGGTTTTATCGGCTGGCGCGGTATGGTCGGCTCTGTACTCATGCAGCGCATGGTAGAAGAGCGCGATTTCGACGCTATCCGCCCGGTTTTCTTCTCGACCTCGCAGTTCGGCCAGGACGCGCCCGCGTTCGGCACCGGCACCGCTGGAAAGCTCCAGGATGCCTTCGATCTGGAGGCGCTGAAGGCGCTCGACATTATTGTCACCTGCCAGGGCGGCGATTATACCAACGAAATCTATCCAAAGCTGCGTGAAAGCGGCTGGCAGGGCTACTGGATTGACGCTGCCTCGTCGCTGCGCATGAAGGATGATGCAATCATTATTCTCGACCCGGTCAACCAGGACGTGATTACCCGCGGCCTGAACAGCGGCGTGAAAACCTTTGTCGGCGGCAACTGCACCGTCAGCCTGATGCTGATGTCACTGGGCGGCCTGTTTGCCAATGACCTGGTGGAGTGGGTATCGGTCGCCACTTATCAGGCGGCCTCCGGCGGCGGCGCCCGCCATATGCGCGAGCTGCTCAACCAGATGGGCCAGCTGCACAACTACGTGGCTGACGAGCTGGCGAACCCGGCTTCCGCCATCCTGGATATCGAACGTAAAGTCACCCAGCTCTCCCGCAGCGGCGATCTGCCGGTGGACAACTTCGGCGTGCCGCTGGCCGGCAGCCTGATCCCGTGGATTGATAAGCAGCTCGATAACGGCCAGAGCCGCGAAGAGTGGAAAGGCCAGGCAGAGACCAACAAGATTCTGGCGACGCAGAGCACCATCCCGGTGGACGGGCTGTGCGTGCGCGTCGGCGCCCTGCGCTGCCACAGCCAGGCCTTCACGCTCAAGCTGAAGAAAGATGTGTCGATTCCGACCGTTGAGGCGATGCTGGCGGCCCACAACCCGTGGGCGAAGGTGGTGCCAAACGATCGCGAGGTGACCATGCGCGAGCTGACGCCGGCGGCGGTCACCGGCACGCTGACCACGCCGGTCGGGCGGCTGCGCAAGCTGAACATGGGGCCGGAGTATCTCTCGGCCTTCACCGTCGGCGACCAGCTGCTGTGGGGCGCCGCCGAGCCGCTACGCCGGATGTTGCGGCAGCTTGCATAGGTAAGAAATTGCAAAAAGGGGTGATGCGTCACCCCTTTTTTGTGCCCGTAAGTTATACGTAGAACAAAGCATATTGGCGTACTCCTGATTTTTTCCGGGGGAAAGAAACAGGTTAGCTATGCTTAAGGAAGAGAGGTTTTCCCGACGCGTGGAATGGTGCACAGGAAGCGCACACCGTACTGCGCTATTGAGTGATAAAAGCCGTTAGGGACAAATGAAACAGCGGCACCTAAAAACAGGATGAATAGCATGTCAGATCGTGTTGACAGAGACGTTATTAATGCGCTGATTGCGGGCCACTTTGCGGACCCCTTCGCCGTGCTGGGGATGCACCGTACTGACGCCGGGCTTGAGGTTCGCGCGCTGCTGCCTGATGCCACCGAGGTGTGGGTTATCGAGCCTAAAACCGGGCGTAAGGTGGGCAAGCTGGAGTGCCTGGATTCGCGCGGCTTCTTCAGCGGCGTGATGCCGCGGCGTAAAAATCCCTTCCGCTACCAGCTGGCCGTCGTCTGGCACGGCCAGCAGAACCTGATCGACGATCCCTACCGCTTCGGCCCGGTGCTGCAGGAGATGGACGCCTGGCTGCTCTCGGAGGGGACGCACCTTCGCCCCTACGAGCGCCTGGGCGCGCATGCCGATACCGTGGACGGCGTCACCGGAACGCGTTTCTGCGTCTGGGCGCCGAATGCCCGCCGGGTGTCGGTCGTCGGGCAGTTTAACTACTGGGACGGCCGCCGCCATCCGATGCGCCTGCGGGCGGACGCCGGTATCTGGGAGCTGTTTGTGCCGGGCGCCCACAACGGGCAGCTGTATAAATTCGAGCTGATCGATGCTCACGGCCAGCTGCGTATCAAGTCCGATCCCTACGCCTTCGAGGCCCAGATGCGCCCGGAGACCGCGTCGATGATCTGCGGCCTGCCGCCGAAAATCGCGCAGCCCGAATCGCGCAAAGCGGCCAACCGCTTTGATGCGCCCATCGCCATCTACGAAGTGCACCTCGGCTCCTGGCGCCGCCATACCGACAACAATTTCTGGCTCAGCTACCGCGAGCTTGCCGATCAGCTGGTGCCCTACGCGAAGTGGATGGGCTTTACCCATCTGGAGCTGCTGCCGATCAATGAGCATCCCTTCGACGGCAGCTGGGGCTATCAGCCCACCGGCCTCTATGCGCCGACCCGCCGCTTCGGCACCCGCGACGATTTCCGCTACTTTATCGACGCCGCCCACGCCGCCGGGCTCAGCGTGATCCTCGACTGGGTGCCCGGCCATTTCCCGTCGGATGATTTCGGCCTCGCGAAGTTTGACGGCACTGAGCTGTACGAGCACAGCGATCCGCGCGAAGGCTACCATCAGGACTGGAATACCCTGATTTACAACTACGGCCGCCGCGAGGTGCAGAACTACCTGGTAGGCAACGCCCTGTACTGGATCGAGCGCTTCGGCATCGATGCCCTGCGGGTGGATGCCGTGGCGTCGATGATCTTCCGCGATTACAGCCGCAAGGCCGGGGAGTGGATCCCCAATCAGCACGGCGGGCGCGAAAACCTCGAAGCCATTGAGTTTCTGCGTAATACCAACCGCATTCTCGGCGAGCAGGTGCCGGGCGCGGTCAGCATGGCGGAAGAGTCCACTGATTTTGCCGGCGTCACCCGTCCGCAGGAGACGGGCGGCCTTGGCTTCTGGTACAAGTGGAATCTGGGCTGGATGCACGACACTCTCGACTACATGAAGCTCGATCCAATTTATCGTCAGTATCATCACGATAAGCTGACCTTCGGGATGCTTTACAACTACACCGAGAACTTCGTCCTGCCGCTCTCCCATGATGAAGTCGTTCACGGCAAAAAATCGATTCTCGACCGCATGCCGGGCGATGCCTGGCAGAAGTTCGCCAACCTGCGCGCCTACTACGGCTGGCTGTACGCTTTCCCCGGCAAGAAGCTGCTGTTTATGGGCAACGAGTTTGCCCAGGGCCGCGAGTGGAACCACGACGTCAGCCTGGACTGGCATCTGCTGGAGGGCGGCGACAACTGGCACCACGGCGTGCAGCGCCTGGTGCGCGACCTTAACCTGACCTATCGCCACCACAAGGCGATGCACGAGCTGGATTACGATCCCTACGGCTTTGAGTGGCTGGTGGTGGACGACCACGCGCGGTCGGTCTTTGTGTTCGTGCGCCGCGACAGCGAAGGCAATGAAATCATCGTCGCCAGCAACTTTACCCCGGTGCCGCGCCACGATTACCGCTTCGGCGTCAATCAGCCGGGTCGCTGGCGCGAAATCGTCAACACCGACTCGATGCACTACCACGGCAGCAACGCCGGCAACGGCGGCGGCGTGCACAGCGATGCGATTGCCAGCCACGGCCGCCCCGACTCGCTGTCGATCACGCTGCCGCCGCTTTCCACTATCTGGCTGGTTCGGGAGGGGGAATGAGTCATCTGCAGGTGGGTAGCCCGGCGCCGCTCGGCGCCACGCCGGATGCGAAAGGCGTCAACTTTACGCTCTACTCGGTGCACGCCGAGCGCGTCGAACTGTGCACCTTTGATGAGCAGGGCAACGAGCATCGGGAGGATCTTCCCGCGCGCACCGGCGACGTCTGGCACGGCTACCTGCCCGGCGCCAGGCCGGGGCTACGCTACGGCTTTCGCGTTCACGGTCCCTGGGCGCCGCAGCAGGGGCACCGCTTCAATCCGGCCAAGCTGCTGCTGGATCCGTGCGCCTACCGCGTCGACGGCGACCCCGAGGATTCGCCGCTGCTGCACGGCGGTCTGGACGCGCCAGACGGGCGCGACAGCGCCCCTGTCGCGCCGCGCTCGGTGGTGGTCGACCTGCGCTACGACTGGCAGGACGATGCCCCGCCGCGCACGCCCTGGGGCAAGACGGTTATCTACGAACCGCACGTGAAAGGGCTGACGGTGCTGCATCCCGGCATTCCGCAGGCGGAGGCGGGCACCTATAAGGGGCTGGCCCATCCGCTGACCATTTCCTACCTGAAAAAGCTCGGCATCACCGCGCTGGAGCTGCTGCCGGTGGCCCACTTCGCCAGCGAGCCGCGCCTGCTGCGCCTGGGGTTGACCAACTACTGGGGCTACAACCCGCTGGCGCTGTTCGCCGTCGATCCGCGCTACGCCAGCGCGCCGGAAAAAGCGCTCAACGAGTTTCGCGATGCGGTGAAGGCGCTGCACAAGGCGGGCATTGAGGTCATTCTCGATATCGTGCTCAATCACAGCGCGGAAGTGGACCTCGAGGGGCCGACCTTCTCCCTGCGCGGAATTGATAACCGCAGCTATTATTGGTTGATGGAAGACGGGGATTACCACAACTGGACCGGCTGCGGAAACACCCTCAACCTCAGCACGCCGGGCGTGGTGGAGTATGCCCTGCAGTGCCTGCGCTTCTGGGTGCAGGAGTGCCACGTGGACGGTTTCCGCTTCGACCTGGCGACGGTCATGGGGCGCACGCCGCACTACCGCCAGGATGCGCCGCTGTTTGAGGCGATTAAAAACGATCCGCTGCTTTCGGCTGTGAAGCTTATCGCCGAGCCGTGGGACATCGGCGAGGGGGGCTATCAGGTGGGCAATTTCCCGCCGCCGTTCGCCGAGTGGAACGACCACTTTCGCGACGCCACGCGCCGCTTCTGGCTGCAGCGAAATCTCTCTCTGGGCGAGTTTGCCAGCCGGTTTGCCGCCTCCAGCGACGTGTTTGCCGGCAGCGGTCGCCCGCCCTCGGCCTCGGTAAACCTGGTCACGGCACACGACGGATTTACCCTGCGCGACTGCGTCTGCTTCAATCAGAAGCACAACGAGGCGAACGGGGAGGAAAACCGCGACGGTACTAACAACAACCATAGCTGTAACCATGGTATAGAGGGACTGGAGGGATCGCTCGACGTTATCGAGCGCCGCCGCGCCAGCGTTCACGCGCTGCTGGTCTCGCTGCTGCTGTCGCAGGGGACACCGATGCTGCTGGCGGGCGATGAACACGGCCACAGCCAGCACGGTAACAACAATGCCTACTGCCAGGACAACGCGCTGACCTGGCTGGACTGGGAGAAGGCCAATGCGGGTCTGGCGGCATTCACCGCCGCGCTGCTGCATCTGCGCCAGCAGATCCCCGCGCTGACCGAAGACCGCTGGTGGCAGGAGGGAGACGGGCGCGTCCGCTGGCTCAACAAAGATGCGCAGCCGCTCGCCGCCGAAGAGTGGCAGCACGGCATTCCGCGTATGCAGATCCTGCTCTCCGACCGCTGGCTTATTACGCTCAATGCATCACAAGAAGTCACAACTGTAACCCTACCGCCAGGGGAGTGGCACGCCATTCCCCCTTTCGCCGGAGAGGATAATCCGGTCATCCTGACAAACTGGCACGGGCCCGCGCACGGGGTGTGCGTATTCAAAAAGGTCATAAGGAGTTAATCATGGTTAGGCTTGAAAAGAACGATCCTCTGATGCTGGCCCGCCAGCTGCCGATCAAATCCGTGGCGCTGATCCTCGCCGGCGGCCGCGGCACCCGCCTGAAAGATTTGACCATTACCCGTGCGAAACCCGCCGTGCACTTCGGCGGTAAGTTCCGCATCATTGATTTTGCGCTGTCCAACTGTATTAACTCAGGCATTCGCCGCATCGGCGTGATTACTCAGTACCAGTCCCACACGCTGGTGCAGCACATCCAGCGCGGCTGGTCCTTCTTCAGCGAAGAGATGAATGAGTTTGTCGACCTGCTGCCCGCCCAGCAGCGCGTCGGCGGCGAGAGCTGGTATCGCGGCACGGCCGATGCGGTGACCCAGAACCTGGATATTATCCGCCGCTACCGGGCGGAATATATCGTGATCCTCGCGGGTGACCACATATACAAGCAGGACTACTCGCGGATGCTTATCGATCACGTCGAAAAAGGGGCGCGCTGCACCGTGGCCTGTATGCCGGTGCCCGTTGCTGAGGCAACCGCCTTCGGCGTGATGGCGGTCGATGCCGATGAAAAGATTATCGAGTTTGTCGAAAAGCCGGCCAATCCGCCGACCATGCCCGGCGACGATACGAAGTCGCTTGCCAGCATGGGGATCTATATTTTTGACGCCGAATATCTTTATGGTCTGCTGCAGGATGATGACGCCAACGCGCTCTCCAGCCACGACTTCGGTAAAGATATTATTCCGCGCATCGTCGAAGCTGGCATGGCCTATGCACATCCTTTCCCGCTCTCCTGCGTGCAGTCCGATCCGCAGTCCGAGCCCTACTGGCGCGATGTCGGTACGCTGGAGGCGTACTGGAAGGCCAACCTCGATCTGGCCTCGGTGACGCCGGAGCTGGATATGTACGATCAGAACTGGCCTATCCGCACCCACATGGAGTCGCTGCCGCCGGCGAAGTTTGTGCAGGACCGGTCGGGCAGTCACGGTATGACCCTGAATTCGCTGGTTTCCGGCGGCTGCATTATCTCCGGATCCGTCGTTGTACAATCCGTGCTCTTTCCGCGCGTGCGGGTGAATTCGTTTAGTAACATCGATTCGGCGGTGTTATTACCGGATGTATGGGTCGGGCGATCTTGTCGCCTGCGCCGCTGCGTTATCGACCGCGCCTGCGTCATTCCTGAAGGCATGGTCATCGGGGAGAATGCGGAAGAGGACGCTCGCCGTTTCTACCGCTCTGAGGAAGGTATTGTGCTGGTGACGCGCGACATGCTGCGCAAGCTGCAGGGCTGACAGGAGCAAGAATGCAGGTCTTACACGTATGTTCAGAGATGTTCCCGCTGCTTAAAACCGGCGGTCTGGCGGATGTGATTGGCGCACTGCCGGCGGCGCAAATTGCCGACGGCACCGATACGCGCGTGCTGCTGCCGGGATTCCCCGATATCCGGCGCGGCATTCCCGATGCGCAGGTGGTGACGCGTCGCGATACTTTTGCCGGGCGGATCACGCTGCTTTTCGGCCGCTTCAACGGCGTGGGAGTCTATATCATTGATGCTCCGCATCTTTACGATCGCCCCGGCAGCCCTTATCACGATACCAATCAGTATGCCTATACTGATAACGTGCTGCGCTTTGCGTTGCTCGGCTGGACCGGCTGCGAAATGGCCTGCGGGCTGGACCCGTTCTGGCGCCCGGAGATCGTTCACGCCCACGACTGGCACGCCGGGCTGGCGCCTGCCTACCTGGCGGCGCGCGGGCGTCCGGCAAAATCGGTATTTACGGTACATAATCTGGCCTACCAGGGGATGTTTTACGCCCACCATATGCAGGAGATTGACCTGCCGTGGTCGTTCTACAACATGCACGGACTGGAGTTTAACGGCCAGATATCGTTCCTTAAGGCGGGCCTCTACTACGCCGATCATATTACGGCGGTGAGCCCCACCTACGCCCGGGAGATCACCGAGCCGCAGTTTGCCTACGGCATGGAAGGACTGCTGCGCCAGCGTCAGCTGGAAGGTCGCCTGTCGGGCATTCTTAACGGCGTGGATGACAAGATCTGGAGCCCCGAGCACGACCTGCTGCTGGCGGCGCGCTATGACCGCGACACGCTGGAAGAGAAGGCCGAGAACAAGCGCCAGCTGCAGGTGGCAATGGGGCTTAAGGTGAATGATAAGGTGCCGCTGTTTGCGGTGGTCAGCCGCCTGACCAGCCAGAAAGGGCTGGATCTGGTGCTGGAGGCGCTGCCGGGCCTGCTGGAGCAGGGCGGCCAGCTGGCGCTGCTTGGCGCCGGCGATCCGGTGCTGCAGGAGGGTTTCCTCGCCGCCGCCGCCGAGCATCCGGGGCAGGTTGGAGTACAGATCGGCTATCACGAGGCGTTCTCCCACCGCATCATGGGCGGGGCGGACGTGATTCTGGTGCCGAGCCGCTTTGAACCCTGCGGCTTAACGCAGCTTTACGGGCTGAAGTACGGCACCCTGCCGCTGGTGCGGCGCACCGGCGGGCTGGCGGATACGGTGTCGGACAGCTCGCTGGAGAACCTGGCAGACGGCATCGCCAGCGGTTTCGTGTTTGAAGACAGTAATGCCTGGTCGCTGCTGAGGGCGATCCGGCGTGCTTTCGTGTTGTGGTCGCGCCCGTCGCTCTGGCGCTACGTTCAGCGCCAGGCGATGAGCATGGATTTTAGCTGGCAAGTTGCGGCGCACTCTTACCGCGAACTTTATCAACGCTTGATGTAATCACAGGGCCCTTTCTATGAATGCACCGTTTACCTATTCATCGCCGACGCTGAGCGTTGAGGCACTTAAACACTCCATTGCCTACAAGCTGATGTTCACGCTCGGCCGCGATCCGGCTATCGCCAACAAGCACGAGTGGCTCAACGCCACGCTGTTTGCGGTACGCGACCGGCTGGTGGAGCGCTGGCTACGCTCCAACCGCGCTCAGCTCTCCCAGGAGGTCCGCCAGGTCTACTACCTGTCGATGGAATTTCTGATCGGCCGCACCCTTTCCAATGCGATGTTGTCGCTGGGCATCTATGACGACGTAAAAAGCGCGCTGGAAGGGATGGGGATGGATCTCGAAGAGCTTATCGATGAAGAGAACGATCCGGGGCTGGGCAACGGCGGCCTCGGGCGGCTGGCGGCCTGCTTCCTCGACTCGCTGGCCACTCTCGGCCTGCCGGGGCGCGGCTACGGCATCCGCTATGACTACGGCATGTTTAAGCAGAACATCGTCGACGGCCGCCAGAAAGAGTCGCCGGACTACTGGCTGGAGTACGGCAACCCCTGGGAGTTTGAGCGCCACAATACCCGCTATAAGGTGCGCTTCGGCGGCCGCCTCCAGCAGGAAGGCAAGAACAGCCGCTGGGTGGAGGCCGAAGAGATCATCGCCGAAGCCTACGACCAGATTATCCCCGGCTTTGATACCGATGCTACCAACACGCTGCGGCTGTGGAGCGCGCAGGCGAGCAGCGAGATTAACCTCGGCAAATTTAACCAGGGCGACTACTTCGCCGCCGTAGAGGATAAGAACCACTCGGAGAACGTCTCCCGGGTGCTTTATCCCGATGATTCCACCGCCTCCGGGCGCGAGCTGCGCCTGCGGCAGGAGTATTTCCTCGTCTCCGCGACGGTGCAGGATATTCTGCACCGCCACTACCTGCTGCATAAGACTTACGCCAACCTGGCGGACAAGGTGGCGATCCACCTTAACGATACCCATCCGGTGCTGTCTATCCCCGAGCTGATGCGGGTGCTTATCGATGAACACCGCTTCAGCTGGGATGATGCCTTCGAGGTGACCTGTCAGGTCTTCTCCTACACCAACCACACGCTGATGAGCGAGGCGCTGGAGACATGGCCGGTGGACATGCTCGGCAAGATCCTGCCGCGCCATCTGCAGATCATCTTTGAAATCAACGACTACTTCCTGAAAACTCTGCAGGAGCAGTATCCCGATGATGCCGGGCTGGTCAGCCGCTGTTCCATCATTGACGAATCCAACGGCCGCCGGGTGCGTATGGCCTGGCTGGCGGTGGTGGTGAGCCACAAGGTCAACGGGGTGTCAGAGCTGCACTCGAACCTGATGGTGCAGTCGCTGTTTGCCGACTTCGCCAAAGTCTTCCCGATGCGCTTCCTTAACGTCACCAACGGCGTCACGCCGCGCCGCTGGCTGGCGCTGGCGAACCCGCCGCTCTCTGAGGTGCTGGATGAAAACATCGGCCGCACCTGGCGTACCGACCTGAGCCAGCTGGCAGAATTGGCGCAGCACATCGATTTTCCGGCGGTGAACCAGGCGGTGCAGCGGGCCAAGCTTGAGAATAAAAAGCGGCTTGCGGACTACATTGCCCAGCAGCTCGGGGTGGTGGTCAACCCGAAATCGCTGTTTGACGTGCAGATCAAGCGCATCCACGAGTACAAGCGCCAGCTGATGAACGTCCTGCACGTCATCACCCGCTACAACCGCATTAAAGACGATCCGGACGCCGAGTGGGTGCCGCGCGTCAATATCTTCGCCGGCAAGGCCGCGTCGGCCTACTACATGGCCAAGCACATCATTCACCTGATCAATGACGTGGCGAAGGTGGTGAATAACGATCCGCAGATCGGCGATAAGCTGAAGGTGGTGTTTATTCCCAACTACAGCGTCAGCCTGGCGCAGACCATCATTCCGGCGGCGGATCTCTCGGAGCAGATCTCGCTGGCGGGCACCGAGGCCTCCGGCACCAGCAACATGAAGTTTGCCCTCAACGGCGCCCTGACCATCGGCACCCTGGACGGCGCGAATGTTGAAATGAGCGAGCACGTCGGTCTTGAGAATATCTTTATCTTCGGCAACACGGCGGAAGAGGTTGAGGCGCTGCGGGCGAAGGGCTACAAGCCGCGCGAGTTCTACGAGCAGGACGAGGAGCTGCACCGGACGCTGACCCAGATAGGCAGCGGCCTGTTCAGCCCGGAGGAGCCGGGGCGCTATCGCGATCTGGTGGATTCGCTGATTAACTTCGGCGATCACTATCAGGTGCTGGCGGACTACCGCAGCTACGTGGACTGCCAGGATAAGGTGGACGAACTTTATCTCTGTCCGGAGGACTGGACCCATAAGGCGATGATCAATATTGCCAATATGGGCAACTTCTCCTCTGACCGGACCATTGAGGAGTATGCCAAAAAGATCTGGCATATCGATCCGGTGAGGCTGTAAAACAAACAGGCCGGGCAATCGCCCGGCCTGCTGCTATTTAGCGTCCCGCTCCCGGGCAATGGCGCGGTAGCCGATGTCGCTGCGGCTGAAGCTGCCCTCCCAGTGAATATCCTTCATCAGCGCATAGGCGCGCTGCTGGGCCTCGGCCACGGTATCGCCGAGCGCCGTTACGCACAGCACGCGTCCGCCGCTGGTCAGCACGCGTTCGTCGTCCGACAGCGTGGTCCCCGCCTGAAACACTTTACCGTCCGCCACTTCTTCCAGCGGCAGGCCGTGGATCTCATCGCCGGTGCGGTAGCTGCCGGGATAGCCGCCGGCGGCCATCACCACGCCAAGCGATGCGCGCGGATCCCAGCGGGAGGTCTGCGTGTCCAGCTTGCCTTCGCAGGCCGCCAGGCACAGCTCCACCAGATCCGATTGCATGCGCAGCATGATCGGCTGGGTTTCCGGATCGCCGAAGCGGCAGTTGAATTCGATAACCTTCGGGTTGCCCTGCTTGTCGATCATCAGGCCCGCATAGAGGAAGCCGGTGTAGGTATTGCCCTCGGCCGCCATGCCGCGCACGGTTGGCCAGATGATGTGGTCCATGGTGCGCTGGTGGACTTCATCCGTCACTACCGGCGCCGGGGAGTAGGCGCCCATGCCGCCGGTATTCAGCCCGCTGTCGCCGTCGCCGACGCGCTTATGATCCTGGCTGGTGGCCATCGGCAGCACGTTTTCGCCGTCAACCATCACGATAAAGCTGGCCTCTTCGCCGTCGAGGAACTCCTCGATGACGATGCGGTGGCCCGCGTCGCCGAAGGCGTTGCCCGCCAGCATATCCTGTACGGCGGCTTCGGCCTCTTCCAGGGTCATCGCCACGATCACGCCTTTGCCGGCGGCCAGCCCGTCGGCTTTAATGACGATCGGCGCGCCTTTCTCACGCAGGTAAGCCAGCGCGGGCTCCACCTCGGTGAAGTTCTGATATTCCGCCGTCGGGATCTTGTGGCGGGCCAGAAAGTCTTTGGTAAACGCTTTCGAGCCTTCCAGCTGGGCGGCGCCTTTGGTGGGGCCGAAAATGGTCAGGCCCGCCTCGCGGAAGGCGTCAACCACGCCGATCACCAGCGGCGCTTCCGGGCCAACGATGGTCAGATCGATCTTTTCACTCTGCGCGAAGTTGAGCAGGGCGGCGATGTCGGTGACGGCGATATTGACGTTCTGCAGCGCCGGCTCCATCGCGGTTCCCGCGTTGCCCGGGGCGACAAAGACGGTTTCAACCAGAGGCGACTGTACCGCTTTCCAGGCCAGGGCGTGCTCGCGGCCGCCGTTGCCGATGACTAACACTTTCATTTTCTGCTCCATTAGTGGCGGAAGTGGCGCATGTCGGTGAAGATCATCGCGATGCCGTGCTCGTCGGCGGCGGCAATCACTTCTTCATCGCGAATCGAGCCGCCCGGCTGGATAACGCAGGTGATGCCCACGTCGGCCGCGGCGTCGATGCCGTCGCGGAACGGGAAGAAGGCGTCGGAGGCCATCGCGGAGCCTTTCACTTCCAGGCCCTCATCGCCGGCCTTGATACCGGCAATTTTCGCCGAGTAGACGCGGCTCATCTGGCCGGCGCCGATGCCGATGGTCATTTTATCTTTGGCGTAGACGATGGCATTGGACTTGACGAATTTGGCCACTTTCCAGCAGAACAGCGCGTCGCGCAGCTCCTCTTCCGACGGCTGGCGCTTCGTCACCACCCGCAGGTCGGCTTCCGTCACCATACCGAGATCCCGGTCCTGTACCAGAAGACCGCCGTTAACGCGCTTGACGTCGAGGCCCGGTACGCGCTCCGCCCACTGGCCGCAGATCAGCACGCGGACGTTCTGCTTGCTGGCAGTGATTTTCAGCGCCTCTTCAGAGGCGGAAGGGGCAATAATCACTTCAACAAACTGGCGGGAGACGATGGCCTGGGCGGTTTCGGCATCCAGCTCGCGGTTAAAAGCAATGATGCCGCCGAAGGCGGACGTCGGATCGGTTTTGTAGGCGCGGTCATAGGCATCGAGAATTGAGGTGCTGACCGCCACGCCGCACGGGTTAGCGTGCTTGACGATAACGCAGGCCGGTTCGCTGAATTCCTTCACGCACTCCAGCGCCGCGTCGGTATCGGCAATGTTGTTGTAGGAGAGCGCTTTACCCTGCACCTGCTGCGCGGTAGCGACGGAGGCTTCCTTAACGTCCTCTTCTATATAGAAGGCGGCCTGCTGGTGGCTGTTCTCACCGTAGCGCATATCCTGCTTCTTAATAAAGTTGAGGTTGAGCGTGCGCGGGAAGCGGCCGGCAGGCTCTTTTGACTCACCGTGATAGGCGGGAACCAGGCTGCCGAAGTAGTTGGCAATCATGCTGTCGTAGGCGGCGGTGTGTTCGAAGGCCTTAATGGCGAGGTCGAAGCGGGTTGCCAGGGTTAGCGAGTTATTGCCGGCGTCCATCTCTTTGATAATGGCGTCGTAGTCGCTGCTCTTCACTACGATGGCGACGTCCTTATGGTTCTTGGCCGCGGAGCGCACCATGGTCGGGCCGCCAATATCGATATTCTCCACCGCGTCCTCAAGCGTGCAGCCTTCGCGGGCGACGGTCTGGGCGAACGGATAGAGGTTAACGACCACCATGTCGATAGGCGCGATGCCGTGCTGCTGCATAATGCCGTCGTCCTGGCCGCGGCGGCCGAGGATCCCGCCGTGTACTTTCGGGTGCAGAGTTTTTACGCGCCCGTCCATCATCTCCGGAAAGCCGGTGTAGTCGGAGACTTCGGTCACCGGCAGACCTTTCTCTGCCAGCAGGCGGGCCGTGCCGCCGGTAGAGAGTAGCTCAACGCCGCGTGCGGAAAGCGCCTGCGCGAATTCGACGATACCGGCCTTATCAGAGACGCTGAGAAGGGCGCGGCGGACTGGACGAGGTTGTTGCATGGTAATAAATCCCCAGGATTTGAACATTACAGAGAGCGTTAGCTGAATTTTTCGCAAAAAACTCAGCTAAAGCCCCTGGCAGGGCATCCTCATTTTGCGGGGGGTATTGTAACGAAAACGTTTGCGCATCGCTCATGAAATTTCACCTTTTCACTGCATTGTGGATAACTCTGTGTGTAAAAGGGTATAAGGCGGGGTTTTGCTGGGGAATGCAGCAGTCAGTCATTTTTCTGCAAATTATCTATTGCGGCCTGCGGAGAACTCCCTATAATGCGCCTCCATCGACACGGCGGATGTGAATCACTTCACACAAACAGCCGGTTCGGTTGAAGAGAAAAGCTCTGAAAAAAGGGTTGACTCTGAAAGAGGAAAGCGTAATATACGCCACCTCGCGAC
>OJYH01000061.1_pt1 | contig 74250 bp, 75 predicted proteins | sample 1600921 | NCBI WGS metagenome assembly OJYH01 (sample SAMN04436912, study PRJEB24849) | human gut metagenome | biome: human gut; feature: NICU; material: stool | host: Homo sapiens | place: USA: Saint Louis, MO | collected 2012-05-10
AAGGGAAAATACCTGACCGGCTCGGAGCTGAAGTCGATGGTGTTTGCCATCACCCAGGATTTTGAGCGCAGCGTGCCGGTGGAGGCGCGGCTCTATCAGCTGAGTCAGACGCCGGCGGGAGAGCCGCTGCCCGCCGCGCAGGTAGCGCAGACGGACTTGTACCTGAATCAACTGCTGAACCGCTATGCGCTGATAAGGCTGCGGACAGAGGCGCAATAAAATATCCGGGTAAAAAGCGTGCTTTTTTACCCGTATTTATCCGGAATAAGGGAGGGATCGCTCCCGGCAGCGCCGCTGCCGGGAAATATTATTACGGCTGAACCGGCGCCATTGGCGGCACCGTTGGCGCAGGCTGCGGCACCACCGGCGCGGCCTGCGGCTGGACCGGCGCCGGCGTCAGCAGATCCGGTACGCCAAACATGCCGACAAACTGCTCCAGCGGCATCTTCTGGCCGTTGAGCGTCACCTGACCGTTGGCGTACTGCAGGCTGGTCTGGATGCTGTTGTCCTGCACGGTAGTAATGCGGAACATCTGTCCCATCGCCGCCAGACCCTTCACCTGCTGGTCGGCGAGCTTGGCCGCGTCGGCCTGCTGATAGCCCTCGATGCGTGCGACCTGGGTCATCAGCTCTGTGGCCATCTCCATCGGAATGGTCAGCTTGCTGTCCAGCGACTTCACGCTGCTGTCCACTTCTCCGGCGATGGTCTGCGCTGGCGCCGCCTGGGTCGGATCTTTCAGGGCCAGGTTCAGGTTGAAGGTTGATTCCCCTTTCGCATTTTTCCAGCTCAGCGGTGCGATAGTGATGACCGGCTCGCCCTTCATCACCAGCGGCAGGGCGTTGAAGAACGCATCGGTGACCGCCTGCTGGTACAGCTCGGGGTTCTGCATAATTTCCGGCTGGTTGAGCAGGGCCTGCACCTGGCCGTTGTACTGCTGGCTGAATTTGTGCCAGCCTTCGCCGTCGATGTTATTCACCTTCAGCGCCAGCTTGCCGCTGCCCATGTCGGTGCCCTGCAGCTTAAGACTCTCCAGGGTGTAGTCGAGACTGCTATTGATGGTTTTGCCGTCTTTCGACAAATCGGCTTTACCGTCGAGGGCCATATTGTCGAGCACCGCCAGCTCTTTGCCCTCAATCGCCACCGCCAGCTTATCCAGCGTCAGCTTCTGGCTGCCGATGCGCTCGTCGAAGCTGGTCAGCGTGCTTTCGCCGTCCGCCTTCAGGTTATTAAAGGTGAACTGGACCTTCTGTCCGTATTCGTTGACCACGTTAAGCAGACCGTCTTTGGCGCCGCCGGAGAGCGACAGGGCGTTGCCGTCTTTATCGGCATCCAGCGTAAATTCGCCGCCGCTGAAGGCAATCTTATCGTCGCCGCTCTCATAGCTCAGCGGGTTGAGCAGAATATCCGAGCTGGTAGCCCCGGAGTAGCCGATGCGGGTGGTTATCTCAAACGGCGATTTGTCTTTTGCCAGGGCGAAAAGCTGTTTGCTCAGATCGCTCTTCTCAAGCGTAGAGTCGACCACCGCCATGGCGGGGATCAGGCTGAATTTCTTCAGCGGGAAGGGGCCGTGATAGACGGTTTCATTCAGCACCACCGACTGCCCCGGCTTGAGCCAGCTGTTTTCTGCGCCGTCCGCGGGTTTTGCCACTATCTGCAGGTGGCTGCTGAACACGCCGCGCTGATAGTTCTGCCAGGCGATCTGCAGACCCGCCCCGGAGGCATCCTGCGCCAGCCCGGCATTGGCCTGGGCGATGATATCCGCCAGCCGTTTTTCAATCTGCTTTCCGGTGTACCAGGCCCCGCCGGTCCACACGGCGCCGAGGGCTACGATTATTCCTGCTGCTACCAGCGTCTTTTTCATCTCGATTATCCCTAAATAAAAACGGGCGGAATCATCCGCCCGTGGGGTGTCAGGCTGCGTAACAGCTTAACAAGCCTGATTTAAAACGCCAGCGGCGCTTACAGCTTATTGAAGACGCGCGCCACGCGGCCGGTACCGCTCAGCGCAACCGGCGACTCATTGGCAGCGATGAAGGCGGACTCGCCGGGATTGAGCGTCAGCGTCTCTTCGCCCTTGCGGATCGTCGCTTCGCCGTCGACGCAGAACAGGATAGCGGCGCTCTGCTGCGCCACTTCGCGGGCGTCGGCGGTGAGCTCATGCAGGGCAAAAGCAAAGTCGTCCACCGGGATCGGGAAGTCCAGCTCGCTGCCGTGCTGCTGCGGCTGGGTCAGCAGTTCGGCCGCAGGTTTTGGCACAAACTTCACGTTGGCGACCAGCTCCGGAATATCGATATATTTCGGCGTCAGGCCGGCGCGCAGCACGTTGTCGGAGTTGGCCATCACCTCCAGCGCCACGCCCTGCAGATAGGCGTGCGGGGTTTCGGCAAACAGGAACATCGCCTCGCCGGGGTTAAGCTTCACCACGTTAAGCAGCAGCGGCGAGAACAGGCCGCTGTCGTCCGGGTAGAAAGTAGCGATAAAGCGAATGGTGTCCCACGGTTCGCCGCGCTGACTTTCCAGCGCGGCGTTGAGGATAGCCAGCGCGCGGGCTTTCTCTTCACCCTGCATATTGAGCAGCCCGGCAAACAGCGCGCTCAGCGTACCGGCATCCGGCGTCTGCAGAAACTGGCCAATCGCCGGATGGGCGTCGGCCACCGGCTGCATCAGCGCGGCAATGTCGCTGAACTCGCGGAAGGCGTTCATCGCCAGGAACGGCGTCAGGGCGAAGACCAGCTCCGGCTTGTGGTTCGGATCTTTGTAGTTGCGCTCGGCGGCGTCCAGCGGAATGCCGGCGGCGTTCTCTTTGGCAAAGCCGATTTCTGACGCTTTCTTGTTCGGGTGCACCTGAATCGACAGCGGGTTATCGGCGCACAGCACTTTGAACAGGAAGGGCAATTCACCGAAGCGGGCGGCAACCTTGTCGCCGAGCAGCGCGGCTTTATCGGCGTCAATCACCTCGCGCAGCGGGCGCGGCTGGCCGCTGGCGTCCAGCACCTTAGAGCTGCTTTTCGGATGTGCGCCCATCCACAGCTCGGCCATCGGTTTATTCTCCGGATTGGCGATGCCGTAGAGGTCGGTCAGGGCGGTTTTGCTGCCCCAGGCGTAGTTTTGTACTGAGTTGATGAGTTTTTTCATTATAAGACCCTGTATACACCAGATTTTATCTGCGCTTATTAAACCAAGAATCCGCCGGGAAGTAACCTTCTCAAGGAAAAAGTCGTCCCAGTCTCAGTTTTTGTTAAAAAATTGTGTAGGATAAGTCGACTCGCTTTTAACAGGTCACAGTGAAAGTGGCCGTGAATACAATTAGTCAACGCTGTAAGTGAGAGAACAATGTCGAACAAACCCTTTGTCTATCAGGATCCTTTTCCGCTGAAAAAGGATGACACCGAGTACTACCTCCTCAGTAAAGAACACGTCTCCGTCGCCGAATTTGACGGCCAGCAGATCCTCAAAGTCGATCCCCAGGCCCTGACCCTGCTGGCGAAGCACGCCTTCCACGATGCCTCCTTTATGCTGCGCCCGGCGCACCAGCAGCAGGTGGCGGATATTCTCAACGACCCCGAGGCCAGCGAAAACGACAAGTACGTGGCGCTGCAGTTCCTGCGCAACTCCGATATCGCCGCGAAGGGCATTCTGCCGACCTGCCAGGACACCGGCACCGCGATCATCATGGGTAAAAAAGGCCAGAACGTCTGGACCGGCGGCGGCGACGAAGCCGCGCTGGCGCGCGGGGTGTATGAAACCTACGCCGAGGACAACCTGCGCTACTCGCAGAACGCGCCGCTGGACATGTACAAAGAGGTGAACACCGGCACCAACCTGCCGGCGCAGATCGATCTCTACAGCGTGGACGGCGATGAGTATAAGTTTCTGTGCATCGCCAAGGGCGGCGGTTCGGCGAACAAAACCTATCTGTACCAGGAAACCAAGGCGCTGATTACGCCGGCGAAGCTGAAAAACTACCTGGTGGAGAAGATGCGCACCCTGGGCACCGCCGCCTGCCCGCCGTACCATATCGCCTTCGTGATCGGCGGCACCTCGGCGGAAGCGACGCTGAAAACCGTTAAGCTGGCTTCCACCAAGTATTACGACGGCCTGCCCACCGAGGGCAACGAGCACGGGCAGGCGTTTCGCGACGTAAACCTCGAACGCGAACTGCTGGAAGAGGCCCGCAACCTCGGGCTCGGCGCGCAGTTCGGCGGCAAGTACTTCGCCCACGACGTGCGCGTGATCCGCATGCCGCGCCACGGCGCCTCCTGCCCGGTGGGCATGGGCGTCTCCTGCTCGGCGGACCGCAACATCAAGGGCAAGATCAACCGCGACGGCATCTGGCTGGAGAAGCTGGAGCACAATCCGGGCAAATACATTCCGGAAGCGCTGCGCAATGCGGGCGAGGGCGAAGCGGTGCGCATCGACCTCAACCGGCCGATGAAAGAGATCCTCGCTCAGCTCTCCGAGTACCCGGTCTCCACGCGCCTGTCGCTCAACGGCACCATTATCGTCGCCCGCGACATTGCCCACGCCAAACTCAAAGAGCGGATGGACAGCGGCGAGGGGCTGCCGCAGTACGTTAAAGATCACCCGATCTACTATGCCGGGCCGGCCAAAACGCCGGAAGGCTACGCGTCGGGATCGCTGGGGCCGACCACCGCCGGGCGCATGGACTCCTACGTCGATCAGCTGCAGTCTGAAGGCGGCAGCATGATCATGCTGGCGAAGGGCAACCGCAGCCAGCAGGTGACGGACGCCTGCCATAAGCACGGCGGCTTCTATCTGGGCAGCATCGGCGGCCCGGCGGCGGTTCTGGCCCAGGGCAGCATTCGCCAGCTCGAGCTGGTGGAATACCCGGAGCTGGGCATGGAGGCCATCTGGAAAATCGAGGTTGAAGACTTCCCGGCGTTTATCCTCGTGGATGACAAAGGCAACGACTTCTTCCAGCAGATTCAGGCCGGGCAGTGTTCGGCCTGCGTGAAGTAAGCAGTAATGCCCGGCGGTATCAGCGCCGGGCCTTTAAGAGCGCACAAAGCGCCATATGAGATGGTGAAAAAGAACAATACTTAGAGCCTATTCCAGTAGGCGTTTATGTCGCAGCCAGTTTAGCGTCGGCCAGCGCGGAGAAACCGGAGCGTACTGCGGTACGTGAGGATTATTCGCTGCGCTCACCCTTCGGGCCGCCCTGAAGGGCGTTCAAAATCCGGCGGATTTTGTTCGAGCACTGCCCGGCGCTTAAATGGCAACTAAATTAGCCTAATGGAATAGGCTCTTAATCCTGGCCGGCACCTGAGCAATGTCGCTAACTTCAATGTTCAAGGAGAAAGTAATGACCAGTATGCGCAGTGAAAACGATTCGATGGGCGCCATTGACGTCCCGGCAGACAAGCTCTGGGGCGCCCAGACCCAGCGGTCGCTGGAGCATTTTCGCATCTCGACGGAGAAAATGCCGACGGCGCTGATTGCCGCCCTGGCGCTGACCAAGCGGGCGGCGGCGAAGGTGAACCAGGACCTGAAACTGCTGTCGGCGGAAAAAGCCGGCGCCATCGTGGCCGCGGCCGACGAAGTGCTGGCGGGCAAGCATCCGGACGAGTTTCCGCTGGCCATTTGGCAGACCGGCTCCGGCACCCAGAGCAACATGAACATGAACGAAGTGCTGGCCAACCGCGCCAGCGAGCTGCTCGGCGGCGCGCGCGGAATGGAGCGCCTCGTTCACCCCAACGACGACGTTAACAAGAGCCAGAGCTCCAACGACGTTTTCCCCACGGCGATGCACGTCGCGGCGGTGATTGCCGTGCGCGAACAGCTGCTGCCCCAGCTCAACGTGCTGAAAAAGACCCTCAGCGACAAGTCCCGCGCCTTTGCCGATATCGTCAAAATCGGCCGCACCCATCTGCAGGACGCCACGCCCCTGACGCTCGGCCAGGAGATCTCCGGCTGGGTGGCGATGCTGGAGCACAACCTCAAGCACATCGAACACGCGCTGCCGCACCTGAGCGAGCTGGCCCTGGGCGGTACGGCGGTGGGCACCGGCCTCAACACGCATCCTGAGTACGCTAAACGCGTGGCCGATGAGCTGGCGGCCATCACCAGGCAGCCGTTCGCCACCGCGCCGAACAAGTTCGAAGCGCTGGCGACCTGCGATGCGCTGGTCCACGCCCACGGGGCGCTGAAGGGGCTGGCGGCGTCGCTGATGAAGATCGCCAACGACGTGCGCTGGCTGGCCTCCGGGCCGCGCTGCGGCATCGGCGAAATCAGCATTCCGGAAAACGAGCCGGGCAGTTCGATCATGCCGGGCAAGGTGAACCCGACCCAGTGCGAGGCGATGACCATGCTCTGCTGCCAGGTACTGGGCAACGACGTGGCGATTAACATGGGCGGCGCGTCGGGCAACTTCGAGCTGAACGTCTTCCGCCCGATGGTGATCCACAACTTCCTGCAGTCGGTGCGCCTGCTGGCGGACGGCATGGAGAGCTTTAACGAGCACTGCGCGGTGGGCATAGAGCCGAACCGGGAGCGCATCGATCGGCTGCTCAACGAGTCCCTGATGCTGGTGACCGCGCTCAATACCCACATCGGCTACGACAAGGCGGCGCAAATCGCCAAGCAGGCGCACAAGGAGGGGCTGACCCTCAAGGCCTCCGCCCTCAAGCTCGGCTATCTGACCGAGGCCGAGTTCGACGCCTGGGTGCGCCCGGAAGATATGGTCGGCAGCATGAAAGTGAATCGCTAGCGGGCCAGTTGCTTACTCGCCGGCGAGATCCGCGATCACTCGCTGGCGAGATATAAATGCAGCCGGGGGATCATCTCCCGCAGCGGCTGCGCCTCGGGCTTATAGCGGTGCCGGACGTTATCGGCATCGTAGTTCAGCAGTTCCCCGATATCCGGCACGCTAACCCCCTTGCTGCCGGTCATCAGCGCGATAAGCGGGCCGGGGCAGGCGTACTGCACCTGCTTCTGGCTGCCCGCGTACCACACCCGCGCGATCGGCTGGACCTTCACCGGCCGCTTAATTTTCAGCTTCGCCTTCTGCGGCAGGGCGGCAATATCCTGATACTCCCGCTCAAGCTTTGCCTGCCACTGTTCGCGGCTGAACGGCGGCACCGCCCTGGGCGACTTGAGGCTCTTCTCCAGCATCGCCAGCACCTCGTCGCGGGTCAGGTTCTTGATAATGTGCTTGTTGGCCCAGCCGAAGCGCACCGTGGCCGGATCGCGCAGCAGCGTCAGGCTGCGGTAGGCGCTGAGGGTGATCAGCCCCGGCAGATGGTGGTGCACCCACTCGAAGCGCGCCGCCGAAGGCAGCCCGGACTCGACGGTCACGATCTGTTCAAAGGCGGCCTTCAGGCGGTTGATCGCCATCACCTTATCCTCAAGGGCGGCCAACTGCCGTCCGTCGGGGTGCAGGCAAATGACGCCGGGCAGGCGCACCGCCGCCTTGCTGCTGCGGTTCTCCGACTGCTGCTGGATAAACAGGTGGCGGAAGTGGCTCAGAGCCATCTCCAGCGCCGTCTGGCCGAGGTGCTGGGTAACGTTAATTGACGCCAGCTCGGCGTGCTCGTCGGTTTTGCTCACCTCCGGCAGGGAAAACACCCTTGCCGCCAGCAGGCGCGGGGCGGTCAGCAGCGGCGCCAGCTCAAGCAGGGCCTGCTCCATCTGGCGAAAGGTTGCGGTAAGGCGGTCTATCAGGTCGTAATCTGCCATTGTAATCTCATTAGTTACAACATACTTATTGAGGTTAACTATAGGGCACGGTCTGGCGTTGTGCAAGGGGCTGAGCAGGGCGGTTATGCGCGGTGGTAGCGCCCGGCGGCGCTTCGCTTGCGCGGGCCTACGCATGACTCAGACTCCGCCGGGAGTACAGGCCGGGAAAGCGCAGGGCCGCAAGGCAGAAAGCGGCGCAAACGCCCGAACAATGCGTTTATACCACTGACGCCCCATTCACCGGCCAGCTAAAGCTAAACCGCGCCCCGCCCAGCGAACTGGCATCGCACGCCACCTCGCCGGACATCGCCTGGGCGATGGAGTGCACAATCGCCAGACCCAGCCCGCAGCCGCCGGTGGCGCGGTCGCGGCTCGGATCGAGGCGCACGAAGGGTTCAAACACCTGCTCCCGGGCCTCGGGGGCGATGCCCGGCCCGTCGTCGTCTACGGTTAGCGTCGCCCGGCCGCCGCGCTGGGTCAGGCTGACCTGGACCTTTTCGCTGCTGTAGCGCATGGCGTTGTTGACCAGATTATCCAGCACCCGCTCCATTAGCCGCATATCGAGCGCGCCGTAATCGCCGCTCGCGGCTTGCGCCAGGGTCACTTCGCGCTGGGGATTAACGCTCTGGATATCTTCGACGTGGGCGGCTATCCAGCCCGGCAGATCCGGCTGCGTCAGCTGCAGCTCGTTTTGCGGCCGGTCGAGGCGGGCGTAGGTTAGCAGCTCCTCAATCAGCGCCTCCAGCTGGCCGATATCGCGATTCAGCGCCTGTGATTCGGCCTCGGTCAGGTTGTCGCTCATCGCCAGCCGGTAGCGCAGGCGCACCAGCGGCGTGCGCAGCTCGTGGGCGATGCCGTCAATCAGCTGCTTTTTGCTGGCGATGAGCGTATTGATATTGTCCGCCATCTGGTTGAAGGTGGCGCCGAGGCGGGCAAAGCTCGACATATCGTCGAAGTGGATCCGCTCGGCAAGGTGCCCTTCGCCGAAGCGCTGGGCGGCGGTCTCGATGCGCAGCATCTCCTGCCAGTGGGGGCGCATCCAGATGAAGACCGGAAAAGCCAGCGAGACGGCGATAAACGCAATCAGCGCCATATCGAGCAGCCGCATTTCGTGAAGGTAGTAAAGGTAGGGCACCGGGCCGACCGCCAGCACGTAGTGGCTGCGGGGAATGCGCTGAATAAACGTGTACTGGTCGTCCAGGGCGACAATATCCCCGGCGCGCAGGTGCTGCATGGAGGCATCCGGCAGCTGAAACTTATTCAGCGGCTCAATGCGCAGATCGAACGACAGGTTTAAATCCAGCTCTTTAAGCGTCTTGTTCCAGTCCCGGGGCGGAATTTCGCGCAGCTCGCTGCGCATCAGGTAGAGCGAGCTTTTCATCAGATCGTCAAGCGACTGCCTGCCCGCGCGCTCGGCGGTGAATTTATAGACCAGCCCGACCAGCATGGTCATCACCAGAAAACAGACGAACAGCAGCAGATAGAACTGCACGAATAACTTTTTCATCCCGGCTCCCGAATGTGCGGCAAATCAGCTTTCCCAGGCGTGGGGCGCAAACAGATAGCCCTTATTGCGCACGGTTTTGATCCGGTAGGGTTCGGTGGCGCTGTCGAGCAGCTTTTTACGCAATCTTGAGACCGCCACATCAACGCTGCGGTCCATTCCGTCGTAGCTGACGCCGCGCAGATTTTTCAGCAGCGCGTCGCGGTCCATGATCTGCCCGGCGTGGGTTGCCAGCTCCCACAGCAGATCGAAGTCGGCGGTGGACAGGGCAACCGGGTCGCCGCTGAGCAGCACCTGGCGATTAGCCGGATCGATGGTCAGGGTGCCGAAGCGCAGGGCCTTGTGCGGCGTCAGGCCGGCGGCGGGCGCCGGGGCGTCGGCGCGGGCGACGTGCTGGCGCAGGTGCAGCCGCAGGCGGGCCAGCAGCACCGCGGGCGGCGTGGTTTTCAGAATATAGTCGCTGGCGCCCATTTCGAGCGCCAGAATGTGGTTCATGTCGCTGTCGAGGGAGGTGAGCAGGACGATGGGTCCCTGCCACTGGCTGCGCAGATCGCGGCACAGGGTCATACCGTCTTTGCCGGGCAGCATAATGTCCAGCAGCACCAGATCTGGATTTTCCCGCATCACCACCTCTTCGGCGCGATCGCCGCGAGGTTCAACGATGACGTCCATATCGTGCCTGCCGAGGTAGGCGGCAATCAGCGAGCCGACTTCGGGCTCGTCTTCAACAAATACAATCTTATTCATAGTCTGAGCGCACAGCAAAAAAAGCTAAAATACACCGCCGGACGGGGGGCTGCCATTAATCTTTCATAAACAATGTAACTTCCGCTATCCTGCTTTTTCGTTAACACTCTCATTCAGGCTAAAAAATGGCGTTATTGATTAAGGCCGCCCTCGGCGCGCTGGTGGTGGTGCTGATTGGTATTCTGGCGAAGACCAGAAATTACTATATTGCCGGACTGATCCCGCTTTTCCCGACTTTTGCCCTGATTGCCCACTATATCGTGGCCAGCGAACGCGGCACCGAGGCGCTGCGCACCACTATCGTCTTCGGCATGTGGTCAATCATTCCCTATTTTTTCTATCTGCTGTCGCTCTGGTACTTCACTGGCTTCCTGCGGCTGCCCCTGGCGCTGGGCGGAGCGGTGGCCTGCTGGGGCCTCAGCGCCTGGCTGCTGATTTTGCTCTGGGGCCGCTTCCACTAGCGCAGCGGCCTGCCGCCGTCGACGCCCAGACTACGTCCGGTCACGTAGCGGCTGCCGAGCAGGTACTCCACGGCCTCGATTATCTCCCGTTCGCCGGGGGCGATTTTCATCAGCGACTTGTTGAGCGCCTTCTGGCGGTACTCCGCATCGTCGTCCTCGTTAAACATAATCAGCGCCGGGGCGATGGCGTTGACCTTTACTTCCGGGGCCAGTTTACGGGCGAATGAGCGGGTCATATTGTCCAGCGCCGCCTTGCTGGCGGCATAGGCGATATGCTTGTCGCTCCCGCACTCCACCACGTAGTCGGTAAAGTGAATAATATCGGCGGCGGCGTGGCCGTGGCCGCGCAGCAGCGGCTCAAGGGCGTGATTGAGCAGGTAGGGCGCGGTGACGTGGATCTGCATCATCTGCTGCATCACCTCCGCCAGTACCGCGCCGGGTTTTTCCGGGACCCAGGCGCTGGCGTTGTGCAGCACCGCCCGCAGGCCGCCGGCGCGCGCTTTGACCTGTTCAGCAAAGGCCTCCACGCCCGCAGGCGTTGAGAAATCAGCGGCAATGCAGGTTGCGCCTGCGGCTTCCAGTTCGTCAACCGACGCATAGCGGGTGCGGTAGCTGACGATGACGGGCTGCAGCTGGTTCAGGAAATGCCGGGCAAGGGCGAGGCCGATGCGGCGGCCTGCGCCGGTAATAAGAATGGGACGCTGCTGATTTTTCCCCACGTTACGCTCCTTTTATTTCGCCGTGGGGAACGGGCCGTTACCCCACTAACATCCACGTTGCCGGCACGGCGGCAATCAGTAAAAAGCCAATCAGTACCACTTCCCGCCGGGCAAGCTCCTGCTCGTGCTGGTGGGTGCTGCGGGCGTACAGAAACACCAGCAGACCGGGAGCGTACAGCACCACCGAGAGCAGCAAATGCATCGGACCCGAGGCGTAGAGCAGCCACAGGCCATATGCGCACGCGCCGACACCAACAAATTTGTGCAGCGGCGATTTTGCGGCCTTCAGCAGAAAAGCGCCCACCAGCAGATAGGGGACGAGGATCATCTCTGAGGCAATGGTCAGCAGCGTACCGTAATCTGAGCCGGTGAGCCAGATAAGCACCAGACAGACCTGAACGCTGATATTGGTCAGCCACAGGGAAGAGGAGGGCGCGCCGTTGGCATTCTGACGGGCAAAAATGCGCGGGAACGCCTTATGGGTGGCCGCCAGCCACGGTACTTCCGCTGCCATAATGGTCCAGCTCAGGTAAGCGCCGCAGACGGAGACAATCAGTCCGGCGGCGATAATCACCTCGCCCCACGGGCCCATCATCTCAACCATCAGGCCCGCCATCGACGGATTGCGCATCGTCGCCAACTCGGGGCGGGCAACGACCCCCAGCGACAGCAGCGTCACCAGCAGATAGACGCCGAGCGCGGCCAGCACCGCCAGCAGCGTGGCGCGGCCAACGTCCTTCTTGTGGCGGGCGCGGGCGGAGACCACCACCGCGCCTTCAACGCCGATAAACACCCACAGCGTAATCAGCATGGTGTTCTTAACCTGCTCCCACACCGGCACGCCGAGGGCGGCGCCGCTGAAGTCAAGGCGAAACACGTCGCTGCGAAAGGCCATCGCCGCCAGCACGATAAACGCCCCCAGCGGCAGCAGCTTGGCAAGCGTCGCCACCATATTGATACTTGCCGCCGTCTGTACGCCGCGCAGCACCAGAAAGTGCACCACCCACAGCAGCACCGAGGCGCCGACAATCGCCTGCCAGGTATTGCCGTCGCCAAACAGGCGCAGGGCGGGCGTATCGGTAAAGAAGCTCAGGGCAGAAAAGACGATAACCAGGTAAGAGACGTTGGCGATCACCGCGCACAGCCAGTAGCCCCACGCTGAGCAGAAGCCCACCAGCTCGCCAAAACCCTCGCGGGCGTAAGAAAAGATCCCGCCGTCCAGCTCCGGACGAATGCGGGTCAGCAGCAGCATGGCGCAGGCCAGAAACAGAATGCCGACCCCGGTGATGGCCCAGCCGATCAGCAGCGCCGAGGGGCTGGCGACGGCGGCCATATTTTGCGGCAGGCTGAACACGCCCGCGCCGAGCATTGAACTAAGAACCAGCGCAGTCAAAGCGCTAAGGCCGAGTCTCTTTTCCATTGTTATCCTGTTGTAAGCGGAACGAAACAAGAATATTTATTTGGCTAAACCGCATAAAAATGAACGATTGCACTAAGGCGCGCGATTCTACGGAGAGTGTGGCTGGCATGCAATGCGGGAAGTGATAAAAAAATAAAAAAAGGCAGCCGTGGCTGCCTTGCTGAGTCAGTATCGCTTATTTGTAGAGATCGGCGCTGATGGTGATGTTGCCGCCGTTTTCCTGCCACTGGCGGGTAATGTGGTAGTACTTGGCGCCTTTTTTCGCTGCGCGCTTGGCAACCTGATAGGAGATCTCGGTCATGTTGCCGTAGTTGCCGGTAAACTTGACGCTATCAAACGGGATCATCTGCGCGGCGGCGGCTTTGTTCAGCTCTTCCACTTTGGTGCCGTCCGGAAGCGTGACACTGTAACGCCCGCCTTTAGAGGACTGCGTCTCAAAGAAGCGGCCGACGCCGGTGCTGGAGCCCACGGTTGCCGCAGACGCGACGCCCGGGATCTCCACTTTCTTCGCCGCCTCGCCGCCTTTCGCCAGCGCTACGCGGCCCGCCTGCGAGTCGGCGGGGATGGCATCCGGGCTCTGCACCAGGCGTTTTTTAGCATCCGCTTTATAGATAAACGCGGTGATGCGCTGGTTGCCGCCGTTGTTGGCGTCAATCTGGCGCACGATAAAGAAAGAGGCCGCGCCTTTCGCCTTCGCCGCCTTGGCGATAGCGGTATTGACCGCCGGCTGATTAGGGTAGAAGCCCTGTACCGTAACGGTATCGAACGGCTCAAGCGTCACTGCCTGCTCTTTCGGCAGCTCCATGACACCTTCAATCACGCGATTCTGGGGGGCCGCGGCCTTCGGCGCGTCGGCTTTGTAGAGATCGGCCGTGACGCGCCAGTTACCGCTGTTGCCAACGTCTGAGGTATCCACCACAAAAAAAGACGCCGCGCCGTCTTTATCCGCACGGCGGGACATTGCCGACACGGCATCACTAATAGCATTGAAACGGCCGGTGATATAAACGCGGTCATATGGCTTGAGGGCTGCCGCCTGCTCCGGCGTTAGCTCGGTCGCTGCGCTGGCGTTGAATGCCGCTGCAGAGAGGAGAGCCGACGCCAGGAGAGTGTACTTAAGCTTCATAAAAATTATCCTTCGCCTTGCGCAAACCAGATACTGGTAGTGTTAGTGACTAAAACGTCAATGATTATTGCATTTAATCAGCGTCACTGTCTGCGTCATTTTTCACATCCTTCAACGGTTTGTTAACGACTATTAGTAGCTTTTACCAATATGTTTATAAAAAGCCGTTTTGACCAGTAGAAGCGATAATTGTTATCGATTTTATAAGTTAACTTAATGTTAAAGCGCTTTCCTGGCGGGGGTTAATGATCGTCTTTTACCGCTTCGCTTAAGCGAATTATCGGGGCGAGGGGGCGTTTTCAGGTAAATATTGCTGACTGAGCGGGGGGAAACTGCTTTTTCCCTGATAATTCATAATTGCCGTTTTCTGGCGGTAGATCACAGCGATTATTTTCAGTAGGTTATAGAACGTGTGTGATTGTTTCATTTTAATGGATCTTCAGCCTTTGCCTGAGGGCAAAAATCCGAACACTTAATAACCCATCAATACAATCCGATGGAAGGGAATACTATGCGTATTGCGGTACCAAAAGAGACTCTCGCCCTGGAGACGCGCGTCGCCGCCACGCCGAAAACGGTGGAGCAGCTGCGTAAACTTGGCTTCAGCGTTGCCGTGGAAAGCGGCGCCGGTAAGCTGGCGAGCTTTGACGACGGCGCCTTTATCGACGCCGGTGCGGAAGTCATAGATAAGGACGCCATCTGGCAATCCGACATTATTTTCAAAGTGAATGCCCCGACGGACGCTGAAATTGCGCTGCTGCAGCCGGGCACCACGCTTATCAGCTTTATCTGGCCCGCCCAGAATCCAGAGCTGATGAGCAAGCTGGCGGCCCGCGGCGTCAACGTTATGGCGATGGATTCAGTGCCGCGCATTTCCCGCGCCCAGTCGCTGGATGCCCTCAGCTCGATGGCCAACATCGCGGGCTACCGCGCCATCGTTGAGGCCGCCCATGAATTTGGCCGCTTCTTTACCGGGCAGATCACCGCCGCCGGTAAAGTGCCGCCCGCGACCGTGATGGTGATCGGCGCAGGCGTTGCGGGTCTGGCCGCCATCGGCGCAGCCAACAGCCTCGGCGCCATCGTGCGCGCCTTCGATACCCGCCCGGAAGTAAAAGAGCAGGTGCAGAGCATGGGCGCCGAATTCCTCGAGCTGGATTTTGAAGAGGAGGCGGGCAGCGGCGACGGCTACGCGAAAGTGATGTCCGAGGCCTTTATTAAGGCTGAAATGGCGCTGTTCGCCGCCCAGGCCAAAGAAGTGGACATTATCGTCACCACCGCGCTGATTCCGGGCAAACCGGCGCCGAAGCTGATTACCCGCGAAATGGTCGATTCAATGAAGCCGGGCAGCGTGATCGTCGATCTGGCGGCGCAGAACGGCGGCAACTGCGAGTACACCGTGCCGGGCGAGGTCTTTACCACCGCCAACGGCGTGAAAATTATCGGCTATACCGATCTTGCCGCCCGCCTGCCGACCCAGTCCTCGCAGCTGTACGGCACCAACCTGGTAAACCTGCTCAAGCTGCTGTGCAAAGAGAAAGACGGCAACATCACCATTGATTTTGACGATGTGGTGGTGCGCGGCGTTACCGTGATCCGCGACGGCGAGGTCACCTGGCCGGCGCCGCCGATTCAGGTTTCTGCCCAGTCGAAGCCCGCGCAAAAGGCAGCACCTGCGCCGATTGAGCCAGAAGCGCCCAAATCGCCGTGGCGTAAATATGCCCTGATGGCGCTGGCGATTATCCTCTTCGGCTGGCTGGCAAGCGTGGCGCCGAAAGAGTTCCTCGGCCACTTTACCGTTTTCGCGCTCGCCTGCGTGGTGGGCTACTACGTGGTGTGGAACGTCTCTCACGCTCTGCATACGCCGCTGATGTCGGTCACCAACGCGATTTCCGGCATCATCGTGGTCGGCGCGCTGCTGCAGATCGGCCACGGCGGCTGGGTCAGCTTCTTCAGTTTTATCGCCGTGCTGATCGCCAGCATTAACATCTTCGGTGGCTTCACCGTCACTCAGCGCATGCTGAAAATGTTTCGTAAAGGATAAGGGGTAACACAATGTCTGGAGGATTAGTTACAGCAGCCTATATTGTTGCCGCAGTCCTGTTTATTTTCAGCCTGGCCGGGCTGTCGAAACATGAAACATCGCAGCAGGGCAACTACTTCGGCATCGCCGGGATGGCGATCGCGCTGATCGCCACCATACTCGGGCCGGATACCGGCAGCGTCGGCTGGATAATCGTGGCAATGGTTATCGGCGGCGCCATCGGTATTCGCCTGGCGAAGCGGGTGGAAATGACGGAGATGCCGGAGCTGGTGGCGGTGCTGCACAGCTTCGTCGGCCTCGCGGCGGTGCTGGTGGGCTTCAACAGCTACCTCGATCACCAGCCGGGGATGGCCCCGATTCTGGTCAATATCCACCTCACCGAGGTCTTTATTGGCATCTTCATCGGCGCGGTCACCTTTACCGGCTCAATCGTTGCCTTCGGCAAACTGTGCGGCAAGATGTCCTCAAAGCCGCTGATGCTGCCGAACCGCCACAAGCTGAACCTGGCGGCGCTGGTGGTCTCTTTCCTGCTGCTTATTCTGTTCGTGCGCACCGACAGCGTCGGGATGCAGGGATTCGCCCTGCTGGTGATGACCGTTATTGCGCTGGCCTTCGGCTGGCACCTGGTGGCTTCCATCGGCGGTGCCGACATGCCGGTGGTGGTTTCGATGCTCAACTCCTACTCCGGCTGGGCGGCGGCGGCGGCGGGCTTTATGCTCAGCAACGACCTGCTGATCGTCACCGGCGCGCTGGTGGGCTCGTCCGGCGCCATCCTCTCCTACATCATGTGTAAGGCGATGAACCGCTCCTTTATCAGCGTCATTGCCGGCGGCTTCGGCACCGACGGTTCGTCCACGGGCGACGAGGCGGAAGTGGGCGAGCATCGGGAAATCAGTGCTGAAGAGACCGCCGAGCTGCTGAAAAACTCGCAGTCGGTGATCATTACCCCGGGCTACGGCATGGCGGTTGCCCAGGCGCAGTATCCGGTGGCCGAGATTACCGAGAAGCTGCGCGCGCGCGGCGTCAAGGTGCGCTTCGGCATCCATCCGGTGGCCGGTCGTCTGCCGGGCCACATGAACGTGCTGCTGGCGGAGGCAAAAGTCCCCTACGATATCGTGCTGGAAATGGACGAAATCAACGACGACTTTGCCGATACCGACACCGTGCTGGTGATCGGCGCCAACGACACCGTTAACCCGGCGGCGCAGGACGATCCGAAGAGCCCCATCGCCGGTATGCCGGTGCTGGAAGTGTGGAAAGCGCAGAACGTGGTGGTCTTTAAGCGTTCGATGAACACCGGCTACGCCGGGGTGCAGAATCCGCTGTTCTTTAAGGACAACACCCAGATGTTGTTCGGCGATGCGAAAGCCAGCGTGGATGCCATTCTGAAAGCACTCTAAAAAGCAGCAAAAAATAAAGCCGTCTTCGCTTAAAGCGGGGCGGCTTTTTTTGTTATGATCGTCACACATTTTCTTCTGTCTGTGAGGGACGACGGGTGTTTGCTGATGTTGGCGTGCTGAACTACTGGACCTATCTGTTAGGGGCCATCTTTATCATTCTGGTTCCCGGACCGAATACCTTCTTTGTACTGAAAACCGGCGCGGCGCACGGCATTCGCATGGGCTACCTGGCGGCGTTTGGCGTTTTCGTCGGCGATGCGGTGCTGATGTTTCTCTCCTACGCCGGTGTCGCCACGCTGATTAAGACCACGCCGGTGCTGTTTAACCTCGTCCGCTATCTCGGCGCAATGTATCTGTTCTATCTGGGCGTGAAAATGCTCTGGTCGGTCATCAGACAGCAGGGCGGCCAGCACGCCCACGGCGCGGAGCAGGGCAGTAAAATTCTCAGGCGCGCCCTGACGCTGAGCCTGACCAACCCGAAGGCGATTCTGTTTTACGTCTCTTTCTTCGTGCAGTTCATCGACGTGAAGTCCGCCACGCCGGGCCTGGCGTTTCTGATCCTCGCGGTGACGCTTGAGCTCGTCAGCTTTATCTACCTCAGCTTCCTGATCGTCTCCGGCTCGCTGGTCACCCGCTTTGTCGGCAGCCGCAAAAATCTGGTTAAGCTTGGCAACAGCCTGATAGGTCTGGTGTTCGTCGGCTTTGCCGCACGGCTTGCTTCACTTCAGTCCTGATTTGTCTCAGTATCGGGAGCCGCCGTGGCGCCGCTCCCGGATTATCCATAACATTTGCATCCGATCGTGAAATGAGGTTACAGAAGGCTCAGTGACGGAAATATACTGGTTATTCATCGCAGCATTTGCCGCAAGCGCGCTCGGCGGCGTACTGGGTATGGCGAGCGGCATTTTCATTGTGCCGATTTTGACATTACTGTTCGGCTTCAATATTCATGCAGCAATCGGGGCGAGCCTCATATCGGTTATCGCCTGCTCCTGCGCAAGCGCTGCGCCGTTTTTACGCGGCGGGCTGGCCAATATTCGCCTCGCTATTGTCCTTGAAACGGCCACGACGCTGGGGGCGCTAACCGGCGTTTTTCTGATTGGTACGGTTTCAACGTCGGCTCTGTATGGCCTGTTTGCTCTTATTCTCGCCGTTTCGGCCCAGCAAATGCTCGCCCGCCGCCGCGAGGTCGCTGCGGCAGATGCCCCGCATGACAGAAGTCTGGCGACGACCCTGCGCCTGCATTCCAGCTTTACCGATCGCCATTCCGGGAAAGCCATTGCCTATCAGGTCGGGCACGTTCCGCTTGGCATGTTTTTAATGTACGGCGCCGGACTCATTTCCGCGCTATTAGGCATTGGCTCCGGCGTACTGAAAATACCGGCGATGGATTCCGCCTTACGCCTGCCGATTAAAGTTTCCACCGCCACGTCTAATTTCATGATCGGCGTAACGGCAGCCGCAAGCGCGGCGGCCTATTTTGTGCGCGGTGATATTGATGTCGGCGTCGCCGGGCCGGTCGCGCTTGGCTCCGTTCTCGGGGCGCTTATCGGCGCCCGGCTGTTGATGTGGCTGCCAGCCGATAAATTGCGCCTATTTTTTGTGATTATTTTGCTGCTGCTGGCAGGGCAAATGCTTCTCAGCGCCCTTGATATTCATTTACCCGGAGCGAGCCTTTGAAAATTCAGACAGAGAACGCCGCCAGGCGCAATCAAATCATCGCGGGTCTGCTGTGGTACGGAACGCTCGTTGCGTGCGCGCTTATTGCGATGGGTATGATATTAAATACGGCTGGCTCTGCGCCGGTAATATTCCCTTTTACAGTAAAAGGGTACGATCTCGTGAGGGCGGGCGTTGCCGTGCTGATCCTTTTACCGGTTCTGCGCGTCCTGGTGATGCTGCTGATCTTCGCCCGTGAGCGGGATGCCGTCTACGTGGCGATTGCCGCGCTGGTATTAATTATTATTGGCGCCGGCATCGCGTTTGAAATATAGCGTTGCGCGTGCGCTGAAATAGCCCTCTGCAAAGGCGGCCCGCCGCGGCACTCTTCTCTTCATGCCTGAATCTGTCCGGCAATACTCTCCGGGCCGGAACCGGCTTATCGTCTGACAAATACAAGCCCATTACCATCCGGTCCGGGGGCTTTTGTTCTGCATAAGATTACTATAGTATACCCCCCTATACTATACTGGAGCCTGCCCATGCCGCATTCACCTGCTGATAAGAAAAAAGCGCTGATCCGCGTTCGCCGGATCAAAGGCCAGGTTGACGCCCTTGAGCGGGCGCTGGACGCCGGCGAGCCGTGCCTGACCATATTGCAGCAGATCGCCGCCATTCGCGGGGCCGCCAACGGCCTGATGGGCGAACTGCTCGCCATGCATCTCAAAGATGAGCTGGTCACCGGCGAGACTACCCAGGAGCAGCGCGCGCTGCGTATGGCTGATGTCGACCAGCTGCTAAAATCGTATCTAAAATAACCGACACCCGAGGAAGAAGAGAGCAACTATGAAATCACGTGCCGCAGTTGCGTTTGGCCCCGGCCAGCCGCTAAAAATTGTTGAGATCGACGTCGCGCCGCCGAAGAAAGGGGAAGTGCTGGTAAAAATTACCCACACCGGGGTGTGCCACACCGATGCCTTTACTCTTTCCGGCGATGATCCGGAAGGCGTTTTCCCGGCGGTGCTGGGCCACGAAGGCGGCGGCATCGTGGTGGAAGTGGGCGAGGGCGTTACCAGCCTTAAGCCGGGCGATCACGTTATTCCGCTCTACACCGCCGAATGTCGGGAGTGCAAATTTTGTAAGTCCGGCAAGACTAACCTCTGCCAGGCCGTGCGCGCCACTCAGGGCAAGGGGCTGATGCCGGACGGCACCACCCGCTTCTCCTATAACGGCGAGCCGATTTATCACTACATGGGCACCAGCACCTTCAGCGAATATACAGTGGTGGCCGAAATCTCGCTGGCGAAGGTCAACCCGCAGGCGCCGCTGGATAAAGTCTGCCTGCTGGGCTGCGGCGTGACCACCGGCATCGGGGCGGTGCATAACACCGCGAAGGTCAAAGAGGGCGATACCGTGGCCATTTTCGGTCTCGGCGGCATTGGCCTGGCGGCCATTCAGGGCGCGGTCCAGGCGAAGGCCGGGCGTATTATCGCCATTGATACCAACCCGGAAAAATTCAAACTGGCCGGCGAAATGGGCGCCACCGACTTCATCAACCCGAAAGAGTACGACAAGCCGGTCCAGGACGTTATCGTTGAAATGACCGACGGCGGCGTTGACTTCAGCTTTGAGTGCATCGGTAATGTGAATGTGATGCGCGCCGCGCTCGAGTGCTGCCATAAGGGCTGGGGCGAGAGCGTGATCATCGGCGTCGCCGGGGCCGGGCAGGAGATCAGCACCCGTCCGTTCCAGCTGGTGACCGGGCGCGTATGGCGCGGCTCCGCGTTCGGCGGCGTGAAGGGGCGCACCCAGCTGCCGGGCATGGTTGAAGATGCGATGGCCGGGAAAATTAATCTCGATCCATTCATCACCCACCGCATGCCGCTGGACCAGATCAACGAGGCTTTCGAGCTGATGCATCAGGGCAAATCCATCCGCACCGTTATTCACTTCGGCGCACAGTAATTCCCCGGCCGGCGCGCTGTCGCCGGCCCTTCGGTTTTCTCTCTGAAATGTGACCGATGTTGTGCTTTTAAGCGTAAGCAATCCGCAGTGCCTGCCGATGACTCTTTTATGGGCGTCTCACTACGCCTCTTACCCGGAGAGTCGATCGTTATGGATATCAGAGCCACAAAGCCACATCCGCAAAGCCTGTTTTTTCTGCACCACATTCGCCTGGTGCCGCTGTTCTCCGCTATTCTCGGCGGTATTCTGCTACTGTTTGCGCTCAGCGCCGGACTGGCGAGCTACTTTCTGCTGCAGGCGGATACCGGCCAGCGCAGCATGACGGAAGAGCTCGCGGTTCAGTCCGGACTCTCGGACAGCGCGAACCTCCTGCGTTCCGCCCGTATCAACATGATCCACGCCGGCGCCGCCAGCCGTATTGCCGAAATGGATGACATGAAGCGCAATATCGCGGACGCCGAGCAGCAGATAAATCTTGCCCGCCAGGGTTTTCAGCGCTATATCGGGCGGGCGGTAAAAACCCCGGCGGATGAGGCGCTGGATGCGCAGATAACGGCCCGCTTTCAGGCCTACATCGACGGCCTGAAGCCGATGATGAAATATGCCAAAAACGGCATGTTTGAGGCGATCATCAACCACGAAAATGAGCACGCCCGCCAGCTGGATGACGCCTATACCGCCGAGCTGAACAAAGTGGTTGAGAGCCGCAGCGATCGCGCCCGTGAGCTGACCAACAGCGGGCACCGGCACACCCAGTTCGGTATCGGCATTATGGTTGCCGCCTTTGTGATGGCGGCAGCCATGAGCCTCCTGACGTTCTTTGCACTGCGCACGGTGGTGATCGCGCCGCTGCGGCGCGCGCTGGCCCGCATCGAACAGATTGGCGACGGCAACCTGACCCTGGCCGAAGAGCCCACCGGACGCAGCGAAATCGGCAGGCTCAGCCGCGGGCTGCAGAATATGCAGGGCGCGCTGGCGGCGACCGTCGAAGCGGTGCGCCAGGGGGCGGATGAAATTTTTCGCGGTACCGGCGAGATCTCCGCCGGCAACAGCGATCTCTCTTCCCGCACCGAACAGCAGGCCGCCGCGATTGAAGAGACCGCGGCGAGCATGGAGCAGCTGACCGCAACCGTGAAGCAGAACGCCGATAATGCGCACCGCGCCAGCGCCCTGGCGAAAGATGCCTCCGGCAAGGCAACGCACGGCGGTGACATGGTCGCGGGCGTAGTCGCCACCATGGGCAATATCAGCGACAGTTCGCGAAAAATTTCTGAAATCACCGCAGTGATCAACAGCATCGCGTTCCAGACCAATATCCTGGCCCTTAACGCCGCGGTTGAAGCGGCGCGGGCCGGCGAGCAGGGCCGCGGCTTTGCCGTGGTCGCCAGCGAAGTGCGCAATCTTGCCAGCCGCAGCGCCCAGGCGGCCAAAGAGATTGAAGGGCTTATCGGCGAGTCGGTGGGCCTTATCGAGCGCGGGTCAAAAGAGGTCAGCGCGGCGGGGGGCACCATGAGCGAGATTGTCGCCGCCGTCGGACGCGTCAGCGCCATTATGCTGGAGATCGCCGCCGCCTCAGATGAGCAAAGCCGCGGTATCGTGCAGGTGAGCCAGGCGGTGACCGAAATGGATAACGTCACCCAGCAGAACGCCTCGCTGGTTGAAGAGGCCGCCGCCGCTGCGGCGTCGCTTGAGGCGCAGGCCGCGGCCTTAACCGGCGCCGTGGGCGCTTTTCGCCTGCAGCAGCGTCAGGCGCGGCCGCAGCCCGATCCTGTTTCATCGCCCGCAAAAGCGGTGCTGGCGCAGGACGGCGGCTGGGAAACGTTTTAATGAGAAATAAGAAAGGGGCCCGCGGGCCCCTTGTTGATGTCTACTGCTTATCCGGCAGCGCGTAGGCGATAATGTAGTCGCCGCGATCCGGCGACTGACGGGCGCCCCCGGCGTTGATGATGATGTACTGCTTGCCGGTTTTCGGCGACACGTAGGTCATCGGGCCGGACTGGCTGCCCACCGGCAGGCGGGATTTCCAGATCTCCTTACCGTTTGCCGTATCGAAGGCGCGCAGGTAGAAATCCTGGGTGCCGGCGAAGAACAGCAGACCGGACTGCGTTGACAGCGACGCGCCCAGCGTCGGCATACCGATCGGGATTGGCATATGCATACGGATCCCCAGCGGGCCGGTATCTTCAACCGTACCTACCGGTACCTGCCACACCAGCTTACCGGATTTCAGATCCACTGCCGACATGGTGCCGAACGGCGGTTTCTGACACGGAATGCCCAGCGGCGACAGGAAGCGCTCGCGCATGGCGCCGAACGGCGTGCCGTCCATCGGCACGATCCCCATCTCAATACCGCTGGCATTTTTCGCTACGTGGGCGCGGGGCACCATGTAGTTGGCGAGGCCGAGGCGCATATCGTTGACGAACATCAGGCTGTTGTTCGGATCGACAGAAACGCTGCCCCAGTTCATACCGCCCAGCGAGCCGGGGTACTGCAGGGAGCGATCGAGACCCGGCGGGGTAAAGATGCCCTGATGACGCATCTCTTTAAACTGGATGCGGCACAGCAGCAGGTCCACCGGCGTGGCGCCCCACATATCCGATTCGGTCAGCGTCTGGTTACCGATCATCGGCATACCGACGGAGTAAGGCTGGGTCGGGGAGTAGCGCTCGCCCTCGGCGTTGCCCGCAGGAACCGGACGTTCTTCAACCTTCGCTACCGGCTGGCCGGTTTCGCGGTTGAGCATAAAGATCATGCCCTGCTTGGAGGTCTGCACCAGCACCGGCGTGGTGCCGCCTTTGCCGTCAGGCAGATCGTACAGCAGCGGCTGCGACGGCAGGTCGAAGTCCCACAGATCGTGGTGCGTTGTCTGGAAGTGCCAGCGTACCTGGCCGGTCGCGGCATCCACGGCGACGATAGATGAACTGTACTTATCGTCCTGCGGCGTGCGTTCGCCGCCCCAGAAATCCGGCGTCGCGTTACCGGTCGGCAGATAGATAAGATTCAGCTTCGCGTCATAGGACATGGCCGACCAGACGTTCGGGGTGCCGCGGGTGTAGGTTTGTCCCGCCGGCGGCTCGCCGGTCATCTGCGGGTTGCCCGGATCCCAGGCCCACGCCAGTTTACCGGTGTGGACGTCAAAGGCGCGCACCACGCCCGGCGGTTCGCCGGTTGAGAAGTTGTCCGCTACGCGGCCGCCAACCACCACGACATTCCCCGCCACCAGCGGCGTGGAGGTCTGCTGATAATAGCCGGGCTTGATCTCGCCCATGCCGACGCTGAGATCGACAACGCCGTTATTGCCAAAGCCTTCGCAGGTTTTACCGGTATCGGCGTTAATGGCGATCAGGCGCGCGTCGATAGTCGGCAGGAACAGGCGGCGAGGGCAGGCGGCGGGCGATGAATCCTGCGCAGGCGCGGCAGCGGCCTGGGTGTCCTCAAAGTAGCCGAGTCCGCGGCAGCGCTGCCAGTTAGGGGCGCTGGCCTTCGGATCGTAGCGCCACTTCTCTTTGCCGGTATCGACATCGAGGGCCAGCACCTTGCTGTACGGCGTGCAGACAAACAGCGTATCGCCAACCTGCAGCGGAGTGTTCTGGTCTTCCGCACCGGAGCCGTTGCTCTGCGGAATATCGCCGGTGTGGGCGGTCCAGGCTACCTGCAGCTGGTTCACGTTCTGCTTATTAATCTGGTCGAGGGCGGCGAAGCGGTCGCCGTGGGTGGTGTTACCCCAGTGCTCCCAGTTTTTCTGCTCGCTGCCGGGGGCCACGGGCTTGACCGGCACCGGCTCGCTGGCGCTTACCAGCGTCTGCGGCTTAAACATCCAGCCGAAGCTTACCAGCAGCAGCACGGCCAGTACCGCCGCGACGCCAAAGGCAGGCCCTTTGCGTCCCGGCTGGCCGGCAGCAAGATAAGGCCAGACTACGGCGGAGAGCAGCGCCAGAACGCCGAAGGTAAAGAGCCGCGAAAACAGGGGCCAGAAATCAAGCCCGGCGTCGCTGATGGCCCAGATAATCGAAACGATAAAGGCTGCTCCGTACAGCACAATGCCGCTCCGGCGGCTGCGTCCGATCATAATGGCAGCAATCACCATCACAATCCCCATGATGGCGAAGTACCAGCTGCCGCCGACGCTTGCCAGCTTGAATCCGAGTCCGCCGACGGCCAGACCGATAATCGCCATCAGTATGACCAGAAGCCACTGCAGAATACGGGGTATTCCGCGCGGCACACTGCCTGTTTTCATTTGTTTCTCCTTAAGAGGGTCCAGCTCCGGTTGTTAACCAGATGAGTCATCAATTTTGTTTTAAACGCGTAGATTTGCTGAGTTTTACTTTTTTGTGGGGGTATTTACACCATGGGTGAACCATTTGGTGAATTGACGCTATGATAGATCTGTTAAAATGCTTAGCGCAATTGTTAATAAATAATTTCGCATTATTTGATTAGCTGTAAGCAGTGTAAAGCCCCGCCGTCCGCGGCCTGCGGAGGAAGTGGAGGGGCGGCATTTTATGCAAAAAAAAGCGTAAAATTTCACCGCGCCGTTGCTTTTGGTCAAAAAGCACCCAGCAAAGGCTGCTATACTTTATGGGTTTTCAAACGTAAATGAGGAAGTTATGGATACCGAATTAACACCTGTACAGCTGGCCGTTGAATACCTGCGTCGCGAGTCAGTTTCCCTTACGCCTGCCCAGTACCTGAAGCGCGTTAAGCAGCTGGCGCTGGAATTTGCCGATCTGATGTCGCTCTCCTCGCTGGAGCTGAAAGAAGAGATCGATCACGCCCGGCGTCTCGGTATCCACTGATTGAGAAATTTGCGTAAAAAAGCCCGGCGAGGGAATACCCCGCCGGGCTTTTTACTGCCTGAGCACTAGTCGTCTTCGTCGTCGAGCTCAACCGGCGTCTGGTACGATTCGGGCTTCAGCGCCAGCAGATCGCAGCGCAGGTGATCGATCACCTGCTCGGCGGTATTGCCGAGAAACGCCGCCGACAGTCCGGTGCGGCCAACGGTGCCGAGCACGACGATCCCCGCCTGCAGATGTTCGGCAATATCCGGGATCACCTCTTCCGGCAGCCCTTTCTGCACGTGGGTCATCGATTCCGAAATACTGAATTTCTGCCGCAGGGCCTTCATCGCCAGCAGATGCTGACCGCGAATAGCGTCGTTGTAAACGCTGGGATCGAAGTCCGGCAGTTCGATGGCGATATTGATAGGCGTTACCGGATAGGCGCCCACCAGATGAACTTCCGTGTGGTTAATCTGCTCCGCCAGGTCGATGGTTTCACGCACCAGCTTCTCATTAAGCAGGTTGTGGTACTCCTCCTCGCTGGCGAGATTAACCGCCACCAGCGCCTTACCGCCCTCCGGCCACGGCTGGTCTTTAACCATCCACACCGGGCAGGGGCATTTGCGCAGCAGGTGCCAGTCGGTCGGCGTAAAGATAACCGCTTCCAGCTTGTCGTGCTGGTGGGCCATCTTCAGCAGCAGATCGTGGCCGCCGCTTATCACTTCCTGAATAATCGCTTCGTAGGGGCGGTTGTGCCAGACCACCTTGATATCAATTGGCACCCCGGCTTCCAGATAGTATTTGGCCTGCTCGCGGATCCACGCGGTTCTTTGGCTGATGACGCCCTGACGCATCGCGGTGCGTTCATCCGGCGACAGCAGGGTGGTCATTTCGTACGAAAAATCATAGATAGGCAAGAATGCCTTAATAGTGCCGCCGATCCGCTGATGCAGATAGACTGCACGCCGCAGCGCGGGCTGATCGTCCTGGTTGGGATCGATGGCTACCAGCATATTTTGATACTTCGCCATACAGGCTCTCCTTACAACTGTGAAACAGTCGGTAAGTAAAAGATAACGCATCCGCAGGGATTGAAACAGTCGCAAGGCCGGGTCAGATCAACAAATTAATAAATGTTATGTGTTGCCGGCATCATCGCTCGCGCTTCAATGCCATCTTTTCACACTGCGACGATTTTACTTCCCGAATCAGGCGTGGATCGTTGCCTGGCCTGACCCGCTGCCGCGGCGGCGACAGGAAAACAATTTGATACAAAGGTAGTCCATATAAAGTGCTTATGGTCAGAGTTTATACAGCTACGCTTAGAGAGATAAATAGAGATCGGGAGGGGTTATGTTTACTCATTCTGAAGCCAAAAGATGGGCCAGCGTGATGCTTAAGGCCGCCCTCTGCGAAGGCATGAAGACGGAAGAGATTTCAAGGCAGGTTCACCTCGTCTGCGATCGTCACGGCAAGGAGTGCCTGGAGGCGCTGATTGAAGAACTGCTGATCGAAGCGGGGAGACTGGGGCCAAGTCACCATGAGGGCAAGCTTGCCCATCATTAATAAGTCGCACTAATAAACCGCCTGACTGGCGGTTTATTTTTTATTAATGTGTATTATCTTTAATATTCATGGGTAAGCCACGGCATATATTAATATTAATTATAAGATCCAAGGAAACACCTATAGCAGGAATATGGGATTTAAATTGGCTTTAAATGCGCAGAGCGATAATGATATGCGCAAAAGATATTGTGGAATCAATTGTTAACTGTTTGTTGTTTATTTGTTTTTCTTTTGATTTGAAAATTATTTTTCATTAAAAAACATGATGTTATGGTTAATGTTTGTTTTTGTAAAAATAATTAAAATTTTTCTGTACAAAACGATAACGGTGCTCTAAGTTTACGTCATAATAATGATGGCAGGGTTGATTTCTTATTAATTAGTTTTCAGGGTTACGAGGACTAATCGATAAGTTATTTTCAATTTCATCATGGAGTATGGAGATGGTTTCTTTTTCTGGTGCATATGCATTTGCCTCTGGCGTGGAAGCTAATGAAACTGAATTTGAATATATCAAGGAGGAGCAAAAATTATTCAGATACCTGTCGCAGGCGGGGGCAAAGTACAGTGATGAGCGTATCGCCATCGCCGCTGCCTCAAGGATCCTGCTCTCTCAGGGTAAGCCCCTGACCAACAAAGGTCTCATCGATAGCCTGCTGCTGATGCTCACCTGCTGTGACGACGTGGTTACGGGTGATATTTTACGGCATGCGCTAGAAATCGTGGTCGAGTTCACTGAGGATGATATTTAACCGGCGCATTCTTGACGCCATATGTTTTAACCCTCGCTGAATGGGTAAAAAAATGGAAGACGTTATTTCTACGCTTAACCCCGAACATTGCCGGGAGAGGGGGCAAAAACACCCCGGCGCCTTCGATGCTACCGTACAGCCGCGTATTCTGCAGGCCGTAGCGGCTATCCGCGCGGCGAAAGAGAGACTGCATATGTCAGAACTCCACCTGCAGATGCAGCAGGAAAGATTCGCCGCCTCAATGCAGGCGAAATCTGACGGCTAAAAACAAAAAAGCCTGCGTGAAGCAGGCTTTTTACGCTGTAGCAGCATCAGGCGACGTTCTTAGCCTGACCTGCCAACTGGGCGAGAGTATCGCCGTTTTCAATCGTAATGTACTTACCCTTTACGGCCAGCATACCGCTTTTCTGGAAGCGGCCCAGCAGTCGGCTGATGGTTTCAACCGTCAGACCGAGGTAGTTACCGATATCGCCGCGGGTCATGGTCAGACGGAACTCGCGCGGCGAGAAACCGCGCTGGGCGAAGCGGCGGGAAAGATTATAGATAAACGCCGCCAGTCGCTCTTCGGCATTTTTCTTCGACAGCAGCAGGATCATGTCCTGATCGCCTTTGATCTCGCCGCTCATCAGGCGCATCATCTGCTGGCGCAGGTTAGGCATCTTGCCGGAGAGGTCGTCGAGGGTTTCAAACGGGATTTCGCAGACCATGGAGGTTTCCAGCGCCTGCGCGAAGCTCGGATGGTGGCCGGTGCCGATAGCATCGAAGCCCACCAGATCGCCGGCCAGGTGGAAGCCGGTGATCTGCTCGTCGCCCTGTTCAGTGATGGTATAGCTCTTGATAGTCCCGGAGCGGATCGCGTACAGGGATTTCAGTTCATCGCCTGCTTTAAAAAGGGTCTGTCCCTTCTGGATAGGCTTTTTACGCTCGATGATATTATCAAGCTGGTCAAGCTCGTGCTCGTTCAGGGTAAACGGGATGCAGAGTTGGCTGATGCTGCAATCCTGGCAGTGTATAGCACAGCCGCCAGACTGAATGCGTCGTATAATTCGCTTTTCCGGGATCATAGATATGCTCAGACCTTATATTGATATGGGTCAATTTTAACATCTTTTTGGTAAGTACGTAAGCCTCCGTAGCCGCAATGGCTTAATATTTGAATGAGAAAGGATTTTTATCCGCTATTTCATTGAAAAAAAGCATTTATTCCGCGTTGATTCTGCGTGCTGTTTAGCGCGGCCGGCCGACGGATCAGAGTAAAAAATAGCCCTCATGGCGCAGCAGCCACTCCTTGCGCTGCACGCCGCCCGCGTAGCCGGTAAGGGCGCCGCCGGCGCCGATTACCCGATGGCAGGGCACCACGATACTGATAGGATTCGCGCCGTTTGCTGCCCCCACCGCCCGCGCCGCGCCGGGACGGCCGAGCCGTACTGCCAGTTCGCCATAGTGCATGACCTGGCCGCAGGGAATGGTGCGCAGCGCCTGCCACACTTCGCGCTGAAACGGCGTGCCCGCCGTTTCGCCCGGCAGGCCGTCGATAACGCCGAGATCGCCGTCAAAATAGTCCCGCAGCTTATCGCTGAAGCCGCCGGGGTTGCCGGCCGCTCTGCGCCGGTAGCCTTCGGCGCGGTAGTGCAGATCCAGAAGCTGCTCCATCCGGGCGCTGTGCTCCTCCCATTCGACGGCGCGCAGTCGGAACTGCTCGTCGCACAGGATCCACAGCGGACCTACCGGGGTGTTAATTTTATCTTCAAGCAGCGTCAGCATATGCGTTCCTTAGTGCAGGCGGGGATAGATACCGGGTCCGATAGGGAGGCCCGCAAGATACCACACCACCAGCAGCAGCAGCCATACCACTAAAAAGATAAGCGGATAGGGTAAGACCAGCGAATAGTAGGTACCCAGCTTCGCCTCCGGTTTATAGCGCTGCAAGAAGCCGAGGAACAGCGGCACGAACGGCGATACCGGCGCCAGCGGCAGCACCGAGGAGTCGGCAATGCGGAACAGGATCTGGGCGAAGGCCGGGTGAAAACCCATCAGCATAAACATCGGCACGAAAATAGGCGCCAGAATCGACCAGATCGCCGACCCGCTAGCGATAAACATGCACAGCAGCGAGGAGAGCAGCGCCAGGCCAACGAACGCCGGGATGCCGCCGATGCCGGTCGTCTCCAGCAGATCCGTCAGGCCCACCGCCATAAACTTACCCATATGGCTCCAGTTAAACATCGCCACAAACTGCGCCAGCGGAAACACCATCACGATAAATCCGGCCATCTCCTTCATCGGCTCAATCATCAGCGGCGGCAGATCCGCCTGGGCGCGGATTTTGCCCGTAGCTATGCCGTAAGAGAGGGAGACCACAAACAGGAAAATGATGATCAGCGGCACGATGCCTTTAATAAAGGGCGAGGGCAGCACGGTGTGCCGGACAGGATCGCGCAGGATGCCGTTTTCCGGAACGACCATCAGCGCCACGGCGGCAATAAACAGCAGCGCCACGACGCCCGCCACCCGCAGGCCAAAACGCTGCTCGGGGGTGATAGCCTCCAGCTTTTCGTCCCGCTCTCCCTGCCAGACCCCGAGGCGCGGCTCGATCATCTTATCGGTGATAATCCCGCCGACCAGGGTCAGAACAATGACCGAGGTCGCCATAAAGTACCAGTTGTCGATCACGCTGACCTGAACCGCCGCGTCGATACTTTTTGCCGCCTCGGTGCTGATCCCGGAGAGCAGCACGTCGGTGGTGACGATCAGCAGGTTGGCGGTGAAGCCGCACGCCACCCCGGCAATCGCGGCCAGCAGTCCCGCCACCGGATGGCGCCCGACGGCAAGAAAAATCAGCGCGCCCATCGGCGGCATGATCACCAGCGCCGCATCGGAAGAGATGTGGCTGAAAAAGGCGATAAACAGCACCATATAGCTGGCGTAGCGGGCGCTGACGCAGGAGGCCATCTTCGCCATCAGCGTCGGCAGCAGGCCGACGCGCTCCGCAAGTCCGGCCCCGAGCACCAGGGCCAGAATGGCCCCCAGCGGCGCGAAGCCGCTGAAGTTTTTAATCACGTTAGGCAAAAACCAGTGCAGCCCTTCGACGCTCAGCAGATTCTTTACCGTCACCAGCGTGCCGTCGCTGGGGTTGGTGACGCTGACGTTAAAGGCCGACAGCACTGCCGTGGCGACCATCAGGACCGCAATCAGCCAGATAAACAGCAGAAAAGGGTGCGGGATCTTATTACCGATTTTTTCAACCCAGCCATACAGCTTACCGGTGGGGGAAGGCGACGGTATGGAAGACATACTCATGGGCGTTCCTCGTCATGTTCGTTGTGCGTGTTGTGTTTGTTTTATAATGTTTATTTTAAAGGTGACGGCGTCACGCCTTCCGGGATCGGACAGCGATAGGGCCGCTCGCGCAGCTGCTGCGCCAGCTCTTCCCGGCAGGCCTCCAGCAGCGCGGGATCGTCAAACAGGCGCAGGGCGGTGGCGGCCATGATTTTTGCCGCCAGCAGCATGCCTTTGTGGGCGATAGAGGTGCGCCCCTGGCTGACCAGCTGCCAGGTGTGCAGCGGCGTGCCGACGGTAAAGCAGGGGCTGAAGCACTGGGCCACCGGCGTTTTCCAGCTGACGTCGCCGACGTCCGTCGAACCTGCCATCGCGCGATCGGTCGGCGCCCAGGGCGCCACCTCATCGACCAGCAGGGTCTGCCGGTGGCGGCGGGCAAAGGCTTTTCCCTCTTCTCCGCCGGTGCGGGCGATATTCAGCAGGCTATTCTCCAGATCGCTGTCGCTGAGGGTGGCGCGGATGTCGGCGGCGAAGGCCCGCTCTTCGTCGCTCCACTCAGGCGTGCCGTAGTGGGTCATTGCGGCATACATGGCGCGCTCGAGGGTGCGGTTGGGCAGGTAGCTGGAGCAGGCTTTTTCAAAGCGGCAGCTGACGCGGGTTTCGGTCATCAGCGCCGCGCCCTGGGCGATTTTTTCGATGCGTTCATAAATGGCCTGCGCGTCGCGCATCTCCGGGGCGCGGATCAGATACAGCACTTCCGCCCGGGCCTGCACCACGTTGGGCGAGATGCCGCCGGTGTCGGTGATGGCGTAGTGAACCCGCGCCTGCTCGATGATGTGCTCGTTGAGGAAGTTGCTGCCGGTGGTCATCAGGGTCACCGCGTCCAGCGCGCTGCGCCCGAGGTGCGGCGAGTTGGCCGCGTGGGCGGCAACGCCGGTAAAGCGCCACGCCGCCTGAATGTTGGCGAGCGTGGAGGTGGTAAACATGCCGGCAAAGGCCTCCGGATGCCAGGTGACGGCGGCGTCCACATCGTCAAACAGCCCTTCGCGTACCATAAAGGTTTTGCCGGAGCCGCCTTCCTCGCCAGGACAGCCGTAGAAGCGCAGGGTGCCTGCGCCGCCGCGCTGCGCCAGCCACGCTTTCGCCGCGATAGCCGCCGCCACGCCGGCGGTGCCCAGCAGGTTATGGCCGCAGCCGTGGCCGTTGGCTCCCGGCGCTGCCGGTGCCGGTTCGGCGCAGCGGGCCCGCTGGCTCAGCCCCGCCAGCGCGTCGTACTCGCCCAGCACTGCAATCACCGGCCTGCCGTGGCCGACGCTTGCGATAAAGGCATTGGGGATGCCGCCGGCCTCGCGGACGACGCTGAAGCCCTCGGCCTCCAGCGCCGACGCCAGCCGTTCGGCGGACCAGAACTCTTCGAAGCGGGTTTCCGGATGATCCCAGATTTCGTCGGCAATGGCGGTCAGATCCGGTCCGCGGGCCGAAATAACGTCATCAACAAAGCGATAAATCGTCTCCATTATGGCTCTCCCGCGCTCAGCGCTATCCGGGTCAGCGTTTCCACGGCCGCGCTCAGCGTGGCCTCGTCAAAATCAAACTTCTCGTGGTGGTGGCCGGCGGCCAGCTCGGTGCCGAAGATCATGTAGGAGGCCTGGCCGCCTCCGGCCTGTACGCGGGCCATCATCAGGGTGGCGTCTTCGGAGCCGGCGGGCGCATCGACCGTTGCTATCGCCTCCGTGATGCCGGGCACCTGCGCCGCCAGCGTCTGCAGGCGGGCAACCCACGCGGGCGAGGGCGAGCAGGCGGTGGCCGCCCCCATCATCTGCACCTCAACGCCGACGCCGTACATGGCCGCCGCGCCCTGAATCACCGCCTGCGCCCGGTCATAGACGTACTGGTTAACGGCTTCGGTCTCGCCGCGGGTCTCCACCTTCAGCAGCGCGGAGGACGGGACGACGTTGCGCCCGCTGCCCGCCTGCATGACGCCGACGTTGACCCTTGAGGCCCCCGCGCTGTGCGGGGCGATGGCGTGCAGGCCGAGGGCCGCCTGGGCGGCGGCGAGCAGGGCGTTGCGCCCCTCTTCGGGATTGCCGCCGGCGTGGGCCGCCACGCCGGTAAAGCGGGCGTCAAATTTGCTGGTGGCCATAAAGTTGTCCGCGCCGCACACCGCGGTGCCCGCCGGGACGCCGGTGCCGAGATGAATAGCGGTAAAATAGTCCAGGCCGTCGAGCGCCCCGGCGGCGACCATCGCCCGCGCGCCGCGGGTGCCCTCTTCGGCAGGCTGAAAAATCAGCCTGACGGTGCCGCAGAGCCTGTCGCGGTAGTGCATCAGCGCCGTTGCCAGGCCGAGGCCGATGGCGGTATGGCCGTCGTGGCCGCAGGCGTGCATCATGCCGCCGTTGCAGGAGGCAAATCCTTCGCGGAACGGGCGATGGCTCTCTTCGCGGTCCTCTTCCAGGTCAAGGGCGTCCATATCGACGCGAAAGCCCAGCGTCGGTCCGGGCCTGCCGGTACGCAAGGTGGCGACGATCCCGGTGAAGCCGCCCTCAAAGGCCGGCAGCCAGCGTTCCGGCGCGCCCTGCTGGCGCGCGCGCTGATAAGCCGCCGCCAGAGTCTGCGCATCGGGCAGGCCCATCCGGCTATCGGCGTCAACTACGTCGCGGCCAACGGCCAGCTCATAGCCCAGTCCGTCAAGAATGTCGGCAACCTTGGCCGCGGTGCGGAACTCCTGCCAGCCGGATTCGGCGTAGCGGTGAAAGTCGCGGCGCCAGGCGCGCAGGTCGGGGGCGAGGGTAGCGATATATTCAGTCAGCGAGTGCATGGCATATCCTGTCATCAGAAAAAAGTGTGACTTGATTCACGGTGTTATAGCTATTGCTTATCAGTAATAACTTTTTAACGTCCTGAGGATTAACCTGCCACATCCAGCCGTATTACAGTAGATGCCATTTTCTTACGTCTGATAAACAGCGGTTATCGGAGCAGGCATGGCTTTTCAGATTAAAATTCACCAGATCCGCGCCTTCGTGGAGGTTGCCCGCCAGGGCAGCATTCGCGGCGCCAGCCGCGTGCTGCAGCTGTCGCAGCCGGCGTTAACCAAAGCGATTAAGGAGCTCGAGGAGGGAATGGCGGCGCAGCTGTTTATGCGCCGCAGCAAGGGCGTGACGCTGACCGAATGCGGAGAGAGCTTTTTTCAACATGCGAGCCTGGTTCTGGAGGAGCTGCGCACCGCCCAGGAGGAGATCCAGCAGCGCCTGGGGCGTCACGCCGGGCAGATCAGCATCGGCATGGGCGCCAGCGTCTCCCACAGCCTGATGCCGCCGGTGATCGCCCGCTTTCGCCAGCAGCATCCGCTGGTGAAGGTCAGGATCATGGAGGGGCAGCTGGTGTCGATGATTGGCGAACTGCGGCAGGGCGAGCTGGACTTCACCATAAACACCTACTATCGCGGCGCCTACGATCACGAGCTGGCCTTCGAGAAGCTGTTTGAAAAACGCTTTGCCGTTTTCTGCCGCATCGGCCATCCGGCGCAGGCGGCGCGTTCGATAGACGACCTGCTGCGCTACAGCTGGACCATGCCGACGCCCAGGGGCAGCTACTATAAGCAGCTGGAGGAGATGTTTGCCCACCGCGCGCAGGCCCCCGATATCGGCGTCGTGTGTGAAACCTTTTCGTCCTGCATCAGCCTCGTGGCCCAGAGCGATTTTCTCAGTATTTTGCCGGAGGAGCTCGGCACCAGCGCGCTGATAAGCCACCGGCTGGCGATGATCCCGGTGGCGGAAGCGCTGCCGACGGCGGCCTATTACCTGATACAGCGCCGCGACGCCCAGCAGACGCCGGTGGCGGCGACCCTGATTAATCTGTTTCGCCGCCAGAGCCGGACGCTGCTGCGCCCGGAATCACTCATCGTCAAAACGCGTTGAGCCGCGGGCGCCGCGCGGCTATAGTGCCTTTTCAGCCGTCGCAGCACCCGGAGGAGACGTTCATGCACCCTGACGACCAATCGCTTTTTCTTGACGCCATGGAGGATGTCCGGCCCCTGAAGCACGGCGGTGAAACCCGCTGGCAGCCGCAGCGCAACCGCCGCGCCCCGCAGAAAATTGACACCCTGCAGCTCGATAACTTCCTCACCACCGGCTTTCTGGAGGTGGTGCCTCTCGACGTTCAGCTCGAATTTAAGCGCGAAGGGCTGCAGAGCGGCGTGCTGGACAAGCTCAGGCAGGGGAAGTACAGCCAGCAGGCGAGCCTCAATCTGCTGCGCCAGCCGGTAGAGCAGTGCCGGCAGATGCTGTTCGCGTTCATCCATCAGGCGATGAAGGACGGCCTGCGCAACGTGCTGATTATCCACGGCAAGGGCAAAGAGGAGGGCTCCCACGCGAATATTGTGCGCAGCTACCTTGCCCGCTGGCTCGGCGAATTTGAGGAGGTGCAGGCCTTCTGCTGCGCGCTGCCGCACCACGGCGGCAGCGGCGCCTGCTACGTGGCGCTGAAAAAATCCGCCGAGGCCAAGCGCGACACCTGGGAGCGCCACGCCAAGCGCAGCCGCTAGCGCAGCAGCAGCGCCAGCTCGTGCTGCGCCTTTTGCAGCTCCGGCAGCACCCGGTCGAGCATTTCGCCGGTGGATACCTGGGCGGCGTGAACGCCGACGTTCAGCGCCGCCACCGCGTGGCCCTGGGCATTAAACAGCGGCACCGCCAGCGATCGCAGCCCCATTTCCAGCTCCTGATCGTTCAGGGCGTAGCCCTGCTGGCGCACCGTCTTCAGCAGGGCGCGCAGCTTGCTCACCGAATCCACCGTCTGCGGCGTATAGCGGATCATCGTCACCCGTCCCAGCATATCGTTCAGCTTCTCCTCCGGCTGATGGCTCAGCAGCACGCGGCCCATTGAGGTTGCCCAGGCGGGCAGGCGGCTGCCGATATCCAGATCGATAGTCATGATCCGCGAGCTGGAGGCGCGGGCGATATAGAGAATGTCGTCGCCGTCGAGGGTGGCGATGGAGCACGACTCGTTAAGCATCTCGCTCAGGTGCCTGAGCACCGGCTGCGCCGAGCGGGCCAGCGGCGTTGAGGCGAGCCAGGCGTGGCCCAGGGAGAGCACCCGCGGGCGCAGCTGAAAATTCTTGCCATCTTCCGCGTAAACGAACCCCAGCTTGCCGAGCGTGTAGAGGCAGCGGCGCACCGCCGCGCGCGGAATGCCCGTCTTCTGGCTGATTTGCGAAATCGACAGCAGCGACCGCTGCGGGGTAAAGGCCTGCAGCACCTCCAGCCCGCGCGCCAGCGAAGCCATAAAGTTCGGATCGCCCTTAAACGGATCGGCGTCGCTGCTCAGAACATCGTCGGGATGGCGGGTCATGTTCACCTCTGTATTTGTCGTTGATCACATTCTGGAAACAAAGATACAGCATGTTCGATTATCGCACCATATTTCGATTATCGCCCTTGACCGACATTGGATGGCAGGTCACATTTTCAGCCAATAAAGAACAAAAACCTTTAGCGAACAGCGAATAAATAAAGTGCGATAACCGCACGGTAAGGAGCAACCTGATGATCGATAAAAGCGTGCAGACGCTGGAGCAGGCCGTCGCCGGGATCCCCGACGGCGCCACCATTATGATCGGCGGCTTCGGCCCCGCCGGACAGCCCACCTACCTGATCGATGCCCTGATAGCCCAGGGGGCCCGGGACCTGACCATCATTAACAACAACGCCGGCAACGGCGAAGTGGGGCTGGCCGCGCTGCTCAAGGCCGGTCGGGTACGCAAGATGATCTGCTCCTTCCCGCGCCAGGTCGATTCACAGATTTTTGACGATCTCTATCGCCGGGGCGAAGTCGAGCTGGAACTGGTGCCGCAGGGCAATCTGGCCTGCCGCATTCAGGCCGCCGGCTCCGGGCTGGGCGCGGTGTTTACCCCAACCGGCTACGGCACCGTGCTGGCCGAAGGCAAAGAGGTGCGCGAAATTGACGGCCGCCACTACGTGCTGGAGTATCCCATCCGCGCCGACTACGCCCTGATCAAAGCCCACCGCGGCGACCGCTGGGGCAACCTGGTGTACCGCAAGGCGGCCCGCAACTTTGGCCCCATCATGGCGATGGCGGCGACGGTGACCGTGGCCGAAGTCTCCGAACTGGTGCCGCTGGGCGACCTCGATCCGGAAGCGGTGGTAACGCCGGGCATCTTTGTCCAGCGCCTCTTCTCCCTGCAAAACCTGACCGCCGCCCAGAGCGCCTGAGGACGATAACCATGCAAAAGCTTACCCGCGATGAAATGGCGAAACGCGTCGCCCAGGATATCCCCGAGGGCGCTTACGTTAACCTCGGCATTGGCCTGCCGACCCGCATTGCCAACTACCTGCCCGCCGATAAAGAGGTGTTTCTGCACAGCGAAAACGGCCTGCTCGGCATGGGGCCGAAGCCGCAGCCCGGCGATGAAGACCCGGAGCTGATTAACGCCGGTAAAGAGCTGGTGACCCTGCTGCCCGGCGGCTGCTTCTTCCACCACGGCGACTCCTTCGCCATGATGCGCGGCGGCCACCTCGATATCTGCGTGCTGGGCGCCTATCAGGTCTCCGCCAGCGGCGATCTCGCCAACTGGAGCACCGGCGCGCCGGATTCCATTCCGGCGGTCGGCGGGGCAATGGATCTGGCCATTGGCGCCAGGGACGTGTTCGTGATGATGGATCACCTGACCCGCGACGGTCAGAGCAAGCTGGTGGAGCACTGTACCTATCCGCTGACCGGCGTCGGCTGCGTCAGCCGCATCTATACCGACCTGGCGGTGATCGATATCACCGACAGCGGCCCGGTGGTGCGCGAAATGGTTGACGGCCTCACCTTTGAAGAGCTGCAGCGCATCACGCCCGTGGCGCTGCGTCTGCGCGAACCGGCGGCTAACGCTCTGTAACCCTCTTCACCCGGGCGCGCGCAGCGCCGCCCGGCGATGTCACGTTAAGGAACACTTATGACTCAGGCTTTTATCTGCGATGCGGTCCGCACGCCCTTCGGCCGCTTCGGCGGTACGCTCTCAACCGTTCGCGCCGACGATCTGGCCGCGCTGCCGCTTAAAGCGCTGCTGGCGCGCAATCCCGGGCTGGATCCGGCCTTTATTGACGATGTGATTTACGGCTGCGCCAACCAGGCCGGAGAGGACAACCGCAACGTCGCCCGCATGGCCCTGCTGCTGGCCGGGCTGCCGGAGACGGTGCCGGGCAGTACCGTTAACCGCCTGTGCGGCTCCAGCCTCGACGCTATCGGCGTGGCGGCGCGGGCGATTAAGAGCGGCGAAACGCAGCTGATGATCGCCGGCGGCGTTGAGAGCATGTCCCGGGCCCCCTTCGTGATGGGCAAGGCGGAGAGCGCCTTCAGCCGCAGCATGAAGATGGAAGACACCACCATCGGCTGGCGCTTTATCAACCCGCTGATGAAAACGCTGTACGGCGTTGATTCGATGCCGGAAACGGCGGAAAACGTCGCCGACGAATTTAACATCTCCCGCGCCGATCAGGACGCCTTCGCCCTGCGCAGCCAGCAGCGCACCGCCCGCGCCCAGGAGCAGGGCGCGTTTGACGACGAGCTGATCGCCGTGTCCGTCCCGCAGCGCAAGGGCGAGCCGCTCAATTTCACCCGCGACGAGCATCCGCGCAGCACATCTGCTGAGGCGCTGGCTAAACTGAAAGGGGTGGTGCGCGCCGACGGCAGCGTTACGGCGGGCAACGCCTCCGGCGTCAACGACGGCGCCTGCGCGCTGCTGCTGGCCGGCGAACGGGCGCTGCGCGAGCACGATCTGCAGCCGCTGGTGCGGGTGGTCGGTATTGCCACCGCCGGGGTGGCGCCGCGCATTATGGGCTTCGGGCCGTCGCCCGCGGTGCGTAAAGTGCTGGCCCAGACCGGATTAACGCTGGACCAGATGGACGTCATCGAGTTGAATGAAGCCTTCGCCGCCCAGGCGCTGGCGGTCACCCGCAGCCTGGGCCTGCCGGACGATGCGGCGCACGTTAACCCCAACGGCGGGGCGATCGCGCTGGGGCATCCGCTCGGGGCATCCGGCGGCCGGCTGGCGATGACGGCGGCCTATCAGCTGCGGCGCACCGGCGGCCGCTACGCCCTGTGCACCATGTGCATCGGCGTCGGCCAGGGGATCGCGCTGATCATTGAACGGGTATAACGGACAGAAGGAAGGGGCATGGATCTATTGACGCCGCTGGCGCGCGGCAGCGCGCTGGCGGAGATATTCAGCGATGCGCGGACGGTGCAGGGGATGCTCGACTTCGAGGCCGCCCTGGCCCGCGCCGAGGCGCAGGTGGGCGTCATTCCTGCGGCGGCGGTGCCCACTATTGAAGCGGCCTGCAGCGCCGGGCTGATTGATTTTGCCGCGCTGGCGCAGGCCGCCGCCGGGGCCGGCAACCTCGCGATTCCGCTGGTCAAGCAGCTGACGGCAGCGGTCAAGGCGGCTGACGGCGACGCGGCGCGCTACGTTCACTGGGGCGCCACCAGCCAGGACGCCATCGACACCGGCTTTGTCCTGCAGCTGCGCAGCGCCCTCGACTGGACGCAGGGGCAGCTGGACGCCCTGCTGGCGGCGCTGGCGCGGCAGGCGGCGCGCTATCAGGATACCGCAATGCCGGGCCGCACCTGGATGCAGCACGCGCTGCCGGTCACCTTCGGCCTCAAGCTGGCGGGCACCCTCGACGCGCTGCTGCGCTGGCGGCAGCGGCTCGACGCCGTGCGCGCCGGGGCGCTGACCCTGCAGTTCGGCGGCGCGGCGGGCACCCTGGCATCGCTGGGGGATGACGCGCAGGCCGTCGCGGCGCAGCTGGCCCGCGAACTGGATCTTGCCGGGGCGGATACGCCCTGGCACAGCCAGCGCGACCGGCTGCTGGAGGTCGGACACTGGTACGCCGGGGTCTGCGGCACGCTGGGCAAATTCGCCGGCGATTTCGCTCTGCTGATGCAGACCGAAGTGGCGGAAGTGGGCGAACCGGTGGCGGAAGGGCGCGGCGGTTCGTCGGCCATGCCCCACAAGCGCAACCCGGTGGGCTGCGCGGCAATCCTCACCGCCGCCCAGCGCACGCCGGGGCTGATGGCGACCCTCTACGGCGGCCAGATCCAGCAGCACGAGCGGGCGCTCGGCGGCTGGCAGGCGGAGTGGGAAGTGCTGCCCGAGCTGCTGATGCTCACCGGCGGCGCGCTGTTGCAGACCACGCAGCTGGTGCAGGGGATGCGGGTCGATAGCGACAAGATGCGCGCCGATCTCGACATTACCCACGGCCTGATCATGGCCGAGTCCGCGACCCTGGCCCTGGCGGCGCACATTGGCAAACAGGCGGCGCATCACCATATCGAAGCCCTCTGCCACCGGGCGCTCGACGAGAAACGCCCGCTGCTCGCCCTGCTGACGGCCGATCCGCAGATGAGCGCCCACTTCAGCGAACAACAGCTTACGCAGCTGCTGGACCCCGCCCGGGGCACCGGCAGCGCCAACCGTTTTGTGCGTCAGGTCCTGGCGCGCTATAAGGAGCAACACGCATGACAATTCACTATCAGCTTGATGGCCCCGAAGAGGCACCGGTGGTGGTTCTCTCTAACTCGATGGGCACCACTACCGCGCTGTGGCAGCCGCAGCTGGCGGCGCTGACCGCGCGCTTTCGCGTGCTGCGCTACGATACCCACGGCCACGGCCAGACCGCGAAGCGCGGCAAAGTCACCCTCGCCCAGCTCGGCGAAGACGTGGTTGAGCTGCTCGATAGCCTGAATATCGACAAAGCCTTTTTCTGCGGCATTTCGGTCGGCGGCCTGACCGGCCTGTGGCTGGCGCGCTTTGCCCCCGAGCGCTTTCACGCCCTGGCCGTGGCCAACACCGCCGCCAAAATCGGCGAACAGTCGGCCTGGCTCTCCCGCGCCCGCGCGGTGCGGGAGGAGGGGCTCGGCGTGGTGGCGGCAGGCACCGCCGACCGCTGGTTTACCGCCGCTTTCCGCCAGCACGCGCCGGAGGTGGTTGAGCCGCTGATCCACACGCTGGCGCAGCAGGATCCTGAAGGTTACGCCGAGTGCTGCGAAGCGCTGGCCGGGGCCGACCTGCGGGCGGAAGTGGCCGCGATTCGCGCGCCGGTGCTGATTATCGCCGGCGAGCACGATCCGGTTACCACCGTGGCCGACGCCGATTTCCTGCATCAGCAGATCGCGGGCAGCAGGCGGGTGGTGCTACCCGCCTCGCACCTGTCCAACGTCGAAGCGCCGGAAGCTTTCAGCGCGGCGCTGGTGGATTTTTTTGGAGAAAAAGCATGACCGACGAAGAGCGCTATAAGCAGGGCATTGCGGTGCGCCGCAAGGTGCTGGGCGACGCCCACGTTGACCGCAGCCTGCAGGGCCTGAGCCCGCTGAATGAGGAGTTCCAGAACTTTATTTCCCGCTACGCCTGGGGAGAAACCTGGACGCGGCCGGGGCTTAATCACCACACCCGCAGCATGATCACCATCGCCATGCTCATCGCCCTCAACCGCGAGGCGGAGCTGAAAATGCACCTGCGGGCGGCCTTCAACAACGGCGTCACCCGCGACGAGCTGAAGGAGCTGATTATGCACTCCGCGCTCTACTGCGGGCTGCCCGCTGCCAACGCCACCATGCACCTGGCTCAGCAGGTGTTTGATGAGATGGACGCGGCGGGGAGCGAGTAGGGGAGATCCCCGGCTTTAATGCCGGGGATAGTTGTTAAATAAGTCCTTTTTGGCTAAACGTGATCCGGGTGGCCTCATTCAAATCCAGGCTTTTTATCATTTCCGGCTTCACCCAGATAATCTCCTGAAACTCCTCGTTAAACGTGATATCCCGATTGGCACTAAGACAATCAAAAATCAGGTAAATCATATAAATATCTTCGCTGGAGCCATCCGGATAGGTTTTGGTCCGGGTATCATCGCGAAATGCCCACGGCTCAGAGCCTATCCCATTAGGCTAATTTACTTGCCATTTTAGTCCCAGGCAGTGCTCGAAATCCTCACGTACTCCAGTACGCTCCGGTTTCTCCGCGCTGGACGGAACTAAACTGGCTGCGACATATACGCCTAATGGGATAGGCTCTTAACATCACTAATAAGTAACTTATCGCCTAACTCCTCCATGATTTCGCGCCTGAGCGCCGCCTCCATCGTTTCACCAGGCTCCATTCCACCGCCGGGCAAGGCCCACTGGCCGGGGAAAACCCCGCGATCGGCGGCCATTTTACAGAGAAGAAATTCACCGTCATTTTGTATGACGGGACATACGATGGTTCTCTGGCGCATGCTATCTCCTTAACAATGTGATTTTCTTCAATATTATATGCGCCTAAGCGGAGGGAATTTTGCTACATAACGCTCAGTGGCTAACCTTCGCCACAAACGCGTTGAGCTTCTCCAGCGTATCAATGAAGCGGCCTTCCGCTTCGGCAAAGCGCAGGAAGCCGACCTGCTTGACCAGGATCTCTTTCGGCGTCGGCTGCTGCGCCAGCAGTTCCATCACCTCATCGGTAAACGCGGCGAGCGGCATATAGCCTTCGCGCGTCTCCTGGCCGGGCGTCAGCCCGGTCTGCACGGCGGGCGGCGCCAGTTCAATCACTTCCACTTTGCCCTTCAGCACTTCCCGTAGCGACACGGTATAGGAGTGGATCGCCGCTTTGGTGGCGTTGTAGGTCGGGGTGGTGACCAGCGGCACGAATGCCAGGCCGGAGGTGACGTTGATGATGGCGGGATTCGCCTGCGCCGACAGGTGATCGACCAGCGCGTCGGTCATGCGGATCGGTCCCAGCAGGTTGGTGGTAATGGTCTCTTCGGCATCCGTCAGATCCCGGGCGCTGTCCGGCGACTCAAAGCGCATAATGCCCGCGTTGTTCACCAGCACGTTGAGCGTCGGATGCGCTGCCAGCAGACGGGCGGCGAAGTCGGCGATGCCCTCAGGACTGCTGATGTCCAGCGCCAGCGCGTGCATATTTTCCCGACCGGCAATCGATGCCTCCAGCGCCTCCAGCCGGCGCCCGGCGATAATCACCGTGTTACCAAGGTCGTGCAGGCGGTGGGCCAGGGCTTCACCGATGCCGGAGCCGCCGCCGGTAATGAGAATCGTATTGCCGGTCATATTCACAATGATTTTCCTCTCTGGTGTGTGGGCCTATTTCGTCGTGTAGCCGCCGTTAATCAGTATCGTCTGACCGGTCATCCACCAGCCTTCGCTGACCAGAAAGCGCACCCACGGTACGATATCTTCAATGTCGGTCAGGCCGGTTTTGCTGAACGGCGACAGGGCGGCGGCCGTTTTATGGTAGGCCACCGCGTCGGCGCCCTCCGCCGGATAGAAGAATGGCGTATCCATCGGGCCGGGACCAATCGCCGTGACCGAAATGCCGCGCTCGCCCAGCTCTTTTGAGGCGGCGCGGGTAAAGTGCTCTACCGGCGCCTTCATGCCCGCATAGGCGGCGTAAAACGGCGTATAGGCCCCGAGCAGGGAGGTGACCAGCGTACAGATCTTGCCGTTATCGCGCACCTGCTTTCCGGCTTCTTTCAGAAAGAAGAACGCCGATTTGGCATTCACGGCGCTCATCTCATCGAACTCTGCTTCCGTAATGTCCGCCATCGGTTTTTTGAGCACTTTCCCCACGGTGTTGATGGCGATATCCGGCTGGCCAAAGGCGGCAACCGCATCGGCGAACAGCTTTTCCATGGCCGCGGCCGAGGTGAGGTCAGCCTGGAAAGCGGCGGCTTCGGCGCCGGCGGCCTTCACCGCGGCGACGGTCTCTTCCGCCTCTTTGCGGCTGGCGTCGCTGTTGTAGTGAATGGCAATGGCGCGGGCGCCCTGTTGCGCAAAGTCGCGGGCAATCAGGCCGCCGAGGTTTTTAGCGCCGCCGGCAATAAGGACGGTTTTACCGTTAATGGTGCGATGGGACATGGTGCAGCTCCTGTCTTATTAATGCGCCGGGTTATTCCGGTAATAAGCAGCTTACTTCCAGCAGATAATGTATAAAGAGGGTTAAACTGCATACACTATTCAGAATTAGCGAATAATGAGGCGCTATGGACACCATTGAGCTGTTTCGGATCTTTCTCCGCGTCGCCGAGAACGGCAGCTTTGTGCGCACCGCCGAGGCGATGAACCGCCCGGTGTCGACCATTTCGGCGGCCGTTCGCCAGCTGGAAACGCGGCTCGATACCCGCCTGCTGCACCGCACCACCCGCAGCGTATCGCTGACCTCCGACGGCAGCGCGTTTTACGCCCGCTGCCGGGCCGTGGTGCAGGACGTCGAGGAGGCGGTGAACCTGTTTCGCTATGACGGCGAACAGGTGGCGGGCACCATTCGCGTTGACGTGCCGGGGCGTATCGGGCGGCTGATTGTGGCGCCCGCGCTGCCTGACTTTTTTGCCCTTCACCCGCAGATCCGCATTGAGCTTGGCGTCACCGACCGCAGCGTCAATCTGGCCGAAGAGGGCACCGACTGCGCGCTGCGCGTCGGCGAGTTGAGCGACTCCGGCATGGTGGCGCGGCGGATCGGCATGATGAAGCTGATTAACGTCGCCTCGGCAGGATACCTGGCGGCGCACGGCGAACCGGACTCTCCGCAGCAGCTGACCGGGCATTTTGAGGTGGGTTATGCTTCACCGACCTCCGGGCGCCGCGCGCGCTGGGAGTGGGCGGCGGACGGGGAAACCCTGAACTGCGACGTGCCCCACCGGCTCAGCGTTAACAGCGCCGAGGCCTATATTGCCGCCTGCGCGGCGGGACTGGGCCTGATTCAGATCCCGGCGTATGACGTGCAGGATCTGCTGGCCGACGGCACTCTGCGGGAGGTGATGCCCGATTTTCTGCCGAACGCGCTGCCGGTGAATTTGCTCTATCCGCACCGGCGGCACCTCTCCCGGCCCCTGCAGCTGTTTATGGCATGGCTGGAGCCGCTGCTGGTGGAGAGAATGGCGCTGGTGGCCCCTTCGCGCAATTAGCTTTCCTGCTGCCGACTATCAGAGGCGGCTTACCGATACTCGTCCGGCGCAAAAAGGATATAGCGTAAACCGTCCAGATAGGCGGAGGAGGCGCTTAAAAATGTGCGTAGGACGCTCTCTTCCCCCACCAGCTCAAGGCAAACGGGATGCGCTGGCGCGCTGATTTCCGTATGCGCATGGCTAATTTTGTGCCCCGCAAGATAGCCTGCCGAAATGGGGCGCAACGTAGCCTGGGGAATGCCGCTTTCTCTGGCCGCGCGCAGGAGATAGTGGCTCAACTGCGGAGCAATGAGCTTTTTCAATACACCGCTGCGCTTTACCCGCGCGCCTGCTGACATATAAATTCTGAGTACTTTTAGCATCTATTTATTTTCCCCTTCCGAAGAATTAACCGCGGGCCGGGAGGGGGCTTCCGGCGCCCGTTTGCGGGGGGGTAAGGTTGCCAGCGTTCCTCCCAAAGGAACGGCGGCACATTTGATATTATCGATGCGCTGAGAGCGGTAGATGCCGGTATAGCCCGACACCAGCCAGGCGACGGCGCAGGCCAGCGCGGCGGAAATACCTATCCCGGCGCCAAAAAGCTCAATGGCCATCAGCGTTGAGGCGATGGGGGTATTGGCCGCCCCGGCGAACACGGCGACAAAGCCGAGGGCGGCGAGAAAGCCGACGGGCAGGTGAAGCAGCGGTGCGAGAGCATTGCCGAGCGTTGCGCCAATATAAAACAGCGGCGTGACTTCGCCGCCCTTAAAGCCCGTCCCGAGAGAGATGACGGTATAGACCAGCTTGCAGGCGAAGTCCCACGGCGCCAGCGGATGCTGAAGCGCATCGACAATAACGGGAATACCCAGGCCAATATAGCGATCGCCGCCGGATACCATCACCGCGGTTGCGACAACAATACCGCCAATAAACGGACGCAGCGGGGCATAAGCAATATGCTTTTTCATGACGGCGTTAATCGCGTGGGTACTGTTGGCGAAGACCTGCGCCGTTAAGCCAAACAACCCGCCGGCGATGACGATCGCCGCGAGTACCCGCGGAGTGAGCGATGGGATCAGGGAAACCGCATAGTGGGTATGATGAACGCCCCAGAGGATCCCCGTCCGGTCAGCGACAATGGCCGCAAAAATGCAGGGCAGGATGGCGTTACAGTTAATGCGCCCAATGGACAGTACCTCCAGCCCAAAAATCGCCCCGGCCAGCGGCGTGCCGAACACCGACGAAAACCCGGCGCTGATCCCGGTCATTAAGACGATGCGCCGGGAGTCGGACGACATCCTGAACAGTCGTGCAAACTGATCGGCAATAGAAGCCCCCATCTGCACCGCCGAACCTTCGCGCCCGACGGACGCGCCAAACAGGTGAGAGATAACCGTGCCGCAAAATACCAGCGGAGCCATACGCAGCTGGATATGCTGCCGGGGATGATGGATCTCTTCAATAATCAGATTATTGCCGCCTTCGACGGCGCTGCCGAAACGCAAATAGAGCCAGCCGACGGTAAAACCGGCAACGGGAAGCAGCCAGATAAGCCCGCGGTGGCTTATCCGCGTGGTGGTCGCCCACTCAAGGGCAAACAGAAATAGCGCCGACGCGCTGCCGGACAGTATGGCGATCAGAAATGCCAGAAACAGCCATCTGACAAGATACAGGAAGGAATTATTGGTGAAAATATGATGTTGGCGCATAAGACATCCTTTGGATGAATACTCATCCGGGAAGTCACCGCCAGCACAAGACGCGACTGCTCCTTCCCGGTACGGAAAAAGCAGGCATCATCAGCCACATGGCGGTTCAAGGGGGTATGCCATCCCCTGCGGCGGGTATTATACAGACTAATCGATTCAGCTTGCAATGCCGGCACAAAGCAAGGGGGAACTCTGCGTATCAGCGGCCCCGCATTACCGTGATGCCGCCCGGTTTTGGTGGTCATTCGTCTTCTTACCGGGTGTGACGCCCGTTCAAAAAAGTAAATATAACGTTATAAGATAGGAATATTTTATTGATAAATCATTTACATGTTTTTGCTATTTGGTTATGAATTTTTTTGCGCAGGCTTCACGGCGCCTGACGCAAAACACAACATCGCTCGCCGCAATGCCCGCTTCGCCCTGAAGCGAAGGATTAAAAAATAGCTGCCGGCGCGCAACGCTCATCTGGAATAGGGTACACGTTTATGGATGCTTCTACGCTGTTGCCGCTTATCGGAATACCGGTAGTGGTCCTCGGTTTTGCTCTGCGTTTTAACCCACTGCTGGTGGTCGTGGCCGCAGGTCTGTCGACCGGCCTGCTGGTTGGTATGGACTTCGGTATGCTGCTGGAGACCTTTGGCGAGAAGTTCGTCAACAGCCGTTCGCTGGCCACCTTTATTCTGATCCTGCCGGTTATCGGCCTGCTGGAGTATTACGGGTTAAAAGAGCGCGCCCAGGCCTGGGTCGCAAAGATCGCCAGCGCAACCTCGGCGCGTATTCTGATGCTCTACTTTGTCGCCCGCGAAGGGACGGCGGCGCTGGGGCTGATGTCGCTTGGCGGCCATGCGCAGACGGTGCGTCCGCTGCTTGCGCCAATGGCCGAAGGCGCGGCGCTGAACGAATATGGCGAGCTGCCGCCGCACATCCGCGACAAAATCAAAGCCCACGCCGCCGCCTGCGACAATATCGCCGTTTTCTTCGGGGAAGATATTTTTATCGCCTTCGGCGCAGTCCTGCTGATCGACGCTTTTCTTAAGGAGAACGGTATCGAGGGCATTGAGCCGCTGCACATCGGCCTGTGGGCCATTCCGACCGCGATTGCCGCCCTGGTTATTCATATGACGCGCCTGCTGCGCCTGGACGCCAGCATCCGCCGCGATGTTATGGCCTGGCGAGCAGAACAGGGCACGCAGGAGATCGCCCAATGACGACGCTGATGACCATTAACCGCGTGTACTACCTGATTGGCTTCGTAGTGATGCTGCTGGTGATCATGACCCTGCGCGATCGGGCAAATCCTAAACGCCTCACTACCGCGCTGTTCTGGTTTCTGTTTGGCGGGATTTTTTTGTTTGGCGACCTGATGGTGCAGGAGCTGGGAAGATCGCTGGCGTACCGGATCATCGGCGGCTGCGTTATCGTCATTGCTTTGCTGGCCGGTTTCGGGCTGGTCGGGAAAGGGCGCTATCAGATGTCCTCCGAGGAGGAGCGCGCTGCCTCATCGAATCGCCTGAAAAACGCACTGTTTATACCTGCGCTGATGATCCCGGTTGTGACGGTCATCGGCACCCTGTTTCTGAAAGGCGTTGCGATTGGCGACGTTTATCTGCTCGATCAGAAGCAGCTCACCCTGGCGGCGCTGTGCGTGGCCTGCATCGCTGCGCTCCTGACCGGCTGGTGGCTGACCAGGGGGACGCCGCTGCACGCGATTCGCCAGTCGCGGCGGCTGGTGGATACCATCGGCTGGGCGGTGATCCTGCCGCAGATGCTCGCCATGCTGGGCGGTGTTTTTGTCGCGGCCAATACCGGGGGAGCGGTGCAGAAGGTGGTGAGCCTGTTTGTTAACCCGGATAACCGCTTCATGCTGGTGGCGATCTACTGCGTTGGCATGGCGCTGTTCACCATGATTATGGGTAATGCGTTCGCCGCATTCCCGGTGCTGAGCGCCGGCATAGCCCTGCCGTTCCTGATTAACGTCCACCACGGTAATCCGGCGCCGCTGCTGGCCATTGGCATGTACGCCGGGTATTGCGGCACGCTGATGACGCCGATGGCCGCCAATTTCAATATTGTTCCCGCCGCGCTGCTGGAGCTTAAGGACAAATATCAGGTGATAAAAATTCAGATCCCCACCGCGTTAACCCTGCTGGTGGTGAACGTGTTCTTAATGTATTTCCTCGTCTTCCGCTAAGGACGGCGACGATCTAAGGAGCTGTTATGCAATTAACGCAACATCAGGCTGACGCTTTTGCCAGAATGCCATTGACCTATTTGCGTCAGGAGTATCCGAACCACATTATGCATCTGCTTAATAGTGATGATGATGTTTTGTCGCCCCGCGCGCTGCACCCGATTTTTTACGGCTGTTTTGACTGGCACTCGGCGGTACACGGCTACTGGCTGCTGCTGCGCTGCCTGCGCCTCTACCCGACGCTCTCGTGTCGGGATGAGATCGTTACGCTATTCTACGACCACCTGACTGAAGAAAATGTCGCACAGGAGCTGTCCTATTTTAACGCGCCTTTCCGCGCATCGTTTGAGCGACCGTATGGCTACGGCTGGCTGCTGGCGCTGGCCCAGGAGCTGAAACAGTCCTCTCTGCCGCAGGCCGGTGGCTGGTATCAAACGCTGCAGCCTTTAACGCAGGATATTTGCCGCAGGCTGATGGATTACCTCAGCAAGCTTACCTATCCGATCCGGGTCGGTACGCACTACAACACGGCGTTCGCGCTGGCTCTGGCGCTGGATTATGCCCGCGCGGTGGAGGACGCGGCGCTTGAGCAGGCCATTCGGGCGGCATCGGCGCGCTTTTATCTTGCTGATACGCACTATCCGGCCCACTACGAGCCGGGCGGCGATGAGTATATTTCCGGGGCGCTGACCGAAGCGCTGCTGATGAGTAAGGTGGTGGATGATTTTCCGGCCTGGTTCGGGCGCTTTCTGCCAGAGGTGGGGTCGGTGACCGCGCTGATGAACCCGGCGCAGGTGAGCGACCGTACCGATCCAAAAATTGCCCACCTCGACGGATTAAACCTCAGCCGCGCCTGGTGTATGAAGCATATCGCCAGCGCATTGCCCAAAGACCATGCGGGGCAGCAGGCGCTGAGCCGCGCCGTCGAGCAGCACCTCGCGGCAAGCGTTGAGCACGTGGTAGGCAGCCACTATAGCGGCGGGCACTGGCTGGCGACCTTTGCGCTGCTGGCGCTGGAGTAGGGCGCCGCGCGCCGGGAGACTGCGCTGTCCCCGGCGCTGCCGGGGATTTAAACGCGTTTCGCTAAATCCTCTTCCCCCTCAATCACTTCCCCCCATGCCCCCACAGAACCACTTGATCGTCGGCTATCTATAGCGATACTGTATATATATACAGTTAGTAAGGATTGCCATCATGCAGCTTCTTCGCCCCCTTGATATTCACGCCATTTTCCCGCTGCCGCTGTTCACCGATCGCGTCCCCTGCGGCTTTCCCAGCCCGGCGCAGGATTACGTTGAGGATCGCCTGAACCTGCACAGCCTGCTGGTCAGCCACCCCAGCGCCACCTATTTTGTCAGAGTCAGCGGTGATTCCATGCTGGGTGCGGGCATCAGCGACGGCGATCTGCTGGTGGTAGATCGCTCCCTGACGGCGCAGCACGGCGATATCGTGGTGGCGTCCGTTGACGGTGAGTTTACCGTGAAAGAGCTGCAGACTCGCCCGGCGCTGCGGCTTATTCCGCGCAACAGCGGCTATCCGGCGATCGCGTTCCGCGACGATGGGGAGCTGCAGATCTTCGGCGTCGTCACCTCTGCCATCAAGATGTTTAAATAGCCATGTTTGCGCTGGTGGATGTCAATAACTTCTACGCCTCGTGCGAGACGGTTTTTCGCCCGGACCTGCAGGGCAGACCGGTGGTGGTGGTCTCCAACAACGATGGCTGCATCATTTCGCGCTCGGCGGAGGCGAAGGCGCTGGGTATCGGCATGGCGTCGCCGTATTTCAAAATTAAGGAGGAGCTGAGCCGCCGCGGAGTGACGGTGTTCAGCTCCAACTACGCGCTGTATGCCGATCTCAGCGCCAGGGTGATGGATACCCTGGCGGAGATGTCGCCCCAGGTGGAGATCTACTCCATCGATGAGGCCTTTGTGAACGTCTCGGGCATCAGCCGCTGTATGCCGCTCGCTGAGTTCGGGCATCAGGTCCGCAGCCGGATATTTCAGTATACCGGCCTGAAAGTGGGGGTCGGCATCGCGCCGACCAAAACGCTGGCCAAATTAGCCAACTATGCCGCCAAGCGCTGGCCGGAAAGCGGCGGTGTGGTCGATCTCTCCAGCCCGGTTCGCCAGCGAAAGGTGCTGGCGCGGACGCCGGTCGGCGAAGTGTGGGGCGTCGGACGGCGCATCAGCAAAAAGCTGGAGCTGCTGGGCATTCAGTGGGCGCTCGATCTGGCTACCTGCTCGCCGTGGGTTATCCGCAAGCACTTTAACGTCGTGCTGGAACGCACCGCCCGCGAGCTGCGCGGCGAGGTGTGCCTGGCCCAGGAGGAGTTCGTCCCGACCAAACAGCAGATCGTGTGCAGCCGCTCCTTTGGCTACCGCATTACGCAGTATGAGGAGATGCGCCAGGCCATCTGCACCTACGCCGAACGCGCCGCAGAAAAGCTGCGCCAGGAAAAGCAGTTCTGCCGTTTTATCAGCGTTTTTATCCGCACCAGCCCCCACGCCGACGGCGAGTGCTACTACGCCCGGCAGGCCGCGACCACCTTGATGCTGCCGACGAACGACACCCGCGATATTATCCATGCCGCTACCGGTGCGCTGGATCGCATCTGGCAGCCGGGGCACCGCTATATGAAGGCGGGCGTGATGCTGGCGGATTTTTACAGCAGCGGCGTGGCGCAGCCGGACCTGTTCGATAGCAGAACGCCATGGGCCAACAGCGCCGCGCTGATGCACATCGTCGATGAGATAAACCGCAAGGGCCGGGGCCGTATCTGGTTTGCCGGGCAGGGCAGCGAGAAGGCGTGGAGCATGAAGCGGGAGATGCTGTCGCCGGGGTATACCACCCGGTTTGCGGAGCTGCCGAGGGTGCGCTAGCCCGCGTTGATAACCGCAGAGGCTTCCGGCGACGGGCTGTCCTGCGCGCCGTCACCGGAAGGGAGAAACGCTAAGCGCCGAGGCGTTTAACCAGCCGTTTAGCGCCAATCAGCGCCAGCGCCTGCGTCGGAGCATTGGTATTGCCGCTGGTGATATTGGGCATCACAGAAGCATCCATCACATACAGGTTTTCTGTCTGTTTCACCTTCAGATCGGCATCAACAACGCTCATCTCATCGCTTCCCATTCGGCAGGTGCCGACCGGATGCCACATCGTGGTGGCAACGCGCTTCACGAATTCACCGATCTGCTCATCGCTCTGGACTGCCGGGCCCGGCATCGCTTCCTCCTCAAGAACGCTGGCCAGGGAGTTATGGCTCATCACCTTGCGAATGGCCTTAACGGCCTGAATACCCACCTCAAGATCGTACTTATCATCAATGAATTTCGGGTCGATGAGCGGCATCGCCAGCGGATCTCTGCTTCCCAGACGTACAGAGCCACGGCTGCGGGGCTGGAGCACCACCAGCGCAAACGTGATCCCCGAACGCGTGCCCGTGGGCGTCAGGCCGTTGTCTGAAATAATGGGTTCGTGATAGCACTGCACCGTAGGCTCGGCGCTGAAATCCTGCGGATCCCAGTAAGAGACGGTTTCTATTCCGTTACCTGAGGCCGGGCCATCTTTGGTCAGGTAATAGCGCATTCCTGCTTTCAGAGCCCCCGCGCCCGAGGCGGCGGACTGATAGCCAAGGGTTCCCCTGACGTAGGCGCTGACCGGAATAATCGGATGGTCATGCAAATTTTCACCCACGCCCGGAAGATTGACGAGGGGCTGAATGCCAAATTTTTGCAGGTGATCGGCAGGCCCGATGCCGGAATGCATCAAAATTTTCGGTGTCTGTACGGCCCCGGCTGACACTATCACGTTTTTTGCCATCAGGCGGGTACCATCACCGGTTTCCACGCCAACAGCCTTATTACCTTTAAAAAGGATCCGCCGCACGACCGTATCAGTTTGCAGGGTCACCCGACCGCTATCGACATGACGTCTGAGATGGGCAACGTACGCGCTGCACCGTTTGCCATCGCTCACGTTACTCTGGACGGGGGAAACGCCTATCTGAGTATCGCCGTTGTAGTCAGGATTGTAGGGAAGGCCATACTCCTGGAACGCTTTCAGGCAGTACTGGTTGAGCGTATTAATCCCGTGCGGAAGTTGAACGGCCAGAGATCCATCAATACCGTGGTGCTTATTATGAAAAGTGTCGTTCTTCTCCTGCTCGATAAACGTTTTCCAGATATTCTCAAAGGACCAGTCGCCGTCGCGGCCGCTGGCCTGGTACCAGCTATCGAAATCGCGCTTCTGCCCGCGTACGTAACACATGGCATTAATGGATGAGCCCCCGCCCACGACTTTACCCATTCGGAATCGCCGGGTCGTGCCGTGCTGGGGAATGGTATCGTAAGGCCAGACGTGGTGGTCTTTAGCCAGAATACGGCCATAGCCTGCCGGAATATGAATGAGCGGATCTTTATCGCGGCTCCCGGCTTCGAGGACGATAATTTTTGCTTTTGTTTTTTCGGCGAGATGTCCGGCAATCACGCAGCCGGCAGCTCCGCTGCCGATAATTAATATATCAAAATCATGTTCAGACATTTTAAATCCTTAATGACAGACGGCCCGCTATGATTATCAAAAGGCGGGAGCAGGGTTTCAGGTAAGGTACTGGCGTTAATTTATATTAACAATAATGTTAACTGACGCAATGCTCTAAAAATAAAAACAGCAATGAATGATAAAATGAATAATTTTAATAATGTCATGTTTTTGTTTGTATTTTTTATTTTGTGCACATTTCAATAAAAACAAATGCACAGGACGCTAAAAAACCATGTTTAATTATTGTTAGATTGATGTTGTCATTACTCTTACCAGTTGCCTGTTTACTCTATTCGGGAATAAATATAATGAAATCGGTTATCCTTCCAGCATTACTGGGATGTGCCAGCGCGCTGTATGCCACGGGCGCCTGCGCCGTGGATATCAATGCCGGCGATTATGATGCGATGCCGGCGGGGACGAATTTAGCGGCCCTGTATCTGCAGTACAGCGAGGCTAATCACTACTATCAGCAGGGAAAAAAGCAGGAAGGATATCTCAGAACGGAAATGTCGATCCTGCGTCTGATCCACTACGCTGAGATTGGCGGGATTATCGTCGATCCCCAGATACTCATTCCTTACGGTAGCGTCAGAAATGCCAGCGTTAACGGGCAGTCGTTAGGGAATGCGACCGGATTTAGTGACCCGATAATTGGGGCTACATTCTGGTTAGTCAACCAGCCGACGGCGGGCTATATCGGACGCTATTTTGGCGTAACGCCATTACTGACCGTACCGCTGGGAAAATATGACCGGCATCGTAATATCAATATCGGTGAAAACCGCTATAAATTCGATTTGCAGTTAGGCTGGGTCGAACCCATTTATGATAAATTTAGCCTTGAGCTTTATCAGGACTCGGTATTCTATGGCCATAATACCGATGCGGGCAATGATGGCCACCAGACGCTGAAGCAGCATCCCACCTATCAAGTGCAAACCAACCTACGCTATGACCTGAACCCGCGGCAGAAAATCGCGCTCGGCTATTCGGTACTGATGGGCGGGCGGCAGTATATCGATAATGATTACAGTGACAGTAAAACGTCATCGCAGCAGCTTCGTCTTGAGTATCAACAGCTGTTTGCCGGTCATTTTCAGGTGAGTACGCAACTTATTCACGATGTTGATGTTAACAGCGGCTATCGGAAAGATAGCGGCGTGAATCTCAGATTCCTGTATGTCTTTTAAATTACGCAGAGAAAGTCTATGAATAGTGAAAATGCGATCGATGATATTTTTAAACAGCAGAAAGCCTGGTTTTATGCCGGCAAGACGCGCGATCTCGCGGTGCGCCTGGCGGCGTTACGGAAATTAAAAGAGGTCATTTTCCAGCATCGTCAACACATATATACGGCGCTTAAGAGCGATCTCGGGAAAACGCCGGAGATCGTTGATCGGGTGGAAATTGGCGCGGTCGTGGAAGAGATTGACAGTGCCCTTGAGGGGCTCGCGCAGTGGGCCCGTGATGATGTATTTATGCTGAGCGGTACGCTGGCCGGATCTGAAGGGCGTATCTGCCGCGAGCCGTTTGGCGTGTGCTACGTGATCGGTCCCTTCAACTATCCGTTTAATCTGACGCTGACGCCGCTGGTGGGCGCCATTGCGGCGGGGAATACGGCGATCCTCAAGCCCTCGGAAGCCACCCCAGAGACCTCGAAAATCATCAAAAAGATTATCGATCTCTCATTCCCGCCCGCTTATGTGGCCGTAGTGGAGGGCGGAAGAAAAGAAAACGAGCTATTACTCGCGAAGCCCTTTGACTTCTATTTCTTTACCGGCAGCCCGCAGGTCGGGAAAATCGTTATGAAAGCGGCGGCGGAGCAGCTTGCTCCCGTTGTACTGGAGCTGGGGGGCAAATGCCCGGTGGTGGTCTTTGACGACGCGGACATTGACCATCTGATTGAGCGCCTGCTGTTTGCCAAGTATCTGAATAGCGGCCAGACCTGCGTGGCGCCGGATTATCTTCTGGTACCTGAAGATAGGCATGATGAGATAGTCTCCCGGCTGACGGCGCGGGTTGCCGCCGCGTATGGGCAGCAAAGTATCGGCAAAATCGTTAACAGCCGGCAAATCCAGAAACTGGCAGGTTATCTGCAGCAGACGCGCGGTAACGTGGAAACCGGCGGCGAGTACAGCGAAGCGACAAGGCAATTTTCGGCCACCGTCGTCAGCCGCGTGGGCTGGGACGACGCCCTGATGCAGGAGGAGATCTTTGGTCCGATTTTACCGGTTGTCACCTACAGGGACCTTACGGAGTGCCGGGAGAATATTATCCGCTACCACGCCCGGCCGCTTGCGCTATATATCTTCAGCAGGGATACGGAGAAGGCCCTGTGGTTCATTAAAACCGTGCAATCGGGAGATGCGCAGATCAACGATATTATGACCCATGTTCTGTCGAGTGAACTGCCGTTTGGCGGAATTGGCCCGTCGGGCATCGGTAAATATCACGGAAAATTCAGCTTTGATATTTACTCCCACGTCCGCTCAATACGCACCGTGCGGGCGTCGTAAGCGCTATCAGTACGGTGAGCGGCCCGTACTGCTTTCGACGTAGCGCCAAAGCGTTTTTTAAAAGCCTGACAGAAATGCGACTGGCTGCGAAAGCCGCACTGCCAGGCGATTTCTGCCAGCTGCAGGTGCTGCATTGCCGGGGTCTGCAGTAACATTTTTGCCTCGTCCAGCCTGCGCTGCCACACCAGCTTCATGAGCGAGAGATTATCCTCAGCCAGCAGCCGATTAATATAATTAACGCTCAGGCGAACGCCTTCAGAGACCCTATTCGCGTCCAGCTGCGGATTATGAAGATGCTCCGAGATATAGGACTCGATGGCAATAATGTTGTGGTTTCTGGCCGTCAGGCGCGCCTGTCTGGGGGGCGGGCTCTGAAGTAGCATCTCGCCGAGAAGGGCGATGATCATTTCGCTGTTCACGGTGGAAAGCGCGCTGCTTATTTTCCCGCCGTTATCAATATAGTGATTGATAAGCTGGGTCAGATACTGAAAGTCGCTATGGTTAAGCTGCATCGCGACGCCATTATCCCTTCTGAGCAGCGGCATTATCCTCTGGCAGCGATGCTTCTCGCAGGCAATGGCAAAGAGCGTTCCCGGCGAGGTGAACGACTCCTCATAGCCAGGCGTCAGCGTGGTGAGAAATAACGAGCCGCGTGCCAGCCACTGTTCGCCTGCCCGATGTCTGATGCAGATCTCCCCGTCAACCACCAGTTTGAATACCAGCCGCTCGCCATATTGTGCAGTCGGTACGGGAACAATCGTATGATTAAACTTATCAATATCGGCAAACACGCCGCACGGCGTGGTGATATAGCGCAGCGAACCGCCCCCCTTGCTGAAGGCCGGTGCCTTATTATTCTGCAGGCCAAATGTGCGGCATAAAAAGGATGCCATCTCGCCAGCTTCCATAGGATAAAACCTCTTCGACATCATACCTGAGCCAACAAAAGGGGACGGTAAGCCTCCTCAACCTCCCGCCTGAGCTACAGCTGCAGCGACAGTTCCATTGCGGCGTAGCACAGCGGGGCAAGCGCCGTATCCTTGAGGGCATCAGGGGTCATCGACGTCGCCGGGACGCCGACGTTGAGCGCCGCGATAACCTGACCGCTGCGGGAGAGCAGGGGAACCGCCAGAGAGCACAGCCCAAGCTCTATTTGCCTGTCAGCCAGCGCGTACCCCTGCATCCTGACTCTGGCTATCTCATCACGAAGACCCGGGATATCGCACAGGGTGTGCGGCGTGTAGCGTACTAAGCTGGCACGCGTCAGCGCCAATTCCAGCTGCTCCTGCGGCAGGGCGCTCAGCAGCACGCGTCCCATCGAGGTTGCCCATGCCGGCAGGCGGCTTCCGCGGCCGATATCGACACTCAGCAGATTATTCACCGCCGCGCGGGCAATATAGAGAATATTATCGCCATCCAGCGTGGCGGCGGAGCAGGATTGATGAAGGTGCTTACTGAGGCCATCCAGCGCGTGCTGCGCCACCTTCGCCAGCGGCGTGCCGGCCAGGTAGGCGTGGCCTACCGCCAGTACGCGCGGCAGAAGCTCATAGCTGCGACCGTCGGGACTGTGAACCATCCCGAGCGCCGCCAGCGTATAGAGGCAGCGGCGCACCGCGGCGCGCGAAATTTGCGTTTTCTGACTGAGCTGGGAAATGGTCAGTCTTTGCCTCTGCGGCGTGAATGCATTCAGCACCTCAAGCCCGCGGGCCAGCGACAGCATAAAATTGGGGTTTTGGGTGACCTGTACGCGCGTGTGGTCGGGAGTGTGTTTATCGGCCATGTTATCCCTCTCCATCGACGAATTTCATCTGCTCACGGGAGTACCACTATAAGGCGAAAAACGCGTCCGCGGATCTTCGGTGATGATTTTACCACTCCGATCACATTATTAACCTCAACATAACAATTACGTCGATAATCGCACAAAATTTCGATTATCGACGTTGTCAGTAGCAAAACTGCGCCCTATTGTCAGGATCAAGTCACTTATGGTTATTGGTTTGTTAACCATCGGTTATGGGACTTATGGTGAAAAAACACGATTGCATACGGAAATCGAGACCCTGCACAAGAAGAGACGTGAGGCATTTATGAGCAATGTAGTTTCACAAAAATTGTCGTTTATCCGGCAGCCTGAGATTCAATCGCTGCTGCGTGAAGGGGCCGGACTCAACGCGCCGGCGGGAGATGAGCGGGTAAAAGCCATTGTTCATCAACTGCTGGAAAACATCTGCGGGCTGATTGAGGAGTACAACATCAGCGAAGAGGAGTTCTGGCACGGCGTGAACTACCTCCACGAGCTTGGAGGCCAGAAAGAGGCGGCCCTGCTGGCGGCGGGGCTGGGACTGGAGCATTTCCTCGACCTGCGTCAGGAGGCTATCGACGCGGCGAGCCATGGCGTTGAGGGCACGCCGCGCACCATTGAGGGGCCGCTGTATGTGGCGAATTCGCCGCTGAGCGAAGGCTTTGCCCGGATGGACGACGGCCGGGACCGCGGTGAGGTGATGTGGCTGCACGGACAGGTAAACAATACCCACGGAGAGCCTATTGCCAATGCGATTGTCGATATCTGGCATGCCAACACGCTGGGAAACTATTCGTTCTTTGATAAAAGCCAGAGCGAATACAATTTACGCCGCCGCATCCGCACCGGGGCCGATGGTCGCTATAGCGTGCGCAGTATTGTCCCTTCGGGCTATGGCTGCCCGCCGGAAGGCCCCACGCAGAAGCTGCTTAATCTGCTGGGCCGCCACGGTAACCGCCCGGCACACATACACTTTTTTGTCTCCGCGCCGGGCTACCGTCATTTAACCAGTCAGATAAACCTCAGCGGCGATAAATACCTCTGGGACGATTTTGCCTTTGCGACGCGGGAAGGGCTGATTGCCGATCCGCTGAAAGTCACGGACCGGAGCCTGATTGAGGCGCGCGGCCTGGAGGGCGAACATACGGAAGTTCGCTTTGACTTCACGCTCCCGGCGGCGCTCAGCGTCGATGAGGAGCAGCGCATCAACCGGCCCCGCGTAGGCGAATAGCCTCGCCGTATTCGCCTGCCCCGGCGCAGGCGCCAGAGCACAATTTCATTCATCACCGATTTTATTCTGCCGCATGCAGGAGGACCTGACTCATGCAAAAAATGATCTCAGCGCTTAAAGACAGAGTCAGCAATGCGCTAATTGCCGATCGCGATAACCATATTTACCGTTGCCACCGTTCGATATTTACCGACGAGCAGTTATTTAATCTGGAAATGAAGTATATCTTTGAAGGTAATTGGGTTTTTCTTGCCCACGAAAGCCAGATCCCGGCGCCGGGCGATTATTATACCCTGACGCTGGGCCGCCAGCCGGTCATTATTACCAGGGACAAAAAGAATGAACTCCACGCGCTGATCAACAGCTGCGCCCACCGCGGGGCGATGCTTTGCCGGCGTAAAAAAGGCAATAAAAATTCGTTTACCTGCCCCTTCCACGGCTGGACGTTCAGCAATAACGGCAAGCTGCTGAAGGCCAAAGATGAGAGCACCGGCGGTTACCCGGATAACTTCAAGCACGAGGGCTCCCATGACCTGAAAAAACTGCCGCGCTTTGCCTCCTACCGCGGATTTTTATTCGGCAGCCTCAGCGACGACGTCCAGCCCCTGCAGGATTATCTGGGGGAAACCTGCAAGATTATCGATCTGATTGTCGATCAGGCGGCGGACGGGCTGGAGGTGCTGAACGGCTCCTCCAGCTATGTCTATGAAGGCAACTGGAAGCTCGGCGCGGAGAACGGGGCCGACGGCTATCACGTCAGCGTGGTGCACTGGAACTACGCCTCGACCATGTCCCGCCGCAACTATGAAGCCGCGGGGACGCATACGGTGGATGCCAACGGCTGGTCGAAAAGCACCGGCGGCGGCTACGGTTTTGACAACGGCCATATGCTGCTGTGGACCCGGGTGATGAACCCGGAGGTGCGCCCGGTCTACGCCCAGCGCGAACGCCTGGAAGCTGAATTCGGCGAGCGCCGCGCGGATCTGATGGTCAATGAAACCCGCAATCTGTGCCTCTACCCCAATGTCTATTTAATGGATCAGTTTTCAACGCAGATCCGCGTGATACGCCCCATTTCGGTGGATAAAACCGAAGTCACCATCTGGTGCTTCGCGCCAAAAGGCGAGTCAGCCGCAGACCGGGCGCTGCGTATCCGCCAGTATGAGGATTTCTTTAACGTTAGCGGCATGGGGACGCCGGATGACCTTGAGGAGTTCAGCGCCTGCCAGCGCGGCTATCTCGGTGAGAATCTGCCGTGGAGCGACCTGAGCCGCGGGGCGGTGCGCTGGGTTGAAGGGCCGGATGAACATGCGCAGCACGCCGGTTTTGCGCCGATCATGAGCGGCGTCAAATCCGAGGACGAAGCGCTCTATATCGCTCACCACCACCACTGGCAAACGGTGATGCTGGATGCGCTGGAGAAAGAGCAGCAGCGCTATGACGCTTCGATCACCCAGCGCGTGGAGGTGGCGTGATGCTTAATCTCGAAACCGTCCGCCAGTTCCTCTACTACGAAGCCCGCCTGCTCGATGACCGCCAGTGGGACGAGTGGCTGACCTGCTACAGCCCGGATGTGGTGTTCTGGATGCCCGCCTGGAGCGATGACGACAGGCTGACCACCGATCCGCAGCGCGAGCTGTCGCTGATTTACTATCCGAACCGGGAAGGACTTGAGGACAGGGTCTACCGCATAAAAACCGAGCGCTCGGGCGCCAGTACGCCTGAGCCACGCACGACGCACATCATAAGCAACGTCGAGTTGCTGGGCGAGAACGCGCAGGGGGTGGAGGTGCGCTACAGCTGGGTTACCTATAACTACCGCTACCAGCACACCGACGCCTACTTCGGATCGACGATCTGCACGCTGGCTGAGCACAACGATAAGCCGCAGATCGTACGCAAAACCGTGCGCCTGAACAATGATTACATCCGTCAGGTCATTGACGTTTACCATATTTAAGAGGTGGTTATGACGTTTAACATTGCGCTTAATTTTGAAGACGGCGTGACCCGGTTCATCGAGTGTAACGCGGGCGAAAAAGTGCTCGATGCCGCCTATCGGCAGAAAGTTAATTTGCCGATGGACTGCTCGGACGGCGTTTGCGGAACCTGTAAATGCCAGTGCGTGAGCGGCGAATATGACCTTGGCGATGACTATCTCGAAGAGGCGCTAAGTGAAGAAGAGGCGGACGAACGCCGGGTACTGACCTGTCAGATGATCCCGAACAGCGACTGCGTCATCGAGGTGCCGGTCGCCGCCGCCCAGTGTAAAACGGCGCTGGCAACCACCGGCGCGGATGTCGTGGAGGTCAGTTTACTCTCCGACACGGCGATTGAGCTGGTGGTGCAGCTTGATGAACCGCTGGCATTTTTGCCGGGGCAGTATATTAACATCCAGGTCCCCGGCTCAACGCAGGTGCGCGCCTACTCGTTTAGTTCGCTCCCCGGCAGCCGGGAGGGACGATTCCTTATTCGCAACGTCCCGGGCGGGGTCATGAGCCAGTGGCTGACCCGGCAGGCCCGCGCGGGCGATCGCCTGACCCTGAGCGGCCCGATGGGCAGTTTTTATCTGAGAGACGGAGAGCGGCCGCTGCTGCTGCTGGCGGGCGGTACCGGACTGGCGCCGCTGCTGTCGATGCTGCAGACCCTGGCCGGGCAGGAGAGCCGCAGGCCCATCACGCTGCTGTACGGCGTTACCCGCGATTGCGATCTGGTCAAAACCGACGCGCTGGAGGCGTTTACCCAGCGGCTGCCGGGCTATCGCTGGCTGCCGGTGGTGGCCGACGCTGAAAGCGCCTGTCCGCAGCGGGGCTTCGTCACCGAACATCTCGATGAGGCGATGCTGAACGAGGGCGACGTCGATATTTATCTCTGCGGACCGCCGCCCATGGTCAATGCCGTATCGGCCGCGCTGCGCGACCGGGGCATCACGCCCGGCGGCTTCTGGTATGAAAAATTCATCGCCAGCCAGAGCGCGGCGGCATAAGGAGACAAGATGCGATTTGAAAATAAAGTGGTTGCCATCACCGGGGCCGCGCAGGGAATTGGTCGCCAGACGGCGGAGCAGGCTGCCCGCGAAGGCGCCCGTCTTTTACTGATCGATCGCTCCCGCCACGTTCACGAGCTGGCGAACCAGCTAAAAGCCTCAGGCAGCGACGTGCTGGCGCTGGAAGCGGATATGGAGCAGTGGCAGAGCGCGCAGGAGGCGTTTACCGCCGGCGTGACGCACTTTGGCCGCCTCGATGTGCTGATTAATAATGTTGGCGGCACTATCTGGGCCCGCCCGTTTGCCGAGTATCAGCCGGAGCAAATTGAAAAAGAGATCCGCCGCTCGCTGTTTCCGACACTCTGGGGCTGTCGGGCAGCGCTGCCGTGGATGCTCAAACAGGGGAAGGGCAGCATTGTGAACATCTCCTCCGTGGCGACCGCCGGCGTCAACCGGGTTCCGTACTCGGCCGCGAAAGGCGGGGTCAATGCCCTGACGCGCTCAATCGCGATGGAGTACAGCGAACAGGGGATCCGCATCAACGCCGTGGCGCCCGGCGGAACCGAGGCGCCCCGGCGCCTTACGCCGCGCAACGAGGAGACGCCGACCCCGCAGGAGCAGGCGTGGTATCAGCAGGTGGTCGATCAGACCACGCAGAGCAGTCTGATGCGCCGCTACGGCACCCTTGAAGAGCAGGCGAACGCCATCCTCTTCCTGGCCAGCGATGAGGCCAGCTATATCACCGGCGTGACGCTGCCCGTGGCGGGCGGCGATTTGGGCTGATATCGGGCCGGTTGCATGGTTAACGCTCGCTCAGGGCGGCCGTCAGGCCGCCCTGAGTCATCTTTATCCTCGCCTCAGCGCGCGGGGCAGATGAGTCCTACAATAAACGTCGGATTGTCTGACAGCATCGCCGATCGGATAATTGCCGATGTACAACATAAGGGAGTGTTGCCTGCGGTACGACCATATGACGCCGCAAAATGTAAATGAAAGAAAGGGAGAGATGATGACCAGAAGGAATAATGACGCCATCACAATTCACGGTGTTCTGAAATGGATCGAAGATAACCTGGAGTCTTCGCTGTCGCTGGACAGGGTTTCAGAGCGGTCCGGCTACTCAAAATGGCACCTGCAGAGAATGTTCAAGAAAGAGACCGGCCACTCGCTGGGACAGTATATCCGCAGCCGCAAACTCACCGAAATTGCGCGCAGGCTCCGGCACAGCGATGAGCCGATCCTCTGCCTGGCAGAGCGCTTCGGGTTCGAGTCACAGCAGACCCTGACCCGGACGTTCAGGAAACATTTTGATATTCCGCCGCATAAATATCGCTGCGCTAGCATCCCGGCCTGCGAGTCGCGCTACCTCCTGCCGCTCAATTCTGGTAATCATCCTCGCCACTGAGGCAGACTCAACCTGACGTCGGCCCGCTATCGGGCCGACGCGTTAGCTAATTATTTCTGAATCAAATATCTGATCGTCGGCCCGTCCTGCTGAATATCCAGCACCGTATAGCCGTGGTTTCTGGCGTCCAGCGGGATCGTGTTGATCGACTGCGGACAGTCGCTCACCACTTCCAGAATCTCACCCTTTTTCAGCGACGGCATGGCTTCCAGCGTTGCCACGGCAGGATAAGGGCAGGGTTCGCCCACCATATCGAGACGGTAATCAGGCGCTCTCTGTTTCATATGTTCTCCTTAATCGTTGCGGCGGTGGAAGGTTGGCGGCGAAAAAAACGTTTCTCCCAGCCGATAATCAGCAGCAGGGCAAGCGCCAGCAGTAAATAGGTCACCAGCAGCCCGCCCAGCGGGCCGAAGGCGCTCAGCAGATTGACCTTATCCCAGTGGGTGGCCAGCGCGGGCGACAGGTCATCCCAGTAGTACGCCAGAATCGTTGAGCCGATAACGTTGCCCAGCCCGACCCACCAGTAGTGCACCTGCCCCTCGACGGCGCGGTACATCCAGCCGGTTTCGCAGCCGCCCGCCAGCACGATGCCGAAGCCAAACAGCAGTCCGCCGATAACCGCGTTGGGGCCCGCCCACATGATTTTCGGTGCCACGCCGAGCTGCACGTAGCTGAAGATGCCGATGGCGCTCGCCGCCATGCCGAAGATAATCGCCTTCGCCATGTGGGTGCGCCCGGTGATCCACAGATCGCGGAACGCCGACGTGAAGCAGATCTGCGCCCGCTCAATCAGCAGCCCGAAGCCGATGCCGAACAGCATTGCCAGCCCGAGCTTGGGATGGTCGGCCGCCGTCAGCAGCCCCCAGCCGATCATGGCGATAAAGACCAGCATCCCGAGGCGAAAGCGGCGCCGGGCCTGGTCTGGTTTCTGGGTCAGCGGCGAGGCGGCCGAAACCTTCTGCAGCTTTACCGGAATGCGAAAGAACGGCAGCAGCGTAAAGCGGGCGCCGAACCATGACCCGATCGCCGTGGCGATGGCAAAGAACCAGGCGTGGAGCGAGAACTGCGGGATGCCGGTAAAAAAGGCCGCCAGATTACAGCCCATCGCCAGCCGCGCGCCGAAGCCGGCGATGATGCCGCCCGCAATGGCCTGAAAGATGCGCCTGCGGCTCCGGGGCAGGCGCAGCTTGACGTTGTTGGCCCACAGGGCGGCGGCGAAGCAGCCGCCGAACATGCCGATGATCATCATTCCGTCGATGCGGGTCAGCGGCGTGCCGTCGAGGTGAATCAGCTTATAGTAGCCCCACTGCTCGGTATGCACGCCCGCCAGCTGCAGCAGCTGACCGCCCCAGCGGGTGAACTCGCCGGTTACCGCCCAGAAGGTGCCGGTGAGGCCGAAGTAGTAGGTAGAGAGAATGCCGGCGGCGATAACCGCGGGAACGGGCGACCAGAATTTTACCAGCCAGGCCTGTTTGAAGTGTTGCCAGGTCATAATAGAAGTGCCTCTGAACTCAGAAGGAACGCTGTCCGGGATCGGACAAAAGGATGGTGGATAATACTAAACTTTTATAAGTGAAAAGCCATAATAGATCAAAGTTTTAGTGTTCAAAGCAGGAAATGACAGTGTGTAAACGCATTGATAACGATAATTGATTATCGTTATCGAATTGTTTATGTTCATACACCCCATTAATCAAAAATTAATCACAAGGAGAAGTGAACATGTCCCGACCAAAATTTTCTCAGGCATGGGCGGCATCAATGCGGATCTATGATCCGGCTAATTCTGGTGCAAAAGTAGCGCAGATTATCGGAGGATATGTAGAAAAAAATATCAATAACCCCGATCCGCAACAAAAGTGGAGTAATACTTGTGCAGTGCGCATGAGTTATATATTAAATCAGTCCGGAATGATGATTCCACGAATACCGGGGCAAACTGTTTCGGGTGGGGATAGTCGACAATATTTTTTCGTGTCGATAATCTTATTACTTTCCTGAAAAATGAATGGGGGAAGCCTGAAATAGTTAGGTATCCACTAACTGGAGGTGGTTCTTTATCGGGAAAAAAGGGAGTTATTTTATTTGAAATAGCGGGTTGGTCTGATGCTCGTGGCCATGCAACGTTATTTGACGGGGCAATATGCTACGATCACTGTTACTTTAATGAGCCGGGTGTGAGATATCGTACTGAGCGGGCAAATTTCTGGAGTCTGTCATGAAAAAAGGTTTTTATACTGCATTATCAATAGCTCTGGTTGCTATCTGGTCTTTATATTCTGGTCTCGCTTTGTCGGCAGAACTACCGCGAAACTCTCCACAAGCCGGGAATCGAACCTATGCTCAAAATTATAAGGATATGGTTTTGGCTACCTGCATTGCAAATGCATATTCAAAAGAAAAAGATGCGGCAACAGATGCCGGGAGCAGTGTCAGCGCCCTGCGTGACTGGACTTATTATGATCTGGAGAAAAGCCCGGATGCGGTTAAGGCGCTTATAGATAAATATTTGGCCAGGGATTATTACAATCCACTGGTGGAATCGGAAGTCAAAGGTGTGAAGTTTGATTTGCTGAAATGCTTCGACCTTTACCATAGTCGCGAACTGAATGTATTAACTAAAAGGATGGTTATTAATCCTAATCGGACATGGCGTCAGGAGCATCAAACTTCCCGGGATCGGTAATCTCCTAAAAATTTTAGGACGGCGGCGATAATAAAGATACAAGCCGCCGCCCACAGAATAAGTAAATACAAATAATGTTTTACGCCCCGCCAGCACGCAGTTTCTCCCGCTCCTGATGCAGATTTTTAAGCCAGCTTTCGCGGGTTAGCGTAAACAGCAGGCTCGGGGGCAGATCGGCAAGGTCGCTGATTTCCCGGCTGTAGCACAGCCCCGACTTCTGCAGCACCCGCTGGGAGGCGAGGTGGTTCCTGCGCACCACGGCCGAAATCTCCGGCAGCGAGAGGGTCCTGAAGCCGTGGTCGATGGCAAAGCAGGAGAGCTCTGTCGCCAGCCCCTGGCCCCAGACGCTGGTCTCGAAGCGAAAGCCGAGGTTGTTGATTTTGATCTCTCCCGTATCGCGCACGCTGAGGCCGCCAAAGCCGATCGTCTTGTCCGGCGCGCTGCGCAGCATGATAGCCCAGCAGCCGAAGCCATCGGAGCGCCACTGCGCCAGCCAGCGTCCGAGCACGCCCTCGGTGTAGGCGAGGTCGGGATAGGGCCCGGCGGGATTATAGGTATTGGTCGCCGGGTCGCCGTAGATCCTGAACAGATCTGCCAGGTCTTCTTCACAGACCGGCCGGTAGTAAAGCCGCTCGGAGTGTAGTTCCATAATCACCTCTCTATCTGGAGCCGTGCGTGCGGTGCCCACATTATCCAGTAATAGTAGCGCTAAGCGTTTATTATGCGTTTGTGCTTAAGTGCATCCGATGAGGAGTCATCATGCTTGATGAGAACGGATTTATCAAAGTTCCTGCGCGGGTCGATATTCAGCCTGCATTGCGGCCCGTCGTTAATGATGCTGTGGCTATGCTAACCGGGTGTCTGGGCGACCTTATTCACAGCATTTACCTGTACGGCAGCGTGGCGCGGGGAGAAGCGGTAGCGGGCGTTTCCGATCTCGATATTTGTCTTCTGCTGCGGCGGAAAGCGGATTTTCGTGAGGAAACAGAGCTGCCGGCGATGGCTGAGGCTATTGAACGCCAGCATCGCGTCGTCAGTAAAGTCGATTTTGATATCGGCACGCTGTAGGAGGCTCTGAATCCGGTTAACCTCTACAGCTGGGGTTACTGGTTAAAGCACCACTGCCGCTGTCTGTACGGCGATGATCTAGGCCAGTAATTTCTCCACTTCCGACCCTCTCGTGCCATTGCTCAGGCCGTTAATGACGACTTTTTTGCCGTGCTTGAGAGCTATATTGCAAAGTTGCGCAGGAAAAAAGCGTCTCCGGGCGTCGGTTGCTTCGCAGATCGGCCACCCGAAAGCTACCAATATCCTGAGGACCGACGACGACCGCGATTGGCCGGAAACGCTTGAAGATCATCTTCTACAAATTGCCGCAGACTATCCAGCAATGGCGGAAAGCCTGCGCTATTTCTACCGACAGAGTTGTTATCCACATGGCAATACTGAGCTGTTTATTACGAATTTACGCCTGTTTAAAATATGGTTTAATGATATTTGTTATCACTCAAAATAATATCGATGACATGTGGCATTTATGACGACGATTTATTGCTGGTGGTTGAATTCACAAAACCACTCTGTAAAAGATAATATTTCTTTTGCATCCTTTGGCGATATTACCTCATCTCCATGCACTACTGAATTTCCATCAATCCTGATAGCATGTGCGCGATGGTAAACTTTTGCTTTACCATCTTTTTCATCTTTTTCAGAATAGAGTTTGTTTATTCTAACTTTAAGTGATTCTGGTGGTTTTTCAGTGGGGAATTTCACCATCCAGGTTTTTTTTGTGTCACAATCAATGATTTTCCGACAAAGAATTACTCCGGCATTCAACAGGCCGAGCTCTATGCAGCACTTTGCCTCATCTAATAACGTTAAGTTTTTCTTCAAGTGGCGGGTATCATAATTGATATCTTTTAATAATGCTGACAGTGATTTAGAAACGTCTCCCGATGCATCAGCATAATGAGACAATGGTCCAATGTCTGGACCATTATGCTCATAATATGTTATTCCAGCAGAGTAGTGATTACATGATTCACAATATACAGATAATGAAATAGTATGACTGGGCTCAGTGATCAAATCGTCTTGTAAGATAAACTTATAACTGAGTTCCTTCCAACCTGAGATAACTAGCTTGCTTGGCTGTTGGCACTTCGGACACTTACCGCTAAAATGAAAAGAGTTACTCATAAAACCTCCGTGAATTATGTGTAAGTATTTGAAAATAGTGAAATGAAAAATATCTGCTGTTTAATTTAGCACTTCGCTTATTTTTTTTAAATAACAATTTGTCATTGGAGCAAAAATCAGAAAGATCCAAGATAATGATTAAATATCACGCAAGGTTATAATTCAAAAGTTAAATATTTATTAATTTATTATTTGAGGGTTCTCTTTTACCATAGAGATAATATTTATACGGGCGTATGATACATTACCTGTTGATTCGTAAAACCCACAGCGACCCTCAATGAAAGACAACATCAGCCAGGACATCACCTTTCGCAAGCTCAGCGTCTTTATGATGTTTATGCAAAAAGGCAACATCGCCCGCACGGCAGAAGCGCTGGCGCTGAGCAGCGTCAGCGTCCACCGGGCGCTGCACACGCTGGAGGAGGGGATCGGCTGTCCGCTGTTCGTTCACAAGGGGCGCAATCTGCTGCCGCTGCCGGCGGCCCATACGCTGCAGGAGTACGGTCAGGAGGTGCTGGCGCTGATGTGCAAGGGCATCGACGAGACGCGCAAAGCGGCGGGCGTCGGCACAGGGCGCCTGCGCATCGGCACGCTCTATTCGCTGACGCTTGAGACGGTGCCGAAGATCATCATGGGCATGAAGCTGCGCCGTCCGCAGCTGGAGCTGGATCTGACGATGGGTTCCAACCAGATGCTGCTGGATATGCTGGAGGATGATGCGCTGGATGCGATCCTTATCTCCACCAGCGACGGCGAGTTTACCGATTCGAAATTCGACGTCATTCCGCTGTTTCACGACGATATTTTTCTCGCCGCCCCGGCCAGCGAAAATCTGGCCGCCGGGCAGGAGGCCGATCTGCGCGACTACGCCGACCGCAAGTTTGTGTCGCTGGCGGAGGGATTTGCCACCTACGCGGGGTTTCAGGAGGCGTTTCACGTCGCCGGATTTGAGCCGGAGATCGTCACCCGGGTAAACGATATCTTCTCAATGATAAGCCTGGTGCAGGCCGGGGTCGGCTTTTCGCTGATCCCCGGGCGGATGAAGAAAGTGTATGAGAACGACGTCCGGCTGCTGAAGCTGGCGGAGTCTTATCAGATGCGCCAGCTGATCTCTATCGTCTATTCCCACCACCGCGAGCGCGATCAGGACCTGCTGGCGCTGGCGGCGGAAGGGCGGATGTATGCCCGCAGCCTCAATCACTGAGGCGTTTTGCCAGGTGCCGGGCCACCTCGATGCTGTTGCGTTCCCGGCAGATCGCCTCGCCCTGCCAGCCCGCCTGTTTCGTCAGGCCGGTGAGCACGCTGCCCGGCGGCATCTCAATCGCCAGCCGCGCGTCGCGCTGGTTGGCGGCGATCATCGCATCCTGCCACTGCACGGTGCGGGCCATGTTAAAGGCCAGATCGTCGGCGATTTTCTGCGGCTCCCACAGTACGCGGGCGCTGGAGCCGCTCAGATAGGCGCAGGATGGTCGTGACACTGTCACAGATTCGAACGCCTTCGCCAGTTCAGCGGCAGGCTTATCGAGCAGCGCGCAGTGCGACGGTACGCTGACCGCCAGCCGGGTCGCTCTGCTGGCCCCGGCATCCAGCGCCCTGTGTGCGACCTGCCTCATCGCGTCGTCCCGTCCGGCTATCACGATCTGGGTCTCGGCGTTGAGATTGGCGATGTAGGTTCCGCTACCCGTCATTAGCGCTTCAAGTCTGTCCAGCGTCAGGCCCACAATGGCCGTCAGCCCGTAGCCGCCGGGATAGGCGCGCTCCATCAAATCGCCGCGCAGGGCCACCAGCCGCAGGGCGTCGTCAAAACGCAGCGCGCCGGCGATGACCGCCGCCGGATAGGCGCCGATCGACAGTCCGCTGACAATATCCGGCTTCACGCCGTTGCGGATAAGTTCTCTCGCCCAGGCCACGCCCGCGATCAGCAGGCAGAGCTGCACCGCGCGGGTGTGGCGCAGGGCGTCAGCCGAGTCGAGGGTATCAAGCTCATCGCCGAGAACGGCGCGGGCCTCACTCAGGATGGCCCCGCTGTCGGGAAGGGCCTGCAGCATGCCGGGGCGCTGGGTGCCCTGGCCGGGAAAGGTAAAGAGGATTTTCATGGTTAAGGCTCCCTTCGCCAGGGGGCGGCGGTCAGCCGCGGCCCGGCGGCGGTTTTCAGCAGCACCCGCCCTTCGCGCAGCCACTCGTTGAGGGCGAAGGCGCCGAACGGCGTCTCCACCTGGGTATCGGCGCGGCAGGGCAGTTTTTCGACCTGCGCCTGCCACTGCCTGAGCTCATCGTCGGTCAGGGGCTGTGGGGCGCGGATCAGCAGATCGAGATCGCTGTCGGCGTGCAGCACCGGAATTTCGGTGGCCAGGGCGTAGCCGGTGCTGCCGGTAATGCCCCAGCGCCACGGCCAGGCAAAGGTGGTGAGGGTTATCGCCGCCTGAACGGGCGGTTGAGAAACAAAAGGCGAGTGCAGCAGGCGCTGGCGGTCCGCCAGCGCCTCCGGCGTCACCGCCCGGGCAACGGTGGCGGGGCGCACCCAGCCGGCGGCGCGCTGGTCGCGCTTCATGCCGCGCACGCCGACCGGAATATCGCCCTCATCGTTAACGTCGCGCCGCACCACCACCGGCAGGCCCGGGTGCCACTGGGTCGTTACCCACGCCTCTTCAACGTCAAGCAGGTCAGCGGCGGCGTTGAGCCAGAGCAGGTCGTGCGGTTGCGGCGCGTGGGTCATATCAGATACCTGAGGTTAAGGTAATAAACAGCGGTAGAGAAAGGATACACAGAACGGAGCTTAACAGCAGCACCGCTTCTGCATCCGGGGACTGCACGCCGAAGCGGTTGCCGAACACCACGCCGAAGAAGCCGGCGGAGAGCGCAATCATCAGGATCGCGGTGATGGCGACGGCGCCGTGCAGGCCGAAGGCCAGAACGATGCCCCAGGCGATAAAGGGCTGGATCAGCAGCTTGGTCACGGTGGCGATACCGACCACGGCGTTCAGCTTCAGCCTGCGGGCCGAGAGGATCACCCCGGTCAGAAACAGCGCGGCGGCGGTGGCGGAAAGCCCCAGCGGCTTAATGGAGGCCAGCAGCAGATCCGGCATTTTGATGCCGATAGCGGAGAGGACAACCCCCAGCAGCGGACCGAGCACGATAGGTTTTTTCAGCGAGCGCCACATCAGCACCGGCAGCATCGCCAGCGTTGAGCCGCTGTTTTCGCCGGCGGCGCGCGCTTTTTCGCGCTCGAGGATCAGCAGGCAGAACGGCGTCATCAGCACCGAACCGCAGGCGATAGAGACCGCCACGGAGAGCGAGGTGGCGGAGCTTTCGCCCAGCACGCTGCCGAGGATCGGCAGGCCGAGCGCGGCGTAGTTCGGCAGGGCCACGGTCAGCGTCAGCACGGCGGCGTCCTGCGGCGATTTTTTAAACACGCCGGTCGCCAGAAAATAGATGGCGGCATAAGTGATCCACATTGCGCCGGTCAGTACCACGATCAGCGGCGACTGGGCGACGATGCCGGCCCACGGCGTCTGTACGGTCGCGCTGAACAGCGCGGCGGGCAGGGCAAAGTCCATCACAAAGATATTGAGCAGGGAAACGTTTTTATTGTCCACCATGCCGGCTTTACCGGCCCAGAAGCCGAGCAGCATGATAATAAAAATGGGTGCGAGGGCATGAATTATTACGTATGTCATAGATCACCTGTAGATAAAAAGAGAGAACTGTCGCGATGGTTATAGTTTTCTAAAAGCGACCGAAACCGTGGGGCACCGCGAGGTGCCCCGGTCGGACTGCTTTCGGCAGGTCTTTTTTTATGTACTTCTGATGCTTACCAGGCGGCGCGCATTTTCTCGCGCACCAGCGCCGAACTGCGGCGGTTTTCCGCCCCGAGGCGGCACTTCAGGCTGGGATCCTGACGGGCATCGGTAATCGCTTTCTGCACGCTGATTTCCACCAGCGCCAGATCGGCATCTGACGGCGCGTCCGGGTTGCTGACGTTCAGCAGATCGGAGAGCAGACCGAGGGTGGCGTAGTTGCTGATGTCGTAGGCCATCGGCGGAATGGTCGCCGCCAGCTTCTCCAGCGCCTCGACGGTGCGCAGGGTGATGCGCGCGGCGGAGGCCTTGCCCATCGCGTGCACCAGTACGCCCTGGTCATTGATGGCGATCAGGCGGTTGGCCTGGTAGCCGTGGGCGAGAAACGCGCCGGACATCGCCTTGCCGACGATAAGGCCGATCACCGGATGGCCCGCCAGGCGCGCCCTGGCGTAGGCGCCCGCGGCGCCCGCCAGCGCCTGGTGAATGCCGAACGCCTCTTCGCGGCGGCCGTAGGCCTGGCTCGGGACGTCGATCACTGCCACAATCGGGCGCTTGACGCCGGCGTTTTTATCCGCGTCGATGGTCTCATTGACTACCTTCGCCAGCGTCCAGCCTTCCAGCAGGCCCACTTCGCCTTTGGCGGCGCGCGGGAAGTGGTTGTCGGCGTCCGGCACCACGGCAATAAAACGCACGGTTTCGCCGTTAAGTTCGCCGTCGGCAACCTGAACGGAAGGGCACAGGCCGCCCATGCGCGGCGCGTTGGGGGCGAGCTTATCCAGCCATACGGCGCCCCGGCTATTGAGCTTCGACATCATTTCACCTCCCCGGCAAAAAGCTGTTTAATCTGCGCTGTGTCCGCCTGCTGACGGGTATCAAAGCTCGTCAGCCGGGTCAGAAAATCGGCATATTTATCGCTGCGGTGCTGCGCCGGTACGCCTTTGGCGATGGCATCGTTCATGGCGGTTTTCACGGCGCTGATGCCGTCATCGACCAGGGCATCCACCAGGCCGCTTGCGGCGCGAATTTCGCCGCCGGTCATGCTCCAGATAAACGGCCGGTCGCGGGAGTCGTACTCCTCAATGCCCGCTTCCTGCTCGATAACCTGCGGGCCGTTGAGGCCCAGGCGCGCCTCGCGGGTGACAATCAGATAGCTGCACAGGGCGGCGGCGATGGACATGCCGCCGAAGCAGCCGACGGTTCCGGCAACGATGCCGATCACCGGCGTGTAGCGGCGCAGATCGACAATGGCCGCGTGGATATCGGCAATCGCCGCCAGCCCCAGATTGGCCTCCTGCAGGCGCACGCCGCCGGTTTCGAGGCACAGCACCGCCTGGGTCGGAATACCGCTACGGTTATCTTCCGCCGCCAGCTCAAGGGCCGCCGCCATTTTGGCGCCGGAGACTTCGCCCATGCTGCCGCCCTGGAAGGTGCCTTCGATGGCAATCACTACCGCGGACTGGCCGTTAATGGTTCCCCGGGCCACCACCATGCCGTCGTCGGACTGCGGCACCACGCCCTGCGGCGCCAGCCACGGGGACAGAATGCCTTCAAAGGGATCGAGCAGTTCGCGATAGCTGCCGTCGTCCAGCAGAGCGCGGGCGCGCTCGCGGGCCCGTAATTCAATAAAGCTCGGATCGTTACGCATGGCTCACCTCTTCAAAAACCTGTTCGATGCGGATGCGGGCTACGCCCGGCGTGGCGCCGAAGTCGTGGATAACCAGCCTGCCGCCCGGCAGACCGCTAATCAGGTTCAGGCGCTCAAACAGCGCCTGCCAGCGGGCGGTGCTGTTGTCCACGGAGGTGGTAATGTCGATAGTCAGCGTCGGTTCATCGGCGGCGGTGAACAGCACTTCCATATCACCGGAACCGACGACCCCGGCCAGCGCTCTGCCGCTGAGGCGGCGACCGGCGGGGAGGGAGAGTGTGATGTTTTCCATAGAGTCCTCTAAAAAATTCTGTGTTGAGCTGGCTGGCAAACGCGGTCAATAAACAGCGCGGCGGCCAGCAGGTCGGCGGCGCCGCCCGGCGAGGCGTTAAGCGCCAGCATCTGCGCGTCGAGGCGGGCGAGGGCGTCGCGGCCCTTCGCGGTGGCGCAGCCGCCGGCGTGCAGCACC
>OJYH01000075.1_pt1 | contig 57530 bp, 56 predicted proteins | sample 1600921 | NCBI WGS metagenome assembly OJYH01 (sample SAMN04436912, study PRJEB24849) | human gut metagenome | biome: human gut; feature: NICU; material: stool | host: Homo sapiens | place: USA: Saint Louis, MO | collected 2012-05-10
ATGGTCAGCAGCGGCGGCCCGCTCTCTGCGGGCGGCGGACAGTGCGGCCCCGGACGCCAGGCGGCAAGCAGCCGCTCGCCGGCGGCGCTGAGAGGGCGGCGCAGAAAGTCGGCGGTCGGCTGGGTTTCGGCCAGCGCGCCGTCGTCCATCACCAGCACCCGGTCAGCCACCCGGCAGGCCTGGGGAAGATCGTGGGCGACAAACAGCACCGAGGCGCCCCGTCTGCGGGCGGTCTGCGCTACCCAGGCCATCAGCGCCCCGGTGCCGATGGCGTCCAGCGCGCTGGTCGGTTCATCCATCACCAGCAGATCGGGAAAGCCGAGCATCGCCGCGACGGCCATTACCCGCTGGCGCTGGCCGCCGGAGAGTTCGTGGGGATAGCGGCGCAGAAACGCCTCATCGTCCGGGAGATCCAGCTGGCGGAAATGGGCGCTGACCTGCGCCTGCCGCTGCGCGCGGCTGACGCCGCGCCCGTCTCCGATCAGCCGCAGCCAGGCGCCGATGGTCTGCGAAGGCAGCAGCGCCCGGCGCGGATCCTGCGAGACAAAACCGACCCGGCGGCTGCGCAAAGCGCGCCGTTCGCGGGCAGAAAGTGCAAACAGCGACCGCTCGGCCAGCCACGCCTCGCCGGATATCACCACCTCCCCCACCGGTACCTCGCCCAGCGCGGCGCGCAGCAGAGTGCTTTTGCCGCTGCCCGATGCCCCCACCAGAGCGAGGATCTCGCCGCGCCGCAGCGCAAAGCTGACTTCCCTGAGCAGGGGCCGCCCGTCAAGGGTCAGTGAAAAGCCCGCCAGTTCGGCGGCGCATTCCGGTTGTGCCGGAGCAGCGCCAGGCTTTCGCCGCACGCGGCGGCGCGGGGCGGCGCCGTTCTCATCCAGCCAGAGGTTGAGCGGGATCAGCAGCAGCAGGATAGCCGCAATCGGCAGCAGAGTCGCCCACGGCTGGAAGGTCAGCCCCTGGCGGTTTTCAAAGATCATCAGCCCCCAGTCGGCCAGCGGCTGCGCGGCCCCCAGCCCGAGGAAGCTGGCGGTGGCGAGGATAAAGATAGCGCCCAGCAGGCGAACGCCGGCATCCGCCCGCAGCAGCGGCAGCAGATTGGGGGCGATTTCGCGGCAGACGATGGCCGTCAGGTTTTCGCCCCGGCAGCGGGCCGCTTCGACGTAGTCCTGCTGCAGCTGCTGGAGGGTCGCGGCGCGCACCAGCCGGAAGATGTCCGGTAAAAAAACCAGCACCGCCGCCATTACCGCCGCCGGATAGCCGGTGCCGGTCACCACTACCACCAGCGTCAGCAGCAGTAGACCGGGAACGCTGAGCAGAATGTCGGCAACGGCAAGCAGCAGCCTGTCTGGCCAGCCGCCGCGCAGGGCGGCAATAATCCCCAGCGCGCCGCCGAGTAGCCAGGCGAGAAAAACGGCGGCCAAGGCGAGCAGCACCAGCATCCTGCCGCCGCTCAGCGCCCGGCTCAGCACGTCCGCGCCGAGGTAGTCGCTGCCCGCCGGCAGGCCCGGCTGCGGCGCGCTGTAGGGCATGTCGCGAATGTCATCGACGGCAAAGGGCGCCAGCCAGGGGCCAACGAGGCTCAGGGCCACCATCAGCAGAAACAGCGTCATTGCCAGGGTACGCCACTTGCCCATCACTGCCCCTCCCGCCCGGCGGCCGGGGTAAACAGCGCGGTCAGCCCGTCGGCCAGGGCGTTAAGCAGCACCGTCAGACAGCAGATGGCCATCGCAATGCCCATCACCACCGGCGTATCGCGGGAGAGCGTGGCGTTAAGCAGGGAGGCCGCCAGCCCGGGCCAGCCGAACAGCGTTTCGGCGATCAGCGCTCCGCCGAACAGGTAGGTGATATAGCGGGCCAGCACCGGCAGCACGTAGCTCAGTACCTCCGGCAGCACCCAGTGGAGCACCACCCGGCGTTCCGCCACGCCGTTGAGGCGGGCGCTTTCGCAGGCGGCGGAGGCCGAGGCGCGCATCACCCCGGTGCGGATAAGCCTGATGTTCTGCGCCAGGCAGACGCTGACCAGCGTCAGCACCGGCAGGATAAACAGCGGCCACTGCGCCCACAGGGAGCGCTCGTCGCTGACCAGAGACAGCGCGGGCAGCCAGCGCAGCGTCAGGGCAAAAAGCAGCACCAGCAGCGTGCCGGTGACAAACTCCGGCAGCGCGGCCAGCACCAGCGAGAGGGTGCCGATCAGCCGGTCCGCGGCTCCGCCCGGACGCAGGCCGCACCCGATCCCGGCGCTAAAGGCCAGCACCAGCAGCAGCAGGGCCGCGCTGCCCCCGAGCGCCAGCGAAAAGCGCCCCCGATCCAGCAGCAGCTCACTAACCGGGCGGCCGCTGAGATAGCTGGTTCCCAGATCGCCGCGCAGCGCGCCGCCGAGCCACAGGCGGTAGCGGGTCAGCAGCGGCTTGTCGAGACCGAGCTGGGCGCGCAGGTCGCGCACCTGCTGGGCGCTGCCGCTGCCCGCCAGTCGGGCGGTGGCGGCGTCGCCCTTCGCCAGCGCCAGGGCGCTGAAGATAATAAAGGAGAGCAGACACAGGGTGGCGGCGGCCTGCCCCAGCCGCCAGAGCAGCGCTTTGCCGCGTCCGCGCAGGATCACGACCGGCGCAGCCAGGCGTCGCGCAGCAGCGGGTAGTCGAAGAAGCCCGCGGCCCGTACGCCGCTGACGGCGGGCGTCGAGGCGGCGATGGAGGGAATGCGGGCAAAGACGGCGTCACCGCCCTGCTGCCACAGCCACTGCTGAACGTCGGCCACCCGCACTTTCAGGGCGTCGCCGCGCGCCGCCTGCATGGCGTTCATCAGCGCGTCGAGCTGCGGCGAGGCCGGGCCGGTAAAGGACCAGGGCGCGCCGGTGCCGTAGTAAAAGGGCAGCGCCACCGGCAGCGGCATCGGCCGGAACAGGTTGGTCTGCAGCGGCGTGCTCAGCAGCAGGCCGAAATCGCTGTAGTAATCCTGGGCGGGAACGCGGTTAAGGCGCAGCGAAAACCCCGCCGCCGTCGCCTGGCGCAGCAGCAGAGTGGCGCTCTCGGCGGTGCCGTATTCGTAGTCGCTGGTGCGGATCGCCGCCTCCACGCCGCTCAGCCCGGCTTTTTTCAGCAGCGCTTTTGCCCGCTGCGGATCGTAGGCCCTGACCGGCAGGCCGCTATTGAACCACGGCTGCCCGGCTCCCAGCGCGTCGTTCGCCACCTCGCCAAAGCCGAGGGTGACGGCGCGCACCATCGCCTCGCGGTCAATGGCGTATTTGAGCGCCTCCACCACTTCCGGACGGTTAAACGGCGGCTTGCTGAGGTTCATGCTGAAGGCGAGGCTGCTCATCTCATTGCTGGCGGAGCGCCAGAGCTTGATGGCCGGATTAGCGGCCTCGGCGCGGGCGGTCAGCAGTGCCATGCCGCCGGCGTAGTCAAACTGCCCCGCCTTGACGCCGTTGAGGCGCGCGGCGGCGTCGCTGATGGCGTAGAGCTGGATCTGATCCAGATACGGCCCGCCGTTTTCGCTATCCCAGTAGTCAGCGCGCGCCTGCAGAACGCTCTTCTCCGGCGTCCAGCCGGCGAGCGTATAGGGGCCGCTGCCGGGCGCCTTGCTGAGATCCTGAGTGCCGTCGGGGAAGATAAACATTGACTGAGCCAGCAGCAGATCGAACGAACCCACCGGCTTGCCGAGCTTGAGCGCCAGCGTTTCGCTATCGACAATGCGGGAGGCGTCAATATCGAGGGGCTGCAGCCAGCCGCTCTGGCTGCCGGGCTGGCTCTTCCACACCTTAAGGCTATAAAAGACGTCTTTGGCGGTGAGCCTGCGGCCGTCGCTGAAGGTGACGCCCCGGCGAATTTTCAGCGTCCAGAGCGTGGCGTCTTTGTTCGGCTCGGCGGATGTCATCAGCCGCCAGACGATACGGTCGCCGTCAATTTCGGCCAGCGAGTCCCAGATCAGGCGCGCCCTGACGTAGGCCAGATTGCTGCCGGTTGAGTTCAGAACGCTGGTGGAGTCGCTGGCGGAGCCGGCAAACGCCGCCCGCAGCATGCCGCCTTTCAGCGGTTTTTCTTCCTCCCCCCAGGCCAGCGGCGCGCCGCCGACCAGCGCCGCGCCTGCGCCAATGCCCATCGCCTTTATCAGCGTGCGTCTGGTTAATCGCTGCTGCATTCCTCTGCCTCTTTTTTGCCTGCGTTATGAGAATATACTTTATCACTTTATATGTTATATCATTACAATAACAGTCATTGCCATTGATTATCATTCTCACAGCATCCGTCGTTAAACCGGGCGCCGGGGGATTTTTGACGCTATTGCCGAAGGAGACATCTATGCAACAACACCAGCAGGGCGCGTGGTGCGAGAGCGAACGCGCACGCTATCGCGCCAGGGGATACTGGGTGAATCAGCCGCTGGGCGAGCAGCTGCGCCAGTGGGCCAGCGCGCAGCCGCAGCGTATTGCGCTGGTGGCGGGGGCGCACCGTCTCAGCTATGCCGACCTCGACGCGCTGGCGGACAGACTGGCGGCGGGCTTTAGCGCCCGCGGTATTCGCGCCGGCGATAACGTGATGCTACAGCTGCCCAATATGCCGGGACTGGTGGCCAGCCTGTTTGCGCTGTTTCGCCTCGGCGCCCGGCCGGTGCTGGCAATGCCGGGGCAAAAAGCGAGCGATATTGACGCCCTGTGCGCCGCAGCCCAGCCCAGGGCATGGCTCTATCCCGACCGCCATCCCGGCAATGATTATCAGGCGCTGGCGACAACGATCGCCGCGCGGCATCCGCAGGTACAGCGCTGGCAGATAGCGACCGACGATCCGCTGATGGTTACGTACCAGCAGGCGGCACAGCACGCTACGCCGCCGCACGCCGAAGATGTCGCCCTGCTGCTGCTCTCCGGCGGCAGTACCGGCACGCCAAAGCTGATTCCGCGCACCCACGCCGACTATTACTACAATGCCCGCGAAATGGCGGCGATTTGCGGCCTGTCGGCGCAGAGCGTCTATCTGGCGACGCTTGCGGTAGCGCACAACTTTACCCTCAACTGCCCGGGCGTACTGGGAACACTGCTTTCCGGCGGCAAAGTGGTGCTGGCGCTGACCTCAGGCTGCGATGAGGCCTTTGAATTGATTGCGCAGGAGAAAGTCACCTTTACCGCGCTGGTACCGCCGCTGGTCAACCTGTGGCTGGAGTGCCGGGAATGGGACGATAGCGATCTTTCAAGCCTTACGCTGATACAGGTGGGCGGCGCGCGGCTGGAGAGCGCCCTGGCAGCGAAGGTAAAGCCGGCGTTCGGCTGCCAGCTGCAGCAGGTATTCGGCATGGCGGAGGGGCTTATCTGCTGTACCCGCCTCGACGACCCGGACGAGGTGATTCTGCACACCCAGGGCCGCCCCATCTCGCCCGCGGACCAGTTAAGGATTGTCGATAGCGACGATGCGCCCGTCGCCGACGGCGAGGCGGGCGAACTGCTGACCCGCGGCCCCTACACCATTCGCGGCTACTACCGCGCCGGGGCGCAGAATCAGCTGGCGTTTACGCCGGAGGGTTTTTACCGCTCCGGCGATATTGTGCGCCTGACGGCGGCGGGCAACCTGGTGGTCGAGGGCAGGCTCAAGGAGCTTATCAACCGCGCCGGGGAGAAGATTGCCTGCGCGGAGATTGAATCGCTGATTACCGCCTGCCCCGGCGTGTCTGCCTGCGTCGTGGTCGGCGTCGCCGACGCGCGGCTCGGGGAGCGGATCTGCGCCTGCCTGTCGGGGGACGGTACACTGTCGCTGGCCGATCTGCGCGGCACTCTGCTGGGCCGGGGGCTGAGCGCCCACAAGCTGCCGGATCAGCTGCTGATGGTGCCCCGCTGGCCGCTGACGGCGGTGGGCAAAATTGATAAGCGCCGGCTGGCGGCGCTGGCGCAGCAGGCCAGTGGGGCGCCGGGAGAATGTACCCTTCCCCTTGCCGCCCCGCCGCTGGACGTGGTGTGCCACCTGCTGGCGGATGAGAAGGCGAGCCACATTGCCTACGAGCAGCAGGGGCGCTGGCGGGTCGGCATCGGCAGCGCGGCCGAGGTCAGGGTCTACGCCGATCGGGCCGAACTGGCGCTGCCGGGGCAGCCGCCGCTGACGTGGCGCGGCGCGCGCTGGCGGGAGAATCTGCAGCAGGCGCTCGACGCCCTGCCGTTCAGCGACTGGCAGGCCTTCGGCTGCGGACACTTCGAACTGTCGGCGCTGACGTATCACCTTCCTTTCGCGCCGACGGCCGGGCCGCTGCTGACGCTGTTTATCCCGCGCTGGCAGCTGACCCTGACGGCGGACGGCGCAGCGCTGAAGGCGCACGATGCCGCTGAACTGCCGCTGCTGGAAGCCCGCCTGCGCGAGGCCGACCGCCCGGCGGCCGCTATCGGGGAAGATGAGGCCTGGCGGGAGCGGATTGCGCAGCGCATTCGTCAGCAGGATGCGGACGGCTACCGGCAGCGGGTGGCAGCGGCGGTGGCGGAGATTGCGCGGGGTGAGTATCAGAAAGTGATCCTCTCCCGCCGCATCGAGGTGGATGACAACATTGATCTGCTCGCCAGCTTCCGCCTGGGGCGGCAGCACAACACGCCCGCCCGCGCCTTCGCGGTGCGGCTCGGGGAAGAGCAGTTTGTCGGCTTTAGTCCGGAAACGGTGGTGGAGGTTTCAGCCGGCGGCGCGGTCAGCACCCAGCCGCTGGCGGGCACCCGCGCCCTGACCGCCGACGAGGCGGAAAACCGGCGGCTGCGCGAGGTGCTGACCGGCGATACGAAAGAGATTGCCGAGCACGCGGTATCGGTGAAGCTCGCCTTTGAGGAGCTGGCGCCGCTGTGCGAGGAGGGCTCAACCCGGGTGAGCGACTTTATGTCGGTATCGCTGCGCGGTAGCGTGCAGCACCTGGCTTCGCGGGTGGAGGGACAGCTGCGCGCGGGCTGCAGCGGCTGGGACGCCTTTGCCGCCCTCTTCCCGGCGGTGACCGCCTCCGGCATTCCGAAGGCGCCGGCGATAGCGGCCATCCGCCGCCTGGAGCCGACGCCGCGCGGCGCCTACAGCGGCAGCGTGTTCTGGCTGAGCAGTAAGGGCGAACTGGACGCAGCGCTGGTGCTGCGATCGCTCTATCGCCGGGACGGCGGCTATTCGCTGCAGGCGGGCGCGGGCATTATCGATCAGTCGCAGCCGGCGCGGGAGCTTGAGGAGACGGTCGAGAAGCTGGAGAGCGTCAGCCGCTTTCTGGTGAGGGCGCGCTAGCGGCGTTCGGGCCGGCGCCCGGACGGGCGCCGGCCCTTCTGACTATTTACGGTAGTGGCCTTCTTTCTGCTCCTGCTTGAGCTTGGCGTCGATGCTCAGCTCCGCCGTCGGGCGCAGCATCAGGCGCTCCAGGCCGATAGGCTCCCCGGTTTCCATGCAGTAGCCGTAGTCGCCGCTGCGCATGCGGTGCAGGGCGGCGTCAAACTTCGGCAGCAGCCGGCTTTCGCGGTCAATCTGGCGCAGCAGCATCCGCAGGTGCTCTTCGCGGGAGGCGATGTCGCCCTCGTCGCCGGACTCGTTGGCGGGCTGCAGCTGATCCTTAAGCTCCTCAATATGCGCCAGCAGCCCGGCGCGCTCCTCCTCCAGCAGGCGGCGGAAAAACGCCTGCTGCGCTTCGTTCATATAGTCGTCCGGCGACATCGCCAGGACGGCCTTTTTCTCTTCTGCGGACACTTTTTTCATATTTTACTCGTTCACTATTCATCCCGATGGAGTGATGTTACGATATTACATACTCCATTATGAATATCATCTCCGTTGCTGATTGACCTTTTGGCGAGGACTGCTCGATGAAACAACCACTCTCTTTGCTGATGCTTTCCCTGTTTGCGGTAAAAGCGCAGGCGTTTACCTCTAAAATCCCCTCTGAACCTGCGGGAAACAGCGACGTTGCCGCCAGGGCCAGCTACGCCTTCGCAACCTTTCATACGCTGGACGTGAAAAATGTGCAGCCGGGGCTGTGTAACGCGGTATCGGTGAACGGCTGCAACTGTCCGTTCTGTACGCAGCTGCGCAGCCTGGGGCGCTAGAATTACGCCTCGACTTTTGCCATCCGCACCGGCCACGGGTCCGGGAAGGTGCCGCCCGTTTCCCAGCGGCGGATCTCGGCTTCGGTGAGGAAGCACGTTTTCAGCGCCGTGACGAAGCCGTCTACTTCGTCTTTCTGGCCGATCACCGTCAGGCGGCAGCGCCGGTCGCCGAAGCGCCCCGGCCACTGCTGTAGCATCTGCTGATGCAGCAGCGCGCGCTCTTCGGCGGTCAGCCCGGAATCGCCGTGGGCCAGCACGCCGGCCTTCCAGAAGCTCACCACGTCGAGATTGATGCTGCCCGCCGCCTGATTCCACAGCAGGGCCAGATCGTCGCGGCCAGGTAGCCAGAAAAAACCTTTGCTGCGGTGGATGCCGGTGCCGAGAAAGCGGTGGCAGGTGTCCCACAGCCGCTGCGGATGGAACGGCCTGTCGTCTTTGATGACCCGCGACTCAATATCGTATGCGCCCCCGGCGTCCAGCTCCGGCTCCAGCTCGTCGATGAGCCGCAGCACCCGGTGAAAGTCGTACTCCGCCATCGCGAGCAGATCCTCAAGCGCCAGGTTGCCCCTGGAAAGCGCCATCACCGCCACGTAGGGATTGATCTGCTGCAGGCTCTGCGCCATTGCCGTCAGTTCGGCGGGCGTGAGGCGGTCGCTTTTGGTCAGCAGCAGGTGGCTGCAAAACAGCACCTGCTCGGCGAGCAGATTTTCCGTGCCCCTGCGCCCCGCCCGCAGGTTCTGCTGCCAGCGCGCCAGCAGCGCCTCGCCGCCGCGGTAGTCGTCGCGCAGCATCACGCCGTCCACCAGATTAAGCAGGCCGCGCAGGCTGACCTGCGGGTGGCCGTGCAGATACTTCACCAGCGGCAGCGGATGGCTGCTGCCGCTGGTTTCCAGCAGGATATGCGCCGGGCGCCGGTGGACCAGCAGCTTATCCAGCGCGGCGTCCAGCCTGCGGATGCCGCCGGGGCTGCTGATGCTGTCGGCGGAAATGGTGACGAAGTTGTGCTGCGCCCGGCTGACGATTTCGGTATTGGCGATAAGCACGCCGTCAACGTCGAGGTCGCTCATGTCATTGACGATCACCGCCACGGCCAGCTGCTGCCTGTGGGCCTGGCCCAGCAGGCGCTTGAGCAGCGTGGTTTTCCCGGCGCCGAGAAAGCCGTTGTGGATGGTGATGGGGACTTTTTGCATGGTTGACTCCGGCGCGAACGGGCAGGATTTTAATGGCCAATAATGTTATATTATAACAATACAGAATTCAACTCTTGTGCTGATTATGCAGTTCAGGGGCGGCCTGCCGGAAAATCTCTCCCGGCGAGTAAGGTTTCGCAAGAGAGTGCTGAACGAGTGTTCCCGTCACTATGTAACGGCAATGTTGACAGTACTACCCTCATCAGTGAGGATCGACATTCACAGTTGATGGGAGAAAATATGCGGGAAATGCTCAATATACTATTAACGGTGCTCCCGCTAATTTTATTACTGATATCGATAGAATGCTTACGCAGAAATATGCGCTATCCCAGGCGCATCGTGACTGAAAAAAATGGCATGAAAAAAATATCGTCAAATCCCTCTTTTTTTAAGAGAGCGGCGCATGAGGAATACTACTATGACGGCGATTTTCTTTATGAGATTAAGAATGGTGTAACTTATACCATCCCTTTATCGACGATAATACAAATTAAACCCACTTCGATAAAAGTAAATAACAGAAGGAAATGGTCTGTTTTATACCTACAGGCCGGGATTAAAAGAGAGGTTGAGTTTTTTCATAATCTCACTTTATTCAATCACAATTTTGTTGCTTTCGTGCAAGCCGTGCAGCGAATTAATCCCTACGCGATGGTTAAAAAACCATCCCTACTCAACATTTAGTCTTCGCCCCGTCATTCGTTAAACAAAACAATCTGTATCTTTTGTTTCACATTGCTGTGACATACTATGCAAAACAGCAGCGAAGCTGAGACAAGGAGCAGAGAATGAGCAACAAAAAAACCGGCCTGACGCCGGAGCAGGCGCTTGAGCAGCTGGAAACGCTGTATACCGCCGCCGTCGCCGCCCTGCGCGAGGCGATTGGCCGCTATATCGAAGAAGGGGCGCTGCCGGATGCGCAGGCCCGGGCCGCCGGGCTGTTTGTCTACCCTGCCCTGTCGGTTTCCTGGGACGGCGAGGCCCACAGCGCGCTGAAAACCCGGGCCTGGGGGCGCTTTACCCACGCGGGATGCTACACCACGACCGTCACCCAGCCGGCGCTGTTTGGCCGCTACCTGCGCGAGCAGCTGACCTCCCTGTATCAGGACTACGGCGCACACATCAGCGTCGCGCCATCGCAGCACGAAATTCCCTATCCGTACGTGATTGACGGCTCGGCCCTGACCCTGGACCGCTCGATGAGCGCCGGGCTGACCCGCCACTTCCCGACCACTGAGCTTGCGCAGATCGGCGATGAAACCGCAGACGGCCTGTTTCACCCGACCGAGTTCTATCCGCTGTCGCACTTCGATGCCCGGCGGGTGGACTTCTCTCTGGCGCGCCTGCGCCACTACACCGGCACGGCGGTGGAGCATTTTCAGCCCTTCGTGCTGTTCACCAACTACACCCGCTACGTGGACGAGTTCATCAGCTGGGGCTGCGGCCAGATCCTCGATCCGGACAGCCCCTACGTGGCGCTCTCCTGCGCGGGCGGCGCATTAATTACCGCCGACAGCGACGCGCCGGAGAAGGACATTTCCGATCTGGCGTGGAAGAAGCACCAGATGCCCGCCTGGCACCTGATCGATAAAGACGGCCGGGGCATTACGCTTATCAATATCGGCGTCGGCCCGGCCAACGCCAAAAACATTTGCGACCACCTGGCGGTGCTGCGTCCGGAAGCCTGGCTGATGATCGGCCACTGCGGCGGGCTGCGCGAAAGCCAGAGCATCGGCGACTACGTGCTGGCCCACGCCTATCTGCGCGACGACCACGTGCTCGACGCGGTGCTGCCGCCGGATATCCCGATTCCCAGCATCGCCGAAGTGCAGCGCGCGCTGTACGACGCGACCAAACTGGTGAGCGGGATGCCCGGCGAAGAGGTCAAGCAGCGGCTGCGCACCGGCACCGTGGTCACCACCGACGACCGCAACTGGGAACTGCGCTACTCGGCGTCTTCGCTGCGCTTTAACCTCAGCCGGGCGGTGGCGATTGATATGGAGAGCGCCACCATCGCCGCCCAGGGCTACCGCTTCCGGGTGCCCTACGGCACGCTGCTGTGCGTGTCGGATAAGCCGCTGCACGGCGAGATCAAGCTGCCGGGCCAGGCCAACCGCTTCTACGAGGGGGCGATTTCCGAGCACCTGCAGATAGGCATTCGCGCCATCGACCTGCTGCGCGCCGAGGGCGATAAGCTGCACTCGCGCAAGCTGCGCACCTTCAACGAGCCGCCGTTCCGCTAGCGGCTCCAGGCCGGGCGCCCCTGGCGCCCGGCACGTCCTATTTCGCCGCGAACGCGCGCAGCGCCTCGCCGTCGAGCCGGTAGCGCACCCATTCGCTCTGCGGCAATGCGCCGGTGCTAAGGTAGAAATCAATCGCCGGCTGGTTCCAGTCGAGCACGCTCCACTCCAGGCGGCCGCAGCGCCGCTCCACCGCCGTCTTCGCGATGCACTGGATCAGCGCCTTCCCCGCCCCGTGCCCGCGAAATTCAGGTGAGACGTACAGATCTTCTATATAGAGACCGCTGCGGCCAAGCCAGGTTGAATAAGTGGTGAAGTACACCGCGTATCCCGCCACCCTGCCGTCAATCTCGCAGATCAGCGCCTCCGTTTTGCTGTCGGCGCCAAACAGCGTCTCTTCAATCTCCTGCGGCGTCGTGACGACTTCCTGCTCGGCCTTTTCATACACGGCCAGGGCCATAATCATCTCGTAAATTGCCGGGGCATCTGCCCGTCCGGCGCTGCGAATTACTGTGGTCATTTTTTCTCCTGTGCGAGGGGGTGCGCATTTAACAATGCAACCTCATTTGTAGCACACCGCGCCGTGGAAGCGTGATTCCTGAACGGAAAAGTGGCTTTTCTCTCCTCCCGGTGAATCGGGCATAGTCAGGATCTGGACAAACAGACTATAGCCTTTGACCTATAAATCAGGGAGTGATAGCGTGTGGAACATTCAGGTAACAGAAACATACAAACTCTGGCATCAGGCGCTGAGCGCTAAAGACCAGGCACGGGTACTTGCCATGCTCGACCTGCTGGAAAAGGAGGGTCCCCGGCTCGGCAGGCCGTATGCCGATACAATAAAAGGCTCCCGCTTCAGCAATATGAAAGAGCTCAGGATCCAGCGCCGGGGCGAGCCGCTGCGCATTTTTTACGTCTTCTCACCTGAACGCGAAGGCATCCTGCTCTGTGCAGGCAACAAGTCAGGCGACGATAAGCGGTTTTATGACATCATGATCCCGCTCGCCGATGAAGAATACACTGAATATCTCAACCATTTTTATCAGTCGAGGTGAGTGATGGTAACAACACTGAAGCAGCTGCGGGCGGAAACGACGCCGGAAGTGCTCGCCGAAGCCGACGCCCTCTATCAGGAGCTGCTGCTGGAGTACAACCTGGCGAAGCTGCGTGAGATGGTCAATAAGACCCAGCAGGAGATGGCCGACAGTCTGGGCATTAAGCAGCCGACGCTTGCCGGCATGGAGAAAAAGGGCAACGACATCAAGCTCTCTTCCCTCAAACGCTACGTAGAGGCGGCGGGCTGCCGGCTGAATCTGGATATCGAGCTGCCGGACGGCACGCACTGCGCGTTTAAGCTTTCGGAACGCTAGAAAGCAAAAAGCCTGCTCGAAAGCAGGCTTCTTAAATATGGCTCCTCTGACTGGACTCGAACCAGTGACATACGGATTAACAGTCCGCCGTTCTACCGACTGAACTACAGAGGAATCGTGTGAACGGGGCGCATATTATCGGTGCGCCCCGGCCTTGTCAAAGGCTGTTTGCGGATTTTAAATCGTTTGCCGATTTCTTCTCCACAGTGGGCAAAAATCACTCCCAGGCCTGCTCCGCTTTGCTGCCGTCGAACACCGGCGGCGGCTGGCGGAAGCGGCGGGTGAGGTAGCCAAGATAGAGCAATCCGGCGGCGGCCCATACCAGGCCAAGGGTCAGGGAGGTGGCCTCCAGGTTGACCCACAGCACGGCAACGGTGGCGGCGCCTGTCCACGGGAGGATCAGATAGTGCAGCTTGTCCTTCCAGGTTTTATTGCGCCCTTCCCGCCGCCAGAAGTGGTTGAACACCGACAGGTTGACGAAAGTAAAGGCCACCAGCGCGCCGAAGTTGATCAGCGCCGTGGCGGTGACCAGGTCGAAAAACAGCGCCGACATCGCCACGATCCCCACCATGATGACGTTGAGCGCCGGGGTGCGCCACTTCGGATGCACGTAGCCGAAGTACTTCTCCGGGAAGACGTTGTCGCGGCCCATCACGTACAGCAGGCGCGACACGCTGGCGTGGGATGCCAGGCCCGAGGCCAGCGTGTTGACGAAGGTGGTGCAGAGGAAAATTGACTGGAACAGCTTGCCGCCGACGTAGAGCGCGATCTCCGGCAGCGCCGCGTCCGGGTCCTTGAAGCGGCTGATGTCGGGGAAAAAGAGCTGCATAAAGAAGGAGGCAACGATAAAGATGATCCCGCCGTACAGCGCGGTGAGGAAAATCGCTTTCGGAATGGTGCGGGCGGCGTCCGGCGTCTCTTCCGACAGGGTGGTCACGGCGTCAAAGCCGAGAAACGAGAAGCAGACGATGGTGGCGCCGGTGATGATCGGGATCAGGTGCGCGTTTTCGCTGACGAACGGCCGCAGCGACCAGACGGTGCCGACGCCCTCCCCGCTGTGCAGCCCCTGCACCACCAGAAAAATGAACACCGCGATGATCGCCACCTGCACCAGCACGAACAGGGCGTTGAAGTTCGCCACCAGGTTCACGCTCTTGAGGTTAGCGGCGGTGAGGATGCCGACGAACATCACCACCCACACCCAGGGCGCAACGCCGGGAAACAGCGCGGTGAGGTAGATTTTCGCCAGCAGGACGTTAATCATCGGCAGGAACAGATAGTCGAGCAGCGACGACCAGCCGACCATAAAGCCGATATGGGGGTTGATCGCCTTCTGGGCGTAGGTGTAGGCGGAACCCGCCTGCGGAAACTGGCGCACCAGCTTGCCGTAGCTGATGGCGGTAAACAGCACCCCGGCCAGCGCCAGCAGGTACGAGGCGGGAACGTGGCCGTTGCTGACGCCCGAGACGATGCCGAAGGTATCAAACACTGTCATCGGCGTGAGGTAGGCAAGGCCCATGACCACCACCTGCCACAGCTTGAGGGATTTACGCAGTTGGGCCTTTTCTACCGGGGCCGCGCTATTGCCGGAAAAATTAGCCGCCATACGCCATCCCCCCCACGCAAATACCGATTTGCGGTGAACGCGTCGCCGCTGCAAACCTGCTTAGCCTGGGGGTAGATCGTAGTCGGGGAGTGTCCATTCGCACCGCGACGCGGGCGGGTCCGTCGTTGTCGATACGGCAGCAGCTCGCGCCTTCGCCGCGGGGGTAGTTGACCATCTGCATCATCACATTTCCTCGCCACATTGTATTATCGGTTCACCGGAAATTCGCTGCAGCCCGGCGGCGCACGACCGCCGGACCTGACGCATTATGCGTTTTTCAGCATCCACTCAATTTCAGTGTCCGTGATCAGTCGTTCAAACTGCACCAGCTCGTCATGCTTGCAGGCATGATAAACGTGGCAAAAGCGCGCACCCAGCAGCGCGCGCAGGCTTTCGTTTTCCGCAAACTCCCACAGGGCGTCGCTCTGGCGGATAGGGAAAGGTACGCCCTCCTGCTCCAGTCCGTTGCCCTCAACCTCCTCCTGCAGCGGCAGATCGTTATCCAGCCCGTGCAGAATACCCGCCAGGATCGCCGCCATCACCAGATAGGGGTTGGCGTCCGCACCGGCCACCCGGTACTCAACCCGGTGGCTGTCGCGGTCGCCGCAGGGAATGCGCAGCGCCACGGTGCGGTTGTTGTGCCCCCAGGAAGCCTGGGTCGGGACGTACATGCCGGGCTGGAAGCGGCGGTATGAGTTTACGTTAGGCGCTAACAGTGCCATAGAGGCCGGCATCAGGTCTATCATTCCCGCAAGGGCGCGATGCAGAGTGGCTGAATCTTCGCCACTGTCGTCGGCGAGGACGTTTTTACCGTGCCTGTCGAGAATGCTGATGTGAATGTGCATCCCGCTGCCGGCGTGCTCCTCGTAGGGCTTGGCCATAAAGGTGGCGTGCATCTTGTGCTTCTCGGCAACGGTGCGCACCAGCCGCTTGAGCGCCAGCGCGTCGTCGCAGGCGTCGAGCACGTTGTCGGTGTGGTGGAGGTTAATTTCGAACTGGCCGGGCGAGGCTTCGGCTACCGCGCCGTCGGCGGGGATCAGCTGCAGGCGCGCCAGATCGTCAATATCGGTCAGCACGTCGGCGAAATGGTTGAGGTTGTCCACCGAGTAAACCTGGCTTTGGGTATTGCGGTTATCGGTGCCCGGCGCGCAGGGCGGCTGGAGATAGCCTTCAGCGTCGCGCTGCCGGTCGAGTAAATAGAACTCCAGCTCTACCGCTACCACCGGGAACAGCCCGCGCTGGCGCAGCTGCTGCCAGAGTCGGTTAAGGACGTTCCGCGGCTCAGCGTCAAAGGGAGCGCCATCTTCGTCAAGCATGGTGAGCTGGACCTGGGCAATCTGCTCCGGGTCGCTGGCCGACGGCGTCAGGGTTCCCGCCACCGGCACGCAGACCCGATCCGGCTCACCCAGCTCCTGGCCGAGCCCCGCCTCCTCCACCACGTTGCCAAGAATATCCATCGCAAAGACCGAGGCCGGGAAGTAGCAGCCCTTCTCTATTTTGCGCAGACCGTTCACCGGAATGCGCTTGCCGCGAAAACAGCCGTTCAGGTCGGTCAGCAGGACATCGACATACTGGGTGTCCGGGTAGCGCTCAAGATAGTTCGCCACCTCGCGCGCAAATGCGCTACTTCGCCTCTCTTCCGGGAACTGCACAAAATTCGCAATATCGATTGTTTGGGTTTCCATCATTCACCGCCGTTGGTTTAGGTCACGGTGGCTCGCGCCAGCCGTTAAATATAATTTCCACTTTTCGACAATGGCGGCAGTTTAAATGTTTGTCAAATGTTAAATGTTATTTGCAAAGGCGTTATCACACTGCTAGATTGAGAAAATATTGAACGTTAAGCAGCAGTATTAATGCGATTGGCAATAATTTAGTCCATTCTGTGAGGTCGATCATGGGCAATATATTTGACAAACCACTTATTGGTGTTGTGATGTGCAGGAACAGGCTTAAGGGTCATCAGACCCAGACCCTGCAAGAAAAGTACCTGAATGCCGTGCTTACCGCCGGCGGCTTACCGATTGCCCTGCCCCACGCGCTGGCAGAGCCAGACCTTCTTAATGCCCTACTGCCGAAGCTCGACGGTATTTTTCTGCCGGGCAGCCCCAGCAACGTGCAGCCGCACCTGTATGGTGAAAACGGCGATGAGCCTGACGCCGCTCCCGGGCGTGATGAACTGAGCCTGGCGCTGATTGCCGCCGGGATCGAAAGGCGCATTCCCATTTTCGCCATTTGCCGGGGCTTACAAGAACTTGTTGTCGCCACCGGCGGGACTCTGTATCGTCGCCTGTGCGATTGCCCCGAGCTGCTGGAACATCGCGAAGATCCTGAGCTACCGGTGGCGGAGCAGTATGCGCCGTCGCACGAGGTTCAGGTCCAGCAGGGGGGCGTGATTTCGCAGCTAATACCGGGATGCAACACGTTCTGGGTCAACTCTTTGCACGGTCAGGGAGCGAAAACGCTGGGGCCCGGGCTGCGGGTTGAAGCGCGGGCGCAGGATGGTCTGGTGGAAGCGGTCAGCGTCCGCGATCATCCGTTCGCCCTCGGCGTGCAGTGGCACCCGGAATGGAACAGTAGCGAATACGCCCTGTCGCGTTTGTTGCTTGAAGGTTTTATCACCGCCTGTCGGAGCTATCATGCTGAGAAGCAACAGCTCTGACCACTACTGTTAAGGAAATGCCAATATGAGCGATGACGGCCTGGCGCCGGGTAAACGTCTGTCAGCGATCCGCCAGAATCTGGGTCTTTCACAGCGACGCGCCGCCGAACTGTCTGGTTTAACGCATAGCGCCATCAGCACCATAGAACAGGACAAGGTGAGTCCTGCCATCAGTACGCTGCAGAAGCTGCTAAAGGTCTACGGGCTGTCGCTCTCCGAGTTCTTCGCGGACCCGGAAAAACCTGATGAACCGCAGGTGGTTATCAATCAGGAAGACCTGATTGAGATGGGGAGTCAGGGTGTTTCAATGAAGCTGGTACACAATGGAAATCCGAACCGTACGCTGGCGATGATCTTTGAGACCTACCAGCCGGGCACAACCACCGGCGAGCGGATCAAGCACCAGGGTGAGGAGATAGGCACGATACTGGAAGGTGAGGTAGTGCTGACAATGAACGGTCAGACATATCACCTCGTTGCGGGGCAGAGCTATGCCATCAACACCGGCATACCGCACAGCTTCAGCAACACCTCGGCAGGCATCTGCCGCATTATCAGCGCCCACACGCCCACCACGTTCTGATTTTCCTCTGGCCTGAGCGTCTCAGGCCATTTTACACCGCGATTTTTTACTGGATTGATTTCCCGGGGCTTTTTGCATCCTGATAAAAGCGAAATCATACGTTATCTCGTTGAAATAAAAGGAGTCAGCATGGAATTTGGTTCACTGAGCGGCTGGCAGGAAAAAGCCGCCGCCCTGCAGCCGGAAGCGCGGCTGTTTATCAACGGCGAATACGGCCCCGCCGCGGACGGCGCCACCTTCGTTACGGAAGATCCGTGGGCGCAGCGCCCGCTGGCGCAGGTGGCGCGCGGGAAAAAGGCCGACGTCGACCGCGCGGTCAGCGCCGCGAAGGCGGTCTTCGAGCGCGGCGACTGGTCCCGGGCGGCGCCCGCGACGCGCAAAGCGGTGCTCAACCGGCTGGCGGAGTTAATGGAGCAGCATCACGAGGCGCTGGCGCTGCTGGAGACGCTTGATACCGGCAAGCCCATCCGCCACAGCCTGCGTGATGATATTCCGGGCGCGGTGCGCGCTATCCGCTGGTACGCCGAGGCTATCGACAAAGTGTACGGCGAAGTCGCCGCCACCGATGAGGGCGCGCTGGCGATGATCGTCCGCGAACCGGTGGGCGTGGTGGCCGCCGTGGTGCCGTGGAACTTTCCGCTGCTGCTGACCTGCTGGAAGCTGGGCCCGGCGCTGGCGGCCGGCAACAGCGTGGTGCTGAAGCCCTCGGAGAAGTCGCCGCTGAGCGCCATCTACCTTGCGGGGCTGGCGAAGGAGGCCGGGCTGCCGGACGGCGTGCTCAACGTGGTGCCCGGCTTCGGCCACGAGGCGGGCCAGGCGCTCTCCCTGCACCCTGACGTCGACGTGATGACCTTTACCGGCTCGACCCGCACCGGCAAGCAACTGCTGAAGGACGCGGGCGAGAGCAATATGAAGCGCGTCTGGCTGGAGGCGGGCGGCAAGAGCGCCAATATCGTCTTCGCCGACTGCCCGGACCTGGCGAAAGCCGCGTCCGCATCCGCCGCCGGGATCTTTTATAACCAGGGCCAGGTGTGCATCGCCGGCACCCGCCTGCTGGTGGAGGAGAGCATCGCCGATGACTTCATTGCCCTGCTGAAGGCGGAGGCCGCCAGGTGGCAGCCGGGCAATCCGCTCGATCCCGCCACCGCGATGGGGATGCTGATCGACAGCGGCCACGCCGACGGCGTGCAGGGCTTTATCGCCGAGGGCGCGCGGCAGGGTACGCTGCTGCTGGACGGCCGCGGCGCCGGGCATCCGGCCGCCGTCGGGCCGACGCTGCTGGCGGACGTGGCGGCGGAGGCCCGCGTCGGGCGCGAGGAGATTTTCGGTCCGGTGCTGGTCATTACCCGCTTTCAGGGCGAAGCGCAGGCCCTGGCGCTTGCCAACGACAGCGACTACGGCCTCGGCGCCGCCGTCTGGACCCGCGATCTCTCCCGGGCGCACCGCATGAGCCGCCGCCTGAAGGCCGGTTTGGTGTTTGTGAACAACTATAACGACGGCGACATGACCGTGCCGTTCGGCGGCTATAAGCAGAGCGGCAACGGGCGCGATAAGTCCCTGCACGCGCTGGATAAATTTAGCGAACTGAAAACCATCTGGATTGCCCTGGAGACTGACCATGACTGAACATACCGGCAGCTATTACGCCGCCAGCGCCAATCAGCACGCCCCGTTCCCGACGCTTAGCGAGTCGCTCACCTGCGACGTCTGCATCGTCGGCGGCGGCTATACCGGCCTCTCCTCTGCCCTGCACCTGGCCGAACAGGGCTACGACGTGGTGGTACTGGAGGCGGCGCGCATCGGCTTCGGCGCCAGCGGCCGCAACGGCGGTCAGTTGGTCAACTCTTACAGCCGGGATATCGACGTCATCGAGCGCACCTACGGCGCGGACGCCTCGAAGATGCTCGGCAGCATGATGTTTGAAGGCGCGGAGATCATTCGCGAGCGCATCAGGCGCTATCAGATAGCCTGCGACTATCAGCCCGGCGGCCTGTTTGTCGCCATGAACCACCGGCAGCTGGAGACCCTGGAGGAGCAGAAGGCCAACTGGGAACGCTACGGCAATACTCAACTGGCGCTTCTGGACGCTAATGAACTCAGGCGGGAGGTGAACAGCGACCGCTACGTCGGCGGCCTGCTGGACCGCAGCGGCGGCCATATCCATCCCCTCAACCTGGCGCTGGGGGAGGCGGAGGCGATCCGCCTCAACGGCGGTCGGGTATACGAGCAGTCGCCGGTAACCCATATTGCCCACACCAGCCCGGCGGTGGTGACTACTGAGAAGGGCCAGGTGACCGCCCGCTACGTTATCGTCGCGGGCAATGCCTACCTCGGCGATAAGCTGGAGCCGGCGCTGGCGAAGCGCAGTATGCCCTGCGGCACTCAGGTGGTCGCCACCGCGCCGCTCGGCGACGAGGTTGCCCGCTCGCTGCTGCCGAATAACTACTGCGTCGAGGACTGCAACTATCTGCTGGACTACTACCGGCTGACCGCCGATAACCGCCTGCTGTACGGCGGCGGCGTGGTCTACGGCGCGCGGGATCCGGACGATATCGAGCGGCTGGTGGTGCCCAACCTGCTTAAAACCTTCCCGCAGCTGAAGGGGGTGAAGATTGACTACCGCTGGACCGGCAACTTCCTGCTGACGCTTTCACGGATGCCGCAGTTCGGCCGGCTGGAGAACAATATCTACTACATGCAGGGCTACAGCGGCCACGGCGTGACCTGCACCCACCTGGCGGGGAAACTCATCTCCGAGCTGCTGCGCGGCGACGCCGAGCGCTTCGACGCCTTCGCGAAGCTGCCGCACTACCCCTTCCCCGGCGGCCGCACGCTGCGCATTCCGTTTACCGCCATGGGCGCGGCCTACTACAGCCTGCGCGATCGCCTCGGCGTGTAGCGCTCCCGCGTGCAGGGTTTCCCTGCACGCGTTTACGCTTTCTTCACTCTGGGATACTTCCACAGCCAGCGGCCGCTGACCATCCGCCAGTAGAAGCAGATCCCGCGCACCGCCCAGTCGGCGAACATCCCCAGCCAGACGCCGACCACGCCCATGCCGAGCACGATCCCGAGCAGATAGCCGAGCACGACGCGCGCGCCCCACATGCTGAACATCGACACCCACATGGCGAAGCGGGCGTCGCGGGCGCCCTTCAGCCCCGCCGGCAGCACCCAGGAGGCGGCCCAGATGGGCATAAAGGCGGCGTTAAGCCACAGCAGGATCTTCACCACGTCCTTGACGTTTTCGTCATGGGTATAGAAGGAGGCAAACAGCCCGGCCAGCGGCGCCGTGCCCCAGGCGATGGCCGTGAGCATAATGGTGGCGAGCCAGAACACGTGGCGCAGCTGCAGCTCGGCCTGGCCTATCTGCCCTTTACCCAGCCGCTTGCCGGTGATAATGGTCGACGCCGCGCCCAGGGCGTTGCCCGGCAGGTTAATCAGCGACGCCACCGAAAAGGCGATAAAGTTGCCGGCGATCACCTCGGTGCCCATCCCGGCGACGAACATCTGGGTCAGCAGCTTGCCGCCGTTGAACAGCACCGATTCGATGCTGGCGGGAATGCCGATGCCCATCACCTCCCAGATGATGGCAAAATTGAGCGGCCGGAAGTAGCTTTTAAGGGTGATCCGCAGCGCGGGATTAAAGCCGACCGCCAGCACCGCAACGATCGCAATCGCGCCGATATAGCGCGAGATAGTCAGGCCCAGCCCGGCGCCGACGAAGCCCAGCCCGCCCCAGGAGAAGACGCCGTAAATCAGGATGCTGCTGATGATGATATTGAGGATGTTCATGCCGCCGTTGATCAGCAGCGGAATTTTGGTGTTCCCCGCCCCGCGCAGCGCGCCGCTGCCGATAAGGGCAATCGCCGCCGCCGGATAACTAAGCACCGTCAGCTCCAGATAGGTCAGGGCCAGTTCCTTGACGTGGGGCGTGGCGGCCCCGGCCACCACCTCGATGATTTCACGGCCAAAGAGATGAATCACCGCCGCCAGCACGATCGAGAACAGGGTCATGATAACCAGCGACTGGCGCGCCGCCGCCCTCGCCCGCCGCCGCTCGCGGCGGCCAAAGCTGAAGGCCACCACCACGGTGGTCCCGAGGTCGATGGCGGCAAAAAAGGCCATGATCACCATATTAAAGCTATCGGCGAGGCCGACGCCCGCCATCGCATCCGCGCCCAGCCAGCTCACCAGGAAGGTGCTGAGCACTCCCATCAGCAGGACGCAGGTGTTTTCCAGAAAAATGGGGACGGCAAGCGGAGTGATTTCACGCCAGAAGAGAACACGATAGCTTTTACGGTTCTGAAACCAGGTCGTGCGGGTGACGGCCTGACGCACTGCGCCGATGACGTTCAAGAATTGACCTTATGGGGGAAAGTGAAACTTCGTTTTAAATGATGGGGGAGAAACGGCAAACCTGCAACGTGGATTTCACCGAAAAAGTGTAGCAAATAACAACGGATTGTTGACGAATGCAGCAGTTGTTGCAGGGGACGTAAAATCAGGTTTGACAAAAGATTTTTCGCCGCTAACATATGCCCCCACACGATTCCTCTGTAGTTCAGTCGGTAGAACGGCGGACTGTTAATCCGTATGTCACTGGTTCGAGTCCAGTCAGAGGAGCCAATTTCCTGCTTTCATGCATCCTTGCGAATCATTATATGATGTTGGTTCAACAGGTTAGCGTGAAAACTCTTCCCGATGCATTTTGATTTTATCCTCCGCATCGGGAGAATTTGGTGGTCAGATTTGGGGTCAGTTTGGTTCGATTATGGAGTGACCCCCATATGTCTCTCAACGACACGAAAATCCGCAGTCTCAAGCCTTCTGAAAAATCCTTCAAAGTCTCCGATTCACACGGTCTATACCTCTTGGTCAATCCAGGCGGCTCACGTCTCTGGTATCTTAAGTATCGAATTAACGGTAAAGAATCCCGCCTTGGCTTAGGCGCTTATCCCGATGTATCCCTTTCCGACGCCCGGCAACAACGAGACGGTATCCGCAAGTTGCTGGCGCAGAACATTAACCCCGCTCAGCAACGTATAGCCGAAAGAGCCGCCCGCTCACCGGAAAAGGTCTTTAAGACAGTGGCGCTGGCGTGGCATAAAAGCAATAAAAAATGGTCGCAGAATACCGCTGACCGTCTGCTTGCCAGCATGCACAATCATATTTTTCCGGTTATCGGACATCTGTCCGTCACGGAACTTAAACCCCGTCATTTCATTGACCTGCTGAAAAGCATTGAGAAAAAAGGTCTGCTGGAAGTCGCGTCCCGCACGCGGCAGCACCTCTGTAACATCATGCGTCATGCGGTTCATCAGGGATTCATTGACAGCAACCCGGCGGCAAACCTGGACGGCGTGACAGCGCCCCCCGTTAAGCGCCACTACCCCGCCCTGCCGCTGGAACGCCTGCCGGAATTGCTGGGGCGCATTGATGGTTATCAGCAGGGACGAGGGTTAACCCGTCAAGCGGTCCTTCTGACCCTTCACCTGTTTATCCGTTCCAGTGAACTGCGTTTCGCCCGATGGAGCGAGTTTGATTTCAGGAACTGTATCTGGACCATCCCCGCTACCCGCGAAGCTCTTCCCGGTGTTCGTTATTCCGGACGCGGAGCCAAAATGCGCACGCCCCATATTGTTCCATTATCCCGGCAAGCCATCGTTATCCTGAAACAAGTAGAGGAAATCTCAGGTCATCTGGAACTGGTGTTCCCCGGTGACCATAACCCTTACAGGCCAATGTGTGAAAATACAGTCAACAAGGCACTGCGACTGATGGGCTATGACACAAAAATGGACATTTGCGGCCATGGCTTTCGGGCAATGGCATGCAGCGCCTTAATGGAATCCGGACTCTGGTCAAAGGATGCTGTTGAACGCCAAATGAGTCATCAGGAACGCAACAGCGTGCGGATAGCTTATATCCACAAAGCTGAACATCTGGAAGCCCGTAAAGCGATGATGCAGTGGTGGTCTGATTATCTTTATACGTGCCGGGAAAACTATGTTCCCCCATATATATATAGTAAAAATATCAGTCATGAAGCTACCTGAGTCAGCAAAAAACTAATCAGGATTACGATAACAACAGCATCTGACAACGCAGATGCTGTTGTTATTTTTCTGTATCTTCTTCATGGTATTTCCCCTTCCATTTATCGTTGCCAGTTGGTATTAAAATCCGCCCTGTAATTTTAGAACAAAACAATGATGGGTATGATATTCACAGAGGGTTATAATTCATCACGCTTTATACCAGAACTCTTTTTCAGAACAGGTTTATTCCTTCTGACAGCCCCTGGTGTATGATGCATTTCATTTCTCATCGCTCGGGTAAATACCTGCTGACTGGTAAACCCGAGCATAAAGCACACCTCTATGACGGGTATATCCGTATTCTCCAGTAAAAAACAAGCACGTCTTAGTTTTTCAAGCTTTATATATTTCCCTAGACTTATTCCTGCCACCTCCTTGAACATCCGTTGAAAATGCCATTTTGAATAACCAGCTTTTGCAGAAACATCCTCAACCTTCAGCGGCTCCTCCAGATGCTCATCAATCCATTGCATAATTTCATATACCACAAGCCGGTTTATATTTTTCTTTCGTATTTTATTTATATCCATATCCCCCCCACAATGAGGCAGTCTGGAATAACAGAAAGACAGCAATCCTTCTCATACCATCCGGTGATTAAGATTCCACATGATCCATAACGACCCGGTAATCACGATAAAGATAATGACCGCGGTAAAGACAATAACCACAAGGTTCCATCGTGTTTCAGAAGCGGTATTTAGATGCAGGAAATAGATAAGATGCACCAACACCTGAACAACAGCACACACCAGAACGCCTCCCAGGATGGATCCCTCAGTGGTGCCCCTACCCATAACCAGCCAGAACGGAATTGCAGTCAGCATGACCGACAGGAGAAAACCGGTCATATAAGACTTCACTCTGCCGTGCGCGGCCCCTTCCGTATTTACAGAGTGATTCATGACATGACCCCCATCAGGTAAACGATACTGAATACACAAATCCAGATAACATCCAGGAAGTGCCAGAACAGGCTCAGGCACATAAGACGGGTGCGATTGATCTCAGACAGGTCCCGTCGGGCAATCTGAGACATCAGGACCAGCATCCAGATTAGTCCGCAGGTCACATGCAGACCGTGAGTCCCCACCAGGGTAAAAAGCGCCGACAGAAAGCCACTGTGCTGCGGACCAAAATCCTCAGCAATCAGATGACTGAACTCCCATATTTCCATTCCGATAAAGCCTAGGCCGGACAGAAATGTCAGGGCCAGCCAGCCAAGAACTCCCCCTTCACTGTCTTTGTCCATGCTGATAACGGCAAACCCATAGGCGATCGAGCTCAGCAGAAGCAGTGCGGTTTCCACCAGGACAAACGAGGGTTCGAAGATATCTTTACCCGACGGGCCACCTGCGATGTTGTTTACCATGACGCCATAAGTCGCGAACAGAGTGGCGAAGATAATGCAGTCGCTCATCAGGTAGATCCAGAAGCCAAAAACCTTACTGTCTCCTGGCTCCTGATGCCCGTGCACTGCACGGGCGCGATTAGATGAATGCAGGGCTTCACTCACCATATGTCACACCAGCTTTGCTTATTTCTGCAAAACGCTGATCTTCGATTTTTTGGATCTCGGGCACTGGCACATAATAATCCACATCTTCATCGAAACTTTTAATCACCCACGTCAGGATAATCCCGAGGAATGATAAGCCCGCAAGCCACCAGATATGCCAGATAGCCCCGAAGCCAAACCCGATGCAGAGCAGACCAATAATCAGCCCTGCCCCACTGTTTTTCGGCATATGAATTTCTTCATAGCGGGCTGGCCGTTTGTACACGTCGCCTTTTTCCTTCATTTCCCAGAACGCATCACGTTCACGGACAACGGGCACCTCAGCAAAGTTATAGAACGGCGGCGGTGAAGAGGTAGACCATTCCAGTGTCCGCCCACCCCACGGGTCCCCGGTCAGGTCGCGGTTTTCGTGACGATCGCGCACTGACACCCAGAACATAATGACCTGGCACAGGATCCCACAGGCGATCAGCGCTGCACCGCCAGCAGCCACAACCAGCAGGGAATGGAACTGGGGGTCAATATTCTGACCCAGACGGCGGGTCATCCCCATGAAACCCAGCACATACAGCGGCATAAAGGCCACATAAAAACCAATGATCCAGAACCAGAAAGCCCGCTTGTTCCATTTTTCATTCAGGATGAAACCTGTCGCTTTCGGGAACCAGTAGGTCACACCAGCCATACTGCCGAACACCACACCGCCGATAATCACATTATGGAAGTGGGCAATCAGGAACAGACTGTTGTGCAGAACGAAGTCAGCTCCCGGAACGGCCAGCAGAACCCCGGTCATTCCCCCTATGGAAAATGTGACGATAAAGCCTATTGTCCATAACATGGAAGAATGCATCTGAATGCGCCCCTGATACATGGTGAACAACCAGTTGAAGATTTTCACACCCGTCGGGATGGCGATAATCATCGTCATGATCCCGAAGAAGGCATTCACGTTCGCACCGGCTCCCATGGTAAAAAAGTGATGCAGCCATACCAGAAAGGAGAGTACCGTGATGGCGACCGTTGCCCAGACCAGTGAGGTATAACCGAAAAGGCGTTTTTTAGAGAAAGTTGCCACCACTTCCGAGTAGACCCCGAAGACCGGCAACACCAGGATATACACTTCCGGATGGCCCCACGCCCAAATCAGGTTGACGTACATCATCATGTTGCCGCCCATATCATTGGTAAAGAAATGGAAGCCCAGATAGCGGTCAAGGGTCAGCAATGTCAGCGTGACGGTCAGCACAGGGAAAGAGGCGATAATCAGCACGTTGGTACACAACGACGCCCAGGTGAACACCGGCATCTTAAACATCGTCATACCCGGTGCACGCATTTTCAGTATGGTGACGAAGAAGTTAATCCCGGTCAGTGTGGTCCCGATCCCCGACAGCTGGAGTGTCCATATCCAGTAATCCACCCCGACACCGGGACTGTAAGCTAACTCCGAAAGCGGCGGATATGCCAGCCAGCCGGTGGCCGCAAACTCCCCCACTCCCAGGCAGAGATTAACCAGCACCACGCCTACCACCGTTAACCAGAAACTCAGGTTGTTCAGGAAAGGAAAAGCCACATCACGCGCGCCAATCTGCAGGGGCACCACAATATTCATCAGGCCGATAACGAAAGGCATCGCCACGAAAAAAATCATGATTACACCGTGACCCGTAAAAATTTGATCGTAGTGCCAGGGCGGCAGATACCCCGCCCCTTCCACTCCGGATGAGGCCAGTACCTGCTGGCTGCGCATCATGATTGCATCGGAAAAGCCGCGCAGTAACATCACAAACGCGACGATGATGTACATGATCCCGAGCTTTTTATGGTTAACGGAGGTCAGCCATTCGGACCATAAATATTTCCACTTACCGTAATATGTGATGGCGGCAACAATTGCCACACCAAGTATCAGAATAGCAACGATCGTCACCCTGACAATCGGGTCCTCAGGTATGGCATCCAGCGTCAGTTTTCCTGTGAGCATAATTAATTTCCCCGCGCTCTGTGTGAGAGGTGTTGTTCCGGCTCTGACCCAGTCATGCCCGTCTCCTTATCGTGATCGCGTGCTTTAAATTTTTCAGTCACGTATCTGAACAACGTCGGATCGATGACAGAGAAGAATTCAACCGGGTGGTTTTCGTCAGGCTCAGCCATTTTTTCAAAATCAGCCGGACCGAGCAGCATATCCGGTGATTTCTTCACATCAGCGATCCACTGTTCAAACGCGGTATTATCCGGTACGGCAGTCGCTTTAAATTTCATGCCGGAAAAGTCCCTGCCGCTGTAACTGGACGAGATTCCGTTGAAGGTTCCCGTTTCACCGGCGATCAGATGCAGCCGGGTCTGCATGCCCGGCATCGCATAAATCTGGCTGCCGAGTGCCGGAATAAAAAAGCCGTTCATCACGGAATTGGATGTAATACGCAAATTCAAGGGGGTATTTACCGGGAATACAATCTGATTGACGGTGGCAATGCCCTGTTGGGGATAAATAAACAACCATTTCCAGTCCAGGGAGATGACTTCGATATCGATGGGTTTCACCGCAGAGGTCAGCGGCCTGGATGGGTCCAGCGCATGGGTGGACTTCCATGTCAGCACGGCCAGAAACAGAATAATCAGGACGGGCACCGTCCAGACCACCGCCTCCACTTTATTGGAGTGGGACCAGTCAGGCGTATATTTCGCCGTTGTATTCGTGGTCCGGTATTTCCAGGTAAACACAACTGCCATCAGAACCACAGGAATAACGACCACTAACATCAGACAAAAAGCCGTAATGATTAGCGCCCGTTGTTCAATAGCGATTTGCCCTTTGGGCTCAAGTAAAACGGCATGACATCCGCTCAGTAATAACGTCCCTTTTATTACCGGCAGGCATTTCACAATGGTCTTATATTTATGATATCGCATGGGACAACCTCATTTCACGGACTTGCAGACCGGCAATAAATAATGAAACCTTTTCACGGGGAGATACTCTGCCCTTCTCATTCCCGCTACCGCTATTCCTGTTATTTAATGGCCCGACATCTTCTGAAGCGGCCCTTTCGGTTTTTTGATTAGCCAGATAATGCCTATGGACCCCAGCATCAGAACGGTGGCCGACTGATAGAAATCGTTCGTTGCCAGCATGATGGCCTGACTGTCGATCATTCTCGAAAACAGAGCCGCTGACGTGTCTGCCGGAATACCGGCCGCGCCCAGCGTGTTGCTGACAATCCCTGGCACGTCAGGATTGATTGCCGTCACCAGCTCCGCCCGGTTAAATTTTGTCATATGTTCCCAGTAGGTCTGGGTCAGGGAAGAGCCTACCGCCATGCACATGACACGCAGGAAGTTCTGCAGCCCAGAACCGGCTGCCACTTTCTCCGGCGGCAGTTCGGACACGCCCAACGAGGTGAGCGTGATAAGGCAGGCGGGAACTCCGGCCCCCAGAACGAACATGGGAACGGCAACTGACATAAAGTCAGCCTGCGACGTCAGCAGGGCACGCATCACAAAGGAGACCGCCAGCACCCCCATGCCATAGCTCACCAGCAGACGGGGATCGACCTTCGGCAGCAGACGACCAATTATGGGCGAGCTCAGGACGGCCAAGATCCCCATGGGGCCCGTCGCATACCCGGCCCAAGTTGCCGTGTATCCCATCCATTGCTGTAACCAGAGGGGGGTCAGCACAATATTCCCGAAGAAAATACCGAACATCAGACAGAGCGTGACGGTAGATACCACCCAGTTACGTGACTTAAATACGCTCAGATCCAGCACCGGTTGCTCAGCGGTGAGCTCCCAGATAATCAGCGATATCAGGGCAATAGCGGCCACAATGGCGCAGACAATGATGATATCCGAGGAAAACCAGTCCAGTTCTCGTCCTTTATCCAGCATGATCTGAAAGGCTGCCACAAAGATGACGAGCAGACCCAGCCCCACGCTGTCCAGCCGGGAACGGCAGATATGTGTTTCTTTCCCCTTCAGCACCCACCAGGTTCCAAACCCCACAATCAGACCAAAGCCGATATTGATGTAAAACACCCACTGCCAGCTCCAGTTATCCGAGATAAGCCCACCCAGTATCGGACCGAATATAGGCGCCACCACCGTCATCATTCCCCAGAGCGCCACGGCGATATTGGCTTTCTTCTCAGGAAATGCCGCAAGCAGCAGCGTGGATGACAGCGGGATCAGCGGGCCACCGGCCAGCCCCTGCAGCACACGGAAAATGGCCAGGCTCGGTAGTGACCAGGAAAGACCGCAGCAGACAGAAAAAATCACAAATGCCACAACAGAAAAAAGGAATACGCGCACCTGACCGAACTGCATCGCCAGCCAGCCGGTCAGCGGCACCGTGATGGCTTCAGCTACCGCATAGGCGGTGATGATCCAGATTCCTTCTGTTGTCGACACGCCCAGGTAACCGGATATTGTGGGCATCGCGACGTTAGTAATGGTGGTATCGAGTACCACCATAAAATTCCCGAGCGAGAGCACGATTGCCGCAACAACCAGTTTGAATCCGGACAGAGGTGGAAATGCTGAACCAGACATACCTTATTTCTCCGTGTGGTCATCTCTGGCATTCGATGTCAGGTCCACCGTCACTTCCATGGACAGCCCGATGCGCAGAGGATTTTTACGCAGTTCTTCCCGATCCATACGAACGCGCACCGGCAGTCGCTGCACGACCTTAATCCAGTTACCCGTGGCATTCTGCGCCGGTATCAGTGAAAGCGCGGAACCGGAGCCGCCGTCAAATCCCTGAACCACGCCGTGATAAACAACACCGCTGCCGTACAGGTCTGAAGTCAGCTCGACCTTCTGGCCCGGTCTGACGTCGCTGAGCTGGCCTTCCTTGAAATTCGCATCAACATAAATATCCTCAATGGGCACAACCCGCATCAGCCGGTTTCCGGCCTGAACATGCTGCCCGATATCCACTGAGCGCTGTGTTACCACTCCATCCACCGGTGCCCGGATAACCATACGCGCCAGGTTTATACGGGCCTGATCGAGACGGGTTCTGGCCGCCACTACAATGGGGTTAGTTTCAACGGTACTGTTCAGAAACAGGGCCTCGTTCGCCTGCCGGGATCCTTTTGCTTCGACACTGCCAGCGCGAGCAGCTTTCAGACTGGCTTCCGCTTCTCCCAGCGCGGCCGTTGCCTCCCGTAATTCTGTCTGCGCATCCGTAAAATCCTGCTCAGATACGGCCCCGGCTTTCACCAGATTCCGGCGACGTCGCTCATCAAGGGTGGCCTTATCAAACCGGGCCCGTGCCCTCGCCACATCATGTTCGGCGCTCTGAATACCTGCTTCACGCGAATCAAGCTGTCCGCCCAGAGCGGTGTCATTGGCCATAATCTGCATCACCTTCCGCCGGGCGCTGCCAAGCTCAGCTTCAGCCTGTGACACCGCAATTCTGGCGTCCGTATCATCAAGCACGACCAGTACATCACCGGCATGCACAAGCTGCGTGTTGACCACATTTACTTTCTTCACCGGTCCGCCGACAAGCGGCGTGACGTCCGCGACTTCGGCAGCGGTATAGGCGTTATCCGTTGAGACGGATTTACCGGCAAAGAAAATCAGCCAGATGGCATAACCGATGGCGATAAGAATCAGGACGCCACCAAACAAAGCGAATAATTTACGGCGATGCTTTTTTTTATCACCGCTATCCGGTTTTGCATTCGTGCTATCCGGAGCCCTGTCCATATCCTGTGGGCCGTTTTTATCTTTATCTTCAGTCATTACGGTTTCACCTGCGCATCAAATGTTGAACTGGATTCAAATCCGCCCCCGAGGGCTTTGACGAGTGACACATCCAAGACATAACCCCGGGAATGCATGGCTGTATTCGCCAGCTCAGCCTGGAGTAACGCATCTTCAGAAATGAGAACTTCCTGATAATTGGCCAGCCCCCCCTGATACCGGGCTTTTGCCAGTTGATAAGCTTCCTCGCTGTGGGACAAAGCAGATGCGGTTGCTTCTGACCTGTCCACCAGAGAAGCAAGGCTCCGTGTAGCATCAGCAGTTTCACGTAATGCCTGTGTCAGCACCTCGTTATACGACGCCACCGCATATTCATATTCCGCTCTCGCACCTTTATAGTTGGCGCGTAAACGCCCGCCTTCAAAAAGGGGTAAGCTGATGGCAGGCCCGACGTTCCCGATATCAGAGCCCGAGCTGAACAGGTTATTCAGCCCCAGTGACTGGTATCCGACGAAGGCCATCAGGTTCACGTTCGGGTAAAACTGCGCTCTGGCAACACCGATATTGCTGGCGGCGGCTTCAACCCGCCACCGTGCGGCCACCACTTCCGGATTGCGTCCGAGCAGGTTTGCGTTCAGCGCATCAGGTAACCCGACAGGGCGGCGCATCTGCAACCGGGGTCTGAGGATATCCAGTCCTCTGTCCGGCCCCCGGCCCAGTAAAGCCGCGATGCCGTTTTGGGTTAATTTGATTTGCTCATCGGCTTCAGCCAGCGCCGCTCTGGCGGCATCCAGCCGGGCACCGCTTTCTTCCACAGAGACTCTGGAATCGAGTCCCTGAGCATGACGTAACTGTACCAGCCTGACGGTATCCGTCCGGTTACGCAGTTGTCGGGCCGCAATGTCACGACTGTCATACTGGTACTGCAGACGGATATAAGCGTCCGCGAGCATCGTCGTCAGCATCAGTTTCGCGGCGGCGGCATCTGCCTCAGCAGCGCTGGCTTCGGATGTCGCGGCACGCAGCGCATCCCGGTTTTTACCCCAGAAATCCAGTTCCCAGCTAAAGTTGAGGCTGGCCTGCCCCATATCATTCCATCCGTGCGGCACGGCTGTTTTAGGGTAGATGTAGTTGTAGCTGAGCTTCTCTTTATCAATGGACGCGCTGGCGTCCATTGACGGGTATAACCGGGAACGGGCGACACCGGTTCTGGCCGTGGCTTCACGCACCCGGGCTTCTGCCTGTGCCAGAGAAGGTGAATGCGCGGTGGCTTCACTCATCAGTTGGTTAAGCTGCGTATCGCCGAAGGCCATCCACCATTTTTCCTGCGGCCAGTCAGCATGCGGAGCGGAAAAACTACGTTGTGAAATCAGCGCCGCAGCCTGCTCCGGCTGAGGAGCAGTTCCCAGATCGGGGATCGCAGCACATGACCCCAAAGCAAGACTGAGCACGGAGATAACACATCCTTTCAGATAATGCGGACGGTACCTTACTGACTTCGTCCCATGTGCAAATCTGTAACCTGACACACACCTCATTCTTGATCGCCCTGTTTATTCTAGTTTACGGCGAACAAAGTAAACCGATCGGTTCGGTACAGTCAAGACCAAATTTCACTCAACTCCGTCGCAAAAATACGTGAGTAGCACTCAGGCCTGAACGATATGATTTCGAGTTTCATCTTATGGTAAGATCAAGCTTTATTCCGGATAAGGAAGTGCAGATGTCGGTATCAACAAAGACCTCAATTGACACTAGAAGAAAAAATAAAATACTTTCTAATGATATAGTTAGTAACTTACCTGAAAAAGCACAACGCGTGCTTGAAGGAGCAAAAGCTATTTTTCTGGAAAGAGGCTATGCAGCAGCATCAACAGATATGATCCAACAGGCTGCTGGAGTCTCAAAATCAACCGTATATGCATATTATCCAAATAAAGAAGCATTATTTACAGCAGTGATTGAAATAGAATGTGAGCGTTTTCTTCAAAAAGTACATAAAATTAAAATTTTGGGAAAAGATATTTATGATAAATTATTTAAAATAGCCCGAACGTATCTGGATATTGTGCTTTCGGAAAATGGCCTCGCTCTCTACCGTGTTGTAGCTTCTGAAGCACCGCGTTTTCCTGAATTAGGTAGACGTTTCTATTTAGCAGGTCCAGAAAAGATAAATAACATTGTTGAAGAAATACTACAACAAGCTGAATCTAAAGGAGAAATCTCGTTAGGTGGTATTGGGCGAAATGCAGTTGCTTCCTTATTCGTGAATATGGTACGTGGTGAGCCTCAAATACAGTGCTTAATGCATCCAAAATCTTCCACTTCTGCTGCACAGCGTGATCAATGGGCAAAGGATGCGGTCAATGCCTTTTTATTAGCCTTTCGTAAAGGATAATTATAATCACCAGTTTTAAAGAAATTAGAAGATGCTCAGGAGTTTATAATATTATCAATTTGTTCCATATTATTATATGGAACACTACCATCAAGTGGATTACATTTTCCGAATCTTTCTTCTCTATAACTCCAAGCGACTAATTTTAGTTAGCGCCCTAACTTGCCTCTTGACAGAAATTTTGTCTATCCTGATCAAATCGAACCGTACCGTTCGTTTTAGTCAGGAGACGTTAGCATGATCGGAGTAGTAAGGTTTTCAGAACTAATGGAGCACTGGGAGGCAATTTCTCTACCAGCACCAGGAAGCATCTATGAGCCAAAGCAGCGCTCAAGCAACTGCCTCAAACATAACCCTTGCAACATAAAAGATTGGATTACTATTGAATTCTCTCAACAGGGATCCTACAAACGAAAATATGAAAATTTTCGCCATAAAGATCTTGTACTACTACTCTTTATTATTTCGGCTCGATATTTTATTCATAGAGTTTTATCTTCGTTAGTCTTAATATTATTCAGTTCATCCTTCATTATGCTCTCAGGAAATTGTCTCCTCATCCATAGTTACGAGAGAAAATTTCATAGCGAACTAAAAACTAGTTTAACAATTTTATTTTTAAACTCTTTACTTTATAAAATAGGATTCATTTGTACATTATCGATAATATTCATGAATAATGAAACAGTGAATCGTAATTTAAGTTTTGCATAGAAAAATATGTAAAAGGAGTTTTTTATGTTGAAAAGCAGCGAGATCATAAACGGTTCGCTTCCGAAACCTGACTGGGTAACCATACAAGAAGCCGTTAACATAATTAATACAGAGAGCAACGAAAGAATCAAAGAGAGTGATATTTACCGTTATGCATTATATAATAAAATTAATCTCGCCATATACTTTCAATCTCCAATTATTCTGCGAAAAATAAAATATGCATTTCAAAAAGTAAAAATGCATCCAGCTAGAGGGACATTGATTCATCGTTTATGTCTGCTAGAAAAAAATAGCTTTATTAATGGATGGGACTCAATTTTCAGTACTGAGGGCAGATACGTCCACTCCACACAAAATATTATTGATACATCACTTATTGGGTTTGAATGTATATTAATAAAGCAATTTCTCGCATGCTCATTGAATATACCATTACCAATTATTGGGAAAAACACGGTAAATTATGGCATCACTGTTACTATGTCCAATGAAGTTTTTCAGCTGTTTGAAAAAACAACCTGGAAGTGTAGAATTGAACATCAAATAAAAAACCTACCAACAGATCTGGCATTTGATATTATGGAGAGAATTTCTTCAGAGGGAACGATAAATCTAAATACAAAGCAAGAATATTTCCCCCTCTATAATTTGCCTCAGGATTCCTGCTTTGTTATTCGTTACTCAGAGATTGAGAAACTAATTAGCACCCAGGTTACAGAGAAATCCCTCCCCTCTTCAACTAGAATATCCACACCCTTGTCAAGGTTATTTTGGCTCGCTTGTAGACACAATGATGTTATCAGTCCATTAATAAAACAACCCTATAAATTATTGACAATTTTTGAAGAATGGGCGGCAGCTGATGGTATCACTGACCGTCTAAGCGGTGATACTTTAAAAACAGCACTAGAGCGTGGCTCCCCTCCGTCCTCATCCTTATTAAATTGATATTGTGTTTATCTGTCAACAATATGATCCCGTATTTAGTTTATTAAACCCCGTAATACGGGGTTTACCACTACCACTTCTCCTTCCGTTATGTTTTTTTATTATCTCCAGGCATACCAATGTTTGTTTTGCTACAGGAGACAATCATGACATCACATCAGTTATTACGCTTAAAAAAGGTTGAAGAAAAAACCGGCTTGAAACGTTCACAAATCTATCTGTATATGAAAGAGGGTACATTTCCTCGTTCAATAAAAATCGGACCAGCCAGTGTGGCCTGGCTGGAATCAGAAATTGACGAATGGATCAATATTAAATTGTCCCGGCGCTAAACGCGGTCAAGGGAAGGCGAATTAAAGCAACTGATTCGACTAAATACCCTCCAACAGGCTATATACCCAGATATTTCTGCATCTATCTTGCCTGTTGAACAGAATATACGGAATACATATTATGATCCCTTCACTAAATTACGCCGTACTCACCAATGCCCTGCAGGCGCTTAATGAAGGCAATATTCGTCACTGTGAAGATCTCGGTTTCACATTTGACGAAATGAATGCCCTCAGCCAGCTCTCGCCAGATGCACTCTTTACGCTGAGCCGAGCAGCCGCGCCTTTTATCGCAGTCTCGCTACGCCACGATGTTCTGCACCAGTTGCTGGCCCATTCTGGTCAGGAAGAACAGCGCCGACAACTAATTGACCGGGCCATACGACTGGGCGGCTCCATCGCACTGATGAACCACTATTTTGGTCTCACCTCCAATGAAGTCTGCCTTCGCCGTCGGTTGCTGGGTGTCAGCGTGCCGTATGGCCGAACGCCTGAACCGGATGAAAAGACAGATGTGGCTATCTGGTTGCAATGGCAGCAGCGCAGGGTAGAAAACCTTGAATCGCCCGATGCACTGATCACCATGATGCAGGTGACGGAAATCCTGCAGCCAGAGGCCGAAGCGCTGTCACTCACCACGGTCTGGAAACGTATCGCACTGTGCGAACAGGAAGCCGCTACTGGCAGGAGGACTCTCCATGCCGGATGAGATCGACCGCGATCAGGAATTTAATGAACAGCGACTGGAGGAGATGATTGAGCAGAACCGTTTTAAGCCGGGTTCAACACTATCATTATTTCACTGTCGTATATGTGGTAAACCTATTCCTGAAAAACGACGGCAGACTCTGCCGGGCATAACCACCTGTACAGAATGTCAGGAACAACTTGAGCATCGCAGACGCTAATAATAGCGATAAAGACGTTCGGGGATATTATTTCTCTGCACGTCTTTCTGTTTCCATTAAAATAGAATGCCTTCTTTATTATCTGTTCTGCATCCTTCTCCCTCTTTCCGCATCTGATAATCCTCGCCAGTTTATCTCTCTTATTTTTGTTTTGAATTTATCGTTTATATCCCGCACTGAATATCTGATTCTGAAAATGCCATAACAACATGGTTGCCCTGATGGACGTTCATTCGTCCAGGCCGGGGATTGTTCTTTAACAAATTGGATCGGGCTGTCACGTAACCACAATTCAGGGTGCCGCTGAATGTTCTCGCTGACCCGTTAAAACCGGAATGCAGAACCGGGATGTGACCTTTTTATTGCTTTCACGGCTATTTTATTAAAGGAAATACCATGAGAAAACCCAATTATCACGTCTTTATCACTCAGGAAAGTCAGCCCGATGCACAGGGCGAGAAAAACACGTACTGGACCAGGGTTGGTGTGGCCTTCGCACATAACGGTAAGCCTGGCCTGAATATCGTGCTGATCCCCGGTATTGCGGTTTCAGGCAGGCTGGTACTGCTTGAACCGAGAGAAGAGAGTGACATTTCACAGGATGCCGCAGCCGTTTAACCCGCTTTTGTCCTTCTCCCCGGTAACGTGTTTTTGTGTACGCTGCCGGACCCACGGTTACGAGGCCACTATGCTTTCCACCACAGCCTTTCTGGCGCTGGCGACGCAGTGCGCCACCAGTGTTCACCCGTCCACGGCACTTGATGTGGCACGGGTCGAATCCGGTTTTCACCCTTACGCCATTGCTGAAATCGTGCCGGGCGGCAAAGGTGTGATTTCACATTTTCCCGCAAGCCATGATGAGGCGATGAGCCTCACCGGACGGCTGGCGGCGCAAGGTCGACGCTATTCGGTCGGCCTGATGCAAATCACCAGCACCAATTTCCGCCATTACGGCGTCACGGCCAGCGACTTACTTAACCCTTGCATCAATCTGTCGGTATTTGAGCGCATTCTCGCCGACTGTTACCGGCGCGGTAGCACTCTGAAACGAGCGCTCAGTTGTTACTACTCCGGCAACTTTGAAACCGGTCAGCGACCGGAATCCGCCTTTAACCAGACCAGCTACGTACAGCGCATTGGCTATGTCGTCCCGTCCACCCGGGAAGACCGGCAGCGAGCCCCTGACCCGAGCACACAACCGTCTGCCCGTTATCCCGCCGTTGTGCTGTGCGGCGAGCCTGCCGGTGCCACTGCGCCGATCCTGACTTCCCTGCATTATCCCGATTCCGTCATTCGCGGCGCTATCCCTGTTATCCCTGATGAGGAGAAATGATCATGCGTAAACGCCATTACTCCGCTGTTGTTTCCGTGCTGCTGTCTGCCCCGGTGCTGGCGGCGAACAGTGGTTTTAACAAGGCCAATGAAACACTGAGCAATACCTCGACCGGCCTGCTGGGACTGGCCGCCGTCACCATCACACTGGCGACTATGTGGGTGGGCTACAAGGTGCTGTTCGACGGCAAGAGCCTGCATGACATGCGTAACATCATCATCGGCGCGATCCTGATCGTCGGCGCGTCCGGCTTCGGTGCCTACTGGGCGTCATAAGGGAGGCAACGATGGCTACGCTGAATAAAGCACTCACGCGGCCTGCCGCCATTATGGGTATTCCTCTGGTGCCGTTCGTTCTCGTCAGCGGGGCCATCGTCCTGCTGGCAGTCTATGTCAGCTATTACCTGGCGGTTCTGCTCATTCCTGCATGGGCGGAAATGAAAAATAAAACCCGAAAGGACATTCATTATTTCAGTCTGCTCTGGCTGGCGTTTAAAACCCGTGGACGGCTTTTCACCAATACCCATTTTGGCGCGAATGCCCTGCTGGCAAACCAGTACGATAACGTTGATGTCTCGGAGTTTATTCAGAAAATGAAATTAAACGAGCGTATTACGCTGGATAAATATATTCCGTACTCCTCCCATATTCACCCTTACGTCATCAGAAACCGTCACCGTGATTTGGTTGCCACCTGGGAGCTGGGCGGCACAGTCTTTGAATGTGAAGACGAACATCACCTGACCCTGATGGCCACGCACCTGAATAACGTTATTCGTTCGTATGAGGGTCTGCCGGTAACATTCTATATTCACCGGCTCCGTGAAAAATACCATGATGTTTTTGAAGCCTGTTCGGGTATTCCCTTTTCCGATGAGGTAACACGTCGGTATTACCAGCCAGTAAAAGACAAACCGTTCTGGCGGCACCGGCTGTTTTTCACCGTCTGCTACGCGCCGTTCTCTCAGATTGAGAAGAAAACCATGAAAGCGCAGTCGCACAGTAAACGCCAGGCAGCACTGGATGACGCGCTCAAAATCATGCTGGAATACCGCGAAGCACTGGAATCTTCATTATCCCGCTATATGGCAACGCCGCTGGGGATATATGAAGAAAACGGGCGGGTGTATTCCTCACAACTGGCGTTCTTCCATCGTCTGCTTACCGGTCAGTGGCAGAAGGTGGCCGTAACGCGCTCACCATTTTATGAAACGCTCAGTACGCCAGACGTCTTTTTCACCACCGACACCGGTGAATGCCAGACGGTCAGCGGTTCCCGTTTCTTCCGCAGCCTGGAGATTAAGGATTATTCCCCGGAAACCCATACCGGTATGCTGGATGCGCTGCTGTACGCCGAAAGCGAGTATGTTCTGACGCAGTCCTTTACCTGCATGGCACGGGATGAGGCGCAGAATCATATCCGTCTGGCGGAAAAACGGCTTAACTCCACGGACGACGACGCGACTTCCCAGCGCGAAGAGCTGATTGTCCTGCGCGACCTGCTCCAGTCCGGACATGTGTCGTGCGGTAAATTCCACTTTTCCCTGCTGATCTCCTCAGACAGTGCCGGACAGGTGGTGAAGGACACTAACGTTCTGGCCCAGCCCTTCGCCGATCTTGGTATTATGACAACGCTCTCCACCCTGTCACTGCCCGCCGCGTATCTGGCGCAACTGCCGGGCGTGTATACGCTGCGACCCCGACTGGTGGCCGTCAGCAGCCAGAATTTTGCCGATATAGCCTGCCTGCATAACTTCCATCCCCACAAACGCAGCGGTAATCCGTGGGGGGAAGCCATCGCCATCCTCACATCTCCCGGCGGTGGCGGGTATTACCTGAACCTGCACGACAGCCAGGCCGGGCGGGATGACACCGGTGAGAAAACGCCGGGGAATACGGCGATTATCGGGAAAACCGGATCCGGCAAAACCCTGCTGATGACCATTATGCAACAACTGATGCAGAAGTACCGTAACCCGGCGTCGTTTGCGCCTTCTGCCACCATCAAACGGCTGACCACGGTGTATTTCGATAAGGACCGGGCGGCGGAGATGGCGATCCGCCAGGCGGGCGGGCGTTATTTCCGCATCCATACCGGCGAGCCCACCGGCTTCAACCCGTTTGCGCTGGAGCCAACCCGCCGGAACATCAGTTTCATCAAACGGCTGGTGCGCATGCTGTGCCGCCGCAACGGTAAGCCGCTCGATCCGCGCGATGAGGAGCGGATCAGTGCCGCCGTGGACACCATCATGCTGGACTATCCGCCGGAGTACCGCCGGTACGGGATCACCCGGCTGCTGGAAGTGCTGCCGGAGCCGCCGACCACAGACGCCCGCACCAACGGGCTGCGTATTCGCCTGAAACAGTGGGCGCAGGGGGGCGAGTTCGGCTGGGTGTTTGATAACGAGGCCGATACTTTCACCATCAGCGATGTCGATAACTTTGGTATCGACGGCACCGAATTTCTGGATGATGACGATATTCGCGGCCCCGTGACCTTTTACCTGCTGTACCGTGTGACCAGTCTTCTGGATGGTCGCCGCCTGGTGATGTTTATGGATGAGTTCTGGCGCTGGCTGGCCGATGTCGAATTTTCCCGCTTCTCCCTCAATATGCTGAAAGTCATCCGAAAGCTGAACGGTATCTTCGTTCCGGCAACACAGTCACCGGATGAAATCGTCAGACACCCCATCGCCCCGGCGATTATTGAGCAGTGCGGTACCCAGATTTTCCTCGCCAACCCGAAAGCCAGCCATGCGGATTACGTGGAGAAAATGAAAGTGCCGGAAAGTGTTTATGACACGGTCAGGAACTTGGATCCGGGCGAGCATTATATGGTCATCCTGAAAACACCGCTGCGGGCCGGGGAAACCCGCCCGTTTGTGGCGATGGCGAAAATGGATCTGTCCGGGATGGGTAAATTCACCCGGCTTCTCAGCGGCAGTGAGGACAACCTGAAAATATTCGATGCCATTTATCAGGATGGTATGCGACCTGATGAATGGAAAGATACTTTTTTTGACCGGGCAATCTGAAAGCCAACCTGAGGTACTATCAATGCGTTCCAGGAATCACCGTCTGGCATTATTGTTATTTTTCTCGGCGCAGGCGTTCAGCGCCGGAATACCGGTTTTCGACGCCGTGCAGAATACCGAATCCATTAACCAGTGGATGCAGAAACTACAGCAATGGGAGGGTACGGTTACCCATTATAAAAGCGAACTTAATGCGTATAAGAAGCAACTGGCTACCGCAACCGGCGTGCGGGATATTCAGGGTTTTCTCAGTGATGCCCGAAGCCTGAAAACCGATATTGATAATCTCCGTAAGAACGGTATTTCACTGGATGATCTGCTGACCACGCAGAACAGTTCATATTCTTATGAACTGCAACACCTTTACAGTAAATACAAATCGTTCAGCGTATGCAGCGAGGAACAGGAAGGAATAAAATATCAGGCCCTGGCCGACAGTTGCAAACAGATAATCCTCAATCAGGCAATGGCGATTGAGAATACCACTGACGTTGAAAACAGGATCAACAGCACACTCAGCGATATATCAGACTTATCTGACCGTATATCGAATGCGCAGGACTCGAAAGAGTCTCAGGATCTGGCTAACGCCATCGCGGCGAAAAGCGTACAGTTAAATGCGCTGACGAATCAGTGGGAGATGTCTGTCAGACAGGCTGAACAGCGAACGACATTGCTGGAACAGCAAAGACAGAAAGCCTTTGAACAGCAGCAGCTAACGGCACCTGTTGCTGACCTTAATAATTTATAAGGAGGTTATCCGTGCTCAGATCCTTATTCACCTTATGCACACTCTCAGGCGTGATATTACTGTCCGGCTGCAAGGAAACCAAATCCGAAGCCTGGTATAAGCAACATCCTGACGAAACTTATGCGGTTTATACGCAATGCCTGAAGGATGGCGAGGCAAGCGATAACTGCGAATTTGCCCACCGGGCAGCACTTATGTTTGCACAGGAAGGCCAGCCCGGGGTTAAGGAAAAATTCGAGGCGATATTTCAGCAGGAAGCTGCAAAACGAAATGCAGTGACACAGTAATAATATTTCCTCCAGCAAAACAGGGAATTCTCCCTGTTTTTTTATTTCCTTTCTTTAAATATCATGTGAGGCACCATGTCCGGTGGTATTTTTGTTGGTATGGACAAAAACATCATGGATGGACTGAATGCTGTACTGGAAGGTCAGTCTTCCACTTACGGCACGATGATCAGCGTCATCATTGTCAGCTCTTTTACCTTATTTATACTGTATCGCGGTTATCAGACACTGGCTGGCAAACTCCGGACCCCGGTTGAAGATGTCGTCTGGGATGTGGGGCGAATGTTGCTGATCACCACCTTTGTGTTAAACCGGGATGGCTGGCTTGATATGGCGGTAGCGGCTATCCAGGGACTCAAAGACGGTGTCAGCGGCGATGATAATATCTGGGCGCTGCTCGATACTGTCTGGGGAAAGGCACAGGCGCTGGGGCAAAAGTTATTTAATATGGACACATCAACTTACGTCAAACTGAATGGCGGCCTCGCCGAAGTGCTGGTATGGGGCGGCTCTATTGTCCTGCTGATGGCAGCCACCTTTGTCAACCTGCTCGCCGAAATCACCATCCTGTTAATGACCACCACCGCGCCGCTCTTTATTTTCTGCCTGCTGTACGGTTTTCTTAAACCGATGTTTGATAACTGGCTGAAAACGATTTTTGCGGCAATATTAACGATCATGTTTTCCGCCTTATCCATCCGTATCGCCATTAATTACCTGAATAAGATACTGGATGCTGCAACAAAAACATCCGCTGAAACCAATATGGTCACGCTGGCGGCGCAGTGCCTGCTGGCCGGGATAGCGGCAGGTGTGATGGTCTGGTTCTCCGCGAAGCTCGCCAGCGCACTCAGCGGGGCCGCCGTACAGGCGGTGCTGCAGGGGGCAGCCATGAGTGGTCTGAGCGGACTGGCGAATAAATCCTCCAGTCTTGCCGGGCCGGGCATCAGAGGCAGTGCCCACCTGGCTGCGAAAGGCAGCATGGCCGTCGCCGCGGCGACCGGCAGGCTCACTGGCGCAGGCACGGGTAAAACCGTGAGCGCCTGGCAGAAACGCGCCGCCGCCATCGAAAGCATGAAACGCCTGCACCGGCAGCGTCACCGTTAATCCTCCCGACCCTTAATTTCCTTTCCCCGTCACGCGGTGGCCTGCGCCACCGGTACGGCATTCCTGCATCCATACGATAAGGGGCTTCCATGAAATTCAGCATCATCCTTCTGATGGTCTGCGCGCTCACGGGTTGCGCACGGCATCAGGGCGACCTCCCGCCGGTATCCGGCGAACCCGAGCCGGTGAATTCCCCCGCCATCATTCAGGAGCTGACTCACCATGTCTGATATTCAGAACATTGTTAATGTTTCCCGCTCTTTTGAATCCATCCTGCTGGAAAAGGAAGAACGTTCCCGAAAAACCGCCTGGCGGGTGGCCGCTGCCGCACTGGTTCTGGCCGCAATGGCGATTACGGCCATTATTATTCTGCTGCCGCTGAAAACCACCGACACTGAATTATGGTCAGTGGATAAACAGACCGGGCGCTATGAATATATGACCCGCGTGAAGGAGCGGGATATTTCGTCTGAAAAGGCACTGGCGCATTCACTGGCAGCACACTATGTCAGACTCCGCGAGGAATATAATTATTTCTCCCTCCAGCGTGATTATGACGACGTGCAGTTATTTAACAGCGACAGCGTGAACCGGGACTATCTGGACGGGTTTAACGGCGACCAGGCCCCGGATGTGATTTTTAACAAGGCGGAATATGTCGTTTATATCGACATTATTTCCAATGTGCATGCGCCTGCCACCGGGCCGGATAATCTGGCAACCCTGCGTATCAAGCGCACTATCCGCCGTATTGCTGATAATTCCGTGAAAACAGATGTCTGGAATATCCGCCTCACTTACCGCTACGTCCCGCACCGGCAACTGACCGACAGCCAGCGCGAAGTGAACCCGCTAGGCTTTATCGTCACCAGCTACCAGCGCGACAAAGAGCTGAGGGGGGAATGATGCTGAAACATACCCTGCTCCTCTCTGGCTTAATGATGTCATGCGTGGCATGGAGCGCAGCGACACCGCGCGGCAGCGCGTATGACAGCCGGATGCAGAACGTCATGTACAACAGCCAGAACGCCACGGTCGTCAGTACCCGCCCCGGCTACGTCACCATGCTGGTGTTTGACGATGATGAAACCGTTATCGATGCGCAGGCGGGTTTTCCCAGAGGCTGGACCGTGACAAAAAGCGACAACCGGGTGGGCGTCAGCCCGAACCCGATTACCCAGCCGGTCACGGACGCCAGCGGCAACAATGTCAGTCAGGTGTTTCTGCCGACGGCAAAAGACTGGAAAACCAACCTGTTCGTGGTGACATCGAAGCGCAATTACAGCCTGGAGCTGAACGTGCTGGATAAAGACTCGCCCGCTCTGGCCTTTGTTATCCGCTACCGCTATCCCGACGAACTGCGGAAAAAGTCTGCCGCCGCCAGCGCCACCCGTCAGCAACATCAGCAGGAAGTACTGGACCGGCAGCGGATAGCAGCGGCATTCGGGCAGGCCACCACGCCGCGCAACTGGCGCTATACAAAACGGGTGGCAGCTGGCTCAGCCTCCATCTCCCCGGACTTTACCTGGGATGACGGTCGTTTTGCGTATATCGGTTTTTCTCCCTCGAAAACCCTGCCTTCAATTTTCCGGGTGGTGAACGGACAGGAGCAGGCAGCCACGCCCCAGACGGGTAAACAGGGCAACTACACCGTGATGGTGGTTCCGGCATCGCCGCAACTGGTTCTGCGTTACGGCACCTCGGTAGTGGGCGTCGAAAACGACGGATTCGGGCGCATACCGATAACCAACAGCGACACCGTTTCACCATCCGTTACGCTGGAGGCAAAATGAGCGACAGACCATTCCCGGACGAACCGGAAAAAACCACCGCAGAGCGGGAAGCGGAAGCCCGTGAACGCGCCCGCGCGGCAATGGCATATCAGGAGGCGGAGCAGAAAACGCCGCCCGGTCAGCCGGAAGTGACCCGTTTCCGTAAGGCTTCCGGTCGCCGCACACTGATCGTCAGCCTGCTGAGTCTGGTACTGGTCATCGCGCTGGCATCCGGTGGCGATCGTCTTCTCAGCGCCCTGAAAAGGGGTGATGAGAAGGAATCTGACACCGCGCCGCTGCCCTCCTCCGGGGTAGTGCGGCAGGAGCGTAAAAATCTGGGCCTGGACAGTAATCCGTTTGGCCTCTTCGGGCCAGGGAGGCAGGAAAGCGCAGATCCTGCCAGTCAGAGCGCCCCTGCCACTCCAGTTCTGCCAGCGGAACCGCCCGCCCTGAACAAGGCGGCAGCGCTGGCAGACGGGCTGAACAACGGCAGTACAACAGCTAGCGGCAATGCCCGCACGTCCCGTAGCGAACCGCACAGCGGCACGGGAACGTCGGGCAGTCCGGCATCATCCACGGCGTACACATCCTGTCAGTCGGTACTGGTCAATGGCGAAGATGGACACCTGCGCTGCCCGGATACGACAGCAACGGCAGGCAGCAATAACAACGACAATCCGGGCGTTGCCCGCGTCACCAGTGTCAGGCGACTGGGCCTTGATCCCGATCTCTATATCCCGGTGGATCGCTATATTCCGTGTTCGATGATGCGGCGCTTCGTATCCGATGTTGGCGGTCATATCTCCTGCCTGATCGGTGAGAACGTCTGGAGCGCCAGTAACCATGTGAAGCTGATCCCGGCAGGAACGGTCGCCCGTGGTGTCTACCGCACCGGCGCACTGCAACACGGGCGCAGCCGGATGTTTGTACTGTGGACGGAACTGCGCACGCCGGAGCCCGGTAGCCTGCAAATTCCGCTCACCGATACGCAGGCCACCGGCCCGCTCGGTGAGTCGGGGATCGCGGGCTGGATCGACAGCCATTTCTGGGAGCGTTTCGGCAACGCCTTGATGCTGAGTACCGTGCAGGACGTGGCGGCAGCGGTATCAGATGCCGCGCCGGGTAAAGACCGCAATACCGACTATACCGAAAACACCCGTGCCGCCACGGCGGAAATGGCGAAAACGACGCTGGAAAACAGCATCAGTATCCCTCCCACGATGTACCTGAACCAGGGCGACGTGATCGGCATCATGACCGGTACGGATATTGATTTTTCTTCTGTTTATCAACTACGGCTGAAAAAGAAATGGTATGAGCGCTGAAAACCTGTCACTGGATTTTATGAAAAATCAGCTGTTCGGTGATTATCTGCCAATCGAAGGGCTGACCGAAATCGCGATTAACCGACCGGGGGAACTGCACACCAAAATAAACGGGGCATGGCAGCGGCATGAATCCCCGGTCACGCTGCGTCAGTGTTATGCCTTTGCCAGAGCACTGGCGTCCTGGCATGACGATAATATTGACGATACGTCACCGATCCTTTCTGCCACGCTGGGATCCGGCGAACGTATTCAGTCCATTATTCCCCCGGCCTGTGAGCGAAATACGGTGTCCATTACGTTACGCAAATCCGCGTTTGAGCAGAAAATACATCAGTCATGGATTGATGCTGGATTTTATCAGCACGTGGCCAGTCAGGAAAAAACTGAAAGCCAGGATGATGCACTGGTTCAGTTATATCACAGCGGGAATATCCCCCGTTTTATGGAAAAGGCGGTGGAATACGGCAAAACGATTTTTATTGTGGGTGAAACCGGCTCAGGCAAAACCACCTATATGAAAACGCTGCTGCATTATATTCCGCTGCATCTCCGGCTGGTTACGATTGAGGATAACCCCGAAATCCATTTTTATCACCATGCCAATTATGTTCATCTTTTTTACCCGGCGGATTCCGGGGATAATGCTATTATCACGCCCGGCAGGCTGATCCGTGCTAATTATCGAATGAACCCTGACCGTATATTACTGGCGGAAATTCGTGGGCGGGAAGCGTGGGACGCGCTGAAAATTATCGGCTCCGGGCATGAGGGGTTAATCACTTCCCTGCATGCGGGCAGTCCGGCAGAATGTATTGAAGGGATCATTGACCGCTGCTATGAAAACCCCGACTGCCGGAATATTCCTTTTGATGTTTTGTTACGCAAAGTGCTTAAAAGCATCGATATCATCGTCAGTATTGATATACACAGCGATGTGCGCCGGATGCGTGATATTTACTTTAAGCCAGTTCATTTAAATAACATGAAAGAGGCATTAATAAAATAACCCCGACAAATAACATTACCCAAAATACGTAACCTTTCATTAATCATAACGGTGGCTGAAATGGAAAAAGTAATATCCTCAGTAATATTGCTCTGCATTATGGCGTCATGTTCAACCTCTTTAATGGCTGCTGATGCCTGCGAAGTAGTATTATGTATGTCCGGTAAAGCAACCGGAAATGGCGGAGGCAGTGAATGTCATTCCGCTGAACGTGAATTCTTTAATATCGTGAAAAAGAATAAACACGGCTTTCTTCCTGACCATACGGCCGATGCCAGACAATCATTTTTAAGTGAATGTGACTCGGCAGACCCGGCGGCTATCGGTCAAATCATCAGTAAATATGGCCGCGTTCGTGGTTAATACTGGCGAGACAGCACAGAGCATGACGGTTTTCAGGTTTTTACGGCTTCTGTTTTTCGCGGATTAAGGAGCGAAGAAACAGGGGCCGTAAAAATGAGGCAGCGGACAGAAATATTTTCGCGGGTTAAGGAGCGAAAATAATTCAGGCACCGCGCCTCACCTGCAAACATCCGCGCCCACGCGGATTTTGCAGGCCGGGGGGAGCCGGATAAATTTCGCCGCCCAAGCGAGCGAAAAGCTGTCGCCCACGACAGCGGTTTATCTGGGGGGCAAAGCCCCGCACACCGTCGCAGCTAAGTCTCCGGCCCAAAGCCGGTAGCGTGGCGCGACCACCCTCTTTAAAGGTCAGATTCCCTTTTATTCCCGCTGCGAGAAACGAGCAAAGGGAAGAAAAAGGCGAAAGCGACCGTCTTAAAGGGGGTGGTCGCGCGTAGCGTGCGACGGTGTGCCGCCTTTGACTCTGGGGGTTTTGGTGCGGCGTACAGCCACGACATTACCCCCATGCGGCAGGCAATAAGGGCGTCCAGCCCGCATGTACTGGCGCACGCCGTTTCGTACCGGGAAGCATGCTTTCCGGCACATGGCCGCACAGCGGTCACCTTCTTCGTCCCTTACGTTCGCACCGCCTTTTCGCCCGACACCGTGGGGCGAATTGACGGGGCGATGTCATGGGGCGAATAGCTGACGAAGGAGGCATCATGATTTTAAATAAGCTTGCCGCTTCACTATCACCGATAGTGAACGGGATGCAGGCGCTGCTCGCTTTTGTGCAACAGCAGCAACTGATACTGGCGTTATTAGCGGGGCTGACGATGCCGTTTTTCGCGTCGATGAAAAGCGATGAACGGCAGAAAGCTCCACTCTGGAAAAAGCTGATTATGGCTTTTTCCATGGTGTGTTTCCTCTCAGGCACACTGGCCCCGGTCGTTATCGGCTTTTTTCAGTGGCTGTATAAGACCAGACTCACCAGTGATAATACAGTACTGGCCTGGTCAGTACGGATTGCTTTCACTGTAACCGGGATTATTTTTCATATTATGCTTCGCCGGATATTCACACCGGAACTGGACAAAATAAAGAAACGCCTTGTTAAAAAGACCACCCTTGAACGGGAATTGCGCACCGATGTCCGCACCGTAAAGTCCTTGTTGCCGGAAACACTGCATTACGATCCGCTGGATTATATCGACCTGAATAAAGGCATCTTTACTGGCATGGACAGGGAGAACGAACCAATGTATCTCCCGTTAAAAGACTGGCAGAAACAGCACGCGGATATTATCGGTACCACCGGAGCCGGTAAAGGCGTTGCCGCCGGCATATTGCTATATCAAAGCATTCTGGCCGGTGAAGGTGTCTTTGTTATGGACCCCAAGGATGATGAATGGGCACCGCATCTTTACCGCAAAGCTTGCGAGGATGCAGGCAAACCCTTTGCCTTAATTGACCTGCGAAAACAGCAATATCAGTTAAACCTGATTGAAGATATCACTCCCGATGAACTGGAAGAACTGTTTGTTGCAGGGTTCAGCCTGGCGGAAAAAGGACAGGAGTCGGACTTCTATCGTATTGATGACCGAAAAGCCGCACGTATGGCCGCGCAATTTGTCAATGATAACCCATCGGCAACTCTCCGTGATGTTTATAACGGTGACTACGTTCAGAGCATTGCCGAAAAAATCAAAGCGTTTTTCGGTAAGATTGAAGAGCTGGCATTATTAAATGCCATTAATTCACCGGAAGGCTTTTCACTTAAACAAATGTTTGATGAAGGCGGCTGTTGTTATGTTATCGGCTCCATGCGAAACAGCAAAATTATTACAGCCCAGCGCATGTTACTGGTTCGCCTGTACCAGTTAGCAGAAAGGCGCGACCGTGTAACAGACGTACCGCGCCCCATCGCTATTTATCTTTCGGAACTGAAATACCATTTATCCAGGTCAGCACTGGAGGGATTAGGTGCGGCGCGGGATAAAGGCGTACATATTATTATGGATCACCAGTCCATTGCCGATTTAAAAGACTGCCCGGCAGATTTGAAAGGCGATGCCGTTGTCGGTGCGGTCGTTGAAAATGCCAAATTCAAACTGGTTTACCGGGTTATGGACCCGGATACGGCGGAATGGGTGGCAAGAATGTCAGGCACTATTCTGGTGGATGATGAACTCCGTAAGGCTAAGACGGATAATATGCTGACGGAGACCATCGACAGTGAGCGTACAATCCGCCAGGCCGAACGTTTCTTTATTGACAGCAATATGATCCTGAACCTGCCCGATTTTGTCAGCTTTATCTTTACGACAAAGTCACTTCCTGCTGCGTCACTGATTTCACCGATAAAGGTCAGAAAGCGTCAGCTAAAAATCTTCTCGGTTTCCCCTGATATTGCCGCGGCGGCGGCTCCGGTGAAAATCGCACTGGATTTTAGCGAAGATGATAAACCATCCATACCGAATGTATTGACAGCGCACCCGGATCTTTTCTTCGACAAAAACGAAGTAAAACCGGCAAAGCCCCAATCTGATGATGAAGAACACTTCTCCCCACTGGATTTTTAAGGAGCGGTTATGCTGATTTCGTCATATCACGAGCGCCAGACGCGTAACAACGAAAAAATTAAAAAACTGCTGAACTTCCTGAAAGAAGAAACCTACAGTGATTTTAAAACGCTGATGCAGTTATTTGGTTTCCGGGATCATAAGTCGCTTTATTCGCTGCTGGCAAAAACGGAGCGAATGGGGTTAATCCAGAAGCATATGCTTGAATCACGGACAATCAAGATTTCATTATGGGGGATCACCAGCGACGGGCTGGCGGTGGTCTTAACCCCGAATGATAAAATCTTTCCTGCGCGGTTTGAACCATCAAAAATCACCGGCTGGACACTGGAGCACCATCTTGATAATCAGGCCGCCAGGCTTATTCTGGAGAAGAAAGGTGCTTCGGGATGGATTAACGGCGACCGGGCCAGCTTTCTCAGCCAGTATCAGGTAAAACATCGCCCGGACGGGTTACTGACCCTGCCTGACGGTAACGTTATTGCCATTGAAACCGAGCGCCGCCTGAAAACCCGAGCCCGCTACCAGTCGATTATCGCCAGCCACCTGCTGGCCCGTACACACAAGCACTGGATTTACATTTTTTATGTTGTGCCCGATCCACAGAAGAAGCGTGCGCTTGAACTGCTGTTTGACAGCATCAGGCATGTCATCATCAACCATCAGCACATCCCGCTGGAAGAACGCCACCGTCGGGTGTTTCGCATTTATACCTTTGATGAACTGAAACACCTGTCATTAGGCAGCTATACGTAAGCTTTTACTCAGGCCATCGTGATGGCCTCACCGGCCTGGCGGCGATACCGCCAGGCCGGAAATTTTTTATTCCACTGCGAGGCGCAGACTGTTCGGTACTCGCTGTGCTGCGTTCCGCCTCAGTCTGCGCCTTGCAGCGTTGCCGGTTAAAAACCATGTAACCGCATTCCCTTGCGGTTGTCTGATTCCGGTCTCAGAGTTTATCCATCAGGTAACGATGTGCTTTAGAGGCTGCGCTGGTCGCTTTGAAAATATAACGCTTGTCGTTTTTCAGCGCTTTCAGCCAGGAAGCAATATAGCTTTCATGTTGCACCTCTCCCTCAATCCCCAGATCCGCCATCAGAAAGGCACTTCCCAGCTCCGCCACCAGTTCTTCTTCTGCATAATCAGCACTGCCAAACTTCCCTTTCATTTCACGGTCCAGGCGTTTTTTGCCACCACTCCAGTGAACCAGCTCATGCAGGCCGGTAGCGTAGAAATTCGCCGCATCAGAAAACAGATGGCGCTCCGGTAGCCAGACTTGATCTGTTGATGGGCTGAAAAAAGCATTTTGTCCTTTCTCGATAATGTTTGCGCCACTCTTCCGCAACAGGTTCTCAGCCTGCGGCACCGGGTCAAAGGTTGCTTCCGGGCTGACAGTTTCTGTGGTCAGAGTTAAGCCGTCGATTTGCTGGACGTTAAACACGGTGAAAGTTTTCAGCATAGGGATTTGTTCAACTTCTCCGGCGTCGTTTTCCTTCTCCAGCGTGGTGTAGAAAATAGCTGTTGTGCCATGCTCACCCTTGCTAACCTGTCCACCTGCTGCCTGTGCCTGTTTGTAGGTCATCCAGCGTGAATCGCTGAACCCCTGTTTTGATGCGCTGCACCACAACAGCATGATATTAATGCCGCTGTAAGCCGTGCCAGTGGCGTAATTAGATGGCAGTCCAGACATGCCGGAAACACGCTTCCACGGGCAGGACCACGGTTTTACACCTGCCTCCAGCGCTGCAATGATGTTGTCAGTAACAGTCTGGTAAATGTCGGTTCTGGTTTTAGAAAATTTCGTTTTTGGGGAGCCTGACGGGTCCAGCGGGGATACGCTGGTCGCCGCTGCGGTGTTAGGGGCGCTTGTCCGGGTAGTATGCAGGGAAATAGCCATGATTTTTCTCCATCAGTCGTGTGATTTTCGTCTTCGTATCGCCTGACGGTTCGCTTTCCCGGCATCGTTCTGTCCAGCAAGGGCGCAGCATGCGTGCCATTTACCCTTGCTGGACGGGTTGTGTCGGGAAACGATTAGCCGGAAGCAGATACGGGAAGAGAAATCACATGGGAGAAAAAACTGGCCCTGGATAGCCGAGCGTAGCGCCGCTTGCTCTGCAGCGGTGAAAACGATTTTGGTTATTAACTTGATCGTCATATGTAGTCTTGCTGGCATTTCAAAGAACTTTGTACTCGTAAACGGCTAGTCCAATGCTCCTTAAGTGATAATGATAAAATTTCGTAGTTATCTGATTGTGAGATTGACTAACACCCTCATTTGAGTGACATTTATACAAATGCAGTGCCTATGCAACTGAGGGCGGTAGCTTGGGTGTAGTTCATTACTTACTATCGTTGACAGCAAATTGACTAGACATTCAAGCGTGTCTTTAGAAGCAAGATATAAGAAACAAGCTATCCGGTTAGTTCTGATTATCGCGGAGTCAAATTCAGTATCAGGACCAGTGTCAAATGCAGTTATCAACTAAGAAGATGTTTGTCATATCATGAGGTTTTGTTTATGCACGTCGTTCACGGTGAAACTATTAACGATGTAACAATGAAGATCTTAGAAAAAGTGCTTAATGAAGGCGTGAGCATATCGACAAGGAATGGGCATGCTGTAACTATCTACGATGTTAGTATAATTTTGCACAATCCGAGATCAAGGCATTTAAGTTTAGAAGGTCGAAAGAACAATATATTCGCCACTTTTGCTGAGGCTATGTGGGTGCTCGCTGGCGATAACCGAATAAATCCATATTTAACTTTTTTTTTACCAAGAGCACCTAAATATTCAGATGATGGGGTTATTTGGCGAGCAGCTTATGGAGAGAGACTATACGCTCATGGGCAACTAGAAAATGTAGTGCAACAATTCAAAAAAGAAGGAATATTTACCAGAAGAGCTGTTATTAGCTTATACATGCCCGATAGAGACACTAATGACAGCCTCATAAATGTATACAACTTAGAAAATAGTCTTGATATACCCTGCAATAATTTAATCCATTTCTTTATCACTCCCGACAAAAAATTAAACATTAAAATAACTCAAAGAAGTGGTGACCTAATATTTGGTGTAAGCAGTATAAATATATTTGAATTTAGCTTACTTCAAGAGCTAGTCCTTTTTATACTACAGAGAGAAGTTGATAATCAAATTGAATTGGGGTATTTACATCAATCAGTAACAAACCTCCATATATATGCAGACAAAATAGATCAAGCCAATGAAATTTATAAAAGAAAAGAAAAACAAAAAACAGGATTGATAAATAATGATAAAATATCATTCCCAACATCACTAGCCAGTATTAAATTATTATTCTGTGATATCGTTTCATTTCTTGAACGAATCATAATAGACATTCCACAAAAAATAGACACATTAGATAAAGAGACAGAAAAACTAAAAAATATATTTAGAAAGCATCTTGTAGAAACTGAAAGAAATTTGCTCTGGGGATATGCAGAGGCAGCGCTGTCATATATCTTTCAAGAAAGATTCAATAAAACAATAGAATTAACAAGCAAGTTAAGCAATGATTTCAATTTAAGCGTAACTTCAAATCACTTTAATAACTCCAATAAGGAATGTCTATGAAAATTGCATTCATGGGTAGATCAGGTAGTGGAAAAGATTTTCTTGCCAATTATCTAATATCCAATCACGACTTTATTAGATTATCATTTAGTGATCAGCTTAAGAAATTAGCCAATTACATTTACCCTTGGATGAAAAAAGATTATACTCCTGATGAAAAAATGTCACCTCTAAATTTAGCCTTGCCTACCGGTGACTTAATTTCTCACTCACCAAGAGAAATCTGGCTAAGTCTAGACAAGTTAAGGGGAATTGAAGAGAAGATATTCATTAGAATGTTATCAGAAGAGTTAAAATTATTAGAAGATGGCGAAGAATCGAATAAAAAAATAATAATTACTGACATAAGATCGAATGAAGAATTCGCATGGTGTAAGAATAATAAGTTCACTATAGTCCATATCGAACGAAAAAATAACAATTATAAAAAATATGACATCGATAAGTATGTCGATGAGAATAAATTAAAATCAGATTATCATTTCGACAATAATACGAATGGATTAGGTAATTTTGAAACTTTCTGCAAAAAGGTGTTCTTCCGTGAATAACAAAAACGATCAGCTTTTTTGTAATGTCAGAGAGATGAAAATTAAAACTGCTAAACCCATCTTAAATGAAACTGTAGTCAGGGAATGGTTTTATCATCAGCGTGAGAGAACTTCGATATATTACAAGAAAGAAATACTAAACCTCCCACCCTTTTGGACAAATGACGAAATATTGAGAAATTATAAATTTGTGAATACTAAAAGAACGTGGGACAAAGAAACCAAGTGGTTATTAAAAAATGTAATTAACAATGATTTATTGAGCTATGAAAATAAAATACTCAATTCATTTCTATTCAGAGTAATAAATAAAAGCGAAACATTAAATGAACTTAATGCTCCCTTCGATTTTTCAAAAATGACCCTTAATGACATTAATGAAAAAATAAGAGAAAGAACTTATAATATTTCTCTAAAAAACCCAGACTATGTTTTTTTTAGTGCAGCTTATATTTTGGGTTGACCGAAGGTTAACTTTGGAAAATTCTTAGAAAAGAAAGAAAGCTCAGTTGAAAAAGACATGGTTATTAGGATGATAAAATTTGTTTTCTATAACCAAGAAATAATTGTAAATGGTGTCAAGTCTTCGGTAAATCAGTTTGAAGTATTTAATCATCTCAAGTCTTTTTCAGGTATTGGAGATTTTCTTGCTTATCAAATTTTTGTAGATTTAACATATATAATAAATTTTCCTTTTACAGAGATGAACTTTGTGATTTCAGGCCCAGGCTGTGAAAGAGGAATAAATTGGATTTTTTCTAACCGAGACGGAATGAATAGTGAAGAGTGTTTATTTTGGTTCACTATTAACCAAGATCATATTGCGGAAAAATATCATGAAGAATGGGAACTGGATAAAATATTCCATTTCTTACCCAAAGAAGAAAGAGTTTATACTTTAATGGATATGGAAAATAGTGGCGCATGCGAGATAGATAAAAGATGCCGTACTAAATTTGGTAATAAAAGGCCAAAACAAAAATATCATTACCAAAGTAATAATTTGAGTTTACTTTGATAACTCCAAAGCTCCAGAAAGGATTTAAAATGGCTAGAGAAATTAAGAAAAATGTTTTTGTTAGTCATCATCACAAAGATGACGCTAGTGTTGATGGAGTTTCGCGTTTAGCTGCAGCAAAGGGTTATCAGCTACGTAATAGTTCTGTCAGAATGAAACCTGAAAACCAGAGACGTGCTGATGAAAATAAAATTAGTGATAAAACTATAGCACGTTTACTTAGGATGAAAATGAGATGGGCTGGCCAAGTTATCGTAGTTATCGGGAAAGAGACACATACAAGACCTTGGGTCAATTGGGAAATTCAAGCAGCTCATCAGCTTGGAAAACCGATCATAGGTGTATATGAAAATGGTCTAAAGGGGGATGTAAAACTACCAGAAAATCTCGAAAAATATGCAACTTCTATCGTTGCTTGGAGGGGTGACGCCATAATCAACGCATTAGAAGGTAAAACTAGCTTTCAAAAGCCTGATGGTGCGGATCGGGAGAAAAATCAAGGAGGTAATGTCGTATGCTAATTGAACCTAACTCTCACCTTTATGTCTATATAATAACGCGAGACTTTGGTTTTGCTCCTAATCCATTTCATGGGCGTTGTACTTTAGCAACATGCAAACCTGGAATTAGAAAGTCTGCTAAAGTAGGTGATTGGGTCCTGGGAGTTGGCGGGGCTAATTTAAAATCAGTGAAGCACAAATGCATCCTATTAATGAAGGTTACTGAAAAAATTAGCTTTAATGATTATTGGCATGATGCTAGGTTCTCTATCAAAAAGCCAGCTAGAAATGGTAGCCATGTACACATGTTGGGAGATAATATTTACCATCAAGATGAAAATAATCAATGGATTCAAGAAGACTCTCATCATAGCAATGCTAATGGCTCATTTAACATGACCAATCTAGAACGTGATACTAGTACTGACCAAGTGTTGATTTCAGATCATTTCTATTATTTCGGCGATAAAGCAGTTGAAGTAGACTTAGACTCAATTGCATATCACAGGGGCATCGGCTATAAAAAAATCCCCTTAGAACACTCTATACCCGCAAATGTTCTTATAAAAAAAATGGAACTTGAGTTTAGCAGTTATAAAAATTTAGTTATATCTGATCCATATCAATTTTCTGATTTCTATAAACGTGTCGATCAAGGCACTGGAGAGATCTATTAGTATGTACATCCCTTATCTTTATGAGTAAAATATTCTTTGTTGGTGGAGTTGCAAGGCTTTCCCTCTTTATCAAAGCATAAGGATTGTGTTGGTTTTATCAATACATGTTGCTACACAGTCACAATCAATCACGTCTATGACTATTTCAACTTTTAAACTCGTCGAAATAACGCTTAAAGCTCACTATTACCTAACGTTTAAACCATTTTAATGACTCGGAGGTGTTTGTTAAAGTTTCAACTATTCAAACACACCAAGTCAAATTACTATTAATTAAAAAAAAGGTATTCAATGCAATTTTAAAAATCCATCATATAATAACCTTCCCAATATCCAGGTTAAGGTGAAATTAAATTCTGAAAGAAGGTCCGCTCGGTTTTCCCACTTTATCGTCTTGAATAATAACGGTTTTAACAACATCCTGTACGTCAGAAAGAGTAGTAGGCGGTAAATTGATAGAATTATAAGTCCAATAACGTTGGCACAATTGCTCAAATATTACGTTGACGCATGATGATACATCATGGGTACCAAATAACTTTATGTTGTCCTCACGGGATAAATTGTTGTTCAGAGACGCTGGCGTAAGCTCCGCCGCAAGCTTCTGCGAAAATCCCCCGAGTCCTCCAATAAGATAACACGGTAACCTATGTTGTTGAGCAAGTTCCATTTCCTCAGCGACTCCGGGATTGATACCATCTTTTGTATGCATTTTTCCACCTACCGCCACCATCATATTCTGAGATGCAACCAGAACCTTACGCATATCTGTCAGGCTTCCATTTCTTGTTTGCGCATTGGCAACCGTTCCGTGACCGCGTTTACGGGTCACGATCAACTCTGCAACATCCGTCATTGCAATAATTTCATCCTCAAGGTATCCAGAGAACCACAAGTCTGACATAACAAGCGTGACAGGTGGCCTTGAATTCCATGTTGCGTGCAATCTTGCTTGGCGAAGAATTATAGGCGTAAAACTTGGGTGGCATCCATGGACAATCCTTCCTCCGTACTTAAAAATTAATCCACTGAATAGAGCCACGAATTCAAGGATCCCTCTATCCATAGCTCTTTCGGTCCAGCTTTCACGTTCTGGAATTGCGCCTGTTAGCCCTACATCAAGCCCTTCAAAAGAGACATTGATTTTCGTATTACGCTCCTGTCCTCTTGTCATTTATTCCCCACATCAACAAAATTTGAGGCTAATAAAGCAGATACTTCCTGGTAATGTAATACCGTTACGTACCCATCGAGAAAACACTCTAGGGAAGGTGCGAACAAGTTCCTGATATGAGATCATCATATTCATCCGGAGCG